>ENA-ORSK01000247-ORSK01000247.1-human-gut-metagenome-genome-assembly--contig:-NODE-247-length-58045-cov-11.588498_pt1 | contig 58045 bp, 48 predicted proteins | sample MGYA00242192_ERZ509159 | MGnify/ENA primary metagenome ERZ509159 (study PRJEB26280, sample SAMEA2338663) | human gut metagenome | biome: human gut; feature: human-associated habitat; material: faeces...
AACCCTAGACCCACTGATTAAGAGTCAGTTGCTCTACCAACTGAGCTAAGGGTGCCTCTGCTAAAAGCTTTGTTTTCAAAAGCGAGTGCAAAGGTAATACATTTTTCTGAAACCACCAAACTTTTATGGATATTTTTTGAAAAAATCTTTCATTTTATCCATTATGATTGGTTCATGGAAGCATTATTCCTTCAGCCAACTACCTATCAGACTGATGATTTCCTGTCTTGTAGGCTCTGGGAACGACAAGATGCGAGTTTTGTGCGAACCGCCATGACACATATAAACATGCAGGTTCTTCTTGTTCTTGGTGAAAGGCAAGCCATAAATGCCCGAAGCTCCCCAAGGATCGATATCGCCATAAATATAAACCATCTTCGGATCATTCTTGGTCAGGAACTCTACCGTATGATTATAGAGTGCTGGCGAGAACTTCACGTTTTCTGCCCCCTTTGGCACCATCAGTTTCTTCAGATAGCCCTTAGCTGTCTTGATACTGAGATATTTCTTGAATGGTTTGGTATAATAGCCGTAATAACCCAACTCCCGGGCTGCCTGCACATCAAATGAGGCTGTGGCATTATAATTGGTGAAATAGTCAGGCTCACACATATTAATCCAGTAATCAAACACCGTCTTGTCATCTGCCTCTCTTGCAGGAATCTTGTTGATGTCTTCTCCCCACTGCCAGAAAGCAAAGGCGTATTCGAATACAGAGTAATCAAAAATCTCTGCCAGCGGAGCATTGAATACATATTTCTTATCGTTGCAATATTTCTCGAACATTGGCAGCAACGCAGCCTTTCGCTTGAAGAGGAGCAACTGGAAATCGAGCACCTTCTGTCGGTTTTCCTTGGTTGATACCTGATATTGCAGGAACTTCTCATGTCGTCCATCCTCCACACCCTTGTTGAGCGGAGCTACGTATGGCACAGAAATATCTACATCATCAGGGAAGTAAGAACGGTAGAACATCGTAGTCTGTCCGCCCTTGCTGATGCCGGTAGCAATCCATTTTCCCTTGTACATCGCATGCAGGGTCTGGTTTACATGATGCAGATCATAGAGCGAATTCTCAACGGTAAGATAATCCCAGTTGCAAGGACTAGGCATCGACTTGTCGAAATAACGGTACTCTACGGTAATGATATTCGTATCGAAGAGCTTGGAAAGTTCCTCAATATATCCTTCGCGCAGCGCATAGTTGGCATTATATCCTTCTGTCACGAGCACGGTAGGACGGTCGAATCCTCTATGGCAGAGCACCACCCTCTGTTCGAAATAGCCCTTGGATGCATCTTTGGCATCGAGCTGTTGCTTGATAAAGAACACATACTTTTCCGGGAAATGCGTACTTTTCAGCGTTTCCACGTTACTTACTCCAGGCAAAGCAGCCAGTTGCTTACCAGCCACGCCCAGTTCTGCCGCCAGCATCTGCAATGGCAGGATGAAGAACAGCAGCATCAATTTCAAAAATCTCAGTTTCATCTGATTCTCTCTTTTTATTTATTATATTCTAAAATTCAAGATTGCAAAATACATTCTATATGTTTTCTAAAATCAGAACAAGAATCCTGCATTGATATAGAATCCTACATTCTTACCCAAGCTAGAATAATTAGCCTGAATGCTTACCGGACCCAATACGAAATCATAGGATGCTCTCAAGGCTCCTCCCCACAAATCATCACCGATGAGAATATGGGAAAACTTGCGGGCTTCCTTGCCATACTCTCCCAGAGCGGTAAGATAGAACTTTCCTTTCACCCGATAGCGGAAACCAAGCTGACCAGTCACCACATTGCGCTCCAGCAGATGAACATGCTGCGCACTCTCCCATGCCACTTGCCAAGGCAGATAGTAACCGTCAGCTACTCCACCTGCATAATTCTGATAAATGGCAGGTACGGAACTGCCAAACAAGAAGCGGCTCTTGAGCTTAGGAAGCAGATAGAATCTGGAATTGAGACGTACGGCACATTCTCCTTGAAAAACAGCTTCACCGAAAGGATTACCATCAGCATAATGTATTCCGTCATCCGTATGCAGAATGCCCTGAACCTGAATGCGGCTACCACGGGTCGGGAAATAACGGCGGTCGTAAGTATCCATCACAACAGATGCAAAGTAGTTCAGGAAATGGTCTGACGAACGTGTCTGGATGCTTCCGTCGCGTTCGAACATATCTGAATGATAATGATAATAATCAAACTGCACTCCCGATTTCAATCTGAAATTACCGATATCGCGGGTATAGAATCCAGCGAAAGAATGCGAAAGAAACTCCAGGGCATCCAACTTATGCTTGTCCGCATAAAGGTCGAAATCATAATGAGCCATACGATAGGAAATGCCTATTTTCGCTCCGAAAAGGTTGCCATAGGCATATTTCATTTCCAGATAGGGATTACGGGAAATGCGTCCTGTAAAGGCATAATGATGACGGGTAGAAAACTGCTGGTTATTGGATATCTGAGCGATGACGCTCGCCAAATCCTGCGTATCAAAACGTGCACCTACACTGATTCTTCTCGATTCGTTGGGTTCCAGCATGAATACCAGGTCATAAGGTTCCTCGTTAGACTGTCTGTATTCTACACGCGAAAAGATATTCAGTCCCCTGAGCATGGCAAGTGTGCCATCTATCTCCTCAGGACTGACTTCCGAATTCTCCCGTAAAGCAATTTTCTTTCTAATCCACTTTTCCTCCTCTCCGCTGATGCCTTCTATCCGGATGCTTCCTATATGATAAGCTTCCGTCTGAGAATGTTTCGGCAGTTTGAGGCGTTTATCCTGTAATGTATCATCAGAGGCAACAGAATCACAAGCATCAGCATAGATATACTTTCTCAGAGCCATCAGCTCATCCCATTTCTGGCGGGCAGCCTGTTCTCCCCGCTGTATCATGGTATCAATGGCTTCAGATTGGAAACTGGCTGCCGAATAACCTTTCAGAGAAGGATTGATATAAAGATCGGCTTCAGCCATATTCTTCCGGTATTTGTTCTGCCCCATCATACTTATGAGCTGTTCTACAACAGAAGAAGCCGATTTCAGCTCTTCCTTCTTCTTCCAACCGGTACTCAAATCTACACAGATAATCACATCCGCTCCCATTTCCTTTGCCACATCAACCGGCAGATTGTTCAAGGCGCCGCCATCCACCAGCATCTTCCCTTTCCATTCTACCGGAGCAAACACGCCCGGTATCGACATGCTGGCACGCATCGCCAATGGCAACGAGCCCGATGAAAACACGACCTCCTTGCCTTCTACCAGATCTACCGCCACGCAACGGTAAGGAATAGGTAGGTTGGAGAAATCATCCACCTGATGATACCCCACGGTAAGTTTAGAGAAAAGGTTAAAGATATTCTGCCCCTTCACATAACCGGTTGGCAACGAGACCTTCCTCTCTTTGGAAAGAGGAATATGAACGATATATTTCTCCCTTTCTTCTTTAGAAAGAAAAGTCTCCGATTCACGTTTCACCTGGTCGCTCAAAAGGAAAAGCCAGTTCTGGTTACGGTAGAGGCTATCAATATCCGCAGCATCGTAGCCGATGGCATAGAGTCCGCCCACGATGGCACCGATACTGGTTCCGGCAATATAATCTACAGGAATATCAGCCTCTTCCAGCACCTTGAGCACACCTACTTCAGCCGCGCCCTTGGCACCACCTCCACCCAACACGAGCCCCACCTTCTTGCGTGGCTGCTGGGCTTGCAGAGGAGTATGTGCAAAGAAGCAGCAGAATAAAACCAGAAAATATAATATTTTATCTCGATGTACCATCATATTGCTCCTTATTAAAATGAATAACTGACACAGCAAATACTCTTCACTCTTCACCAACCCCTCTGAAATACCGATAAACAGGGCGGTTGGCGGAGGTGAAGAGTTCTCTGAAGCTCTTCACCCACTCTTCACCACTCTTCACCTAAATACTTTTTCAAGAATCCGACAGAAAAGAGAAGAATGATATTTCTTTTCCTCCATATTTCTTTCGTGTTTAAAGTTATATAAAATCACTTGTATTTTGAGACAGAGAACCTTTTTGGATTCTGTCTCATATCCCAAATGTCAACAATATGCACCACATCCAAGGATTCATCATAATAATAAACCAACTTGAAATTACGCATAAAATTAGCACCCTGAAGCAAATAGCTAAACTTTGGTGCACCAAGAAAAGGGGGCTTACCTTCAGGATATTTTTTCAGGAAGTTCTGAATTTTCTTCAGTTCTTCTTTCCACTTTCGAGCAGTTTTCTTACCAAAATTCTCATAAGCATCGATAATATAGACGTTCCTTTTCTTCATACAGCTTGTGGACAACTATCTCAGCCATGGGAATTCCTTATACAAACGTTCGTTAAAGGCATCAACAGATTCCCATTTAGAAGGATCATCCTTTATGGTTTCACAATAATCGAGGCTATCCAGAAGCCCCTCATAACTAAAATGATTTTTAAGAACAGGAATTTCATCTTTCTGCTCTATCCCAGAATCTATCATGTGATGAGATACAGACTCTGATGCAACAGATGCATAAACAGGCGATGGCTCACAAACCTTATCCCCGGCTATCTTCGATTCCTCGATATGATATTTCTTTTCCTCCATATTTCTTTCGCTTTTAAAGTTCCACGTTACTTATTGGTGCAAAAGTACGAAGAAAGATTGGAACTCGCAAGAAAATCTACAAGAAAATGGCAGAGAACGCTGAAAATTAATAGATTATGCGGATTAAGCTGGATAAAAAACGACCAAGTATTAATTTTTCTTCTTAAAATCTTTGGAGTATTAGCAAATATCTGTATCTTTGCACATGAAATATTTAAAATTAACAATTATGGCAACACAAGTGAAGCATATGAACGAGCGGATGCAGCAAGAATTAGATAAACTTTGGGAATCTGGCGAACTGAGCAATGAAAAGTTGCAAGAAATGCAGTCAGAACACTTACGCACGGCTTATAAATAATGCTTAATACTAGACTTTTTATTTATGCGGAATGCCCAACAAGTTGAGCATTCCGCAAAAAAACTACTTGTTAAAATACTTCTTGCCACCCTGCAGGATAACAATTCCCTTAGCATTTTTGCCAACTTTCATACCAGCCATATTGAAAGTCTTAGCTGACTTTACTACATTTGTGCGAGCTAACTCAGTAATACCGGTGCCTGTATTGTCAAGCAAGTAGATGACATATTGAGCTTCTCCATTACCTAAATATTCACTATTTCCTATATAAATCTTTCCATTCATACGATAGATAGACAGATCCTTTCCATTATTACCATTCGGTATAGTGAACAATTCCTTTCCATCCTCATTCTTTACGGCTATATAAGACTCATAGTACTTGTCAGGCACATCCTGACATAAAACGAGTTTTCCATTTTCAATACCATTTATCATTAGACTATTAGCGCTAGCTTCTGGCTGAGATACTTGCCTATAACATTCTACAAGAAACTCATATTTATCATCATTGTTAAACACATTTTGAGTAAGGTATACATATGAATCCTCATTGTAGTTCGCATCAAAATCATACACCTCTGTCTGCATGATTCTTTCTTGCTGTGTTACCTCACTACCTTCACGGCTATCATCTACCTTCCAAGCCAATTTAGACATATCAACTTCAACTAACCTAGTAAGACCATCTACATTATATAATTTATTGTCGGAAGGATTATAAAAAGAATAACGCTCACTTACGTAAATACTATCATTACTACCAAAAGTTTCTGGCCGATCATATTTATTATAATAAGCAAAATTGCCTTTATAATCAGTGAAGTAAACCTGTTCACCATCGCCTATCAATTTGGTAACAGCAGCCTTGAATTCATCCATCGTTGTAATTGGAGTTTCAAATCCATTATAACCATATACTCCATCAACTTTGTTCCAATAAGCTTCCTCTTTACCTTCCTTAACAACCTTCTTGGTTTTGAAATCAGCTAATGCTTTCATTGGTACCAAATTGCTCTTGAATACCCTAGGGTCATACTGAAAAGTTTTCTCCACGTTAAAAGAAGCATCATAAACAGTAAACTCAGGTGTTTGGTTGCTACTATTATTTTCAACTCCGATAGTTGAATAAGGAGTAATAACACCTGTAGTAGTAAGCCCTTTAGGGATGAAATCAAATCCATCACCTTTCACCTTAGTCACTTCAGAAATCTGTGCACTAGCAGCCAAAGCCATGACTGCAAAAGCGGAAACAAGTAATGTTCTCTTCATAATTAATTACAACAACAAGTTTGGATGTCTAGCAAACTTGAATTAAAAAGTTTATAAGTTCTTTTTCCTGCAATAACAAAGCGTAGACATCTTCACTTGACATTTGCCTAGCGACACATTTGCTATGCAGTTGCTACATATTATTCTACCCTTGTGAGCATCACCCTTCATAATGATTTTGCAAAAATAGTCTTTTTGATAGTATTCAGAAAATAAAAGCTACAGCCAAACACCCTTATCCATAGCAACAAAGCCAACCCTGATGCACATCAAGACCAGCCTCATCCCCATTAGAACGCAGAAACGTGGACGATCCACTTATCCAACGTTCCAAGGTGTTTGGCCTAACCTATATGCAACAGATAAGTTTTACGTCCACGCTATAGCGGACGCTTACTTATTTATTCTGTTGCACATGTTCTTCCGCGGCCAAACTTCAGGAACATTATTATCGAATAAACAGCAAACGCTATTATTTTAACCCACAAAAACAGACGTCATCGCCCCTTAGGGCGAATCAATCCGAATGCAAAGTAAATGCAAACGAGCGCAATGAAAGCTTGCTTTCAAATTGCCGAGTGCAGCTTTGCTTCTGCAAAGATACTGCAAAAATCAGAGATAACAAAAAGATTCGCCATTTTTTTTATATTATCCCCCATTTTTTCTTGCGAAATCAAAATATTCTTCTCATAAAACAAATAGCAAAGCGTTTTTATCTATCACTTCTCGAGAGATTGCTAACACTTTGAACATCAATAGAAGTGCCATCCTTAAGCATCTCAAGAAGATGCAGGAAGATCATATCATCCGCAGAGAAGGCTCGCAGAAATCAGGCAAATGGGTTGTCATATCATAATCCTGACCGATAAATATTATGTGGAAGCAAACACGGAAATACTCTTCACTCTTCACCAAACCCTCCGGAATACCGATAAACAGGGAGGTTAGCGGGGGTGAAGAGTTTACGGCAGCTCTTCACCCACTCTTCACCACTCTTCACCTGTATACTTTTCTAAGAATCCGACTGAAAAGAGAAGATTACAGTTGGATAAACACCGTAAGAGCTAAAACAACCCGCCGATTTAAGCATTGTCAAGAATACTGCAAAAATCAGAGATAACAAAAAGATTCGCCATTTTTTTATATTATCCCCCATTTTTTCTTGCGAAACCAAAATATTTATCGTATCTTTGCAGAAAGAATTTGTAGTAAGGCGAATAGCTCGCAAAAAGCTATCCTGAAAACATAGGAGATTAGATTATGACAGAAATGAACGATAGAAGATTGCCGGTAGGCATCCAGTCTTTTGCTAAAATAAGAAGAGAAGGATACCTATATGTTGACAAGACTGATATGGTATGGAGACTTGCTCATAGCAACAAGACTTATCATTACCTAAGCCGCCCACGCCGCTTCGGTAAGTCCATTCTCGTGGATACACTCCAGGCTTACTTCGAGGGGGAAAAGGAACTCTTCGAAGGATTGAAGGTGATGGAGTTGGAGAAAGAATGGACCTGCTATCCCGTCATTCGACTCGACATGAGTTGCGGAGGTGCAACACCCGAAGAACTCAACTCCTATCTCGACGACGCCTTCTATAAACTCGAACAGAAGTATGAAGTAGCGGTGCGCCCAGAGGTTTCCCTTGCTGTCCGTTTCCAGAACATCATCGAAACGGCATTTCACAAGACAGGCAAACAGGTAGTTATTCTCATCGATGAATATGATTCACCTTTGCAGCATTCTTGGAAGACTCCAGAGCATGATGCCTGCACAGCCATCTACAAGTCCGTGTTTGCCGTCTTGAAAAAAGAGGACGAGCACGAGCGCTTCGTCTTCATCACGGGCATCACCAAGTTCACTCAAATCTCCCTCTTCTCCGTGCTCAACAACCTGAGCAACATCAGCTTTGATGCACCATACACTACCATCTGCGGTATTTCAAAGCAGGAAGTTGCCGAAAACTTCATGCCGGAGATTGAGGCGATGGGTGAAGAAAACGGATGGACTCCGGAAGAGACGCTGAAGCAGCTCACGGCCTATTACGACGGATATCATTTCTGCCACAGAAACATGGTAGATATTTTCAATCCATTCAGCCTCATCAACGCCTTATCGGATAGGGAATTGAGAAATTACTGGGCTTCATCTGGCGCCACTTCCCTATTACCAAAATTTGTGGATAATATGGAGATGAGGATGGAATACTTTGACCATTGTTTTATCGAGGGCGATACCCTGGAGACATCGGATGTGGTGAATGGCGGAGCCGAGCTCTTCCTCTATCAGTCGGGTTATCTCACTATCAAGGGGTACGACGATGGCGTTTACATTCTGGGCTTCCCTAACTTTGAAGTTCGCAAGGCATTATACCGGGTAGTGGTTCCTGCCTTGACCATGAAGTCGAATTCGGAAGTGGTTTCTGCACAGAGTTTTCTCAGAAAAATGATGCAGGACGGCAACACCGCAGAAGCCAAAAAGGCATTAAAGGCTCTTATTGCCGATGTTCCATACAGCAACAAAAAGATGGCAAGTATGGATATGGAGGAACGTTACCGACTGATAATGAGTACGATATTCAGAGCCTTGGGCTTTAGGGTGGAAGTAGAGAGAATGCTGGCTACAGGCAGAATTGATATGATAGTAGAGGTTCCTTCCTACATCTACGTCATGGAGCTGAAACTATCAAACAATGGTGGCATTTCTGCTGCCGAGAATCAGATGAAGGAAAAGAGTTATACCGAACCTTTCAAAGCCGACAAGCGCAAGGTTATCGCCCTGGCCGTGGAACTTGATGAAAAAGGTAAGGGATTGATAGATTGGAAAGAAGTGGATGAGTCTTTGTAATCAAGATAAAGCTCTTCACCCTACCCCAGATAAACAGGGAGGTTGACGGAGGTGAAGAGTGGTGAAGAGCGGGTGAAGAGGTGCTGATGACTCTTCACCTCCCGAAATGCCGATAAACACAGAGGATTTGGGAGGAAAGGTGAAGAGTGAAGAGATTTTTGCAGAATGCTAAACATAAATCATATTGATAGGATTGGGAAATCTGGTTTCCCCGTCTGAGATGACTGTCTTATAGGAACAGCCTACTGTTCCCTATTCCGCTAGTAGGCTGTTCGCCCCAAACAGCCTACTGGCCATACGCAAACAGCACACTTATCTTTCGGAGATAAATATCAGAACATCGGAGATTTATCTGCCAAAAACAGCCATATCAAAACAAAAACAAAATGAAACTTCCCTGAAATTTGGAGGGTTTAAAAAAATATATTACCTTTGCACCCGCAAAAAAGATAAGATTATGAACGGATTGTATACTATATTATTATTGGTGCTGAGCAACATCTTCATGACGCTGGCTTGGTACGGACACCTCAAGTTGCAACAAACGGGCGTGAGCAGCAACTGGCCTCTTATCGGTGTCATCACCTTCAGTTGGGCCATCGCCTTCTTCGAATATTGCTGTCAGGTACCAGCCAACCGCATCGGTTTCGTGGATAATGGCGGACCGTTTAATCTGGTCCAGCTCAAGGTGATACAGGAATGCGTATCACTTATCGTCTTCGCCATCATCGCCAATATCCTCTTTCAGGGACAGGGATTGCACTGGAATCATTTCGCAGCTTTCTGCTGCCTGATTGCAGCCGTTTATTTCGTATTCATGAAATAGCCGGATAAGGAGTTAACTCAATATAACTCCTTATCCGGCTACCTTTTTAGTTTTACACCTGCCCTACACCAGGTTAAAGATTTCGCTCGGCGTCTTGCGCTTCAATACTTCCAGCTGGAAGTCCTTGCCGGCTATGATGCCTTTGCTGCGCAGGATCTGCTCCACGGTTTTGCGTGCCAGTTCAGGATGGTTGTTCTCCTCGCTGAGATGACAGAGCCAGACGTGATGAAGCTCCGGTGTAGCATAATTGGCAAGCGCCTCGCCACAATCGTCGTTGCTCAGATGACCGTTATCTCCCAGAATGCGATCCTTCAGATACTGGGGGTAATGACCCTGCTGGAGCATCTCTACACTATGGTTCGCCTCGAGCACAAGATAGTTGGCACGACCGATAAAGTCGTGCATCTCTTCAGTAATATGCCCCACATCGGTGATGAGACAGAAGTTTACACCTCCGCACTCCACGAAATAGCCAACATTGTCGGTACTGTCATGGGGTACGCCGAACGGGGTAATCTTAAACTCGCCCAGTGTGAAAGTTACGTTCTTCTCTATCACATGAGCATGGTTAGGCTCTATCTTCTTTCGAACACAATAGTTGCGCTCGATGCCTTGATGTACTTTACGGGTCGTATATACCGGTAGATGATAGTCAGTACTCAGACTCCCCACCGACTTTACATGGTCGGCGTGGTCATGGGTGATGAGGACGTGATGCACATCCTCGAAGCGAAGTCCATAGTTATGGAAATGCTTCTTTAATATTCTTATTCCTACTCCTACGTCTATCAGTATCGAATCCGTATCAGTGTAAAGATAATAGCAATTGCCACTACTTCCACTGCCAAAGGATATAAATTTCAGCATTTTAATTGTTATTTTCCATGCAAAGTTAGCAAAAAAGATTCTTATTACAAAGTTTTTTACTATCTTTGTGCCGAAATATCGCAAAAAAATAGAATTTTTAAGATTTGAGAATCATGATAAAGAAGTCGATGATAGGTTTATGCATAGCTGTGGCATGCATGACCGCAAGTATATTCAGCCTTTCGGGCTGTGAACCTCACGAAGGCAGCGAGGACCAACTGAAGGCTGACGTTGATTCGTTTGCCAACAATTATTTTAACTGGCATTTCCCGAAAGCCGTGAAGTATTGCACCCAGGAATCGGAGCGCTGGCTGCGCTATGCTGCAAGTAATGTGAACGAGACCGACGTGGAACTGCTGCGCCAGAAACAGGAGGATGCCAGTATCGAGATTACGGATATTGATTTCGGTGACGATGAAACAAGTGCCACCGTTACCCTTACGGTTCATAATTTTCTGCTGATGGACAGCATCGGGCAGGATCCGCAGCTCATAGAACAGGCCGATTTCCAACTGCCGATGTGTATGGAAAAGGGGCTCTGGAAGATTAAACTGGACAAATTGCCTTGAAAAAAGCAAGGAGTTTCTGAGGGACATCATGATCAAAAAGATGCCCTACAGAAACTCCTGGTTATAAACTGTTAACTATAAACTATTAGCTGCATTTAGAACGGCAGACCAACCGCGAAATGGAAGGCGAAATCGCGGTCTAGTTTCGGGTGGATAATCGCCCAATGCTCTTCCTTTGTTCCGTAGGCTGGATTGATCGCCTTCATACCCATATCCAAACGGAGAATGAAGTAATCGAAATTCAACCTGAGACCTAAACCATAGGCTACAGCTATCTGTTTGTAGAATTCATCTATCTTGAACTGGCCGCCAGGCTGATCCTCATAATTGCGAAGTGTCCAGATATTACCGGCATCGATAAACGCTGCACCCTCAAACTTCCAGAAGAGCGAAGTGCGATATTCTGCATTCAAGTCGAGTTTCACATCACCCGTCTGGTTGATGAAATCTATTCTGCCGTCAGTTCCCTTAAACTTGCCCGGACCTAATTCTCTTACACCCCAACCTCTTACCGAGTTGGCACCCCCCGAGAAATAACGCTTTTCGAAAGGTAGCACCGTACTGTTGCCGTAAGGATAAGCCACACCGATACCCGCATGCAGCGCCAGAGCATTGCGCTTATCAAACTGCATCAGATGGGTATAATCTACATCAAACTTGGCATACTGGGCATAAGCTATATTAAATAATGTACGCTGCCCCTGGCTGTTCACCTTGAAACCGAATGTCTTGGAAACACCGCTCAGCAGATTGCCCGAACTCTCTACATTCACTCGCACAGCATCTACCCCATCGCTATAACTCAAACCGAAACCCATCTTCATGATAAACAGGTCTTCGTAATTGTAGCGGAGGATGGCATTTCTGTTTTCTGCATTATCGAGATAGTCTCTCTTGAATGTCTCGGATATCCATGGCATATACACATAGTTGAGATCGAGCAGGTCGAAACGCCAGGCCAGATGATGACGCGGTTCTGTCCAGCGATAACGCCAGGCAGTAGAGAATACGCGGCGATGAAACTCCGGACGGTTCTGAAGATTCCAACTTGCCGACAACTCGCTGTTTGCCGTCTGTCTTCTTCTGAAATTTCTTGAAAGGAAAGGCGCCAAGAAACGAGGGAAAACCAGTTTGCCTTCAACCGAATATTCAGTATAGTTCTGGTCCTGATACCCCTCCAGACCGGTAATAGCCTCGTAAGCTCCACGAAGTTCGATGCTCAGCTGCTCACTACCTCTGAAGAGATTTCGGTTGGTATAAGTGAGCGATGCAGCAGCTCCCAAGTCGCCCGCCGTATTGGTTCCCTCCGGCTGGAAGGCGATGGTAGAAGGCTTGTTGGTACTGATCTGGATATTGCAATCCATCTGCCGGCTGATGCTGTCCCTCTCCATTACGTTCTCCGTAACCTGGTTGCTGTCAGGAACTTCAGAGAAACTGATATTGGTATACTTCACCGCCTGCAGACGGGCAAAGTTGTTATAGGTGCGCTGCAAGGCGGCGGCACTGTAGGGACGGCCTTCTCTGAGGGCAGTAGCATTGAGCAAAACCTGATGGCGCAGATGGATTCGGTCGCTGTCATTACTCAGATAGTTGATGTTTCTGATTTCATATCGGGGATGATCAACCTCAGGAGCATTACTGTTTGCCTTATACTTCATCAGGTGGAGCGTCAGGGCGATATCCTTCTGTCCCGCAATCGTATCGGCAGAAAACTGGATAAAATCTTTATGAAAGCGGAAATAGCCATCATTGGTCAGAAGGCTGGAGATACGCCTGCGCTCATTATCCAATGTTTCTACCGTAAATCTCATACCCGGCTTAATCTGCTGATTATCGGGGTTATCGAGATGCAGAAGTTGCTGGATATGTTCATCTTCCACTTCATATTTCACCTTACCTATCATAAAAGGTTCTCCGGGATGCAACAGATAGGTAGCATCCAGTTTCTTTCCTTTCTTGGTGGTATAGAGCGACACCCCGGCATGCATGAAGCCCTGGTTCTGCATGGCGGTAAGCAGATCCTGACAGGAGAGCCGCGCCTGCAAAGTATCGTAGATGACAGGCTTCTTGCTGAAAGGATTCTTGAAGAGCGAGAAGAGTTTCGGTTTCTCTTTCTGGCGCACATACTGCTTGAGCGCCCCGGCATTATACCCTGCCGAGTCGCTCTTCACTTCCACCTTATTTAATATATACTCCCCTTCCGGCACCATTTTGCTCGAAGAACAAGATGCTATGAGCAGCGGCAAGGCAAGTAATGAAATCGTTTCTTTTTTCAAAATATCTATCGTTTTTGATATGCAAAGATAATGCAAAACAAATTAAATACAAAATATTTAGCACTTTTTATTTTGAAATGTCTATATTTTATGTTACCTTTGCACACATATAGACAAAAAATAAATGATTAGCAAGAATAAAATAAAGTACATACGTTCGCTCGAACTGAAGAAGAACAGAAATAAAGAAGGAAAGTTCGTGGCAGAAGGTTTCAAGGTGGTAGACGATCTGCTCGCTCTGCAACCTGCCGACCTGATTGTGGCTACCGGCGAATGGCTCCGGGGCAAACACTTCGGGGCTGAAACCGAAGTGATAGAGGTTACTGATGAAGAACTGAAGAAGGTAAGTTTCCTGCAACATCCGCAACAGGTGCTTGCCGTATTCAGACAGGCAACATCAGGAGATTACTCTATTAATACCAGCGAACTGAGTCTGGCGCTCGACGGCGTTCAGGACCCGGGCAACCTGGGCACCATCATCCGCATCGCCGACTGGTTTGGCATCACCCATATCTACTGCAGTCAGGATACTGCCGACGTATATAATCCGAAGGTAGTGCAGGCCACGATGGGCAGCATAGCAAGAGTGAAGGTAGAATACGGCGACCTGCTGGGACTGGTAGAATCACTTCCTGCTGATGTTCCCGTTTACGGCACCCTGCTCGATGGCGACAACATCTATCAGCAAAAGCTCGAAAACCGAGGACTTATCGTGATGGGAAACGAAGGAAAAGGCATCTCGCCAGAACTGGCAAAGAAGGTGAATCACAAGCTGCTCATCCCTAACTTTCCGGAAGGTAGAGCTACAGCCGACAGTCTGAATGTGGCTATCGCTACCGCCATTACCTGCTCAGAATTCAGAAGAAACTTTTAAAGGTAAAAGGGTAAAAAAGTAAAAAGGTAAAAAAAAACAAAAGCGATAATTAGAAATTAAAACAAGATAGTTATGGAAGTAAATGAATTATTTAAGCACCGAAGTATAACTTCCTGCATGAGAGCATCATACGATACCATAACAAGTGACTTCAGATCACTCGTAAAACAGACATGGACTACCCATGTTCCATTTGCTGTATTGCTGGCTATCGTACTCTATTTCCTCCTCCCCAACAAACCGCTTCACGATTGGGGAGCCGTAAATCCGATGGCTTCGTTCTTTCTGCAAACCATCATTTACGGAGCCACTATCGTAATGGCTATCGTATCATTCTGGCATCTCCTGCCAAAAAAGCAACTGTGTCCTAAAGGCGAAAAGCGCAAGATAGGAAAATCCCTCCTCCGCATTCTCCGCCACTTCGGTGGTTTCTTTCTGACCAGTTTTCTCGGCATGATTATCGTAGGCATCGCTACCTTTATCGCAGCCCTGCCTTCCATCATCCTCATCATCGCACAGTTCTATTCACAGCTCGGTGCACTTGATGGCGACCCGCTCGGTGTGCCGGGGTATTTCACCCCACTCCTCTTCCTGGTGTTCACCATCACCTTCCTGCTCATCATATACGCCTTGAGCTGGCTTGGCATTTCGCTTGCCTATCAATTCGGCTCTTACAAGGTGCAAGACGAAGAGAAGAAGAGAATGAAGGAAAGCCAGAAAATGGCAACTACAGAGATTGAAAAATATTAATCGTATTAACATATATAAGAGACATGAAACAGACAAGATTACTCTTCATCGACCGCGATGGAACTCTGATTCAGGAACCAGAGGACGAACAGATTGACAGCTTCGAGAAGCTGGTATTCACCAAGGGCGTGTTCCGCAATCTCGCCTTCATTGCCCAGCACACCGACTACGAGCTGGTGATGGTGAGCAACCAGGACGGACTGGGTACAGACTCCTTTCCGGAAGATACCTTCTGGCCAGTCCACAACTTCATCATCCAGACCCTGGAGAGCGAAGGCATCCACTTCGCCAAGCAGCACATCGACCGCCACTTCCCTGAGGATAACTCGCCGATGAGAAAGCCAGGCACAGGCATGCTGACCGAATACATCGATAACCCTGCCTACGATATGGCAAACAGTTATGTAATCGGTGACCGTGAAACCGATGCCCAGCTTGCAGAAAATCTGGGTTGCAAGAGTCTGATTCTCGGAAAAGACGGCATGGACTGGGATAAGATTGCCGAGATTCTCTTTGCCGGCGACCGCATCGCAGAGGTGAAGCGCACCACCAAGGAGACGGATATCTACATCAAGGTAAATCTCGATGGTTCAGGCAAATGCGACATCTCTACCGGTCTCGGTTTCTTCGACCACATGCTGGAACAGATAGGCAAGCACGGCATGATGGACCTCACCATCCATACCAAGGGCGACCTCTATGTGGATGAGCATCATACCATTGAGGATACGGGTATTGCACTGGGCGAATGCCTGCTGCAGGCTTTAGGCGACAAGCGCGGAATAGAAAGATACGGCTATAGTCTGCCAATGGATGATTGTCTCTGCCAGGTGGCATTGGATTTCGGTGGCCGTCCATGGCTGATCTGGGATGCCGAGTTCCACAGAGAGAAAGTGGGCGAAATGCCTACCGAGATGTTCAAGCATTTCTTCAAGAGTCTGAGTGATGCGGCAAAAATGAACCTCAACATCAAGGCTGAGGGCGAGAACGAGCATCACAAGATAGAAGGCATCTTCAAGGCGCTTGCCCGTTCGCTGAAAATGGCGGTAAAGAGAGACATCTACCACTTCGAGCTTCCTAGCTCTAAGGGAATGCTGTAAGGAGTTTATAGTTAAGAGTTTATAGTTTATAGATGACTGTTGCTATAAACTATAAACTCTTAACTATAAACTATTATTAGAACTTTGTCATGAACTCCACAACAATCTTATCCTTTTCTGAAACTTTAGCTATACCACCCTTGCGATAGAAATACTTCTCGTAGTTGATACGGATATCAGAGATGAATGGCTTGGCAAGACTCAGGGTTACACCGCCCGTAACACGATGGCGCTTATAATCATTGATCTTCAATGCACCCAGTTCCGTATCAGAACCACCATATCGGGTACCATCACTGTGGTCGCTCATGAAATCATATCTTGCCAAAGGAGAAACCTTTCTGATGAGACTCTTAGGATTAGCCACCGGAATATCATAGCAAACGAAGCCATCGAACGCATGCACATCGTGGAAGGCATCCTTGCTGTAATGCTTGTAAAGATACTCAGCCTCAGCAATGAAACCGCCCTTGTGGAAGGTGATACCGCCATCATACATCGTTACCGTAACATCAGATGGCTTGATCTTCTGGGTGCTCAACACCAGGTTCACATTCGGGAAGAGGAACTGAGCCTTGGCAGAATAGTTAACGCCCTTGGTCCAGTAATCCTTCTGGTTGGTCAAACCCGAACCGTTAAAGATACCGGCATTCACCACGATAGGGAAACCTACATTCCAGGTGTATCCGATTTCGGCACCCACGTCGCGCACGTTGCCCACCTGCTTGGCGATGAACGAGCGGTTGGCGAAGTACTGCTGATGAGGAGAACGGTGAGCATCAATAGTGAATGGCACGCGTTCCTGACCGATGGTAAGCTGCAGAGTCTTCCAAGGCTTGATACGGGTATAAGCATCGAGCATCTTAATCTTACCCTCATCACAGAGATCAATCTCAGCCTTATAACTAACCTCCTTTGTTACATTTCCTGCTACATTGATACGGGCCGTACGCACCTCAAATCGTCCCTCCCCTTCTTCGGTTTGGTATTCATACTTAGAACGGATGGTTCCACCTATCTTCATCGTCTTTACGAATTCAGGCGCATCGTTTCCAAGAGAACTCTTTTCTGAGTTTTGGGCATTCATTCCCATCGACACCATAGCGAGTGCTATCAACAGATACGTTTTCTTCTTCATTTTTACCTTATTATATATATATACCTTAATTGATTGTTACCAACAAGAAAGCAATCCCGTTATGAATTGAAATTCAACAAGATGCCATTCTATTTCTTTTCGGCTGCAAAGATAAGGATAAAATGTTTCTTTCACAAAACATAAGTGTTACAAATATGTTACATTGCCTGTTTATAAAGCGTGTAATATGATTGTAACGCCCGTAATATCGTTGTAACATCATCGTCACAAACATGTAATCATCTTTTCGCTCTAGTTTAAAAATATCGCCGTACCTTTGCAACCGAAAAGAAATACAATAAACATATATGATTCTATGAAGGAAAATAAAAAAGCGATTTTGGAGATTCTTAAGAAGAAGTCCAAAAAAGACGGCAAGTTTGAAAACTTGGTTCTCAACCTCGCCTTACAGAAGATTGACAGCGATAACTTTGAGTTTGACGGCGAGGCAGTCTATACCGCCGACAAGAAGCGCTTGGTTTACTACATGAACCATGATGCCAGTTTTACGATTCCTGAGGGAGTAGAGATTATCGGAGAGATGGCTTTCCGTGGCAAGAAACAACTGTCTCATGTCATCATCCCTAGTACGGTGAAGGAGATTGAACATGATGCATTCTATGATTGTGATGAATTGGATAACATTTATATACCTGCCAGCGTGAAAGCTATCAAAGCATACGCTTTCGCTGAATGCGACAAACTGAAGAAGATTACTTTCGCAGGAACTCCAGACAAGTTGAGCCGTCATATTTTCGATGACTGCGACCTGTTGCACGACATCATGGTTCCAGCAGGCAGCAGCAAGTTCTTCCGTAAAGAGCTTCACTTTATCGACGGAGATACTGATTTCCTCGTTCTGGAAGTACCAGGCAAAGACTCTAAAGAATCTTCTAAGAACAAGAAGGACGAGAAAGTTTCTGAAAAGAAAGCTAACGCAGAGAAGAAAGAAAAGACTTCTGAAAAGAAGACAGTAGAAGAAAATGCAGAAAAGAAAGAAACTTCTGCAAAGAAGGATAACAAGGCCAAGAAAGAGCCTGTAAAAACAAAGTAACTCTATATATTAGCAGACGACTATGACCAAAGAAGAATTACTTAAAAAGGCATACGTAGAACGCGATATCAGTTGGATGTACTTCAACCATCGCATTCTGCAGGAAGCAGAGAAAGAGTACGTCCCATTGTTGGAGCGTCTCTCTTTCCTCGGTATTTATTCCAATAACCTCGACGAGTTCTTCCGTGTCCGCGTGGCATCACTCAACCGCATGCTCGACCAGAAGCTCGACAAGGATACCGAACAGCAAATTAAGAAATCACTTAAAACAATTAATAAGCTCAATGAATCTTATTCGAAAGAATACACTGAAGCGGTGGATACGGTTTTCCGAGAACTTGAAGTTCACAAGGTTCGCCTGCTCACCGAAGACCAGCTCAACGACGAGCAGAAGGAGTTTCTCACGCAGTTTTTCTACGACAAACTCAATGGCTCTGTCAACCCTATCTGGCTCAACGAGATAGATGACCTCTCTACCCTGGAGGACAACCGCATTTACCTTGCCGTAGAAAAGGCCGAGGATGACAAGAAGAAGAAATACGCCGTAGTAAAGGTACCGGATAGGGTTTATGGACGCTGGGTGAAGGTACCGGCAAGCGATGGTTTCGACAACATCATGTATCTCGATGATGTAATCAGATACTGTCTGCCTCTGGTATTCCTCGGTTTCAAGGAGAGCACCTACCGTGCCTTCAGTTTCAAGTTTACCAAGGATGCCGAAATGGAGATGGACAATGATGCCGACTTCGGAACCATGGAGAAGATTGCCCTGGGTGTAAGCAGCCGTAAGAAGGGTGAAGCCGTGCGCGTAATCTACGACCAGGAGATGCCGAAGGAACTTCAGAAGAAACTGCGTGAGCGATTGAACACCAAGGAGTTGGATGCTTCATTGGCTGGCGGTAGATACCAGAACCACAAGGACCTAATGTCGTTCCCAGATTGCGGACACAAGGAACTGAAGTACGAAAAATGGGCTCCTATCATGAAACCGGAATTCCTTTCCAACGAGAGCATCCTCGACCAGATTCGTGAGAAAGACCGTTTTATCCATGTACCCTACCATAGCTTCAACGGCTACATCCGTGTACTCCGAGAGGCTGCTACCAAGCCAGAGGTAAAGGCGATCAAGACCACCCTCTATCGTCTGGCTAAGGATTCAAAGGTAGTGAAGGCACTCATCACCGCTGCCCGCAACGGCAAGAAAGTAACAGCCGTAGTAGAACTTCTGGCACGTTTCGACGAGGAGAGCAACATCAAGTGGAGCAAGCGCATGCAGGAAGAGGGCGTAAACGTAATCTTCGGTGTAGAAGGACTGAAGATTCACTCCAAACTGCTCTATATCGAGTCAAAGAAGGGCAACATCGCCTGCGTGGGAACCGGAAACTTCCACGAGGGCAATGCCAAGATCTATACCGACTATCTGATGATGACAGCCCGTACTAAGCTGGTAAACGAGGTGGCTAAGGTATTCGATTTCATCGACCGCCCATTCTCACCATTCCGATTCAACGAGCTCCTCGTATCTCCAAACTCCATGAAGAGCCGCATCCTGCGTATGCTCGACACCGAAATCAAGAATGCCAACGAGGGCAAGGAGGCTTGGGTGAAGATGAAGATCAACCACATCACCGATACCGATATGGTAACCAAGCTCTATCAAGCTTCAAAGGCTGGCGTGAAGATAGACATCGTGATCCGCGGCAACTGTTCGCTGGTGCCAGGCATCGCCAAGCTCAGCGACAACATCCACTGCGTGGGCATCATCGACCGCTATCTGGAGCACAGCCGCATCCTCATCTTTGCCAACGGAGGCAAGCCAAGATACTTCATCGGTTCTGCCGACTGGATGCCTAGAAACCTCATCAACCGCATCGAGGTTCTCACCCCGGTATATGACGAAGATATGCAGGCTGACCTGCTCCGTACCATCTCCTATGGTATGAGAGATACGAAGAACGGCAGAGTGGTAGATGGCAAGGGCGGCAAGGAATTTGTAGAAGGCGAGCCATTCCGCAGCCAGGAAGAACTTTATAAGGCATATAAATAATAAAGCATATAAATAATGATGAATTTAGCATCCATTGATATCGGCTCCAACGGAGCCCGACTCCTCATCAAGCGCTTCGATCCCGAGGCAAGCCGAGAGGAAGACCGCATCAAGAAACTCATGTTCATCCGCATCCCATTGCGATTGGGTAAGGATGTTTTCACCCTGGGAAAGGTTTCCAAGGAGCGTGAGAAGATGATGCTCCACATGATGAAGGGCTTCAAGCAATTCATGAAACTCAATGATGTAGAGGCATTTCGCGCCTGTGCCACTTCAGCCATGCGCGATGCCGAGAACGGCAAGAAGGTGCTCAAGAAGATAGAGAAGCAAACCGGCATCAAACTCGAAATCATCAAGGGTCAGGAGGAGGCACAGCTCCTCTACAATAACCTGGTAGAGAAAACTGACTCCAACGAGGGCAGCTTTGCCTACATCGATGTGGGCGGTGGTTCCACGGAGGTGAGCATCATCCACGATGGTGTTCTCGCCGAGAGCTATTCCTACAACATGGGTACGCTGAGAATGCTGAGCGGCAAGGTGACTGCCGAAACCGAAAAACTCTTCAAGGAGAATCTGACGAGATATGCCGAGCAATACGGTGACATCAAGATCATCGGTTCGGGTGGCAACATCAACAAGTTGAACAAGCTGGCACGCCACAGCAAGCAGGACTCCAAAAACCTGACGCTTGCCGAACTGAAGCGTCTCTACTCGATGATGCAGCCCCTGAGCATCGAGGAGCGCGAGATTTCCTTCTCTCTGAAGGAAGACCGTGCCGACGTCATCATTCCTGCCGCTGAGATCTTCCTCAAGGCATGCGAATATCTGAAGTGTGAAAACATCATGGTGCCAAACATCTCCCTCGCCGACTCCATCGTGGATGGACTCTATGAGAAGATGATGGCAAAAACTGAAGAATAAACCACTTCATCCACAAATAAAAAAGATCCGAGACAGACTGGCTAGAAATAGCCGCTGTTTCGGATTAACTTTTTTATAATTCGGATAAAAGAGGTATTTACTATACTTCAGATAAGAGAGTAAGTACGTATCCCTTTTTCTTCAGCGACTCAATCTTAACGGTCGCATCATGCTGAAGAGCATGGCGAAGATACGTCATCTGCACATTCACAGCCAGGGAGTTGGCATAGCTTACGGTACCCCACACCGCCTCCTGTATCATCTCCTTGCTTACTACATTGCCGATATTCTTCGCCATCAGACGGAGGATGTCGGCTTGTCGGCTGGTGATGAGCACACGAGAGGAACGGGTACGAAGCTCATTGTTGTTATAGCAGAAGGTGGTTTCTCCGAAATGATACACCTCCTCTTCTATCGTCTCACTCTCATTCATGGAGAACCGCTCCTCTATTCTTGCCAGCAACTCTTCCGGATAGAAGGGTTTGGCAAGATAATCGTTTGCCTTCAGGGAGAAACCTTTCAGTCGATCGTTCTTCTCCGTACGGTCAGTGAGAAAGAAGATAAGCACCTTCGGGTCGATGGTTCTGATGCACTCAGCCACCTCATAGCCATCCATCTCCGGCATATTGATGTCGAGCAATACCAGGTCGGGCTTCACTTCCGGGAACTGTTCCCATGCCTTTTTGCCATTGCCGGCATAAGTCACATCGTAGCCATGCTGCTGCAGGAAACTCTTCAGCAACATGGAATACTTCAAGTCATCGTCTGCAAATAATATCTTGATCATTTTTTCTGTTCTTTATAGCGTTAAACCGGATGCATCAGGAGTGCTGCGGGATGACAATCGAAATCCTGGTTCCCTTGCCCACTTCGCTCTGCATCATTTTCCTGCCCCCATGGGCCTTCACAATCATATCCACAAAACTCAAACCCAATCCGATGCCCGGCTGCATCATATCCGGGTAAGCATTGCTGCGATAGAACTTCGTCCAGACTCTCTGCTGTTCATCGGACGAGATGCCGATGCCATTATCTGATACAGAAATCATGACTTCCTCCTTCTCGGTATCTCGGCAGGCAACATGGATATTGACAATGTCGCCGGAATACTTCACCGAGTTCTCCATCAGGTTGCTGACCACATTCAGAAGCTGGTCTCTATCTCCCATCATCCTATCGGAAGTGCGCTGGTAATCGAGCGAAACATTCACCTCCTTCTGTCTATTCTTCCGATAAACTGCCACCAGATTCTGCAAGGCGGCATGGATATCGAAAGAAGTTATCTGGAGTGGGATATGTTCCTCTGCCCTGATTACTTCACGGAGTTTGGCGAGATAGGCAGTCAGGTTATCGCTCTCCTCTCTTACTGTCTCCATGATAAGGGCATTCTCATCCTTCTCATCTGTCCTTTCAGAATCTGCCTTTTCTGTATTTATCTTTTGAGCAGAGAATACGGATACACACATCTTCAGCGTCTGCACGGGGCGCTTCAACTCGTGAATCATCGTATGCACGAAGTCGCTTCGCATCTTATCCACCTTCTTCTGCAGGAGCATCACCTTGATGAGATAAGCTATGCTCAGGAGAAGCATGATGGTAACTAGGAGACTTCCTATCATCTGCCACATCATTCCCTTCAGAATGGGCAGCATCGGCACCTGCATCCTCATCTGCATCGACTGATACTGGATAGGATTGAAAGGCACTTCTACCAGCATTTCGTGATGAAACAAGGTAGGAGGCTCTACGATTCTTGTCTGCCACAGACGATGCTTGCCCGTCTTCATCTCTGCCCCGATGAAATTATTGCCCAGTTTCTTACTGATGAAACGGTCAAAATGCGCCTTGTCAAAGCGGGTAATCTGGTAAGTGATGTAAGTATTCAGACAATCAAAAGAATTGTTGGAATCCGTCTCACGCAAATCGAAAGTATCTCTCTTCTCCATCACGTTACCGAATCCCGGCTTGCGACACACCACTCCACCAATGATTGTATCCGTATCCAGCGGAGAGCAAACCGTAGTACAGGGACCCTTGAAGTCTGAAAAATATGCCGAGACGACATAACCGATATGTGATTTTTCTTTTACCGCCGCTCCGATATTTGTCAGATAGGCAATAATCGCCTGTTCCGCCTTTTCGGCGTTTTTCTTCCCCATCTCTCCCATCGAATAGGTCACGCTATTGTAGAGCCAATAGGTCTGCAAGCCTATCAGCAGGAAAGAGGAAAGGATGGCGAGCAGCCAGACTTGTTTGATTCTTCTATTCATATCATTTTTTCTTTTTTCGATGCAAAGGTACGAAGATTTCACTATATATAATAAGGTGAAGCAAGATTATTTTGCCAGCGTAATGTTTCAGTAATGATTATTTGCGATTTTGAGCCCGAAAAGCTGTTCCTTTGCAAACGAAAACAAAAACAAGGAAGAAAATGAAGAAAGAAACAGTTTTATGCGCGATGCTAGCCACCGCCACCTGTGCAACTGCACAAAATGCGAAATTCCCAGCATCCGGAGTTTCCACTGACTCGGTACAGACTGAAAAAGATTCAATCAAAGCTGATAAGGAGGCCGAGATTCAAGCCGTAACCGTAACAGGTCATCGCCCGATGTACAAGATGAGAAACGATGCCCTGGTTACCCGTGTCCGCAATACTCCTTTGGCAAAGGAGCCAACGCTGGAAGATGTATTGAAGCACATACCCGGCATGAAACAAGCCTCCGATGGAACTCTGGAAGTAAACGGACTGGGAGCACCCACCATCTATCTCAACGACAAGAAGGCTACCTCTGCCGAACTCTCTCATCTCGATGTGAAGCTGATAGATGAAATAGAACTCATTACCACTCCTGGTGCAAAATATGATGCAACGACGGGAGCCGTACTGAGAATCCTGACGAGAAGAACAGACGAGGGTATATTCGGCAAGATGCAGGTGTATGATAAATTGAGCGAGGTGAACACCAACCACGAGGAATTGACCCTGGGTTGGGTAACGAAGAAAATTTCGCTCACAGGATTTTACGGTTACACAGACAACCGATACAATGTGCATCAGCCACAGGAAGCGCTCGTAAGAGCCAAAGATGGCGAATATCTCTTCGGAACCGACCGCCATGGCAAGAACAAGGCAAATTACAACGCTACGGAACTCAACTTCGACTGGTTAATCAGCAAGCAGCACGAAGTGGGAATACAATGGGAAGGGCTTTGGCTGAATGGCGGCAGAAGCGAAAAACAGCAGCAGTACTATCGCTATCCTAACCCAGCAGGAGAAGATACAAACAGCGAGATGAAGCTTTCTGATGCGGATGGCGAAATGAAGTATTTTGATGCGGAGAGCCAGCAATGGGGACACCAGCGCAGCCACCACTTCAATCTCTTCCATCTGGCTAAATGGTCGAAGCATTTCTCATCACAGATTTATCTGGACTATGCAAGGAACAAGGATTCTGACAGCCAGCCTATCACGGAGAAAGAAGGTAGCGAGATGCAGGAAACCCTCAACCGCTCTAATTCCAACTACGATATCTATAGTGGAAGAATCGAAGTCAAGCAACTCTTCTCAGACAAACATTCCATCAACTATGGTGGCGAATGGAGCCTGATGGAAGGTAAGGGAAAAACCGAAAGTTCTGCCGATATGCTTGGAACTACGGAATACAAAAACCATGATACCAAGACGGCTGCTTACCTGCAATATCAGGGTGAAGCTGGCAAATGGAACTGGTGGGCAGGCATCCGATATGAGCATCTCACCTCCCGATACACCAATCTGTCGGAGATATCTCCCGATAATATGGAGCGTCATTACGACCAATGGTTTCCATCGTTCGGTATCACTCTCAAAGAACCATCGTGGCATCACTCGCTCAGCTTCCGCACTACCACCGCCCGACCTTCTTTCAGTCAGCTCAGTGGGAGCATCTACTATACCTCGCGCTTTCAGTATCAGATCAGCAATCCGAAGCTGCAGCCTGTCAACACCTATCGTCTGACCTACTCCGTGCAGTGGAAAGATTTCATGGGAATGCTGAGATACACCCGTACCGACCACTCCATCATGTACATTCATGAAGTGCCGGAGGACAAGCCCGTAAGATACGTGAGTACATTCATGAACTTCAACAAGATTCAGAAATACATGGCATATCTCAACTGGGGACACGTCTTCGGCTGCTGGCGTCCAAATGTAAATGCAAGCATCACTTACCAGCGCTTCTCCGTAAATGATCATGGAGAGCTAATCAGTTACAACGGAGTAACTTGGGATGCATCGTTTGACAATTACTTCACGCTACCAAACGACTATCAGCTGTCGCTCTCCTACAGTTTTGACAATGGAGGGCAAGTGGGTAAAACGAAGTTCCGCCCCACTCAGAACTGGAGTCTTGGTGCCAACAAATCGTGGATGGACGGCAGATTACAGGTTGCCTTCAGTGCCAACGACCTCTTCCATCAGCAGCTCTTCAAGGAGCGAACCCACGAGCATGCCGTTGACTTCTCCCAGACTGAGGATTACAAGCTATGGAGCTACAAGTTGACCATAACCTGGAAATTCAACAAGCGCAAGGGAAGATACAACGGCATGAACAGTGCGGAAGATGAATTGAACCGACTGTAGCCGGGTTATCCCACACCCAGCAGTTCTACTTCGAATATCAGGGTAGAACCGCCTGGGATGCCCGGCTGCGAGAACTTGCCGTATCCCATCTCGGCTGGGATGTAAAGTTCCCACTGGTCGCCCACGTGCATCTGCTGCATGGCAACAATCCAGCCATCAATCAGGTCGCTCAATCGCATGGCGAACGGCGTACCGCCACGGCTGGAATCAAACTTCTTGCCGTTGATGGTCCAACCGGTGTAATGGGCCGTCACGATGCTGCGTCGGCTAGGCTGTGCTCCCTTCGGGTCGCCCTGCTTCAACACCTTATAATATATACCACGAGGCAGCGCCATAACGCCCTCCTCCTTTGCCTTTTCCTCCAGCCAACGCTTGTTGGCCTCAACATATTCTCTTTTTGCCATAAATCTATTTGATACTTAATATACTATGATTTTTGCGCAAAGTTACAAAAATCTATCGTATCTGCAAAAGAAAAAGGAGAACTTTTCTTCTTTTATCAAAGAAAAGCAGTACCTTTGCACCCTAATCAACCAAAAATACGATATGCCACAATCACTACATATTGCAATTATTGGTGGGGGTGCCGCAGGATTCTTTGCGGCGAAGTGCTCGACATTGATGCCATCACCGGCGGCTTTAATCTGCAGGCAGCTTGGACCACAGGATATGTGGTGGGACAGCATATCGGAGAATAACCTATTCCTCTTTTGAAACAAAGTCTTTCACGATGTGGGTGTATTCCTCGTGATGGTCGCGATATGCCATAGCATGAACAGAACCTTTGGCGATGAAGATGGCTTTTCTGCCCTTCGTCTTTGCCTCGTAAAGCGGATGAAGCATGGCGTAAGGCACGAAGGCATCCTTATCGCCATGGATAAAGAGCATCGGTTTGGTGCTCTTGCGAACCTGCTCTATCTGCTGCGCCTCGGCAAACGACCAGCCGTAGCGATACTGGCAAAGAGCTGAAGTGGTATTCATCAGCGGGAAGGAAGGTAAGCCAAACTGGTCTTTGAGCTGAGCAGCAAACTCATCCCACACGCTGGTATAGCCGCAGTCCTCCACAAAGCACTTCACGTAATCGGGAGTCTTCTCTCCCGATACTGCCATCGTGGTTGCCGCACCCATCGAAATGCCGTGAATCACCTGACGGGTATTCTTCGCACTTCGGTCTTCCCCCTTCACTCTCTGTTCTTCACCCTTCACTTTAAAAATCTCATTGGCGATTTCCGACCATCTGATGACATCCCATCTATCCTTCCATCCCATCTGGATATGGTCGCCCTCACTCTCTCCATGTCCATACAGATCTGGCAGGAGCACATTATACCCCATATCGTGATTATAGAGATAGGCGATGTGCAGCATACCCTCGGAGCGCACCTGATAGCCATGCACCACCACGGCAGTCTTTTCCGTAGCCACCGGTGCATAGAGATAGATGGCATGTGCCTTGTAGCCCGACGGCATCGTGACAAAGGTATCCTTCACGCAATGGTGCTGATACACAGAGTCCATCCAGCCAATCATCCAGGGGCACTCGTTCTTCATTCTGTTCTTCCAATGCTCAGCCGTCATTCTCTCCTCCTTCGGATAGTTGAGCGAATAATTGAGCATATAGTTGCTGGCACCATACAGTCCCAGCACCACGAGCACCACCAAGCCCAGAGCCGAAGCGATGCCTATCTTTCTCATCGTTTTCTGTTTCATCTTCATTCTTTTTGCTATTAAAAATATCTATTATAGAGTTTCCGCTGCAAAATTAAGGAAAAAGATGGAAATGGCAAAGAAACGGAGGGAAAAATCCTGTTAAATTGAAACTATAATCTGCTCTTTTCTGCATTACCAGCACCCGTACCCTTATACTTGCTCTTGGTGGCATTGAAGTTATAAGTTACATTGACCAAGAACATGCGGGTATTATCTATACCGGTTCTGGTGAAGTGCGCATACGAATTATTATATTTCCAACTCTCGTTCTGACCATGAAGCAAATCCTCTGCTTCCAATCTTACAACCAGTCGGTTATTCAGGAACGACTTGGAAATAGACGCATCCAGGGAATTCCATGCATAGTTGACACCCAATTCGCTATAATTACGCGACTGGTAAGCGTATTCCAATCTAGCCTTCCAATGATGTGGCAATACCCAGGTATTCTCCAAATCCAGATAGAGAGAAGGACGATTGGCATTATAGTCGCTGACGTATTTGCTGGCATCAAAGAACTGATTGACCAGACCTACCGTATAGTCAAGATGCCATAAGCCTATCACCGGAGTAGCCTCAAGATAGAACTTCAGGTTCTGAATCTTATCTACATTCTCGTAATATGACAGGGCTATATCCTTATTGGTCTGGAATGGCTTCATCATATATACCGAGGCATTCTTGTTGTAGATATATTCAGCAGAGAAACTCAGCCAGGAATATTGCGCATCCCATTCCAGATGATAGGCATCCGTTGGTCGCAAGTTCGGATTGCCGCTTTCATAGGAATGACGACTCGTATATCGGGTATAACCGGAAAGACGGAAGTAACTTGGTCGATAGGTCTTCGCCGTAAAACTCAACGAAGAATGCCACTTGCCCTTGTCATATCCCAAGGATACATTAGGAAATACATTATCATACTTTCTACTCATATCCGGATTGAGCACTCCATCGGCATAATAGTCTGATTTCACATGCTCATATCTCACACCGGCATTCAGAGAATAATCTCCCAACGACCATGCAGCCTCAGCAAAGGTGGCAATGTTCTGTTCCTTGATTCTGGAATCATTGGATGCAGCCACACCACCCTCGTTCTGGTTGTTGGTATGACTATCAGAATTTGTGTATTCCGAACCAAAGTCTATGTTCAACTGGTCGGTCAAAGGATAAGAAACAACCAATTTACCGGCAAGCAACTTTCCTTTGGTATGACTATCTGAACATACAATCTGGTCGCCCAACTCAGTACTGGTTTCGGTGGCTTTCTGTATCTGGTCTTTCGTCCGCCACATAGCAGATGCATTCAGGTCTATACTCCACTTGCCTATCTTACCATTATAATAAAAGTCAGCCTGATGAAAAGGAGTCTGCTTGGAATCTGACTCATCGTTGAGATAATTCACATCTCCCTGGTGAACTCCATCCTGAAAGATGGAATAGTTCTGCCTAACAGTAAAATACTTAGTATAGCCAGAACCAAACTTATATTTCAGACCGATGGTATGATTTTCGTTGAATTCATAATTGAAACCCAGATTGGCATCAGGTCCATAATCTCTAGAATCAATGCGCCCTGCAGATTTTTGATATATCTGATGCTGATTTCCATTGATATATTCATCCAATCCCAACTTATCATAGAAATACGAATCTGACCACATCAATCCACCGAATACATCCAGTCCACCCACACGGTAATTGAGATTAGCCTGCTCTTGCCAGGTATTCTTCATGGCAAAACCATATTTTGCCTGGAAATTACCACTCCATCCATAACCTTGCTTCTTGACCGTGGTTATACGAATCACCGAATTGACTTGGGCATCATACTGAGCACCAGGAGTCGTGATAACCGTCACGTTCTTCACATCCTTGGAAGATATGGTTTGCAATTCATTTTTGTCGGTCAGCTTTCTGCCATTGACATAAATCTCCGGTGTGCCTTTTCCAAACACCGAACAGTTTCCATCCTTATCCACACGCACTCTTGGAACCTGCTTCAACAAGTCGGCAACCATACCTGCATCACTCAGTATCGTACCCTGCACCTGTGTCTGGAATCCCTCGCGAGTCAGTTTTGTCTTTGGGCGAACCGCCTTCACAATCACCTTCTGCAGGTTCATCGTTGCCTCCTTCAGAGTAATTGAACCTATCTTACCTGTATTATAAGTATCAACAGCGGTATGATAGCCCACGCAACTTACTCTTACTATCACCTTTCTGGCTCCACAGGGAATCACGAACTGGCCGTTTTCATTCGTCACGCCGCCATTTATCAATGAAGAATCACGAACATTCAGCAGGGCTACATTGGCGAAATCTACAGGGCGATGATGCGCATCTACAATGCGACCTATCATCTTGGTGGGAGTCTTCTGCGTACACTCCACAAAAATGTTTTCGCCATCTATCGTCATCTTCATCGGATAGAAGCCCATGATCTGGCGGATGGCATCCGGAGCTGTTCGCTTCACGATACTCGTGGTAACCGTGAAATCTTCCAGTTCATCATACATAAAGTTGATACGATAATCCTTGGTGCTCTTGGCAAGGATGGTGAGCGCTTCTGACATAGAAGTGTTGCGGAAGCTGCGGGTGATACGTTGGGCATAGATGGTCTGAAGAGAAAGGCTCATCAGACCTGCCAGCAGCATGATATATCTTAATCTTTTCATCTTATTCCACGATTAAAGTTTGACCATCATGACGAATATTCACTTTCTCGAAATGATTCATCAGTTCGATGATATCATCCAGACTCATGTTCTTCTCCAGTTGCAGGAAGAGACGGATATGGCGAGCCGACTCGTTCTGATAAGTTACCTGGAGATGGAAATGCCCGGCAATAGGAGTCAGGATATTCTGAAGTTCAGCGTTTTCGTAAACCAATGGGAGCTGGGCAAGACTTGCAGAATCTGTCTTTTCTTCTATGTTGGATTTCTGAGGAGCAGAAACCTGCTGGATAGAATCCTTTCGGGATGACACGAGTTCGGTATTGCTGTTATCTGATGGCTGATGAGAACGGGTTACCAGATGAATGGCTGCAAAGGTGATGCCGGAGACGACAAGGACGGCAACAACGGCAGCCACCTTTCTCATCGGGCTCCAGAGAGGAAACAACTTGGCGGTTTGCTGGGTTTCTGCATTCTGACTCATCTCTTCTTTCTGCTGCTTTTCTTCTTTCAGCTTCATCTCATCTTTCAGCTTCTCCCATTCTGCATCAATCGAAGGCATCTTCATCTTTTCCTTCGACTTGGCGAAATCCAGAGACTGTCGGGTCTCTACCAACTGCTGATAGAGTTCATTCACTTCCTCATCGCCCAGAAGTTCATCCTTCTGGGTTTCGGAATACTTTTCGGGATGCTCCAGGAGATCGAGGAGCAAATCCCATTTCAGAGAATCCATCTTCTGAGGATTTATGTCAGATAATTCATGTTTCATTTTCTTTTCCTTTCTTCATTTTAGGGTTCCATTGTAAGGACGTCTTCAGACAATAGAATCATGGTTATGCTATTTTCCTTTCAACTTTTCTCTGAGCGTTCGCAAACCTTTTACGATATGCTTGTTCACTGCCGAGACGCTGATTCCCAGCTCCTCCGCCGTATCCTTATACGACATTCCTTCCCGATAGCACAATCGGATGACGGAAGCAGTCTGGTCGGTCAGGTCGTGGTCGATGCAATCCACGGCAGCCTGCCATCGCTCTTCCAGACGAGAAGGTTCTTCCTCCGTCAATTTCTCTTCCGAGAGAGGGAGAAGCCGTTTCAGTCTTTCATCTCTCTTCTTTCTGGCTATAAGATTGATGCAGGCATTCTTCACGCTCCGCATCAGGTAAGCCCGGTCTGGAACCAGCTGTTTATCCCACAATCTCGAGAACACGTCGCTCACCACATCCCTCACCTCCTCATTATCATGGAGCAAGGCAAAGGCGAAGCGATACATCTGCTCGTAATGGTCATGGAACAGCCGTTCCATCCGCTGTTCATTTTCTTCTGTCATCACGTCATTTTCTTCTTGTTTCTACTCTTATATACAAGCTTTCCTGAAATCAATTACCCCTAAAATGAAGAAATCTTCTACTTTTTTTGGAAAAGCAATGCAAAAGTAATAAAAAAACTAGATAAAAGCTTACTCTTTCGAATAAAAAGTGTATCTTTGCACCAAGAAACAACATCATTATATTATGGGTAAACGAGCCATCATAGAAGCTTTACGCCATTATTTCAGCACCCAACCCGTACTGAAAGCCTGGCTGTTCGGTTCTTTCTCCAGAGGGGAAGAAACGAAGGATAGCGATGTCGATATTATGGTTTCTTTGGACAAGAGCAAACCTATTGGTTTAAAATTCTTCGGCATGTGGAGTGATTTGGAAGAACTCTTAGGTAGAAAAGTTGATTTGGTATCAGAAGGAACCTTACTCCCTTTTGCACAGGAATCAGTAGAACGTGATAAAATCTTAGTTTATGAGAGAACGAAGTAGAGATAAAAACCGCTTAGAGCACATGCTCCAGGCAATAGAAAGAATCTGCCGATATACAAAAGGTAAAAACTTTGAGGATTTTATCGCAGACGACATGATGTATTACGCAGTAGTCAAGAACATAGAAATTCTTGGAGAAGCATCGAATATGCTAACTGAAGAATTTCGACAAGCGCATCCTAAGACTCCTTGGAAACAAGTGAACGGCATGAGGAACTATATCGTTCATGAATATTTCCAAGTTGATAACAACGTTGTTTGGGATGTGATTACAAACGACCTTCCGATATTAGAGCAACAAATAAAGGAGTATCTAACTGAAGAAAAATAAAAACATCGGCCAAGCAAAGAGCAAGCCAATATGGTTTTGCCTTCGCTTGACCGATTGTCATATATTCATTGTTTATTAAGAGTTTCTTCCTAACAAGAACTACAAGCGACTCTTTTCTTCATTACCGGCTCCTGTGCCTTTGTACTTGCTGTTAACAGAGTTGAAACGATAGCTTATAGTTAGCTTAACAGCTTGCGAATCGCTATAGTTCCATTTATCGAGCAACATACTTGTACCATAGGTAAACATAGAGTTACGGGCTGTACGAAAGACATCCGTTGCCTGAAATTGAAAAGTCCATTGTTTAAACTTCTTTGTTATTCCCAAATTCAACTGAAAACTCGGCTTCAGGGTTGCTATCGTATTATCACCAGAAGTATGCCCTATCATATCAGCCGTCAGTATATAACCTTTTGAAATAGAGAAAGAATTAAACCAATTGGTCATCAACAACGGATTGTTCAACTTGAGCATTTGCCCATAATGAACCATTTCAAAATTCTGTCCCATCAATACCAAAGACAAGCGAGGAGACCAAATCCCTATACTTGGCGACAATGATAGAACTGCCGTATATGTATTCATGTGGGAACGATTGACATTCGTTAGAATGTTGAGCGGTTTACCTTCACCCGGCTGCAAATCTATCGTATTCACTATGAAGTCATTGATATGTTGAAAACTGAAATTTAAATATACCCATTTGTATAATCCTGCGAAGGTTATGTCATGGATAATTTCAGGCTTCAGAAGAGGATTTCCCTTTTCATAAGTGAAGACGTCATCATATTGCATATTGCTGCTCAATTCCTGATAAGACGGACGACGAGTCTTCATCGTATAATCCAACGAGAAATTGGCTTTGCCTATCGGAAATGATAAACTTGCATTCGGAAACAATTTATCATACCGACGACTTTGTCCATCAATCCAGATTCCTTTCTCATAATAATCAGAAACGGTATGTTCATACCTCAGACCTGCTTCTAAATCAATTTTTCCCAATGGAAGATAATAGGTCAAGAATCCAGCCAACTTATTTTCCCTGATATGGTCATCTGTAGAAGCTATTATCTGTTCCACATTGTTGTAAGTTTCCTTGCGGTCAGTATAGATAAACTCACCACCACCTTCTAGCTTTCCTTTCCCAACAGGATAAGACAGCGCCAATTTAGAAGCAGCCATTACATTGTCCGCCTTGTTTGTGCTGTTAACATTACTTTCACCAGAAGCACTACTCTGCTCCTTAATATTCTGCACAGCCTTGTTCTGGCTAACAACCAAGTCATTATCAAAAACGACATTCCATTTTTCGAATTCTCCCCGATAATAAGCATTCACATAATGAGCAGGAGGCGTCTTGCGATTCCATTTCATATCATAGGATATGGATTCCAACTCTGTCCCATTCTTCATTACACGTTGATATGTAGGCCATGAAGCAGTACTATTTGGTAAAAAGTTTACATTATAAGTAGCACCTATGGAATGTTTCTCATTGAAGACATAATTGAAACCTATCTTTGTGGCAATTTGGGCTTTGCTTTTGGGGAATATCCCGATGTCGCTATGCATTTGCCACATTTCTCCATCTTTAATGACAGTCTTTTTATCTATCTGATGCTGATACCTTTGCGTCAAATCATAATAAAGACTTCCGAATATATCCAATCCTCCTCTACGCCAGTTTAAATTACCGCCCTCAGACAAAGATGTAGAATGTCCCTGCCGAGCCATAGAAGTAAACCCACCGCTCAGTCCATCACCTTGTTTTTTATTCGTTCTGATCACAATGACAGCCTTTACCGTAGCATCATATTTTGCTCCAGGATTGTTGTTGAGAGTTACGGAGGCGATGTCTTTGGAACTTATTCTATCCAGTTCCCCCTCATCCGTCAACTTCCTTCCATTCACATATACCAATGCTTCACCCTTGCCATAAACACGATATTTTCCATCACTGCCATAAACACTCGGCACTTGCGCCATAACATCGTTGGCAGTACCAGCTTCGCTCAAAGGTGTTCCTTTCACCTGAGTAACAAGTCCTTCATTCGTCATCTCAAAGGTTTTACGATGTCCTTTTACAACCACCTTCTGCAGGTTCATTGTTGCCTCTTTCAGAGTTATTGTTCCTATCTTACCTATATTATATGTATTGCTTGTCGTAATATAGCCCACGCAACTTACTCTTACTATCGCCTTTCTGGCTCCGCAGGGAATCACAAACTGGCCGTTCTCATTCGTCACGCCGCCATTAATCAATGAAGAATCACGAACATTCAGCAGGGCCACATTGGCAAAATCGACAGGGCGATTCTTATTGTCTATGATGCGACCTATCATCTTGGTGGGAGTCTTCTGCATACACTCCACCATGATATTATCCTCCATCTGCGTCATCCTGATGGGATAGAATCCTATCAGCTGCATGATGGCATCGGGAACACTCTGGTTTCTGATGCTCTTGGTTACCCTGAAATCCTCCAGTTCATCATACACGAAGTTGATGGTGTACTTATGCTGGCGGGCGTTCAAATCCTTCAACGCCGCAGAGAACGACACATTATTATATTGTCGGGTGATGCGCTGGGCATAAGACTGCTGAACCCAAAGCAGCAGGAAGAGAAGAAGAAGCTCTCTGATAAGCTTGCCGCTAACGGGCATTGGTTTCCAAAAATCTCTCATAAATATATCCTCCTATCTTATTTCACCAACAATGTACCGTCAATATACTCTATCTGTATGCGGTCGAAAGCATTCAAAATCTCCAGGTTCTGCTCCAAAGTCTTCGTCTTGTTCCAGTTGAAGAAGAGACGGATGTGCTGGGCACCGGCATCCACATACTCCACCTTGACATGATAGAAACCGGATAGCTGAGCCAGGATGGTTCCCAATTCAGCATCATCAAACACCACGGGTTTCATATCAAGAGAATCCTTCTTCTCTGCTGTTGCTGCACGAAGACTGTCATTCACAAGCGCCTGGGTTGTTGCCAGCTGTTCTGTCGCAGCCTTGTTATCCGCTGTCTGATCAGAAGCCGGGAATCTCAACCAGCCATTGTGAATCGCAGCCAAGGCTACCCCCGAAAGGAAGATGATGCCAACGATGGATGCAGCAATCTTCATCCGGTTGCGATAAACGCCCTTAGATTTGCCGGCATCTATCTCCATCTTACCCTCGTGATGTGCCTGAACAAACTCCTTCCAAGCCCCATCCACATCCACCTCCTTCGGATTGGCTTTCTTGCCAGCCATTCTCGCCATCGCCAGTTCATGGAAGAACTCCTTCACTTCCTCATCGTCAAGCAGGCGCTCCACCTGCTCGTCGGTATATTTCTCGGGATGCTCCTGCATGTCAAAGAGCATCATCCGCTTTTCTTCTTTACTCATGTTTGTCATTGTCTTGCTCATTTAAATTGTTCCTTAATCCAGTCCATCGCCTTCGAGAGATGGTTGAATACCGTCACCTTGCTCACTCCCACTTCATCAGCCACCTCCTGATAAGATTTCTCCTGAAGATAGCGCAGACGGAAAATAAGTTGCCGGATAGGCGGTTCCAGGTCTTCGATGAGAAGCATCAGCCGGTCGAGTCGCTCGTCGGTCTCTTCCGAGAGAATCACGTCGGCATCATCCAGCAGCAGCTTCGCCACCCTTTCCTTCACGCTCTTATGAGCTATCAGGTTGAGACAGCGGTTGCGTACGCTCCGCATCAAGTAACCTTCCTCACTCCCAGGCACCAGAACCACATCATCGGCAAGAATCTGGGCGAATACTTCACTCACCACATCCTTGCTCTCGTCATCATCCGAAAGAATGCATCTGGCCAGATTGTACATCTTCGCGTAATGTTGACGGAATAACTGTTCTATGTCCTTTTTTCTGTTCATATACTATCTTATACAGTTGAGCCAAGCGAAAAACTAAGCAAAACATCAACTTTTTTGCAAAAAATGCCGTAAGCATTTGGTTTTCAGACCAAAACACCTATTTTAAGTTTGGTCGGTCGGTGCAAAGTCGGTGTCGATTAGCTGGATTTACTAAAAATCTACTATCACTCTTTGTTTCGATATTCCTTTTAAGCTGAAGAAGAAATTGCTATCTAATATAATATATCTTCGATGAGTCCGTTTTATATATAACGGATTACATGAAGCATATATTATATAATGCCTCAATTCTGCGTGTGTTATTAATATAATATCAACTAGGGCGTTTCGCTAAAAAATTAGAGAAATGACCAAAAAAAAATTGTCTCATCGCGAAAGTAAACAGGCTATCCAGCAAATAATTGGATGGACTCCCCCTGCTTTTCATCAGGCGTCGGAATGCTACGTATCCTTCAAGGCATTCGATCCTTGTATCAATACAATGCGCCTGAAGAAGATTATGCTTAACCATATTAAAGGAAAGCGAAATCAAAGAGCTTACGGAGAAGAACTCGTTAAGCGTCTTACCCAGAAGCTTCTTGACGGATGGAATCCGTGGATCGAAGAGTCATACCCAGAGGAGTATGCTTTATTTAGTGACGTGTGCGATAAATATAAAACATATCTCGCCAAAATTACTAAAGAAGGTGGTATAAAGCCAGGAACCAAAAGCAATTACGAGTGCAAATTGTCGTTTATGCTCAAGTGGGTAGAGAAAGATAAGAGGATTACTTATATCTATCAATTTAACAAGAAGTTTGTGTGCGATTTTTTAGATTACGTTCTCGTTGAAAGAAATAATACCTTGCGAACGAGAAATAACTATATTGGTTGGCTGAAATCGTTTTCCGGCTATCTCATAGAGAGAGGATATGTCCAGAAGGATCCGACTGAAGGCGTTAACGCCTCCACAAAACTGGGTCCGAAGAATCGAAGCGTCATACCAAATGACGTACTATTGCAAATTAAGTCATATCTAGAGAAGGAGAATAAGCACTTTCTTTTAGCCTGTTATATCCTTCACTACTTGTTTGTTCGTCCTCACGAGATGACTTTTCTGAAAATCAAGGATATATCTAGGGAAAAGAAGACATTAACTCTTAATGGCGCATATACTAAAAATGGGCATGATGCCATCGTTACTATCCCGAATCATGTCATCGCATTGATGGAAGAATTGGATATTTTTTCAGCGCCGCCCGACTTCTATCTTTTCGGGAAAAAGTTCCGCCCAGGAATGACGCCGATACTGGCTGAAAGATTCTCTAGATTTTGGGTCGACAATGTAAAAAAGACGTTGGGATTAAGTGACTTCTATAAATTCTACAGCCTGAAGGATACGGGAATCACTAATATGATTAAAGCAAAAACCGATCTACTTACGGTAAGAGATCAAGCCAGACACTCGTCAGTGAAGGTTACAAACATCTATACCCCTCAGGATTGCAAAGAAGCGAATCGTGATCTTATAGGGTACGAAGGCGTGTTTTAATATAATGACTGTAGGAGATTTCGCCTCCTACAGTCCTACTTTCCTACAAATCACGCGGATAGCACTCTACATGTATGCGCCCATCGATGATGTACATCTCAAGTTCGTAACCTTCGTCGAGCATTTTTGAAATTTCATTTTCCGTTGGAATATCATATGATGTAAAAACATCAAAGAAACCTGCTACCTCAGCCCGATCTCGTATTATGATACGTTTAGAGTTCTCTTGCAAGAACTTCTTGGGCTATCTGCTTGGCTTGTATTCTCCAGGCCTGATAAGCATCGAACTCTGCTTCGTGGCTCTTATCTCCATCTCCTCGATTGGCCAAGATTGCCTCTACCTGATTCTGGCTGTATTTGGTTCGTACCAAACCTGCCGTGAAATCACCGTAAGTAGCAGACTTTGCCTTAATCTTGGTAGAACCATCGGCTTCATCACCTTCGTAACTGAAGGCGGTTTTACCCGAATCTGAAACTTCAGATTTTGTATCTGAAGTACCGGAAGTCTCGGGATGATAGTTTTTTACTTTCTGCTCACCAATGTAAAGCAGGAAATGGTCATCGTCAAATCTGACGTAACTTTTGCGAGATAAATATACCTTTTTCATCGTTAAGTAAATTTATAAAACTTCTTTTTAAACTTGTTGTGCAGTTCTGCGACAACGGTGGAGAATGGAAGTTCATCACGACAGAAGTCATTTAGGGCTTGATCTATGAGAATCTTGGAACCTGTATATAGATAGTGCTCTACAGTTTGCCAGACCTCGCTCTCTCCTTCAAAATGGTCGATGATACGATAGCGCAGTGAGAGACGTTTCTTAGGCATCTCTTTGCTGACCAAATGAGTGCTGCCATCGGCAGCGGTCTCTTCTACCTGTACGACCTCTTTTTCTATGACAGAGTCGTCAACCTTGTAATCAATCACTTGGATGAGGAATTTGTTCTCATCCTGTCCCTCATGGCAGATAATGTCCTCAATGGACTGCTGCTGTGATTTTTGCATTCCCTCGAAAGGCACACGAGATTTGCGAGCCTTAACGAGTTTTCCGAATCTTTCCATACCGATTTTTTTATATAAGTTTTTTGAATTGGCGTGAATTCCTAACCCAAGGCGTGAAGCAGCCTTGAGTTCTATTTGTCTCTGTGTAAACCCATGTTTGCGAAGATTAGCCACCTGCTTGCAGAGATCATGTTTAAACCGTTTTCGCAAGAGCGCATGGTCGGCATAGATGACCTGTCCACAAAAATCTATACCATCGCAAGTTCGATGGATTCCCCACGACTTGTTAATAGAGAGATGCCAATCACGAGCTAGGTGCATGACGGCTAACTCCGCCATCAGACGCAGGAAAACTTTGTCTTCATGGAGAATATAGATGTTATCCATGAAACGATAATAATGATGGAGCCCATGACGGCAGAACTTTTCGAAACGCTCATTAAGAAAGCTGACCCCCCACATAGTAGTTGAGCCTGTTGCTGAGTGCGACAGGTAACAAGCATGTCGCTCACATAGCGAGCTTGCCAATAGTGGAATTTTTCAGGGTCGTCGATGATATCGAAGCATCTGAGTGCCAGATAGTCGAACCGGGCGAGAAAGAGCTGCCCCAGTAGCTGGGCTAGTTTTACTCCAAGTACGATTCCTGGGTTGAACGAGTCAACTACCTCATCTATAAAGGAGAGGAGTTTTCTGTCTTTAATCTTGCGGCGATATTCACTCTTGAGCAAGTTGTGATCTATATACTGAAAATAGTGGTGAATATCAATAGGAAGGCAATAAAATGTATCTTGCTGTGGAGAGTTGAATATATCTCTCTTAATAAGATTGTAGAAATAATGAGTGCCCTTGCCCTTAGAGCCTGCAGGGCAATGGTAGTAGATGGTGTTACGTATATCATCCTCTACAGGATTGAGGGCTGCGTGTTGCATGACATGATCTATGACTGGCAACTTGTTAAGCTGGCGATGCTTCGGGTATTCTATATCCTTAGATACATACCCTGATGTATGCCAAGTCTGGGCTGCGTATGCTTCAAGCATACGCTCTATGTTATGATCTAGATTGGCATCAAATTCCTGCACACCCCTGCGAGACATCTTTTGTCGGGCATAATTATAGAAAGCCCGACGAAAGTTGTCATTTGTCTCGACTTGTGGAGAAATGTTACCAAATCTTTTCATAAGCGGTGTAATGTCTGTGTAATTGTGTGAAACTGTGTAATGTCTGTTGTCTGCTATTTTTTATCCTATAACCTTCGACCGGATGACCCTATCGTCATCATCTACCAGCTAGATGAACTATGTGTATGTTTCGCCATGGGGCGAGGTCTGACCCTGTTGTCTCGAACGGAGAGCAAACACCCCGTATTGAGATATGTTAAAGTTGAGAGCGGCGCCGTAGTTCACGTTGGCATTCGAGACATCATTGTTATCGTTGAGCGTCGAAAGACCGCATTGACCACCATTGTTAACACTACCACCACGAAGGCAGAGACGGAAACCAGCACCTAGGGTCACAACCTGGTATTATTATGAATACCGCTGCAAAGATACTAAAAATAATCGGTATGGAAGTATGTCAAAGAACTTTTTTCTAAAATTTTTTATCGCCGACCGCCAAAGGCGGTTATTGAAGCGAGCAGAGCTCGCTGGGTGCTTCGGCTTCGCCGTGTGTACTCAGGTCTCTTATGTACACCCAGTAATCTTATGTACACCCAGCAAACTCATGAAATCTTTAGGCCGCCACGTACACTGGTTCGACTGGCCACTCCTCTACTGCTTCGCAGAGAGCGGCGCCGTAGTCCACGCTGGCATTCGAGACATCATTGCTATCGTCGAGCGCCGAAAGACCGCATCGACCACCATTGCTAACACTACCACCACGAAGGCAGAGACGGAAACCGCTTGTTGCGCCGGACGTATTCCAATAATAAGCACACCAGTAGGTAGTCTGGCTGCCTCCGACGGCCGTTGGAAAATTCTCCAGGTTGTCCATGGAGAGCATGGTCGCCCATCCTTCACCTTTTTTGATGGAGGTGCTGTAGGCCTTCATACCCGTCTCGTTGCCGATTGTCCATGTGCCATAGATAGATGGTGCCACGAGGTGGGTGACTGTCGTATCTTCGTTGACCCTTACGAACTCATCATCCATATGATACCAGAGATGACCGTAAGAGTTTTTAAGACCGAAGAAGGAGTTGACCTTGGCCGCATACCAGGTAGAGCCGTCATCGTTGAGTACATTGACGGTAGTCTCTCCGCAGCTATCGCCCAGGTCGAGACCGGCATCCATCGGGACGATCGGGCGGCAGCCGTTGTAGCTATTCCACGCACTCCAGTCTTTTTGTGTCACGCCAGGACCAAGACCACCCTGATAGAGTCCGTTTGCATCTCGCTTTGTGTTGACTGCCGCCTGTGCGTAGTGGGTGCCGAAGATAACCCCGAAGAGCGCAGCGGTCACGGCGAAGTGGCGCATCGAGGAACAGAGCCACCCCGTGCCGTTCTTTCTGGCCGCAGCTCGCCAGTACTCTGTGTTTTGGTTGCAGGCTGGCTTGCCGAGGAACGAGCGGTTGGTGTTGTCGAGGGTGGCATCGTTATTGCCACCTCTGTAGTCTGCGCCTGTATTAAGGAAGCTAACCAGACGACCTGTGCTGCGCTCTAAAGTAGCATGGCCAGAGGCAGAACGTGATCCGATAGGGATTGTGTAGTTATATTCACCTTTGATTGGAGTAAGTCCAACCTTCATATAGAACAAGCGGCCTACGGTCTTGAATACCAGATAGAACTTACGGTTCCATCCCCACTGGTAATGTCCCTCTGATCCGTCTAACTTTGCAGCCTCTCCTGTGGCATATTTGTGATGATCTTTGGAGTCGAGTTTTCGGCGGCTATGGTCATTCTTGACCAGGTAGCAACCGAGACCAAGCTGAATTGGCAGCTCTCTCAAAAGCTCAAGCGATCCCACATAGGTTGCTGCCTGAGGGGTTGCGTTGTCTAGATTCCAGACACGCCCGCACCAAAGATTCTGTCCCATATCTACAGCGTCTTTGAGCGACATCTGCTGTGCCGTGCCCGTCTTTCTATCGTAGACCTCAATCTGTTTGTCTGTCGAGGAAGTGTCGGCAGCAGGGAGGTCTGCCACCTGCTGCGCCCCGTCGAAGGCTGCGATGATAGCCTTGACCTTAGCCTCTTCTTCTGATGTTAATGCCATAATTAAACTGTATTTAATTGATTAAACAATGTGATTTAAATGATGCGTAATGATGAGCCCACCTTGCGTAGCTTTCCCGATGCCGACAGGCGAAGGCGTGGCTGGTGTATAGTGATGCTCACCTCTTGCCAAAGCGGTGTGTTGGCTGTGGGGATGACCCAGAACTTGGTCGTGCCCTCGCCCTTGACGATGAGGTTGCCGCTTGGGTCTGCCACCAGCGAGTCGCCTTCGGCACGCTGGAAGAGCACGCTCTGAGGGAGGTAGCTCGGTATGAGTTGGGCTGTGATGCGCTGTGCCACCTTGTTGCGTAGGCTTATCTCCGGGAGGTAGGTCAGGTTCATACGCGATGGTGCGATGAAGCCTGTGGCTATCTGACCTGCCAATCCATCCATTTGTGCGATCTTGGCATCGGCTCGTTTGGCGGCAGCATCTGCCTCAGTAGCCTTTGTCTCAGCTAGAGCTGCTTGTGCTGCTGCAGCTGTAGCCTGCTCTTGTGCAGTATTGGCTGCACTCTGAGCGAGATTTGCTGCCTTGTTGGCATCGTCGGCTGCACTCTGTGCCTTGATGGTTGGTGTCTTATCGAGCCATCTGCGCCATTTGGTGTTTGTATCCGAAGGAGTTGTTGTGTTACCATCCTCCAGTGACGCATAGACTCCTGTAGATGTATGAACTATATCCCCTTCATCGTAGCCCCTAACAGTCTGTCCATCCTCTTCATATGAGTAGTCCGACTTCCAGGTACCTTGATCGGTGAAGGCGACATTACCAACAACAATGATATTTGTATTATCTGCCATATATTTATTAAACTTTAATGACTAACTTGTTTCTACGCTTGACAACATGTTCTGCGACATGGCTTCCGTAATCAATCATAAGTAACTTGTTACGATGCTGGCGGAATGACGGATACATAGCGCCGCCTCGAGCAATGACACCCGTATCGACATATTCATGCTTGGAGAGGTCCCATTGCCACCAGTTTCCGTTGCTTCCCATTTTGGGTGGATGATCGTTCATTTCCTTAGCGAGGTCGGTCTGCGTCTTTGAGTTGGTAATGGCGGCAGAGGTATCCTGCTGTCGCTTGGTTTCTGCCGTCTTGCGTGCCGTCTCGTTATTATTGCGAGTAGTTTCGGCGTTCTGACGTGCGGTTTCGTTGCTATTACGAGTACTTTCAGCCTTCACTCGGTCAGCTTCGCCCTGCGTTACCTTGGTATAAGCCGCGGCAAGAGCTTCCAGATCTGGGTCTATGTCGGTATAAGCTACTACCTGAGACCACGTTTTACCATTGTCATAACTCACCTCGATACCCATCGTACCGCCGCGAAACTGAGGGGTCTTACCCTCGGCTACTACACCGAGATCTTCGCCACCTATCGCCCAATGGCCGTTGCTGTTGATTGTTGGCTTAATACCTGCGATCAGGTAAGCCCTTGCGAACTCGGCAGGTATCTTAGCCTGCGAGCCGTTAGCCATGTAGATCCAGAAGAAGTCGGTACTCACCACAAGGCGGGATGCCGTATTCAGCTGGCTGGCTACGTCGTTGATGTTTACTGCTGCCATAATACTATTCTGGTTTTATCTGCTTCATAACTCCTTCGCCTGCAGCCGGGGTAAGCAGTTGCTCGGCTACACGACTTATGATTTTCTTCTCGCTATCGTCAATCTCCACCTCGCCCTGCGTTTCGTAGAGTTTATGGGCGAGCACGGAGCAGGCTAATCCCTGCCCGCGCTCATAGATGACGTTAGCTATCTCCTTGCGCATATCCATTACTGCGCATTGTGTCTTACTGAGGTCAGTAAAGACCTCTACTCTTTCCAGATTTATCTTCATACTATTTTCCTTATATATTAACTTTTTGTTTCCAAAGAACCATTTAACAATGAAGCAGCGTAATTTCCGTTTCTGTATGTTAACGCAATAACATTATATCCAGATACAAAGTAATTGTACCCCATATTTGTATGTACCGGGTTATAAACTATGTTTTGATTCCATGATACTGAAGGAAACTCGTCCGTATTCATATCGTTCACTTTGTCCGTTCTGCCATAGATCATTGTATACCTTGCCCCAGAAAACTCAATTTTTATACCTAATTCGACGAAGAATTCTGTACCTTTCGAAATACCAAGGAAGTTGCATAGCAAAGATAATTTAGGCAGGCCCATCGATGCGCCGCTGGCTGTAACGGTTACGACAAACCTCAATGCCTTTTGGGGAATTAATCCGAAACATGTTTTCGAATCATTTGCTTGAACTGTCTGGAATCCATATCCTTCGATTGCGCCGTTTAAAATTCCACTTCCATTACCATAGAAGGCGAAGTTATATAGGCCGTTCTTAGCTGAGAGGTACATTGCGTAATTGTTGCGAATATTCCATTGGTTTGTTTTGTCCTCGTTCTCGAATCGTGCGACAGCTCTGACTCCTGTCTCTACTGGCAGTACGTTTCCACCTATTCCTGCAAAACATTTTTTATTGTCGTTGCGGAAAATGACAGATGCGTCGTTCTCCCATGAATCGTTTGTAAGCGAGTTTCCTCTGATGGCGAATCCTGCAATTTTACCGCTGCTGATTGTAACGTTGTTAAACGTTCCGCTCGTTGCAGTAATCTTACCAGTAATATCAGCTTCGGTCGTCTTGAACTTACCACCCCTAGTGATTGAAGTGGTAGCTTTGCTGCCTTCAGTACCGCCTATCCAGAACGCATAATCCGCATCATCCTTCACCCACCGGAACGAGCCAAAGATATTATTGCCCTCCATCAGGTTGAACTGCTGGCCCTGGGCAAACTTCAGAACCGCATTCTTTCCCACGATAAGAGGACAATACATCGGACCGGCATCACTCAGTTTCACCCATAACTTATTGTTGTTAGAGTCAACTGCTGAAGGGTCGAAGGAACTGCCAGTAGCCGTATGCGTGACATTACATTGGTAGACAGACCAGCCATCATTAGCATTACTATCCTCGATGTAAATCAGGTCGATATACTTCTGTTCCAGGGTCAGGGCAGAATCATTATGATACGTTGCCCCGCTCTTCCATCCTTCGGAATTCCGGACGATACAACCGTTCTTACCCATCTTTCCGGCTTCGGCAAAGTTGGCTACCACAACAGGCTGGCTCCAATCATCCTGAACAGAGTCAGTACCATGTTTTCCTGCACGAACAGACTCCCAGATAAACCGGTTCGTAGACGATACAGTCAGCCGTTTTGCCGTCCATCCTCCCTGTAGGATACCATTTGTACGGTAAGGCTTGGCGGGCACTGCCGTATCGTTAGCGGTAGCGATGTAGGCGTGCTCCATAACGATGGACTCAGCCTGCATCGGCATCGCCTTGCTCCAGGTTATGTTGCCTGCAGCATCTACGGTTCCGTCGGTACGCCACAAACTCTCAGTAAGAGCTATCATCGATTGCCAGGCAAAGAGACCATAGTCGCCGTAGCTGTCTGTGCCGCCGTCTTTGAAATATCCGATGAAGAAATAATATTCTCCTGCATCAGGCATGGATAATTCAGCAACATAACTCTGACCATTGCCGCTTACTGCATAGGTATGCTCCGATCTGTTGATATATTCGCTATCTTCCTTTATCTGCCTGCCCTCGCTGTTGATAACCTCAGACGGCAGATAGAGACGAGAGATACATACCAGGTCCCAGTTGGTTTCAGAGTAAGACTTCAGCATTACTCTGAGATAGCTATCCCGGAAATGGTTAACAACCTTAATACGACGTATGCACTTGCCGTTGTTACCAAGAGCGGAAGGAGTCTTATAGAAAGTTTTCTTCTGCTTGATGCCATCTAACAGAATTTCGCTTTCTTCTGTTCCCCATGCGTTAGTACTGCTGTTGTACCGGTCGATAATCTCATCTGTTGTAATCTTACCACCCAGCACGATGCTCTTGCCTCCCGTAGCAGGAGCCTTCTTCGTCCAGCCGTGGCCAATATTATCCTGCGCTTTATCATATTCGGCAAGCGTTTTCAGGAAAGGAAGAACTGATGGTTCTGAAGCTGAAGACTGATAGCCTACGATGAGACCAACGCCATCCTTCGCTTTATAACCTCCACATGAGAAGTTTATAACTTCGTACCCATCCGTAAACCACGTAATCTTCATTATCCACAGCCACGGAGTGGCATCATTAAAGGCAATTTTATTGAAGTCTTGACTGCCATTTTTTCTGAATTCGGTCGGATCCTTGTTTACATCAGAACTATCTCCAGCATAATACCAGGTTTCGATGCTTGAAATGCTCTTCGGGTAACGGTTGAAGAGCTTAGGTTCAGAGAAACTGCCATCCGCTCCTACCTCTCCCGTCTTGTATGCCACATATACATACTGCTTCTCCCGAGTCGGCTCCATCGGATCATCCTGCCACCCCATAGGCTGCAAAACGCCATTACGACGATAAGGCTGTGTAATGAGATTCGATTCAGACTGATCAGAGAGATAATAGATATACTCATATCCATCTCCATCCTCTCCACAGGTGAGTACCGGAACGCTTTCCTTATCCAGTACATTTCCGGAAGCATCGTATAAAGCGAACACCACCTGACGGGCATCACTCTGCACAGATACCTCTGCGCCTATTTCCATATCGGTATCAGGAGTATCAGCAGTTCCATGCTTCAGATGATACCCTGCCGGTAATTCTGTCAGCTTATATCTCTTGTCGTCGGATGATGTTGCCCATATATCGCATGAGATGCTTTTTGCGCTCATATTGCCCTGGTTGTCTATAATCACGCTATCGGCAGATGGTATCAGCTCGTAGACTACGGTATCAGACGATCTTAGGATGGTAAGCTCTCGGGTGTACTCGTAGCTGGCTCCCGCATATTTGCCAACAACCGTGATATTCATCTTCGTAACCTGGTCGAGCGTATCGGCTGTAAGATTATCAGCATCAATGGTAATTATCTTTGCCTTGCCGTCAATACTCATCGAAGTCTTCAAACCTGCTACCTTAGAGATATTGAGCCGGGAAATCTCCCAAGGCTCATTGTGATACATGAGGGAAACCTTAGTCTTGATAGGCAAGCCGATGTACTTAGCTGTCTTGGTATTCCATGCCACCGATGCACTCTCGTTGCTCAGATCACACACCATAAAAGGAAGACTGTCGTGCTGGATGCGGATAGGCATCTGCACCGTTTTCGAGGTCTTTCCCTCCAGTTCTACGACGATGGTCACCATCGCATCCGACATTTTGCGCATAGCTGCGTAATCGAAATTTGTATCATCTGCAGTTCCGGCAACACCATCCTTGATATTCCTGATACCCTTGATGAAAACGGTAGAGTTCTTCACCTCTACGTCGCAGTCCTCGCTTACTACATACAAGCGATAATGGCCTTCTGTCACGTCCTCGCTATTCGTATCTTCTTCGAGCAGGATATCCATACCCTTACGCACGAAGACGGCCGTAGAGATGCGGTACTGCTTGGTAGCCTTGCCCTCGTCCTGAGTATAGAGACCATTAATGACATTACCCATATCATCTACCGTGATGACACTCTGATACTGCGAGAGACTCACATCATAAGCCTTCGCCTCGTTCTTCAGGTCATCGAGCCCGGAAAGACCTTGCAGGTAGTTGATGTTGCCACCGAAGTAGATATTATCCTGTACGTAGATACCATTACCCTCCGGACGCACGATACTGCCATCCCTTTTAGTCAAAGCCAAACCACTAAGCCATCCGTATCTCGCCACACGATTCTGCGGCAGCACTTCCCAGTTGCATACACCATCCAGCACCTCGATATAGCTGTTTCCCCTCGAAGAGAAATACATGCTACTCTGGCGCTTATTATCGGTAAAACTACCATACTGGGCAAAATCCATATAAGCGCAAGGATCCGGAGTCGCCTCCGAGCGTTTACCATATTCGAATTTGAACTTACCCTTCTCGCTAGTGATGATTTTCTTCACATAAAAGTAAGTAGTGAAGAAACCTTTATGCTGAACGAAGTTGCAATCATCCAACGCGCCTTCGGTATTTTTATCTGAACCATGGACGTTATCTATATCAGCATAGATACCGCGGCAGATATCGCCCACCTGCAGAGATCCGTAATCGTTCCCCTCCAGATGAAGGGAGATGGTGTGTTTCTCGGTATCTACGCTCTCGATGGTTCCATAGCCGTTGGTATTCCATTGTTCAGCTTTGGTTACAGAGATTTCGTTGAAGACGAACTTAGGAGCAGAGATGAACTGACGAACGAACAGGCTGTTCATTTCTGCATCGCCATTATTGTCGATGCTTGCGCCGGAACCTAAGGCTCCGGAAACGAAATTGTATGTCATGAAGGCATAGAGTTTCGCTAATCCCTCTTCAGTTATCTGGCTCTTTCCGTCTCCAAGCTTCAATCCTTTCAGTAGAGATATCACATCCTCGAAGGTAATCTTACCTTTGGCGGTATCGTCTATATCCTTGCGCAGCATCTTCTTCTCGAGCGCACCTCCAGGAGTGCAGTCGTCTGCCATACCTGCCTTTATTCTGTCGCCCTGGTACAGGATATAACCGTAATCATAAGAAAGTCCGTTCAACACTTCGATATTGAAGTGTTGATGGCCAATACCTCCTCCGCCACTATATCGGTCGCTCAGAGTACTTGCAAAGTAGCTGAAGAGAGCGTCTGCAGTTGTAACACCCCATGTTTCTGAATAGGGCTCCTGAACAGGGAAGACCACCCCCCCACTCAGCAGCTGACGTGGGAACTCAACTAAGCGAGGGGCGATAGTAAAATTTCCGATTTCGGGTAGATGGATATCCATCTGTTTGAAATCGCTGGCATCTGACCTCGTGAGGTTCAGGTACGGACGGGCATCTGAATATTTGTAGGTGAAGGTATAGTTCGAAGGCAGCTCCTTCGCCTCGTAGTTCACATCGCTCTCGATAACGGTTATCTTACGAAGAGAATTGCCATGGTAAACATACTTACCCAGAGACGGGAAGAAATCGAGCATCCACAGGCGCTCCTTCTTATCCAGGAAACCGGTGTTCTTCTTAAATTTGCGGGTGGTATCTACGCGATATTCCTCTGAATCTTCCTCTATTTCCGCTATATTGTGGGTATGTTCTGCAGTATTTTCGCTGTTGCCGTAAGCGCGGAAACAGTCTACACCTCCCAACGAATTTTCGAAGAGGAACCACTCTTCTTCCTCGCTCTTCATATCGCTGGCATAGTAGCGCTGTACGTAGGTAACCCGCTTCCCGTCCTGTTCTACCCAGATATCGTAATAAGATGGCTGGATAGAACCGCCTATCTTCTTGGCGATAATGGCGTATTGCACCGGTACGGTATATACGGTTCCGGCATTCATATGATTCATCAGTACCACTTCCTTCTCTTCGTAGGCGGTCCCATTCCACATGTATGCCTTGCACTTCATCACGCTGGTGGCAGTTGCGTAATAGGTAAGGAATTCCGGAGAATAATAGGTTACCCCCTTCACCTGCGGCTGCCAGGTAAGGAAATTGTTTTTCAGAAAATTGGTAGCCGAATCTGAGAGTCTGTCTACTCCGGCACGTATCACGGAGAAGGTGAACTCCTTCTTGCTGCCTTCGCTGCCAACCTCGTAAACCGTTGCCACAAAGGATTTCATGATGTTCGGCTGAGCATAAGGTTCACTACTGTCCTTTACCTCAAAGCTGAGAAGAGGAAGGATGATATCCTTGACGGATAACGTAATCCGGTTCTTATCGTTCGGCGTATAAGTGTGCTGAACGATGTTTGCGCTTGAGCCTTTATAGCGTAGAGCGAAAACCACATCAGCCTTCGAGGTACTGAATATCTCAAAGGCATTCATGGAGCCTACCATGCTCAGAGCATCTGGATATAATAAAACCTGTATCATCTTAAAATTGCTTTGATTATATTGCAAAGGTAAGATAATACAGGTATATAACAAAGGACAATATCCTACGAAATCGGTATGCATTCCAGCCAGACGGTCGTGCAATGGTATACCCATTTACTGTGACGGAACATCGTTGCGTGTCGGGTTTTCTGACTTACGTATGATTTCTGCAGACCGTATTTTTTGCCAACATATTCAGCTGAAGGGAGAGGAGGATAAATGATCTTGAAAGTGCGGTCCTGGTCGTTACCTGATTTTTTATAGTCATTCTCCGAAACCTCTACCGTCTCTTCGAATCCAAGCCACTGGTACTTGCAGGTCATTGCCGGCATCATATCTTCCAGGCTCTCTGCCTCGTTAACAGGTGTAGTGAGCGCGATGGTTCTGAGTTCGCTTTCTGCCGGCTCATTCTTTCCTCCGAGAGTAAACTTCAGCTTGTTGAAGAAGAAACTCACACCTCTGATCACAACCTTTGCGTAAGAAGGCAGGTTCTGCTTCTGCGACTGAGAGAGGAGCAGTTTTACCTTGAGTTCCTGGAGTGAATTCCTGAGCAGGAGATCATACTGCCGGTAGAACTTTTCATAGATACCATCCTCACCATTATACACCAGGGAATAATCGAATATCTTCCTTGGCGTCTGTTCTCCCTGATGATGCGAGCCGAACCCGACATTTGAATATAGATGCGTATCATATGCTGTCACGGTTCCGCAAGCTATACCATCTGAAGATACGTAAGGGAAGGCGAGCATGACGGGCAACGTAGGAGTCGATTCACTTACCTCTTCTCCGTCTTCCGTTGCAACTTTCATCGATGAATTCAGCGTAGCGTAATCGCCGATATACAGTTGCCTGTCCATGTCTCTTTCCACGGTCTCCCCGTCTAGGATTTCCCTAAACAGGAGCGTGCGAACCTCCGGTATCATCTCTGGTATTTCTATATCTTGAGTATCGATATCATCATCTCCGGAGTCGTAGCTCTGAGAACAGCCACCTATTTTTACTTTCACGCTGTAGTTGCCGGAATACCCTTTCTTATAGAAGCAACCGTCTGCGCTATCAAAGTAGGCGCCAGAATTTTTCGATACCATATCCTTAATATCATCGTAACTATCCTCTGCATCGCTATCCGCCTGATACTTCGGGCGTAGTACCACACGTTTATAATCGGATGCAGCCTTATAAGATAAGGTAGGTTCTTCAGTCATCTGGCGGGTAAGATCCGCAACCGGCTTACTGTCTATCGCATCTTTCAGAAAGATGATATCTGCAGTATGGGTTCCTTCATCGGAAACGAACTCACAGAGAAACTTTTTCCGAAAAACTGAGAGAAAATCAGATACTGACACGTCTGGCAGAAGATCTTCAACACGGATATGCCCATTCACCAGTACGTCTATCACATTGTTCAAGACAACCATCTTATTGAATGGAGCCGTCTTGGTGAAGAAATTCTCCTTGAGGTCATACCCGAAATGCTTGAAAATCCGCTTCAACAAATAATTGGCACGGATAAAAGGAGATATATAATATCCCTTCGTCAGAGATATCGGTATTTCGTTTACATACTCAGTATTCATCCATTCACCCGCAAAATACGGCGAGCCAACACCCAGAGAATAGGTATACATATCGTGAGCTGTTACGTATTCGTAACCGCCTCCTTCCTTATATCTCCAGTAGCTGGCAGTACGCATAGTACCTTTATTCCATCCCCAGTTCAGTATTTTGTAGTTGTACTCGGTATCCCTGCCAGAGTCATCGGTAAGCAGAACCGGGAAGATATCATAGTTCTCGTTTTTGCCACCTACGAGAGATTTGCAGAACTCGATACACTCGTCTACGGTCGTGCACCCCGGTATCATCTCATCCTTGAAGATGCTCTTCAGCTTTACGTTCTGGATCTTCGAGTAGAAGGATCCGTCGTTGATGTAGAAGGAGGAGGAGATATTGCCCTTGTGCTGTGCCGAGAGAACTATCTGCCGGCATTGGGCGAAATACTCGCCGTCTTCGATGCTTACGTTCGTAGCCACCATCTTGTCTCTCATCCCGAAGGTATCGGGATAGTTCAGTATCATGCGGTTGTAATCGCTTGCCGGAATATCCAGCGGGGAGGTCGTTTCCCCGTAATCGTTGAAGAACGGGTTGGTACGCTCTACCTCCAGCTTGGCGTCTTCGCCAAGCTGGTAGGCCTTTCCTTTATCCAGATTTGTTATTTTCATGTTCAGAAGATTTTATTTTTTAGCAAACTTTCTCGCCTGGTTTCTCAGTTCTTGTTTGGCGTCCAGATCTGAGAGTGACACAAACGAGCGGATTCCGTCTCTCTTGAGCTCTCTGAGCAGTTCCAGGAGCTCGTCATTATTGCGTCCCGACGTAGCATTTCCTGCATCGCGATGCGCAGATTCCTGCGTCCGGACGTAAAAATCTGCCCCTCCCGGAGCGATGTCCGGACTGGTCCGGGCAGACTGGCGGGCGATGCTTCCGCCCAGCGCCCTGCCCTGCATGGCCATCAGGTACTTGCTCATATCGAAGGTTCTTATCTGTCCGGCACGCTGGGCTGCATCCATCAGGTTGATGAGCGGAGCGATGGTAGGGTTCTCCAGGGCTGCATTCGATGCCACCCACTCCTTGCTCCTGCCCCTAGGTCCCTCGCCTACGATGACGGTAGGATGATCTACGTACCCGCGCTTACCTGGTGCATACTCGGCGTTGAAGTGTTTGCCATCCTGCTCGCGCTCTACATCGATACGTCCACCACTCTCGCGTCCGCTTGCCACACGGGAACCTACCGAAGAAGAACCGCTGGCGCTTCCGTTGAGGGTCATGCGCTTCACCTTCTGGCGCTCTGCATTTGCCACAACCAACTGAGCTGCACCCGTCACACCCATCAGGGCTGCAGCAACAGGTCCGGCAATAGGTCCCAAATCGGCGAGTGCCTTCATGATAGATACTGCAGTATTGGAGACAATCTGAGCCACTTGCATAGCAAAGTTCACATCAGCATACTTTTTCTGTATCTTCAGTTTCTCGTTAGCTTTCTTCTTCTCCAGTTTCTCCTGGAGTGCCGTATTACCCTCGGCAGCCTTGATCTCTGCATCATACTTGGCATCCACGTTCGCCATCTCGGCATTCTGCAGCGAAGTCACGGCATTACTGAAGAGGTTTGTATAGTACTGAGCCTGCTTCATGAAGGAATCTCTCTTCAGCTGCTGCACTTTCTCCTCATATTCCTGCTGAGTGATATACTGGTTGTCGAGTGCCTGCTGAAGTAATTCCAGTTGACGGTCGTATTCACTCTGCTGATCAAAACCGAGAGCCTGCCTTGCCTGCTTCTCCTTGTCAGCCTGTTGGGCAAGCTGCTCATTATGCTTGGCTGTATACTCCGTCTCTATCTGAGCCTGCACATCTTTATATGCCTTCTCCAGCTGGGTAGTATCTTCCCCGTTCTGCTTGGCCATATTGAGCGCAGCCTGATAATATCCCTTCAGCACTTCCAGTTTCTGGTCGCGTTGATGTTCCAGGGTCAGTTCCTGCTGCGTCTCCCCTTGCTCCATCACCTTTGCCAGGGCGTCCTGGTAAGCCTGTTCTACCGTAACCTGCTGCTCGAAATGAGCCTGTTCTGCAGCCCGGAGGTTCGCCTGCTGTTTATCCTGGAGTGATTTCTTCTTTGCGCCATCCGCAATTTCGATATTCTGCGACTGCTCGCTATACGAGGTCTCGATGGCGAGAATGTTGGCAGTATGCTGAGTCTTCAGCGCCTGCATGGCGAGGTCGTATTTCTCCTGGGATACCTTCTTCTGGGCGAGAGCCATTTCCCAGTTGTTCACATCCTGCTGATAGTCCTGGTTGGCTGCATCGATATCTGCCTGTCGGTTTTCAGAAAACTTCTTCGATGCGATATCATCGGGATTAGGCTTGGAGGTGGTGTTTGTGGTTCTGGCATGGCCACCTGCTGCAGCATGATTGCCCGTTCCGCCACCGCCGCCACCGCCGTTTCCTCTGGCTTTTTTAGGAGTCACAATACCGATATCCGCAATCTTGGAGTTCAGCTCGTCTATCTTTCCGTTTACGCGGTCTATCTGCTGCTCGGTTTTGTAGAGCGCCTTCTTGGCATTCGTTTCCGTATCCGTGCCGAAGAACTTGGAAACACCTTTCATAAAACTGTTCTGTGGATGAAGGATGTTATCTGTCTTTGCATCATGATAGGTCTTATCCTGCTCGTCTCTCTTGTCCTCCAGGTCGCTTTTCTGCTTATACAGGTCCACAAGCTTATCCTTGTATGCCTTCAGACTAATTTCCTTCTTCAGAGAAACGAGATAGTCATCAATGGCACTCTTGTTGTCTCTGGTAAGTCTTCCCTCTTCAGAGAGCAGTCCGTTATAACCAGGAATAATCTTCTTGAGTTCATTGAGAGCCTCCTTGCGGCGGTCCATGGAGATCTTCTCGTTGCGCATGGTTTCATTGAGCTGCTTCACCTTGGCGGTCTGCTCGTTCACCTGGGCATTCAGGTCTCGCTCCATGGTTTCCAGTTCCTTGGCCGAAGCTGCTGCCTCTTTCTGCTTTTTGTGCATATCCCATAACTTCAGGGAGAGAACCGTTACTCCCGCAGCAATCAGCCCGAAGACGCTTGCCTTCATCGTTGCATTCATGGCGGTCCAGGCATTCTTGGCAAGCGTCACCCTGCCCGTGAGCAGGTAGAAGCCCGCCTGCAGCAGTTTCAGAAGTCCGGTTCCGGTAGCGCAGATTACGTTCCATGCCTGCTGGGCTGCGGCAGCACCCTTGGTTACAACGATATTCGTCTTGATGGCGTTGCTGGTGGTAATCGCTACAACCGTGAAGGCTGTGAGCAGAATGCCGAGCGTCTTCACCACGCCCTGATGCTTTACGCACCAGGAAATAAGACTGATGGTGTTCAGCTGCATATCTGCATAGGCATCATCCCATTGTTCCTTGAGCGGGAGGATTTCGTCTCCCAGAGCCTTCTGGGCGTTCTGCAGTTCTACCGTCTTCTGTGCTGCCCGGTCGGCTGCGCTGATATAGGTCTCTCCTGCCTCGGCAAGCTGGGTATCCACAATCTCTGCCACAGCCTTCATAAAGTCGCCCGTCTCCTTGGTCTTCTCCGAGATTTCTGCTGCAGAGATACCCAGGTTATCGAGGATCATCGGAGATTTTCGGCCAAGACCGGTAACGATGCTGTTAGTCATGTAGTCTACCGACTGGCCAGTCTGTTGCGCCTTCAGCTGAGCGAACTCCAGATACTTGCCCAGGTCTTCCAGCGGTATGCGGAAATCGTTAGCCTGTACGGCAGCTGTCATCAGCTGGACATCGTTTACGGTTCCCTTGGTTGCCTTGCGGAGATTATCCAGCAGTCCCTCCTGGTTCAAGTTATTGAAAGCTCTTGTAACACCATCTGCCTGCTCTGCCATCTCAAGACCGCCATTGATGAGCTCTGCGATGGAATCCTTGAACTCCCTCGCTTTTTCTCCGAAGAGCTCTGCGCCCCTGGTCAGCAGGTTGCCTAGAAGCACACCGTTCACGGTATCATCTGATGCGAGTTCTCCGAGACTCTTGGCGTTCTGCTTCAGTTCTGAGATACGACCGGAAACATCCTTCAGTCGTTGCTCCAATACGCCGTAGGCCTCCGGATTGAGCGACTGCACGGTATTATCCAGTTCCTTCTGCAGACTCTTCTGCTGTTTCTTCAGCTGCACCATGCTCATATCCAGGATATCGATTTTGCTTGTCTGCTCGCCTATACGGTCGGTAAGCGTGCGAATCTCCTTGCTGGTCTCGGAGTACTGCTTCTTCAGGTTCCTGTAGGTTTCCGACTCTTTTCTTCCGGCTGCCTCCAGGCTGATCATCTGGTTGAGTCGTGCCTTATTCTCTGAGCGCAGTTTCTTGCTCTGCTGCTCCAGGGTGTAGATGGCTTTCTGCGCATCGGCAGTCTTCACGTCTACGGTATATCGGATTTCGTCTTCCGTTAAATGTTTGTTGGCCATAACTTATGATTTTTGTGGGTTGAGTGATTTTTCCAGTTCCTGGCGTATGCTGTTCCGTACTTCGTCGTTGAAGCCATAGCGAAGCTTAGGGAACGTCTCGTGATACAATACGCCCCAGACTACGCGGTTATAGAGCGCGAGGTTCCTGCGCTTGAACTTGCTGATGCGGTCGTTGCGCTGGCGGTACTGCATATCCAGAAAACGGAGATAAGGAAGGATGCGCACGAAGACGGTACGGTTCTCGCCCGATATCTGACTGTCGAACGAGTGAGCGGAAAGCGTGGTGAGCAATCGGCCGGTACGGCGCTTGTAATGATTGCGCACCACGTTCTCCTGTGTGGAGTATATCTTCAGGATGCCTTCCTGAAGAGTCTCGTGAACGAATTTCTTTTTAACAAGACTGTCTGTTACCATATTCTTATACATTACTAATTAGTAATGCAAATATAGTAACAGACAGACAAAGGGCAAAGGACTGCACCCTATCTCTTGAGGATGCAGATCCGATATAGAGGATACCCTATGAAGGGTGTAAGAATTGTACAAAACAGAAGGTAGAGTACCCAGTAGGCGGGAACCCTGCTTTTAACCAGGAATGGCATCAATACTACCGCTATAATGGCAGAGTAGCCTTGTATATACGTTATCAGTCCCATAATCTCGATATTTTTATGTGTTACTAATTCTCGGGTGCAAAGATACACCACTTTTTCTGAAAAACCAAATTTATGCTCCAGAAAAAATGGCCACCCTCACGGGCAGCCATCCTTAATTAGAGATCTGACTCTTTTGAATATTAAAAAGCTTAATTACATGATAAACTAGAAAACTATTTTCTATTTCCCTGAGAGCATTTTGCCCAGCTTCTCGTGCATCTCCTTGAGCTGTTCATCGGTAATGCCCGAGATGTACATGCCGTTCATGCTGAGCATGTGTTCATGCGCTGGCTTGCCAGCGTTCATTACTTCGCACTCCTCGAAGATAGGGTGTTTTCTTTCTTCTGCTATGTTGGCTGCAACCTTAGCTGCAGCATTTTTATTCTGATTTTCCATAATCTGCTAAAATTTATTCGTTACTATTGTTATCTATATCTATCTCATCCTGCAATATGCAAGCCGTGTACAGAGCCTTCTTCAGGTCCTCGTTGGCATTCATGGCTCCATGCATCATGATGGCGAGTATCTTATCATCGCCGCCGCCACCGACAGCCAGGTTGAGATTACCAGCCGTAGTCACGTCGGCGGTTATCAGAAAGAAGGCTCGCTTATCGTTCTGCTCCTGCCACTCGCCTAGCTCTTTGGTAACCTTCTGGATGGTTCCGAACGCCTTCATATCGCCATGAAGTTCTGTATCGGTACCTTCGCAGACTTTATCTATACCAACTGAATATTTTTTCTTATTTCCCATTATTCTACTCCTCCATCTTTAGGCCTTGGTCGGCTCCATCCTTCCGGGTACATTTGCTGAGAGTCTTCGGCAAGATTTGCCCCCCAGCCCGTCCGAGAACGACTGTTTTGGGATGTATCACATAGGGCAGAACCGCTATCACGACTCCACCTAAGCCCTTCTAAGGGCATATCTTTTTTCATCTTAAAATTTTAGTTTATGTTAAACAATTCGTCATAAGGGCTTAAAAAGGCCGATATGAACACTAATAGAGCGTGTTTTTCGATGGTATATGATTCCCTACAGGTCATTATCCAAGAGAAGCAATCAAAGCAGGTACACCTTTGAGAGATATGGCACGACGAAGGTTATAAGATAGGCAAAAGAGACCCATCTCAGCAGTTACTTTCAGTTTACCTTTCAGTAAAAAGTAGTATTGCCCAAGTGCTCGCTTCATGGTTCCGAAAGGAT
>ENA-ORSK01000262-ORSK01000262.1-human-gut-metagenome-genome-assembly--contig:-NODE-262-length-56070-cov-10.102847_pt1 | contig 56070 bp, 46 predicted proteins | sample MGYA00242192_ERZ509159 | MGnify/ENA primary metagenome ERZ509159 (study PRJEB26280, sample SAMEA2338663) | human gut metagenome | biome: human gut; feature: human-associated habitat; material: faeces...
TTGGACAGGATTTTATAGATGATAATCTTATCAGTTTTCTTGATGAAACCGGAGAAAAAGAGCTGGCAGAAAGAGTAAGGAAGCTGAAAGAAACAGGAGGGTCATTAGCACAGATATTTGTAATAATACTCAAGACAATAGATTATTATTCTGTTGCAGAGATTGAGCAGTTAAAAGGGATTCTTAATACTCTTGGAAAGCAGAGCGTATGCGAAAGGCTTAAAGCAAGAGGAGACGGATATCTCAATGCTGGATATTATTTTGCCGCGGTCAGATGTTACGAGTCAATTATAAAAGATTACAAGGGAAAAGATTTGTTGGCAGCTGATTATGCAAAAGTTTATCATAACCTGGGAACTGCCTATGCAAGAATGTTTATGTATGATAAAGCAGTGATATATTATGATGAGGCATATAGGACGGGTCAGCATGAGGAATCAAAAAAATGCAGTATAGCAGCTTTAATTATGGCAAAGAAGGATAAAGAACCTGTTAATGTTGATGCGGATGAAGATGAATATGTTGTCCAGAAGGAATTGGAAACTTTAATGGATAATGCCAGATATAGTGATGAATATAGGGAACTTGAAGATATTGCCAGATTAAAAGCAGATGGCAATCTGGCACAGTACAACAGGGCGGTAGATGAAAGACTTGACAGGTGGAGAACGGCATACATTAAATATAGCAAAACATTTTAAAGAATTGTGGTGGATATATGGGAATATTTAAAAAAACTGAAAAAGAAACGATATATGATGATTATGATGATGAATCGTACAGAGATGAGGAACTGCTAGAAGAGGCAGACAAGGAAAAAGCTGCCAATAAAATGTTTAATATATTGAATATATATGAAACGTTTGATAAGAAGAATAAGAAAAAACATGAAGACCGCAAGAGCGGAGAACTTGATGAGAAAACAAAGGAAAAACAGCAGCAGGCCAAGATAGAAGAAGAAAAATATGATCATCTGTTAAACAGTATGCAGGCACAGACGCTTATCAAGGCAGTTGAGAAATATGGAAAGGATGAGGAAGACCGCAAAGAGATTGATGCTATACCTATTGAGCTTCCAAAGGAAAAATCCGAACTTGATAAAATTGCAGAATATGCGATGAGCAGGAATATAGACAGTGTCAATATAAAGGATTTCAGTACACATGATATTGAGGTTTATGTAAGAGAACAGTGTGATATCATGGAAGAAGCAGCGACACATGTAGAAAATGCTAAAGCTGAGTATGAGGCTGTTACTGAATAATGATATACAGATTATGGAAGAAGCTCCCACACAGATACGTGATAAAATATTGAGCTGTGCAGAGACCATAGACAACATGATGGTTGACAGGCGTATTCTTAAAAGTACAGAACATAAGCTGTCAAATGCGGCATACAGGCGCATGGAAGCTGTGGAAAATGAAATGCCAGGTGGAATAAAGCTTTTGAAAGCATCCGAAGATTATTATGATACTGTTAAGAGAGATTTAAGGATACTTGAGGCAGAACAGCTTAATCTTAGAACAGATGCGGACGTTCTTGTTACAAGACAGATTAAGATAAGAAGGCTTGCGAAAACAGCAATCTTTGCGCTTGCGGCAGTGTTTGCAGTATTTCTTATATCGATGACACTTGTTCAAAATGACAGTGATACGGCACTTTTTATAGGAATATCTTTATTTGCAGCAATTCTTGCAGTTGGAATGTTTGCTTTATTAAAGGTTACTGAAAGAAATGTGATTATAACCGAAATAAAACTTAATAAAGCTACAGCACTGCTTAACAAAGTAAAGATTAAGTTCATTAATGCAGCAAATACGCTGGATTATGAATATACAAAGTTCGGAGTTAAAAGTTCATATGAACTTGATAAGAAATACAGACTGTACGAGGAGATGAAAAAAGAGCAGATTAGAATGCTTGATATGACATCATCACTTAATTCTGCTGAAAATGAGCTTGAGAACATGCTTAAGAATTTAGGACTTTACAGTCCACATATATGGCTTGGAAGAGTGAGGGCAATCATTAATCCTAAGGAAATGGTTGAAGTGCGGCATGAAATAAATACTCGCCGTTATAAATTAAGGCAGCAGATAGAGTACAATGAAAAACGTATTGATGAAGCAAAGGAAAATATTAAAAAGATAACGCTTTCAAATCCGGCACACAGCGATGGTGCAATGCGCGTAATTGAAATGTATGAGAAGCGACATTCACGGGTTGCAAAATAAAATTGATATGTTACAATAAACAGTGGCTTTTTACGCATATGAATGATAAAAAGCGAAAGAAGTATGGAGGCTATAAGGATGAAAGAAAGACTTGAAGCAATTAGAGAAAGAGCTTTAGCACAGATTAATGAAACTGATTCGCTTGATAAACTGAATGATATCAGAGTCGCTTTCCTTGGAAAGAAGGGTGAACTTACAGAAGTACTTAAAGGTATGAAGGAAGTTGCACCAGAAGACAGACCTAAGGTTGGTCAGATTGTTAATGAGACAAGACAGGCAATTGAAGAAGTATTAGATAAGGCTAAGACAGAATTAGCTGCCAAGAAGAGAGAACTTCAGTTAAAGAGTGAAGTAATAGATGTTACTCTTCCATCTAAGAGGGATGAGTTAGGACATAAGCATCCTAATACACTTGCATTAGAAGAAATCCAAAAGATATTCATCGGAATGGGTTATGAAGTAGTTGATGGACCAGAAGTTGAGTATGATTACTACAACTTTGAGGCACTTAACATACCAGCTAACCACCCGGCTAAGGATGAACAGGATACATTCTACATTAATGATAAGATAGTACTCCGTACACAGACTTCCCCTGTTCAGGCAAGAGTTATGGAGAAGGGCAAGCTCCCTATCAGAATGATTTCTCCAGGACGTGTATACAGAGCAGATGAAGTTGATGCTACACATTCACCATGCTTCCATCAGGTAGAAGGTCTCTATGTAGATAAGAACGTAAGTTTCACCGACCTCAAGCAGGTGCTCCTTACCTTTGCCCGTGAGATGTTTGGTGCAGATACCAAGATTCGTCTCCGTCCTAGCTACTTCCCATTCACAGAGCCTAGTGCCGAGATGGATATCTCCTGCAACATCTGTGGCGGTAAGGGTTGCAACTTCTGCAAGCATACTGGATGGGTTGAGATTTTAGGTTGCGGTATGGTTGACCCTCATGATCTCGAGGCTTGTGGTATCGACAGCAATGTCTATACGGGTTATGCCTTCGGTATGGGTGTTGAGCGTATCACCAACTTGAAATATCGCGTGAGCGACCTTCGTCTCTTCTCAGAGAACGATACTCGTTTCTTGCGCGAGTTTGAGTCTGCTAAGTAAAAGATACTCAACATATAAATTAATTAATGACTATGAAGAGAAATTTAACTAAACCTGTCATCGCAGTCCTGCTGGGCGCCTTGACATTCAGTTCTTGCATCGGCTCATTTGGCCTGACAAATTCCGTACTTGACTGGAACAAGAGAGCAACAGACAACAAGTTTGTAAACGAGATTATCTTCGTGCTTATCTCTCCAGCTTACGCAGTATGTTCATTTGCAGACCTTCTCGTTATCAACTCTATCGAGTTCTGGACAGGCGACAAGGTGATTGGTCAGGTAGGAACCACTAAGGACGTAATGGGTAAGGATGGTCGCATGTATGCCATCAAGACATTGAAGAATGGCTACGAGATTACCGACCCAGATGGTGAGAAATCATACTTTGTGTTCGACAAGAAGCACAAGAGTTGGTCATACAGCAAGGATGGCGATATCCGTGAGCTTTTCAGCTTCAACGAGGATGGCAGCATCCAGGCTTGCTTGCCAAGTGGCGAGAAGATCAACGTCCCAGCAGATGCCAATGGTTTATACCAGGTTCGCATGGCTATGAATGATGGTTTGTTCTATGCATTCAACAAGTAAATAATTATAACAATTCCAGCCCGATAAAAGTCACTTTTATCGGGCTTTTTTTATAATCTCCTTTCTCTTTTCCTAAGCAAGTTCATATTTCTCCGTTCCCAACCAAACTCTCCTTAGAATGTCCAAATGTAAAAAAGTGTTTAATACAAAACAAGAAAGTGCCTTCACCACCCTTCACCCGTAACTCTCTGACCATCAAAAGAATCGCCAAAAAGGTGAAGGGTGAAGGTTTGAAAACTCTTTTTTATATATACGCGTGAAGGGTTAGGGTAAAAACCGAAAAAAAGACCCTAGGGTCAAAAATCGGAAAAACCCTAAAAAAAGAATATAATATAAAGATTAAAAATACACCCTTCACCTTCACCTCCCAAAAATCACATCCAAAATTCTGTTCTGCATGCAACAGAAAATCATCTGCAGCAATCTGTGCCGGGATATATAATCAGGAGAAAATTCTCTTTCGGAGATATCATTTTATCCTTCGGAGATATTTTCCTATTTATCGGAGATATTATTTTATCCTTCGGAGATAATTTTCTATTCTTCGGAAATATTTCTTCGAATTTCAAGATAAGGCATAAAAATATAATTTTCGCCAACTTTATTTCCCGAATCCACACAATTGTCACAAATCGCATAGCTATGAAACAGAAAAGAATGTATCTTTGCAGCATCAATCATAAAGGTTGATGTAGATATGGTCTCGTCATGACTGCCAAATCGGGCTGACGCAAATGCATTACAACCAGTGACATTCATCAAAACTTGCAACCATCTACAATATTTTTCTGTTTTTCTCGTTAATAAAAGTATGAAAAAAAGATTATTGATACTCACAATATGCCTCATCGCAACCATAAAGATGATGGCGCAGGAGTTTACCCTTCACGGCAAAGTGGTAGACGAGAACAACCAGCCACTGGAGTTTGCCATCGTTTCGGTGGCTAGCCAGGGAAAGACTGCCGTTACTTCGCTCAAGGGAGACTATAGCCTCAAACTGCATTCAGCAGACAGCGTGGTAGTCAAATTCTCATATATCGGCTTCAAGACAAAAACAAAAGTGCTGAGAAGACCGCGAGGAAAACAAACCCTACAGGTGGTACTTCGCGAAGCATCCACCACCCTCGATGAGGTGAATATCAAGGGAGAGAAAATACAGTCGGATCAGATACAGGAACTGAAGACTAAGGATATGAAGATGACGCCATCTGCCAACGGAAATGGGGTGGAAAGTCTGGTTCAGCAACAGGCTGGCGTGAGTACCCATAACGAACTCTCTTCGCAATACAATGTGCGTGGCGGTGCCTTCGATGAGAACTCCGTATACATCAACAACGTAGAAGTATTCCGCCCATTCCTGGTTCGCAGCGGACAGCAGGAAGGCCTCTCCGTCATCAACCCTTATATGGTAGATAAAATCGGTTTCTCAACCGGAGGATATGCTGCCAAATACGGAGACAAGATGAGTTCGGCTCTCGATATCACCTACAAAACCCTGAAAGCAAAAAGCAAGAAGCCGGTGGTTGAAGGCAGCCTGGCTGCCAGTCTGCTGGGTGCTGACGCATACATCGGTCTGGGAACCCAGAAACTTTCTTGGCTCAACAGCGTGCGCTACAAAACTACCTCTTACCTGCTCGGTTCGATGGAAACCAAAGGCGAATACAAGCCAAACTATCTGGACTATCAGACCTATCTGAGTTACCAGCCCAACAAACGCTGGAAGCTTGACTTCATAGGCTACATCTCTGATAATCACTACAACTTCGAACCGGAAGACCGAGAAACGAAGTTCGGAACAATGGAAAACGTAAAGAGCTTCAGAGTATATTTTGACGGTCAGGAGAAAGACCGCTTCCTCACCTACTTCGGTACACTCGGCATTACCCGCCAGTTTACAGCCAACACTAGTCTCTCGCTTCTGGGCAGTGCTTTCTATACCAAGGAACAGGAGAAATATGACATTCAGGGACAATACTGGCTCGACGAAACCGAGACTTCAGAAAACCTGGGTGTAGGTACCTATTTCGAACATGCCCGAAACTATCTCACAGCCCGCGTGATGAGCGCCAAACTGATGCTCAAGCACAAGGTGAAGAAGCATCAGATGGAAGCCGCAGTAAGTCTGAAGCGTGAACATATCGAGGAGAATTCAGTAGAATATGAGATGCGCGATTCCGCAGGATACAGTATTCCTCACAATGGCAAAGACCTCTATATGGTTTATTCACTGAAGGCTCGCAACGAACTGAATGCCAACCGAATGGAAGCTTACCTCCAGGACACCTACCGTTTTTCGGGAGGAACAGCCGACAGTACCGGGAACGGCCAAACACATTACACCCTGAACTATGGTATCAGAATGAGTCATTGGAATTTCAACAGAGAAACCATCGTGAGTCCTCGTCTGTCGCTCGCCATCATACCAGCCAACCACGAGAATACAACTCTCCGTTTTGCGGCAGGTCTGTATTATCAGACTCCATTCTTCAAGGAATTGAGAGATACATCTACGGTGAACGGCATAACCATCGCATCGCTGAACGAGAAAATCAAGAGTCAGCGAAGCATCCACTTCATCGCCGGCTACGACTATAGGTTCAAGCTAGGAGACCAACGCTATAAATTCTCTGCCGAAGCCTATTACAAGGCTTTGAGCAATCTGGTTCCTTATTCAGTTAGTAACGTGAAGGTAGTTTATTACGGACAGAACGAATGCAGCGGTCATGCGGCAGGACTCGACTTCAAGCTCTACGGAGAATTTGTTCCGGGTACCGATTCCTGGCTCAGTCTTTCGCTCATGGATACAAAGATGAAACTGGGTGGCAAGAGCATCCCTTTGCCTACCGACCAGCGCTATGCCGTAAACCTCTTCTTCACCGATTATTTCCCGGGCAGCAAGAAGTGGCGCATGTCTTTGAAACTCGCCTTTGCCGATGGTCTTCCTTTTGCAGCACCTCACAGAGAGCTGGAGACCAACAGTTTCCGTGCCACCGCCTATCGCCGTGCAGATATCGGTATGAGCTATCAGCTGCTCGACAACAGCCGCCGGGAGAAGAAGACCTTCCTGAAGAATGTGATGCTGGGGGTAGATTGCCTCAACCTCTTCGGCATAGACAACGTAAACAGCTATTACTGGGTGACAGATGTAACCAGCCAGCAATACGCCGTACCTAATTATCTTACCGGCAGACAGCTCAATGCCCGCATTCTTTTGGAATTTTAGGACCAAATAATAGTGATTTTTCACATTATTCTAAATATTTAACCGTAGATAGTTCGCTATCTGCGGTTTTTTTCGTATCTTTGCGCCCGAATTATGCGATGACGGTTCGTCCGTTCATCCCATGGATTCAGGAAACCATTCTATAAAGAATAAAGAAATAATACATAATAATCAATTATGAGCAAACAAGTAGAAAAGATTAAGGAGCTGATCGCTAAGCGCGAACAGGCTCGTCTTGGCGGTGGCGAGAAGGCCATCGAGAAGCAGCATGCACGTGGCAAATATACCGCTCGTGAGCGTATCGAAATGTTGGTAGATGCCGGCAGTTTTGAGGAGTATGATATGTTCAAGTTGCATCGTTGCACTAACTTTGGCATGGAGAAGAAGCAGTACCTCGGTGATGGTGTTGTAGCTGGTAGCGCTACTATAGCCGGCCGTCTGGTTTACGTATATGCTCAGGACTTCACCGTAAATGGTGGTTCACTCTCTGAGACTATGGCACAGAAGATCTGCAAGGTAATGGATATGGCTATGACTATGGGTGCACCTGTTATCTGCATGAACGACTCAGGTGGTGCTCGTATTCAGGAAGGTATCTGCGCCCTCGCTGGTTATGGTGAGATTTTCGAGCGCAACATCCTCGCTTCTGGTGTTATCCCACAGATTTCTGCTATCATGGGCCCTTGCGCCGGTGGTGCCGTTTACTCTCCAGCCTTGACCGACTTCATCATCATGAAGGAGCAGACTTCTTATATGTTCCTGACTGGTCCTAAGGTTGTCAAGACCGTAACTGGTGAGGACATCGATGCAGAGCACCTCGGCGGTGCATCTGTTCACGCAACCAAGAGTGGTGTTACCCACTTCGCTGCTAAGACAGAGGAAGAGGCTATCGAGATGATCAAGAGCCTGCTCTCTTACATCCCTAGCAACAATACAGAAGAGGCTCCACGCGTAGAGTGCACAGACCCAATCGACCGCATGGACGATACTCTGAACGAGATTATCCCAGACGATCCTAACCAGGCATACGATATGTATAAGGTTATCGGTGCTGTAACCGATAACGGAGAGTTCTTCGAGGTTCAGCCTAAGTTCGCCAAGAACATCATTACAGGTTTCGCCCGCTTCAATGGTCAGAGCGTTGGTATCGTAGCCAACCAGCCAGCAGCTTACGCAGGTGTACTCGATGTAAACGCTAGCCGCAAGGCAGCCCGCTTCGTCCGTTTCTGCGATGCCTTCAATATTCCTATCGTATCTCTCGTTGACGTACCAGGATTCTTGCCAGGTACAGGTCAGGAGTACAACGCTGTCATCCTCCACGGTGCACAGTTGCTCTACGCTTACGGCGAGGCTACCGTGCCAAAGATCACTATCACATTGCGTAAGAGCTATGGTGGTAGCCACATCGTGATGGGTTGCAAGCAGTTGCGTGCCGACTTGAACTTCGCTTGGCCATCTTCAGAGATTGCCGTAATGGGTGCCAGCGGTGCCGTTGCCGTTCTCTGTGGTAAGGAAGCTAAGGCTAAGAAGGAAGCTGGCGAGGATGTAAAGGCATTCCTGGCTGAGAAGGAGCAGGAGTATACTGACAAGTTTGCTAATCCATATCAGGCAGCTCAGTATGGTTACATCGATGATGTCATCGAGCCACGTAACACCCGTTTCCGCATCTGCCGTGGTTTGGCTCAGCTCGCTACCAAGCGTCAGAGCTTGCCAGCTAAGAAGCATGGCTGTATGCCAATGTAATATAGAAATGTTGAATGTTGAGTGTAGAATGTTGAGTTATATACAGACTCAACATAACAGAAGGGCGCAAGCCTAATTCAACACTCAACAATCAACACTCAAAATTAAAGTAAAAACGAATGGATAAGAATATTTATGCTGCGATTGCCATGGCACTCTATGAGTATCAGGGCAATAACGTACACGACAAGGAGCCTGGCATCATCACTATCAAGCCACGTCAGACGATGTGGAACGCCAAGTTCTTGAGTTTAACAGCTAAACCATAATGTAATAGAAATGAAAGAGTTTAAATATACAATTGACGGAAAAGAATACAAGGTTCAGATTGACGCTGTTGAGGGTAACATCGCAAGCGTGAACGTGAATGGCGAAGCTTACAAGGTTGAGATGGAACAGGAGGCTGAGCCAGAGAAGAAGAAGGTTGTGCTTGGTCAGCCAGCTGCTGCATCTGATGATGCTGAGGCTACTCCAGCTGCCAACGTAAATACAGCCAACGCTGTAAAGGCTCCTCTCCCTGGTACTATCACCAGCATCGAGGTAGCTGTTGGTCAGGAAGTAAAGGCAGGTGATACTGTTGTCGTTCTCGAGGCTATGAAGATGCAGAACAACATCGAGGCTGAGAAGGATGGCAAGGTTACAGCTATCTGCGTTAAGCCTGGTCAGGCTGTGCTCGAAGAGGATGCACTCGTAGTTATCGAGTAAATCAAGAATTTGAGAATTATACTTCCAGATTCGGGATTATAATTCGGGTTCTTATAAAGAATATCAAAGGTCGCAAGCTGTTAATTGTTTGCGACCTTTTTCTATACTGCTGTATGAGCATAAACTGCTATACAAAGTAATTTTTTACTAAAGAAAAAAGACATAAAGTACTATAAAATGATAGATTTAACAGAAGAACAGATAGAAAGATACAGCCGCCACATCCTCCTTCAGGATGTAGGCCTCGAGGGGCAGGAAAAGCTCCTCAATGCCAAGGTGCTCATCATTGGTGCCGGAGGATTGGGTTCTCCAGTTGCCCTCTACCTCGCTGCAGCAGGTGTGGGACATATCGGTATCGTGGATGCCGATGTGGTTGACCTCAGCAACCTGCAACGACAGGTCATCCACCAGACCAAGGACTTGAACACCCCTAAGGTGGAAAGCGCCAAGGAGAAGATGATTGCCATCAATCCTGATGTGGAGGTAACAACCTACCATACCTTCCTCGCCTCAGACAATGCCGAGGAAATCATCAAGCCATGGGATTTCGTCATTGATTGCACCGACAACTTCCCGGTGAAGTTCCTCATCAATGATGCCTGTGTGCGACTGGGCAAGGCATTCTCGCATGGCGGCATTCTGAGATTCCAGGGGCAGACCTTCACCCATCTTCCAGGCACGGCTTGTTACCGCTGTTTCTTTAAGGAGCCACCTCCAGCAGGCGCTGTTCCTACCAGTAGCCAGGCAGGAGTCCTTGGTGCCATCGCTGGTATGCTCGGAACCATCCAGGCTGCCGAGGCGTTGAAGTACTTCCTCGGTGTGGGCGAACTGCTCACCGACCGATTGCTCACCTTCGATGCCAAGACGATGAACTTCCGCACCATCAAGGTAAAGAAGCGTGCATCCTGCGAAATCTGCGGCGACCACCCTACCATCGATCATCTCATCGACTATGAGCAGGCTGCGTGTGATTTGAAACACCACTAAGATTTAGTGATTATTTTCGAATAAACACATATAACAAAAAGCAAAGTCACAATACCCAGCTCTATCAGCTAGGTATTGTGACTTTTTTTTTCAGAACCGTCCCCAAGCCCAACAAAGAACAAAAACCTTGATTATAAGATACTTTATAAAACATTTCTCCCATTTTTCTTGCATGATTCAGATAATAATCGTATTTTTGCAGCAGATAAAATACGCAAGCTTATGAAAGAGAAAAGATATACATTGCCAGAAGAGCAGAAAGATGCAGCTTTCGCAGCAGAGCCTGCACCAGCCTATCACGGAAATGCCGCCATAGCACTTCCCGAGGATGAATGTGCAGAAGAAGATATTGACTGGAACAAGATTCCTGTTGGCTGGCATCCGGCTAATGAAGAAGAAGCCGTGGCTAGGATTGAAGCCATTGAAGCGGAGTATGAAAGAACAGGTGTTAGCTATAATGAAGAAGAGTTTTTCAATAAACTAAATGAAGAACGAACATGGTCAAATGCAGATGACTTTGAAAAAGAACTAACGGCACAAGACCCGTGGCTAGAAGATTGGAAGCGTTCTATCAGTATAGAAGATTTTAGAAAGAACTGCAAGAAGAAGCTGAAATCGCTGTTCTTGACAAAGAATGGAATTTAACCTATAATGCTCTTCGGGGATAAAGATTCTTTCTGATTTTTTTTTGCAGGTGGTCACTAAACTTAACGCCCTGTAAATCAACAGAAAGTATTCCGTTAGGCGTTCCGACGGATTTGCAATCCGGCGTTAAAAAAGGTTCGACCTATTAAAGCCGGGGGATTTGCAATCCCCCTACCCTATTTCTATGTATTATTTATTTTCCTTTCCTCTTATCACCTCCAATACCTTTCCGAGATGATAAGTTACCAAGCCATCCTCATAGGTGGTGTCCAATACCTGAACCACGGCACTATCCCTATCCGAATGATAACCCACATAAAACCTTATCGCATCGAAACGACGGAGATAACGCTTGCCATCAGCCTCATCAATATAAGTATATTTGTTAAGCGTGGTCTGCTTCAGCGAACGGTACTCCTCGGTCTTCACACCAGATACAATCTCCTCGAAATATACCTTCTCGATAATCAGCGTCAAAACCTTCAAGCCCGACAGATTTAACTGCGATGGCTTTTTCTCTATTCGCTGCTCCAGACATTGCTGTTCCTTATTGTAGGCAAAGTAGATGATAGTGCCATTCATGATTTTCTGAATGATACTGTCGATGATTTCCAGCGGAACCTGATACCATTCCGTAGCCTCATGCATCTCTCCCTTATCATCAGCCACCTTAAAACGGAAGTTCACCGTCTGCAACACCTGATGCACCAGGTCCTCAAACTTCTGGGAGTGCATGTTCACTATTTTATAAGTGCTTACAATCTCTACAGGTGCCATCAGATAAGTAGGCTCATGCTCGGCATTTGCCACACGCTCCTCTACCCGATTCGTAGAGAAACCTATTTTATAGAGATTCTTGATGTTACGAATTTCCGGATTCTCAGATTTCGAACGAAGCACGTAGATATAACCCGTCACCTGGTCTTCCTGCTTCACATCCTCAGGATTGAAGAAATGAGCATCCGTCTCCTCCAGAGTTTCGGTGATGGCATAACCACTTGCCACCACACTCTTGCGAAGCGTCTGGAGATAGATATCCGACTCCGTACCATTTTCATAGATGCAGCGGGTTCTGCCATCGGGCAAACCATTAGTACCCTTTTTCTTCTCAATAATCTCATATAACAAAACCATCTGACCATCTACAAGATAATAGCGTCCAGCCAATAAGCTCGTCGTCTTCGAGATTCTCTGCAACTGTCGCTTACCGGTCTTCAAATCCTGATGCACCTGTTCGAAGAGCGGCTTAAACTGTGCGAAATTCTCACACAGTTTTCTTTGCGCCACATGGTCGGGCGCATCCTTCTTCTGAGCCATTACGCCTTTCATGTCGGCAGGCACATCGAAGAGTTTTGCCTCCTGATAGGAAACATCCATCAAGGGATCGCTGAATATATCTTCTAATTCTTTATCAATATCCATATCACTATATATAATAAGGTGAAAAACTATAGCCTATCCCAACAGTTGATACTCATCATACTGTCTTAGACTATCTGTTGCCTTGGTTCGCAGAGCCTTGAGCGATGCAGCAAGCAACTTTTCTTTCAAGCCACCATCTGCTGTGGGTTCGCTACCATGCTCTGCCACCCACTTGTTGATTTCAAGCAATTTCTGTGCCAGCCTGTCATCGGGCGTCGGTGCCTTCGGTTCCGGACGTACATCCGCCAACAAGGGGTCATCAAATATCTCTAATAATTCTTCTGGCCAATCCATTTATGTTAATGTTAAATGTTACTTTTCCGGCTCATACTCCAATCCCATCATCTTTCGAATCTTCAGGTTCTTGAGTTTCTGGAATGCAGCAGCCAGTTCCCTTACCTTCGGGTCAGGGTCATTGATGTCTGGGCGCAGACCGTCATGCTCTGCCACCCATCGCTTATAGGGCCCCTTGAACAGCATCATCGCCTGTTCGATGGTCATATCGAATTTCTGTTCAGCCATCGTGTCCTGGATAATCTTCAGGGTCTGTTTATCCACATTCTTCGACAACACTTCGTAAGCACGCTGGAAAGGATTGATGGAATCAATCAGATTGATGCTCAACTGGTCGATGTTAATCATTCGGTTTGCCAGTTTGATGAGGCGATTGCCTTCCGACTCCTTCTCCTCATCGTTTGCCGAAGCATCGAAATCGATAGGATTTCCCTTATCATCCACCACTTCACCACCCTTGACAAGGGTATCAAGCAGCAGGCGCTGACGAACTTCTTCCACTTCGTCCTCGCTCAAATCCGGATACTTTTCACGAATCACTTTCGGAATGAGCGTTTTGGTGATGGTTTCAGCCGTAGTACTTCCGCTGATGGCTTTCACCACCAGTTCGTCTTGCAAGATAGAAGCCTTCAAATCATCCAACTGCTCCTCTACAATCATCTTCGTCTTCTCGCTCGACAAAGGTTTCAAGCCCTCTATCACCAGGGTACGGGCATCCAGCGGACTACCCTCATCACTATCCACATCCTTCACCGTCTTGAAATGCCAGCTAGGCGCCATCACCTGCTCCATCAGAAGCGATGCGGTAATGGCTTTCAGAAAGTCGTTCACCGCCACCTTCACATCGGGCTGATTGGCATCAGGCATTCCTATCATGTTCACAAACTTGGCGGTTTCCTTGCCTTCGCAATCACGGGTGCATCTTCCGATAATCTGCACCACTTCGGTCAGCGAGCCACGCACACCGATGGTCAGACATTCCTCACACCATTGCCAGTCGAAACCTTCCTTGGCAGTACCCAGAGCGATGATAATATCTACATCATCACGCTTCTTTATCCGCTGCAAATATCCCTGCACCAGATTGCGAGTCTCGGCGTGGTCTTCCACCAGATCGGCAACCTTCAGCAGTCTGCCGTCCTTGGTTCTGATGTGATAGATGCCACCATTGTTGTAATCCCGTTCTTCTACATTACCGATAATCTTGATGATTTCATCCACCTCCGTGTATTTACCCAAACCGCTGGATGCTCGGGAGTTGACACTCGGAATATGAATGATGGTCTTCTTGGTAGTATCCAGCACCTCGGCGATATGGTCGAGATAACTGCCGTGATAGAAGTGATAGCCCAGGACGAGGTTCTTGAGATAGCGATAACCGTTGAGTTGCTGATAATAGTTGTAGGTTACCGGGAAGAAACGGGCCTCATCCTCTGCCCTCAATACCGGAACGCCATCACCTCGGAAGTAACTGCCCGTCATGGCAACAATATGACCGGTGGAATTATTCATCACTCGGCGCACAATATCGCCCAATCCGCTGTTCACATCAGCACTTGTATGATGGAACTCATCTATCGCCAAGAGGCAATCATTAAACTCCTCGTCACTTATTTCCTTCATACCGTTTCGGAGAGTGGCATGGGCACAAACCAGGATATTGTTTTTATCTTGATGGAAGAATTTCTTAAAGCGTACAGCCTTCTCTTTCTCGTCTTCAGTATCGCAAAGATTATACTGTTGCGCCACCCTCCAATCGGCGAAGAAGCCAAACTTCATCAGGTCGGTGTTTTGGAAAGAGCGGCCGATACTCTTTTCAGGCACAGCCACTACTACCTTCTTGATGCCCTGATTATTCAGCTTATCCAGGGCGATGAACATCAAGGCGCGACTCTTGCCAGATGCAGGTGGCGCCTTGATAAGCAGAAAGCGATGGTTGCGGGCTTCGTAAGCCTTGGCTTGCATCTCTCGCATACCGAGTTCATTGGTATTACTCGATTTACCCGTTTGCTGATACTTGATATCAACGATATTATCATTTATCTTGTTCATAAGCCTTTCTAATTATTACTTGTTAGCTGTCATTTTCTCGTAGAGTTTGAAGAGGCATTCCAATCGAGCCTCATCATTTGGGAACGGAGCGCCAGGATAGCAGCATTCTACGATGGCATCCAGTTCCTCATGTGCAGCACGCAAATCCTCCGGCATCTTTTCAGGGTCGTAAAGATCTGCAAGCGTCTTCTCGGGATAGTTTTCACGAGCCAGAAGCACATTCGTTGCCGCCTCTTCTATCTCAGACTTCTTGGTGTCGGAGATGGATGGGAAGGGAAATGTGTTGTAGCAGAGATTTGTATACCGATAATCCATTTTCAACTTTCCACCTATAGTATTAACCCAAGTCATATTCATTATAGAAGTTATAACTCCAAAAACCCAAAGGTCTGCATTATTAACCATATACATTGCATTATTAACTATCATATGATTATTTGCATAGCCCATAGGAATGTATTTTCTATTTGAAGATGACGTAGAAGGAATTACCAATGTCGTATCTTCACAGTGGTTAAATTCCCTAAACTGGTAAGGCTTTTCTGCAAGTTTCCTTGCACCTTCATCAGAACTATTTAAACGCATATCCCTTGTTTTATTAATTCGATTAGCTATAGGTGACAGATGCATTGCTTCAACATAATCTTCATCCGAAATCCACAAACAATATCTCTTAACTCCTTTTATAAAATCCGCTCCACTGTACAATTCTCTTATCCAACACTTTACTTGGGGATACTCGGAGAGCATCTGTTTCATTTCAACTTCATCCATAATCAAATTACCTCCATCATAAGGCATACATCCTCGAATAATATTCGGAAAATCAGAAATAGGAGAAGTCGCTTTGGAAATAATACCACAATTTCCATCAGTCAAATACGGCGTTATATTATCAACCTCCTTCTTTCCTCGCTCCGTAAAGAGTTGCTTTTTTATTTTAGATGCAGAATCTAAGCCTATTATGACACAATATACGGCCGCATTTTTCTTTGCATTATTATTCCATTTAAACGAAGTGTAAGCAAAAGAAATACACACTTCATTAGAAAGGATTATATCCCACAATGGTTCAACCATTTCACCCTGACAAATCGAATTAGTACTAACGAAAGCACTTCTAGATTTTGTATGCTTCACAAATAAAGCAGCCTTAACAAACCAAATACCTATATAATCAATCTTGCCAAAGTTTTTAAATTTTCCCAGTACAATTTTTCTATCTTCCTGCTGCCCAGAGTCGAATTTACTACTCCCCAAATACGGTGGATTTCCAAAAACAAACACTTCTTCATCCTTGGTATGCGGGCATACTACCTCCCAATCCATTCTACAGGCATTACCACATTTTATCTGGTTGATATTATGCAAAGGCAAGGCAGCAACATTCACACCGAAATCGGCGTGAAACTTGTTGTTCATCTGATGCTCGGCAAGCCAAAGCGAAAGCATGGCTACCTCGTGAGGGAAGTCGAGAAGTTCTATTCCAAAGAACTGCTCCAAACGAATGCACGAACCATCAATAAAGTCGAGCATCTGCTCAGGCGTACATTTCTTACGGAGATGCAGAATATCCATTTCGAGCAAGCGCAACTGCTTATAAGTGATAATCAGGAAATTACCACTACCACAAGCTGGGTCGAAGAACTTCATCTTGCTCATTCTTACCATCAACTTATTGCAACCATTAATAATTGGTTTGCACTCGTCAATAAACTGATTTTGAGACAAGGCACTCATATCAAGCAGGTTTTTCTTCTGCCCGTAAAACTCTTCCAGTTTTTTATATTCCACTCTCAAATCATCCATAAAGAGCGGATTGATTACCTTCATGATATTAGGCACACTGGTGTAATGCATACCTTCCTTGGCACGCACATCAGGATTCACCACCGCCTGAATCATACTACCGAAAATATCCGGATTGATGTCCTTCCAATCCAAGTCTCCGCATTCGATGATAATCTTTCTAGCCTTATAACCCATCTTTGGGATAGGAATGTCTGAGGCAAAAAGACCGCCATTCACGTAAGGAAACTGATTGATTTCCTTGGTAAGTTCTTTCGAACGCTCCTTGTTTGGTACATTCATCACCTGGAATGCCTGACCTAGCATCTCGCCGAGATCGGAACCATCTTCCTTGGTAAACTGCTTGATAAAGTTGGTAAAGAGATTTTCGGCAAAGATACCTGTGTCTTCGGCAAAGAAACAGAAGAGCAGGCGGGTAATGAAGATGTTAAGGTCGTGCAAGTCATCATCACTATTATATTCGTTATAAGCACGAATCTCATCATGCAGTTTGGCAAGTTTCTCAGCAGCCTTCACATCGGCAGGGTTTTCTGCCGTAGTGTGTACTCGCTCTACGTTCATCAAAGGATAGAAGAAGCCAAAGTCGCTGTGCATCTTGACAAGTTTCTGCTCGTAAGTATCATTCTCACGAGTATCATAAGCAAGGAGGGTTTCACCATCGCTCACCGCAATAATCTTTGGTGCAGCCTTCTTTACCAGAGCATCAGTCTTCAATGCCTCCAACCTGGTGGTAAGATGCAAAGTATCTACAGCCTGATAGCAGAACAAGCCTTTGATAAGCAAGCCGTCGAATGTCTTCAAGATACCCTTTCCTTCCTTGTATCTCGACACATCCTTTTCGCTTTTACCAAAAGCCTTCAGTATCTCGTAGCCAACCTCAGAGGCTGGCACCACTTTAGTTTTAAACGATTCTAATCGGGATTCGATTTCCTTATAACTAAGTTGCAGTTTCTTTGCCATAACTTCCGTTGCCGATGGGAGCATAGCAAAGCCTTGCCATCCTATTACTCCACCGATTCCCGAAAGCAGAAACCATCTGATTTTAAAAGATTATTTTGATTCTAGTCCAGCCTCATCGCAAGATAAGGAATAGGATAACTGATTTACTATCAACAGAAATGGCGTAGGGAATCTATCACTCGCATTACCCTTGCCTATTGAGGTTCTGTTAAAACCCTGGTGTCAAGGATAAGAAGCAATAGAGCCTACGCCAAGCGGGTATATATATGATAGCACAGAGCGTACCCCTCCAGACGAAGGGGCACACCTATGCCATGTGTATATACACAGTGGGTAGACGCCCACTGCTGTCTCCCTCTGAACACCTTTTGTAATTTACCAGATTTCAATAGGTCAGAAGAAAACGTAGAGAACGTCTTTCTTAATTATGATAGGCCAAGCCATGGACTTTTACCTAGCCAGCGACTCATCGCCAGCCATCCACAGCAAGACAACTGCAAAAGTACGAAAAAGAATTGGCTTCACAAAATTTTGGGTCTTTTTTCTTGCATATCTCATTTACTTTTCTTATCTTTGCCACCAAATTAATAACAATAACATTAAAAAGGAGGTTATTATGCAAGCAACAAAGAACAATACAAAGGAGGAAACCATCAGAAAGTTTAAACAACTCCTAAAACATAAAGAGGAGATGCTCGAAAGAGCAAAACAATATGATGGCATTGACATTTATGCTAAAACAGAAATCCACTATTAGATGATATCAAAGCTGATTTCGAAAAGTCGTCAAATGATTTAAAAGAGAAATAGTTTCTTGCCAATCACAATAAAATTGGTTATATTCAAGGCTTTTGCCCTTACAGGGCGCAGGGAGACAACGCCTTAATACTCAGGGTGTTGCCCTGGGCTAGGAGCTTTTGGGCCTTCAGCCCGTGCTTGAACCACATGCAAAAGTTCAATGAGTTACTTCTTAACCAGGCATTTTATACTCATGTCTAAGCTTCCAGATAGTTCATCATATCCTCCAATGTATCGAAGTTCTTGACATTCCCCTCCTTTACATTGAGAATAGCCTTATCTAACTCTGATTGTAACTTTTTCTTTTGTAATGTTGCATTCATAATACGATTAAACAATTAAGTTTGATACATTTATTCAGAATAAGGCGTTCTCATATGCTCATGCTTCCATTGCTCAATAGTATTTTCATCTATCAAGCCCTCATCCCACAATGCATTTGCGGCATCTATTGCTTTTTGCGCAAAATAACGGCTATCTGTTGGCATACCATTATCCTTTTTATCTAGCATAGCATCACCCCTTCCTCTTCTACATTATTATAAAAAGGACTGCCCTTTTTGCTCTGCCAATCCTTCATCGAATACACTATCGGGTGAATCATCTGATTGATTTGCCATCCCAATTCCCAAAGAGGATAGGTGTAATTATCATGATCCTGCTCATCTATCTTATCCTTGTTCAAAAGCACAAGGATGTCCCAGTCGGAATCTGCTTTAGCATCCCTTCTAGCCCTTGACCCGAAAAGGATAACCTTGGCATCTTTCGGCATAATCGACTCCGCTTTCTTCTGAATCGACTTGAGTACCTCATCTTCAAGATGTTCCCTTGTTATTGTCGTCATAACACTATCATTTTAATTACACCGCAAAAATACGAAAAAGAATTGAAACCAACAAATATTCTGAGAGATATTTGCATTTATTCTTTCCTCTTCACCCAAACCTTATGGCTACCGCGGCCTAGTGAATCTATCGGCGAAGTCTTGTCATTTGTCAGCTCCTTCAGTTCCATAGAGGCGGAAGTACGGCTCAGGTTGTTGATGGAGGCATAATCGCCTAGGGTGAGGACTCCGTTCTTCTCTATCACCTCCAGGGCACGGGCGATGCGCTCTTCCTTGGAATAGAGCTGCTTACGGATAACCTTTACACCACCCATATCACGCTCCAGGTCACGATCGGTTTCACGCTTCACATCCTTGACAAACTCTGGAGACGCCTTGAAGTTGATGTCTTTCACTCCCACCTTGCGGTACGTCATCTTATCATCTGGATTAAGAATTTCCCTAGGCTTCTCATCCTCGAAAGCGAGGGAGAGGGAGAAGGTGCCGAAACCTTCCAGATTCACGTTGTAACCCATGGAGAGCATATCTGTCAGCATATCAACCACATCGGTCAATACAGCCTCCGTGGTACTTTCCGAAATACCGCGATGGTAGTTCTGCATCATCTTGACGAACTCTTTTCGGGATAGTGTACGGTTGGTCACCATCTTGGGATAAACTCTGCGCTTGCCTTCATCACGCAAATCATTCAACTCTTGCAACTTGTACTTAGCCATATCAGTTTCCTTTCTTATTAAGATTGTTATCACTCCTTATTGCAGCAGCCTTTGCATCCTACAGTATTTATGATCATACCTAAGAAGAAAAAACCACAAACCTAGGAAGAAAAGTATTTAATCCTAGGAGAAATCTCCGTTCACCGACGCTGAATGTCCGTTCACCGACGCTGAACGACGGTTCAACGACGCTGAATGTCGGTTCAACGTCGGTGAACGAAGATTTCTACCTTGCAAAGATACCACTTTATCAGATATAAAACAAGACTTTTCCTGAATATCTTTACTTTTCCGGCCATTATTCTTCGTTTTTTGAGCTTATTTCTTTGCGTATCCCAAATAATTGTGTTAACTTTGTAGTCAGATTGCAAACCAAAGGCTAAAGGATTGCAAGCCAAAGGTCAAAGGATTGCAAGCAAAAGGTCAAAGGATTGCAAGCCAAAGACAAAGCAAAAGACTAAGATTAGACATTCTTATGAGTATGAAGATATTAGCAACCAGCGACTGGCATCTGGGCAACCTGTTTCACGGCAACGACCGTCTGCCGGAACACAAGCATTTCCTGAAATGGCTCCTGGAACAAATCGCTGAACAAAAGCCCGATGCTCTCCTCATAGCAGGAGACATCTTCGATAACGGAAATCCATCGGCAGCGGCACAGACCGTTTATTACGAGTTTCTTGCCGATGCTACCCAACTGTGCCCTAACATGCAGGTCATCATTACCGCCGGCAACCACGATTCCGCCAGCCGACTGGAGGCTCCCCGTCCGCTGCTCACCCGATACCACGTGGAAATAAGAGGAAACGTAAGGAAAATCTGGCAGCAGGGAGAAAGCGAGGACGATGCTAAAACCGGCGGACATTGGATCTATTCCTTCGATGACCTCATCATCCCCGTAACCAACGAGGCAGGAGAAGAAGTCATCATCCTCGCCGTACCTTTCCTAAGAAGCGATGTGGTGCAGAACGCCAGCTACTCGCAGGGAGTCAACGACTTTCTGAGAGAACTGACGGCTGAGGCTCGGAAGAAATACCCGGGCAGGAAGTGCATCATGATGGCACACATGTACGCCAAGGGTTCGGATATCGCCAAAAAGGATGCGAGCGAGAAAATCATCATCGGCGGACAGGAGGAAGTGGACCTGGAAGGATGGAACGAACATCCCGACTATATGACTTGCGGACACATCCACAAACGGCAACATATCTGGAATACCGACTGGGCAAGATATACGGGAAGTATCCTCCCGATGTCGTTTGCCGAGAAAGACTACACCCACGGCATCGACCTCATCACCATAGAACACGGAGAAGAGGAGGAAGGAAAGGAAACCGGCAAGAGCAAGGAATGGAAAGTAGATTTCCTGGAATACAAGCCTCAGCACGCCCTCCGCATCCTGCCCGAAGATGAGGAAGAGCTGACCTTCAAGAAATGGCAGAAGCTCATCAATTCTGAACTCTCGGAGAGAACAGACGGCGAACTGAGCGACCACTTCGACTACGTGATGCTGAAGGTGAAACAGGAGAAACTGACCAGCGATGACATCAAGGAACTGGAGAAACTCGTCAACGAAAAGGATGCCGTGCTCTGCAAAATCCAGCGCATCATCCCACAACTGGACCTCTCCACCATCCAGGGTTCCCAGCACATCACCAGCATAGAAGACATCATCAACCGTCCTCCGCTCGATACGCTGAAGGAAGCCTTCGCCATCAGGCACAACGCTCCGATGAACGAAAGACAGGAGAAAATGTTATCCGATTTATTAACGACATCATCATTATGAAATTCCTACAACTCGAAATACTCAACCTCGCTTCGCTTGACAAACAGGGAGGAGAGGTCATCAACTTTGAAGAAGGTGCCTTAGGCGAGAGTACCATCTTCAGCATCGTAGGTCCGACGGGAAGTGGCAAGTCTACCCTACTCGATGCTATCTGTCTGGCTCTCTACAACCGCGCCCCTCGCTACCCCAGGAAGAAAGGAGACAAGAACCAGAACATCGAGATTTTCGGAGCTGCCGATGCCAGCGAAAGTAACCGTCTGGCTCCTACCGACAGCCGAAACATCCTGACACGTGGCAAGAAAGAGGGCTACAGCAAACTCACCTTCCTTGCCAACAACGGCAGCATCTACCGCGCAGAATGGCACGTCAGATTCCAGATAGTGCGCTACGAGAACGCCAAGACTGCGCTTTATAAAATCACGAGAAACGGAGAAGAGATAACAGAGGAAGCTGCCGACTGGAACGAGCTGCCGAACATCATCGGACTCGACTACGACCAGTTTCTCCGTACCGTGCTCATCGCCCAAGGCTCGTTTGCCAACTTCCTGACGGCGAAGGAAAACGAGCGGTACGAACTCCTGGAAAAACTCATCGGATGCGAGGAAACTTATACGAACATCGCTACTGAAATCAAGAAGGCGAAAGACCAGGCGACGGATACCTACAACCAGATGGCTGCATCGGTGGAAGCCGTAAAACAGAACCTGCTGAACGATGAAGAACTCGCCCAACTGAAGGAGGAAATCGACCGCCTGGAAAAGGCAGAGAAGGAACTCGACAGCCAGTTGCAAGCCATCTCGAAAGACCTGCAATGGTTTGAGGAAAACGATAAGCAAGTTAAGCAAATCGCTATCTGTCTAGCTGATATGGAACAAGCAGCAGATGCCATTAAAGCGATGCAAGCCCAGATTCTCCGTCTGCAGTTGCACGATGAAGTACAGCCTGCCGTCAACCTACTGCAGGAAGTAGAGCGACAGACGCAAAGCATCCACGAACAGGAAGAATACATCCTGAAAGCGGAAGGAAACATCAAAAGTCAAGAGTCTGCCATCAGCGAAAGCGAGAAAACTCTCGCCAGTCTGAAGGAAGCAGTAAGCAAGGCACAGGAACAGCTGGAAAAGGCGCTGCCGGTCATCGCTGAAGCAAGAGCGCTGAAAACAAAAATGGAAGCGGCAATGCCGAATCTGAAAGAAAAGAAAGAGGCATTGGAGTTGGCGCAGAAAGAGAATCTAACTGCCCTGAAAGACGTGGAGGAAAACACCCGAAACATCCAAAAATGGGAAGCTGAAACGGAGAAAGCGAACCTTGCCCTCAAAACGACACAGGAAGAAATTGCCAAGCAGAAACAGGTTCTACACGAAGCGACGCAAGCCGCTGAACAGGCTTGGGAGACGGAAAGAAATAAGACTGCCGGACAGAACATAGAGGAACTGCAGAACAGCAAGACTGTAGCCGACAGGAAACTGCAGGATGTCCAACAAGCCATCAAGGTTGTGGCTCATCTCGATGCCGCCACAGCAGAAAAGCAGAAGAATGAGGAGCGGATTCAGCTCTTGGGCAAAAGAAATGCGAAGATAGATGAAGCGCTGGGCAAGTTGACCATCGAGGCGCTGACCCAAGAGACCCTGACGCTGAGAAATGCCTATACCCTCATGGTGAGTGAGAAATGGGAGATTCATCGTGCCAACCTGACCGAAGGCAAACCTTGTCCGCTCTGTGGCAGCACGACCCATCCTTATCATACCGACAACAGACAGTTTGAGGAAGCCACCACAGAACTCTCGCAACTTCTGAAAGTCAAGGAAGATCTGCTGAAACTGCAGCAGAAACAGGAGAAGGAACTTTCCGGCGAGAGAAAACAGAACGATGGCGAAGTACAGACGCTCCAGAAACAACAGGAAAAGCTCTCGGGAGAAATAGCCAGTTACGAAGAGGAATGGAAGGCGCTCATCGCCCAGTATCCAAAGATTCCGAAGGCAGAGGCTGAACTGAAATCGCTCTTGCCTATCTATGAAAACAAGGCGAAAGATGCGAGCAGCAAACTGAGCCTGTTTAACAAGATTCAGAAAGAGATAGAACGGCTGACCCAACTCAAGGATAAGGCTGTAAAGGATGAAGCTGCGTATGAAAGCAAGGCTTCAACAATACTGAATGAAGTCCAGGAAAACACTTCAATCTGCGCCACAAAACTAGCTGAGCAGAAAGCACTTACCATCAACATCACTTCACAGCAAAAGAGCAAGGAGGAGGCTTACGGGAAAGCCCTTCAGACATGGAATAGCGCCAAGAAGGAAATGGAGGAATGGCAGGAGAAATACAAGCAGATTCTGAATGGAGAAGAACCAGATGCGGCTGAACAAAGACTGACAGCAGCAAAGGATGAGGCAACGAAAGCAGCTGATACTCAGAACGAGAATATTAACAAACTGAAGGCAGAACTCGCCAACAGTAAAGGTTCGCATCAAACCATGCTGTCTCAGAACAAGACGATGAAAGAGAATCTGCAAGAGAAGGAAAAGGAACTCGACCTTTGGATAGAGGAATACAACAAGCAGCTTGAAGAAAAGAGCATCGAAGGAAAAGACTCCGAAGAGGAAGGCATCGAGAAAAGAAGTATCGAACCAAGCCTTATCGACCGAAATATCATACGAGAGATGCTTCACTCTGCCGAAGATTGGAATGCTATCCGACGGGAAAAGGACGAAAAGGAGAAAGCCGTGGCTTCAACTACCGCCCTTTACCAGAGCGCAGAAAAGGCGCATCAGCAGCATTTGGAACATCAGCCAGCCCAAACCCGTGATGCTCTCTTAGCCATTCAGCAGGAGTATCAGGAGAGAAGTCAGCGCAACGAACTGATTGCTGCCAACGCCAGGATGCAGAACCATCAGGAAGCCGTGAAGCAGTTGGGCGACAAGGCTGAGGCTCTGAAGCTCGTAACACAGGAAAAGGACGACTGGACAGCCATCACAGATGCCATCGGAGCAGACGGAAAGACGCTTCGCAAGATAGCCCAATGCTATACGCTCAGTTTCCTGATAGCGCACGCCAACCAGGAAATCAGAAAGTTCAACAGCCGTTACGAACTGCAGCAGGTAAAGCATTCGCTGGGCATCCGAGTCATCGACCACGACCGTGCCGACGATATCCGAGACACCACCTCCCTATCAGGTGGCGAAACCTTCATCGTGAGTCTCGGTCTCGCCCTGGGTCTGTCGGCGTTATCCTCCCGCAACATCTCCTTCGAGAACCTGTTCATCGACGAAGGCTTTGGAACCCTCGACCCCGATACCCTAGCCACTGTCATCGATTCCCTCGCCATGCTGCAAAGTTCGCAAGGCAAGAAGGTGGGCGTCATCAGTCATACCGACACGATGAGCGAGCGCATCACCACCCAGATAAGGATTATCAAGAATGGCAACTCCGGCAGCAGCCATATCGAGATCTATCCTTAACCCATCGCAATTACACCTTAAATTATATAGTAATAAAACAAAAGAAAGGGTGTGCCATAAGTCCATGACACACCCTTTCTTTTGTTTCCATTGAATATTAAACCCTGTTTCCCTCTTTTGGGAAAACCACGGTTGGCTGGAAGGTCTTAGCCTCCTCAAAGTCCATCAGGGCATAAGCGATGATGATGACGGTATCGCCCACCTGCACCTTGCGGGCTGCAGCACCGTTCAGGCAGATACAACCGCTGCCACGCTCACCCTTGATAATATAGGTCTCCAAGCGCTCACCATTGTTGTTATCTACAATCTGAACCTTCTCGCCAGCTATCAGATTAGCAGCGTCCATCAAGTCCTCATCGATGGTGATGCTACCCATATAATTCAGGTTAGCCTCAGTTACGGTCACACAATGGAGCTTACTCTTCAATACTTCTATCTGCATTGTTCTGTTATTACTTGATCTGTTACGGATTAAACTTAATAAAGAAATCTATCGAGGAATTATCCCTTATACTTGATATGGTCGATGAGACGGATAGGAGTCTTACCGCAATAAACGGTGATGCAACCTACCACGTATGCACTATCCTCCCATGAAGAAACATCCTGCAGGCTGTCGCCATCCACAATCTGGAAATACTCTACCTCCAGACCCTCTACAGCATTGATGTCGGCAACCACCTTATCGTGAGTTTCCTGTACGGTATGAGTCTTGGCATACTCCACACTCTCCTTCAGGGCCTTATAGATGTTTGGCGCAATGGCACGCTCATCAGGAGCCAGCAAAGTATTACGGCTGCTCTTAGCCAAACCATCCTCATCACGGACAATAGGACACTCCACAATCTGCACATCGCTGTTGATGTACTTCACGAGCTGCTTGATGACAGCAATCTGCTGCCAATCCTTCTCACCGAAATAAGCACGAGTTGGTCGAACGATATAGAAAAGACGGCTCACTACCTGACATACACCATTGAAATGACCCGGGCGCTTGGCACCCTCCATCACGGTAGAAACAGGTGGAAACTCAAAGTGGCGTGTATCTGGTGTAGGATACATCTCCTTCACCGATGGTGCAAACACATAGTCAGCACCACAAGCCTCCAAGAGCTTGCAGTCAGCATCGAGGGTACGAGGATAGCGATCCAAGTCACCCTGATCATTAAACTGTGTTGGATTCAGGAACACAGAAACCACAGTCACGCCATTTTCCTTTACACTGCGCTTAACAAGAGAGGCGTGACCCTCATGCAGCGCACCCATAGTTGGCACAAGGCCGATTTCCTTTCCCTCCTTACGACACATGAAGAGTTCGTTCTGGAGGTCAACAATCTTATTGAATACTTTCATCGTCATAATCTGTTTTCGGGTGCAAAATAACAACTTTTTTCTCAAATGAGAAAGAAAAAACCTAAAAATATGCGAATTATTGCCGAAAATAATGAATTTCGGAGAAAAAATGCCCCTATTTGAAGTTTTTTTTGTACCTTTGCACGTAATTCGTAAGAATAAAATTTAAATTTTATGGCAAAAAAAGTATTATTTATCAATCAGGAGATCGACCCATACGTAGCCGAGTCTCACATGTCAATCATGGGACGCGAACTGCCTCAGAAGATGCAGGAAGCAGGTTTTGAGATCCGCACCTTCATGCCTAAGTGGGGCACCATCAACGAGCGTCGCGGACAATTGCACGAGGTCATTCGCCTGTCTGGTATGAACCTTATCATAGATGATACAGACCATCCGCTGATCATCAAGGTTGCATCTATACCAACAACACGACAGCAGATTTATTTCATCGATAATGACGACTATTTCAAGAGCCGCCAGATGGGTACCGATGAAAACGGAAAGGAATATGCCGACAACGGAGAAAGAGCTATCTTCTTTGCACGTGGTGTATTGGAAACCGTAAAGAAGCTCCGCTGGCAGCCTGATGTAATCGTCTGCCAGGGTTGGGCTAGCGCAGTAGTGCCATTCTATGTAAAGACAGCCTACAGCGAAGAGCCTTCATTTGCAGAATCAAAGGTGATTACCGCTCTCTATACCAACGAACTCAAGGGTGAACTGGGTACCAACTTCAAACGTTGCGTTGCCTTCCGCGATGCCAAGTCTGAACTGCTCGACGGCTATCAGGACGACTTCAACTTCATTGAACTCGGCAAACTCGCCATCGACTATAGCGACGGTGTAGTAGAAGGTGAAGAAGAAGCTAACCAGATTCTCTTTGATTATGCGAAGGAGAAGAACAAGCCTGTACTGGCTTATCCGGGAGAAGATATCCAGGAGCCATACGCAGACTTCATCAACAAGGTTTGTCCTGACGCAGAATAAAATTCCGACAACAGAGACACATACATACAAGGATAATGAAAATTTTAAGACTCTTAACAGTATTAGTAATAGCAGCGCTTACTTTCGCTGCATGTGATGATACCACCGAGGGAATCGGTGGTAGCATCACTAATAAGATAGACAACATTAACATTTCTAACTCAGCGTTCAATGTTACCACAAAGTCTATAGTAGCAGATTCCGTATTGAGCCGCAACAACACGGGGCTCATCGGAAAGATGAAAGACCCGGAAACCGGCAACTATGTAAAGGGCGACTACATGACCCAGTTGGGCGTATTGCCTACTTTCTCTGTAGATACACTAGATATCAAGAAGGCAAACAATGGTTCTATCGAAGCCGACTCATGCTACCTCCTGGTTTCTTACAACGCCAGCTACGGTGATACCATCGCCCCAATGAAGGTGACAGCCTATGAGATGACCGAGCCGATGAGAGAGGATCAGGAATATTACTCTAATTATGATGCCTTCAAGAACGGCTGGGTAAACGAAAACAACCCGCATTGGAGCAGTAATTACAACTTGAGCAATACATCAGACGTCAAGAACTTCAAGATTTACTTAAACAAGGAGTACAAGAAAGATGGTAAGACTTATAAGAACTATGGATCTTACATCCTGCAGACATACGCAGAGCATCCAAAGTACTTCAAGACCAACTTCAAGTTCCTGCACAACGTCTGCCCTGGCTTCTACATCAAGAATGTAGGTGGTACGGGTAACATGGCTAAGATTTGGAATACAGAGCTTATCTTCTACTGGAAAAAGACCATCAAGGCAAAGGACGGCGTTACTGACAGTACTGGAATCGGATACAACCGTTTTGATGGTACAGAAGAGGTATTGCAGCTCAACAAGATTGAGAATGATACCGAGAACTTGAAGAAGTTGGCAAGTCAGGAGGACTGGACTTACCTCAAGTCGCCTGCCGGTATCTTCACCGAGGTTACTCTTCCTATCGATGACATCATGAAGGGTCATGAGAAGGATACGCTCAACACAGCTACCATCTCCTTCCCACGACTCAACAATGCAGACGAAGACAACCCATACAACTTTGCTACACCAAGCACCATCCTGATGGTTCAGAAAGACAGTTTGCAGTCGTTCTTCGAAAAGAGCAAGTTGGCTGACAACCGTACTTCTTATACGGCAAGCTACAGCAGTACCGGCACCTACAAGAATGCCTATACATTCCAGAATATCGCCAACCTGGTTTCTGCCATGTATAAGAACAAGGGCAAGGGGGAAAACTGGAATAAAGTAGTACTGGTTCCTGTAAACGTCATCACAACCACACAGGGCTATACTACCGTCATCTCCAAGATTAATCACGATATGTCACTCGCTTCTACCCGACTGAAACGAGGTATAATAACCACCGACAGCAACGGCAAGGAGACAAGTCCTATACAGATAAAGGTGATTTACAGTAAGTTTAAAGAAGAATAAGCATTCATAACGCAAAGTAAAAAAGGAAACGAAACATGGCAGATAATTTTTTGGAGCGTCATCGCGAAGAATACGAGATACGCAAGGCTGCATGGCTCAAGAAGAAGAAACTATTCATGAAGTCAGGCAAGAAACAGAAGCCCCAGACACAGATGCCACGTCCTGAAGACGAAGCGTTATAAACACGAAAAAATTCAGAATCCTGAGAAAGAGGGTGTATCATAAAGCATTTGAATGTTTATGATACACCCTCTTAACTTTGCCGGTTAATCCTTAAAAACTGCCGCATAAGTACAATAAAAGCCACTTAATACAAAATAAAGCAAAATTAATTTGGAGTTTACCCATTTTTTTTATATCTTTGCATTGTGAACTTAAAAGTATTTAATATTAAACAGACAAAAAGCAATAAAATAAAAATAATCAAGATATTAGTAGAGATACTGGTCTATGGGTTTAACTTTTCTAAGAACTTGCATTTAAGGATACAAGATATTTGCAGGAAACAAGTTACTTGCAATATATGAGATACTTGGTTTATGTTTATAGATAATGGAGAAATTACTCTCATAAAGAATTTGTTTTTAAGTTTAAACAAAAATGCTAAAGTTAGATGTTAGTAATTATAAGTCCCCGTAGTGACCGTGAGGCTACTGCGGGGACGCTTTTTCAATTTATAGTATATAGAAACAAAAAGGGCAAGACCAGAGATGGTCTTGCCCAATCTATTTTTATAACTCTTTATCTATATTATAAGATTCTACCTGTAAGAGAGAACTTCAAAACAGGATAAACCTTCAAGTCTTTTACGAACTTAGAGAGATCATCCTCGTCAGCATCTTCCAATGCCTTATTGATATCTATCTCGTTACCATTCTGGTAAACCTTGAGCTTACCCATGAACTGGCAACCCAACTCAAAGCGGCAACCGATACGGTTCTTAGGAACCAGACGGCCGAAACCTAAACCGAGGTATGGACGAACATTCTTGCAACGGATATCGCCCTGAAGGTTATAATTCTCATCGAGCTCCAAGTTGTAACCACCCAAGTTGGCTGATATAGCCTTACGGAACTGTTGCTCCAAAGTTTGATTATTTTTCAAATAATTATTAGAGAAATCACGAAGTTCATCGCAAGAACCGGTAACCTCAGCAATCTTCTCACCACCAATAGACAAACCAGCTGCGATAAAGAACTTGCTGCCACCACCGAATGGATACAGATTAGCCTTTACATTAAAGGTGGTACGGTCGAATGCCCCTTCTGCATGAATGGTTGCACTGGTTGGGTACTGAAAATCAGGTACTTGAGGCAAAGAACTGGTATTGACATCTACATCCAAATCACCAGACAGTTTGAAAGATGGCATGATGTTCACACCTGCTTCTACCTCAAGGAAGTTAGTAACAGGAGCAGCCACACCAACACTAATACCCTCGGTACTTGCACCCACGTTAAGACCTACATGGTTAAAGATACCGCGCTTGTAATCGCTCTGTGCCATTACACTTCCTACACCAGCAAGCAGAATTACTGCCATCATCATTAATTTCTTCATAATCGTTCTGTTTATAAGTTAAATATTAAACGCTTTTTTGCATATCGTTCGTAAATATGCTACAAATATAAACAAAAGTTACAAGAAGAACAAATAATTACACAAAAAATTAAGACTCTTTAGTACTTTAGCATACTAAAGAGCCCTTATATATTATTAAAAACGCAAAATCAGTCTACTGAACTTAATCTACTACCGTAAACTTGGCATATTTCAGCAGAAGCTGTTTGGTACCAGAATGAACGAACTCAACCGTAGCCTTCGTATTCTCACCAGTACCTTCAATCTTCAATACCGTTCCCCGTCCAAAACGCTGATGTTCTATCTTCATTCCCTCCTGCAAACCACAAGAAGAACTGCCAGCAGATGATGCTGCAGAAGAAGAAACTGATGCTGCAGAAGATCCTGTACCGCGAGAAGCAGGATGAGAAGAATGCGTCTCCATATAACGTTTCGCTGCATTCAGCGCTCTAACAGACTTGAAATTGCCTTCAGAGAGAGATGAGCGTCCGGAAACAGACGAGCGTCCGGAAGTACGTGAAGTCTCCGGTTCATCATCAAAGAGAGAAGGCTTAGGATCTGCTACAAACTGCGATGCTACCGGTTTGGAATTCTGATACCTGCTACTGTATCTAGGCTGCTCAGCATCCTCCCACGGTCTGCGAGGACGTTGCGCTCTCGCCCACTCCGGCTGGTCAGACATCGAATCAGCTCTGGAGCCAAACATCGAACCAGACCTTGAACCAAGCCTTGATTCAGACATAGAGCCAAACAAGCTTCCACCAGCCTCATCCAGGCAATCAATCAACTTGCCGTCAATCTCATCGATAAACCGACTCGGATTATCAAACTCCATCTTGCCATATCGCCAGCGGTTCTTGGCGTTCGTCAGGATACAATGTTTCTCAGCTCGCGTAATGGCTACGTAAAGCAATCTCCGTTCCTCCTCCAGTTCTCTGAGCGAAGCAGCAGAAAGCGGACTTGGGAAGATATTCTCTTCCAAACCAACCACGAAGACCGTAGGAAACTCCAGACCCTTGGCAGCATGAACCGTCATCAGAGAAACACGAGGTTCATCCTTATCACCATCGCTGTCAGCATCGGTAAGCAGTGCCACATCCTGCAGATAATCCTGCAGGAAGAGTTCATCGAACCTACCCTCTTCACGGCGTTCCTCCACAAAAGCCGACATACCGCTCAAGAATTCCTCCAGGTTCTCCTGACGTGCCAGATCATCGGCATCCTTGCCCGACATGATATCCTGACTGATACCACTCTCCTTGATAATGGCATCACCCAATTCATAGACATCCGTAGTTTGAGCCCGTTCGATAAACGAGGAAATCAGCAATCTGAAGGTTTCCAGCTTGTTCATCGTACCCTTGTTAACCGCCAGTCCATACCGCTCAGGGGCACCGATTACCTCCCAGAAACTCACCTGGTTCTGATGGGCACAGTCAGCAATCTTCAGCACCGTAGTAGCCCCGATTCCACGAGCCGGATAGTTGATGATACGCTTGATAGCCTCTTCATCATCCGGATTTGCCACCAGACGGAAATAAGCAATAATATCCTTAATTTCCTTGCGCTGGTAGAAACTCAGTCCGCCATAAATGCGATAAGGAATACCCTGCTTTCTGAACTCCTCCTCGAAGCTGCGGCTCTGGGCATTGGTGCGGTAGAGAATGGCAAAATCACTATACTGGCAGCCATCCTTGCGCCGGATACGCTTCACGTCCTTCGCCACAATCGCCGCCTCTTCCTTGTCGCTGTAAGCAGGCTTATACTGAATCTTCTCACCCTTCGCATTCTCGCTGAACACATCCTTAGGAATCTGGTTGCGGTTATGCTTGATCAGACTGTTAGCCGCCTCAACGATGGTCTGGGTAGAGCGGTAGTTCTGTTCCAGTTTGAAGAGACGCGTGCCCTGAAACTGGCGCTGATAGTTGAGAATATTATCGATATTGGCACCACGGAAACTATAGATACTCTGCGAGTCATCACCCACGGCACAAACACGCTGCTTCTCCTGACAGAGTTGCATGACGATAGACATCTGAACGTGGTTGGTATCCTGATACTCATCCACCAGGACATAATCGAAGCGGGCGGCATATTTGTGGCGAATATCCTCATGTTCTCTGAAGAGCTGATAGGTAAGCGTCAGCAAATCATCGAAATCCATGGCATTAGCCTGCTTGCAGCGCTGCACGTAAGCCACGAAAATCTTACCAACCTCAGGCATCTGCGCACGCTTGTTCTGCTCGAAGATAGCCGCATCGCTCTCATAAGCCGCAGCACTCATCAGGTTGTTCTTCGCCATCGAAATCTTGGCATGAACGGCAGCAGGCTTATACTTCTTATCATCCAGCCCCATCTCCTTCACTATCGCCTTAATCAGCGAGCGCGAGTCACTTTCGTCATAAATGGTAAAGTTGTTGTTGAAGCCGATATGCTCAGCCTCCGCTCTCAGGATTCGGGAGAAGATGCTGTGGAAAGTACCCATATAGAGATGCTGGGCGAGATCATTTCCCACCAGTTTTCCGATACGTTCCTTCATCTCCCTTGCCGCCTTATTGGTAAAGGTGAGCGCCATGATGCTCCAGGGTTTCATGCCCTGGCTCAGGAGATAAGCTATTTTATAAGTAAGCACACGCGTTTTACCCGAACCTGCACCGGCTATCACCAGCGAAGGTCCGTCAATATATTCTACCGCAGCACGCTGCGCTTCGTTCAAGTCTTTCAGTAAATCCATGAATCAATATTTGAGGCAAAAAACTATTTTAAGGTCACCCCTATCAACTATAAACTATAAACTAAGTATTACTTTCCCCTATATCCTCCCACAGCCGTGCCTGGGTCGAAATCTTCACCCTCACGAGGGAAGGTAGGGATAAATCTCATCTGATGTTCTATCTGTCGCTGGCGCTTCTTCATATAAGCGCTAGGATGCAGCGAACTGAATTTGCGCGGATTAGGAAGTGTAGCTGCTATCAGCGCACACTCGCCACGAAACAGATCTTTCGCTTTCTTGTCGAAATGATATTCTGCAACCGCATCCACACCATAGATACCCGGTCCCATCTCAATGCTGTTGAGATAAACCTCCATGATGCGCTGCTTGCTCCACATCATTTCGATGAGGAAGGTAAAGTAGACTTCAAATCCCTTGCGGGTCCATGAACGGCCAGGCCACAGGAAGACATTCTTAGCAGTCTGCTGACTGATGGTACTGGCTCCATGCACCTTTCCACCACGTGCATTATTCTTCGCCGCACTCTCGATGGCATTGAAGTCGAAACCGTGATGTTTCAGGAATCTCGCATCTTCGCTCGCCATTACCGCCACTGGCATGTGAGGCGAAATCTTATCCATCGAAACCCAATGATGATGCAGGGTAATACTCTCTCCATCAGCTACTTGCTGGAAGCATCGGATAAACATCAGAGGAGTGACATATACAGGAATGAACCTATATGCCACTACAGCAAGAATGGTGGTACTGAAAAACAGCACCACCACCCATTTTACTATATTCTTGATTTTCTTCAAAATCATCTATTTAGTTTTTCCCTTCCGGGAGCATGAAACTTATTACTTCAATGTACCGTTGTTGGCTGCGTTAACCATAGCCTGGCTAGCGTACATATAAACCTCTACACGACGGGTCTGGGCGCCCGCAGCAGTAGTATTAACAACAGGGTTAGCAGAACCAAAACCCTGAACATTCTTTACCTGACGGCTGGTAACACCGCAAGAAGCGAGATAGTTGTAAACTGCCTCAGCACGCTTCTGGCTCAAAGGCAAGTTGATACCATCATTACCTGTAGCATCGGTATACCCCTGGATAGAAACCTCGCAGTCGGTATTGTTCTTCAATACACCGGCAAACTGAGCCAAATCAGTCTTTGCGCTGCTGCTGAGAGTAGAACCGTTAGTTGGGAAGAGGATACCAGAAGCAAATGTTACCTTAACAGCAGACAAGCCATTGGCATCTGTTACAGTCTCAACCTGTGCATTCTTCACCCGTTCAGCCTCAGCCTTCACCTTATCCATATGCTTTCCGATGAGGTTACCAGCACCGCCACCAACAGCTGCACCGATAGCAGCACCAACAAGTGCACCTGTACCACGATGGCTATTATTGAGCAATCCACCAACGATAGCACCCAGAGCTGCACCAGAACCGGCACCTACAGCTGTACCAGTCTTCTGATTGGTTCCACAACTTGAGAAAAGCAAGCACAAAGAGAGGCCTGCAACTGCAAAATTAGTCTTTTTCATTTTAAAATCTCCTATATTTATGTTATTTAATTGCAAAGATAACTCTTTTTTCTCCATAATGGAGAGTTTTCTAATATTTTTTTGTATTTTTGCATGCAAATTTAAGGGTATTTGTCGAAATAGAGCTAGGAAATCACCTATTTGGGGGTGGAAAATCCCTAAAAGTAGGATTTCAGACACCTGCAGACAGATGAACTGCCGGCAGCAGATGATGAAGGGGCTCATGCTTATACCTTAATATATAAGTAACAGAAGAAATAAAAAAACAAAATAAATAGAATAAAGCAATATGGCTAAAGAACTCAAGAATTTAACCAAGCGCGCTGACAACTACAGTCAGTGGTACAATGATTTGGTAGTAAAGGCTGATCTCGCTGAGTTGTCACCAGTTCGTGGTTGTATGATTATCAAACCATACGGTTACGCTATCTGGGAGAAGATGCAGCAGCAGCTCGACAAGATGTTTAAGCAGACAGGTGTACAGAACGCATACTTCCCTCTCCTCATCCCGAAGAGTTTCTTCTCTCGTGAGGCTGAGCACGTGGCAGGTTTCGCCAAGGAGTGTGCCGTAGTTACCCACTACCGCCTCCGTTCTACAGAGGATGGCAAAGAGGTTGAGGTTGATCCTAACGCAAAGCTCGATGAGGAGCTCATCATCCGTCCTACTTCTGAGACCATCATCTGGAACACCTATAAGAACTGGATCCATTCATGGCGTGATCTCCCTATCCTCTGCAACCAGTGGTGTAACGTAATGCGTTGGGAGATGCGTACCCGTCCGTTCCTCCGTACTTCTGAGTTCCTCTGGCAGGAGGGTCATACCGCTCATGCCACTAAGGAAGAGGCTGAGGCAAAGGCTCAGGAGATGCTGAAGGTTTACGCTGATTTTGCAGAGAACTATATGGGCGTTCCTGTATTGCAGGGTGTGAAGAGTGAGACTGAGCGTTTCGCAGGTGCTCTCAACACCTATACCATCGAGGCAATGATGCAGGATGGCAAGGCTCTCCAGAGCGGTACTTCTCACTTCCTGGGTCAGAACTTCGCCAAGAGTTTCGATGTAACATACTTGAACAAGGAGAACAAGCCTGAGTATGTATGGGCTACTTCATGGGGTGTTTCTACCCGACTGATGGGTGCCCTCATCATGGTTCACAGCGATGACAACGGTCTCGTATTGCCTCCAAAGCTGGCTCCTATCCAGGTGGTTATCGTTCCTATCAACAAGGGCGACGAGCAGTTGGCTCAGATTACTGCTAAGTTGCAGCCAGTCATCGACCAGCTCCGTGAGTTGGGCATCACCGTGAAGTATGATGACAACCCTGCCAAGCGTCCTGGCTTCAAGTTCGCTGACTATGAGTTGAAGGGTGTTCCTGTACGTCTGGCTATGGGTGGGCGTGACTTGGAGAACAACACCATCGAAATCATGCGCCGTGATACCTTGGAGAAGGAGAACGTAAGCTTCGACGGCATCGTTGAGCGCGTAAAGAATATGTTGGAAGACATCCAGAAGAATATCTTCGAGAAGGCTCGTGCTTACCGTGATGCTCACGTTTACGAGTGCGACAACTACGAGGAGTTCAAGGAGCGTGTGAAGAACGGTGGTTTCTTCCTCTGCCATTGGGACGGTACAGCCGAGACCGAGGCTAAGATCAAGGAAGAGACTCAGGCTACCATCCGTTGCGTGCCTTTCGCTTACGAGCAGACTCCAGGTGTAGATATGGTAAGCGGCAAGCCAGCCGTAGCCCGTGTCATCATCGCAAGAAGCTATTAATCATCCCCGGTGTCGGGAGTTCATCCTGACACCATAATATAATTAATATGAGGCAGTTGATACTATACATCCTTTTTCTGGTGTCCATGGTTTTCTCAGGCTATGGAGAGGTATCTGCTGCCTCTATTTCTTTTACTCCCGAGGATTCTTATACCGAAGATGCAAGCCATAAGAAAGATGGTTTGACAAAGGTTGAGTATGACAAGAGCCAGCCTGAGGCACAGCTTGAAAACGCTTCACAGCTTGCTTACCGCATCTGTAGCAGCCGTCCGCAGCGCTTATTGCCAAGTGGCAACATGCACAACAGTCAGACTGCCAGCAGATTGCTTACAAATAGAATCCGTTATTTATCATCCCTTTTATCAGCTATAGAAGGTGGCATGGAGCCTTTCCGACAGGAAACTGCCCCAATCCACTTTGATGTCGCCAGCAAGTATTATGTCATTTGCCTGCGGCGTCTGCTCTGTTAGTGCTTATTCTTTTCTCTTTTTAAAATTTCATATAGGTTTATCGCATCTTTCCTAAGATTTGCGATAAGACTGGTTACACCCCTATTCAAAACAAAAAACAGTTCAATATATATTATTTTTCAAGAATTAAGAATAAGCAAATAACAGTATAAAATTATGGCAAAGATTAATCATTTAGAGATGGGTGCTGATGTTTTGGCACTCCAGGATGTACAGGTAAAGAAAGGTTTCATGGGTTTGACTGTTAAGCTCATCTATCAACCTACCAACAGTGTGATTAAGATAAAAGAGAAAGAATATTCTGCAGAGGATGGAAGAAAGCTTGAGAACATCCTCAGCGCAGCCCCAAAGGATGTAGAAACAGCGATCAGCAAATTCCCTGTTTCTGCCATCAGCATGGGTAATATGAAGTTACAGGCTTGCATCTCTGATGACCACCAGTTTGTTGCCACACAGCTCCTTGCCTTCAAGGATTTCGGTTACAAGCCGGTTACAGAGATGAAGACCTATACAGGAAAGACAGCCGAAGCTTTCGCTCAGTTGTTTTAGTTATATCACAGTTTCGGGACAGGGGACAGCACAATTCCTCTGTCCCTTTTTTATTTTATAGGTATAGGATGAAATCTTTATTTGAAAGAAGGCGGTTCATTCCCCTCTTCCCAATTACGGTAATGCTTAGGCGACAGACCGGTATGTTTCTTGAAGAAGGTTCCGAAGGCTGAAGCATTGGGAAAACTGAGTTCATTGGCTATCTGCTGTATCGTCTTCGTGGTGTTCTTCATCAGATAGATACTGCGACGGATCATCGCCTTGAAAAGCAACTGCTGGACCGTCTGACCGCAAACCGACTTGACCAGTACCGACAGATATTTCGGTGTAAGACAGAGTTCGTCTGCATAGAAAGCCACACTGCGCTCACGCATATAGTTCTTCTCTATCAGCAGCACCAGCGACTCAAAGATGGCAATCTTCCGTTCCATCTCCTTGCCGGCAGCCTTGAACGATGCCGAGAAGATGCTGCACAAACGGTACGTAACAGCCATCAGCAACAGTTTCTGCTCATGCACACAATAGGCATCCAGTTCACCACTCTTCTCTTTTTCCAGCTCCAGTTTCCTCAGCATCAGGGCATAAGAAGTAAGCATATCCTCATAGCCCGTCGTCCTTACATGGCAGGGTTTGGGATAAATCGTAGCATAAAGACGCATGGTAACCACGGTATTGCCCAACATGTGACGAATCTGTTCAGCACGGTAAAAAAGAAGGGTATATTTAAGGTTCTTGCCCGTTTCCTGCACATGAAACATCACTCCTTTGGAGAGGAAAACGGTCTCACCCTCAGATGCAACAAAGGATGTTCCGTCTACGCAGAAACGGAACATCCCCTGATGACAGATTACGATACCGACATAGTCGGAGTAGAAAGGCTGCATCAACAGCTGAGGAAACTCATGAGCCTCGTATATGATGATATTATCTGTTATTTTCATGATGAATATGGGTCTGTTATCTTCAGATTTAACTGCGAAGATAACAAAAATATCCATTCATCAGATGAGCAGACTGTATCTTTTATGATATTTTAGCACTCCCCTACCTTCTTCCCAGGGATTTCACATCTACATTCTTCAGCAGATACTCACGCGTCAGTTCCCCGATATTGCGCTTGCGCCAAGGGAGAACGAGCATCAGTCCGGCACACAGCAGACAGCCGTAGAAGGTCCAGCCGGCCATCTCCTTGATACTCACCAGCGTGGCCTGTACCTGTACCTTTCCCTTCGTACTCATGGCAGCCATGTTCTGCGCCTCGGTTACACTCTTGCCCTGATATTGCATGCCTCTCACCGTCTGGTCGTAAGTCTTCGCCGTCTCGATGTTCGTGCGGTCGTAATCCTGGGCAAAGCGGGTTACATAATACTGCTGTCTGTGCTGAAGCACATTGGTATAGAGCGCCGAGCCGATGCAAGGGGCAATGACCATACGAACGGTAAGCATGATGCAAACCCAGGTGGACATGAAGCGGTAAGGCATGCGCTGGTTGGCTATCGTGGAGATGAGCGAATAGAGCAGCATCATTCCCGTAGAACGGATGATGATAGGCCATTTCATACGCTCATACATGCCGTCGTTCTGTACTTCGAAATACATGTACAGCGCATAGGCTCCGATAAAGAGGAAACCCAGACAGTACATCCACTTCAGGTGAACATTCTTGACTCGGGCGATGACGGCAAATATCAGTCCCACGGTATAGCCCACCATCACCCAGTTGCCTAGCGTGGCGTTCTGCCAGTTATCTATCTTCATGCTCACATTGGTGAACACGTTGACAAACATGGCACTCGAATTGCAGACCATCAGCAGGAAGAAGAGCAGGATGCCGTAGTTGATGACCCTGAGCTGAAACACCTCCATGATGAAATAAGGTGAACGCCTCGTCTTCTCCAGATAGATGAACAGAGCGGTAAAGATAAGACAGACCACCGAAGAGAAACGGATGGTAGGATCATCAAACCAGTCGAGCGTCTTGCCGAAAACCATGACGTAAGCAAACGAACAGAGCATGATACTGAACACCGTAACATTGCCAAACTTCGACATCGTTATCGGGAACTTAGGCATCGGATACTCATGGTAAGGCATGGTGAAGAACACGATGATGATGCCTGCCAGCATGAATGCCATCATGAAATGATAAACATACTGCCACTCATAGGCATAGGCAAGCCATGCCGTTAGCCAGGTTCCCAACTGTCCGATAATCATGAAGAAGAGATAGATGACCGGCTGTGAAACCATCTTCTCCGAATCTACCGCATCCCATGCTTCCTCGGTAGTAGGCTCGCATCCCGGCGTGATATTCCTCGTAGCCTCTATTCCGAAACCATATCTGATGAGCACGAAGAGATGCGCCATCAGCAGCGTCTGACGGACAAAACCCATCAGCAGACTGCACAGTCCGAGTATAAACAGCGAGTCGGTCTGGGCACACACGAAACTGAGGATAAAGAGAATGGAGAAGCCCACGATACACATCATCTTCTCTCTACGGATGCACACCAGTTCATAGAAGAACGGCGAGAAAGCCGCCATTCCTATCGAGGTGCAGAAGCCTGCAAAGGCAATGTATTCCGACTGGATGCCGAGCCCGCTCATCATCTCGCCGCTGTTGGCAGAATAGACGCCACTCATCGTAATCATCGGCACGAAGAGGATGATCATGAAGATGATGCCGAGCGGTTTGGGCACCCAATCATAAAACGGATAATTCTTATATTCTTCTTCCATATATTACTTCATTTCCATCTAGCTGTTTTTTACTTTCTCTCAGCCTTGACAACCACCATCATGCCGGCAGCAAGATGCTCATTATCCTCTTTGCTGAGGTTGTTGAAATCGATTCTTACAGGCACACGCTGCTGAATCTTGACAAAGTTGCCAGCAGAATTGTCGGTAGGTACCAGCGAATATTTCGAACCGGTAGCACCAGAAATGGCGGTCACCGTACCCTCAAACTCCTTGTTACTGATGGCATCTACGGTCATACGCACCTTCTGTCCTACATAGAGATTCTCTATCTGGGTTTCCTTATAGTTGGCAATCACCCATTTGTTGTTGGTTGGAATGATGTAGGTAATGGTGGTTCCTGCATTCACCATCTGTCCCTCCTCGATAGAGCGGCGACCCAGTTTACCGTCGCAAGGGGCCACAACCACACAGTAAGAGAGATTCAGCTTTGCCATCTCTACGGCAGCCTCGGCACGCTCGATGGAGGCAGCCACATTCTGCTTGCGGGTAGTTACCTCGTTTACGCCCTTATAGGCAGCAGCCTGCTGCTTCTTTACCCCTTCGAGTTTCTTCCTGGTGGCTGCATATTCTACCTCCAACTGTTCGAGCTGGATAGGAGTAGCCGCCTTCTTTTCTACCAGGTTGCGATAACGTTCGCAGTCCTTGGCAAGTTTGGCAAGTCGTACATTTATTTCATCGATGGATGCCTGATAGATAGAAGCGGATGTCTCGGTGGTCTGCTCTGTAGCGTTGATGACATTGGCTCCTGCCTTGGCATCCTTGAGGGCTGCTTCAGCCTCCATCAGACGGATACGATACTCCCGGTCGTCGAGCACAAGGAGGGTATCTCCCTTGTGTACTTCCTGATGTTCTCTGAAGCATACCTTGGCGATATAGCCGGATGCACGGAGATTAACCGGTGAGATATATTGCTCTATCTGAGCATCATTGCTCGTTTCGTTAGAGTTATAATCGAGGAAGAGGCATACGATTTTCCAGAGTCCGAAAGCCAGGATGGCAACACCTATCAGACTGGCGATAATCTGTCTTACGCGCTGCTTCTTGAGTTTCTTCCTGGTTTCTTCGTGAGATACCTGTGTAGCCTCTGCTGTTTCTACATTTTTATTTTCGTTCTGTTCCATAGTTATATTGTAATTTGGAATCAGGGAATATGAAGTAAAGTTTTTTACATCCCGTTTTCCTGTTTATATTTTATTTTTTAATGATTTATTCTTCTCCGTTATTTAGCAACCGAAATCTGGTTGAGCTGTCCAGTCAACTTGAGCAGCGAGAGATTGGCAACCTTGTAGCGATAGTAGGCTGTGAGATAATTGTTCATCGCCTCACTCATGCGCATCTCGTCCTGCAGCACCGCTGTCATCGAAGCCACACCCTCCTTATACTGGTCGGCTGTTACGTTGTAAACATCCTGCGCCATGGTATAATTATCAAACTGTTTCTTGTAGTTGCGCTGACTGTTGTTCACCTCGCTCACCGCATTCATATAGTTTGCCTGCAGTCCCTTCAGGGCGTCCTCGTAACCGATGCGTGCATTCTCCTCCTCTATCTTCGCCTTTCTGATTTTAGAACGCTTTTCAAAACCATCGAATACAGGCACTCGCAGCTGGATGCCCAGACCATTGGAACCATACCAGTGGTTTGACTCGCCCGAATGAATCCAGTGATCAATCCTATCGGTAAAGGCAGAATACATCAGGTTTCCGGTCAGCGAGAGCGATGGCAGATAGCCGTCCTTGGCAAGTTTGGTCTGCTTCTGGGTGAGCAGTTTCTTCTGTTCCAGCAACTGGAGTTCGTAGAGTCCCGTATCCAGTCCGTCAGCCTTCACCAACTCTATCTTTCCTGGATCTACGGCTGTCACCTTCATCTCCTTCTCGGCAGGATAATCTATCACATACTTGAGCATGGTATACTGCTGTTCGAGCATGGCGATGGCGTTATCGCGCTGCACGGTGAGGTTCTCGATATTGAGATTCACACGCTTCAGATCTACCTCCAGACTCATCTGGTTATCATAGAAAGCCTGGGTGATGTTTCTGAGTTCTACCAGTCGCTTGATGTTGTCATCCGTCAGACGAATCTGCTCAGATGTGTTCTGCGCCATGTAATACATCTTGGCAGTCTGCACGATGAGGTCTTCACGCGCCTTCTCATAAGAGAGTTGGTTGAGTTTATCGGCAATCTTGGTAATGTCGATGGCGGTAAGAATCATCTGGTTATATAGTGGCATCTGCAATTGTACACCCGCCGAAGCATTATACTGCAACGTCTTGGTTACATTATAAGGCTTGCCGTAAGCCGAGCCGTCGGTAACCGAAACAGGCGGCGTAAAGTTGTCGTTGAGCTGTGCCACCGCATTGATTTGCGGATAGAGTTTAGCCTGATTTTCGCTGATAGCGTACTTTCCCTTAGCTATTTCGTTTCGGCTGCTCTGGAGCGACAGGTTGTTATCCACAGCCATCTGCAGGCACTGGCTGAGCGTAAGCGTCTCCTGTGCGCCAAGTGTATGGAAAGCTCCGAGCGCGAAACATAAGATGATTATTTTCTTCATTTCTTCTTAATGATTTCTATTGATTTACGTTTCATTTATTATCTGGGTGCAAAGGTACGGCTTTTCGGTGATAAATGACTATTCACATCTTATCACAATATGTTCAAAATTTCCGAAAATAACAGGATATGGTTCAGTATCAGCCTCATCGGCCTACTGGCTTTCAGCTATGCGCTTCTCCAGAACCTTCTTCAGGTTATCAGCTGAGCCCATTCCCAACTTCTTTCTGATGTTGGCCCGCTGGGTAGTGATGTTCGATTCCGACTTGTTGAGCAGCGTGCAAATCTCACTCAGCTTTCTGTTCTGCAGGATAAGGTAACAGATTTCCTGTTCAGAGGCACTCAACTCGGGAAAGACGCGTTCTATGTTCTGTTTGCTCAATTCGCGGGTCTGGAGATATTGCATCACATTGTCTATGACATTCTTCTGCGAAGCCTCACCCAGAAGATCCAGCAAATGCGCGGTAAGTTTAACATCATGCCTTTCCTTCGCCAGAGCCACGTATGCCTTAATCTGCTTTTTGTTTATCTTCAGCACCTGGAGCAGTTCTTCCTCATCACGCTGCAACGTTCTGTTCGCATTGACAAGATACTCACCGTTTCTGGCAACAGCCAGACTCAGCACGCTGATAAAAAGCAATATGAGCATCATCATGAAGAAATAATCCATGAGCGATTCATCCCCCGTTACAATCACACTCAATATATAAACCCAAAAAGCTATTCCCACCAGCCAGCGTGTGAGACGCGCCTGATAAGCCGCCAGCGAGAAAAACATGTTGCCTGAAAGGATAAGCATATTGATGAGAATCACCATTCTGTTATCTTTCAGCGTAGGCATAAAGGCACTGTAGAGGATATCGGCTCCGATAAAGCACTGGGTGGCGATAGCGATACAAACGATTGCCCTCACCATTGGAATTTTCCCGAAGAGATAAGCCATGAAGGAGGATAACACGACTATCAGAAAAACGATGTTAGACACGGTAAAAAACGGATCAAAGGCTCCAGAAAAGCCCAGGATATTTGACAGGATGCCCAAAGAGAGCATCACGGAGAAACACACAAGGATAGCTTGACGTTGGCGGTCCAAGTAATTAGATTCTCTCTTCAGGAAACAGAATCCTAACTGATGTATCTTAGATTTCTTTGCGTTCTTTTCTTTCATATTCATAATGGATAGATAAATTATTTCGTATTGACAGATGAGGCAGGTTTGCCCTGACTGACGAATCATTTTGCACAGACAGACGAATCGCTTTTTCTTCTTGCAAAAATAATAAAAAAGATTGGTTTTGATGTATTTTGAGGGATATTTTTTTATAATTCCAGAAAAATCAGCATTTTTCAGTGTACTTTTCTCCCTACCGAGAGTGGTTTTCCATTACTTTTGCATTTGAAAATTCAAATCATTTATCAATCATTTAATACTAATTACGTATGAAAAAGAATATCACTTTCAACAGTAAGCACATACAATGGATTCTGTTTTTATGCTTAAGTTTCAGCATCACATTCTGTATGTTTCTGCTATCTTCATGCAGCGATGATGACAGCCCAGAAGTAAACAATAAGGCACACTATCAGGACGTACCAGCCAGTCTGCTGACCGATGCCAAGAAACTGGAGATGGTCCGGTCTATCCAGGACTTGAAAGACGGAAGATTCTTCTATCTTGACTATACGGAGGATTACAAACTCTCTACCATATCAGGCTATAATCTTACCGACAACACCCAACTGATTGGTGCCGTATTGAAAACCCTCTGCGACAAAACACCATCCTGGCTCAAGGCAAGAGTCAAGCTGGATGCCGGCTGCAGTGCCTTTGCTGTTACGACACCAGATACTGGTGATTATCTGATGGGGCGCAACTTTGACTATTCTCACGATAATGAACCGATTGCAGCAGCCCTGGTTCGCACGGCTCCAGAAGGTGGACTGAAATCCATCAGCATGGTGGATGCCTACTGGATAGGTTACCGGCAGGATCTCTGGCATTACATCCTATATAACAAGGAACAGTTTGAGAAACATAAGACGCAAGACCTTTCCTATATCATGGCATTCCCATATCTTCTGATGGACGGCATGAACGAGGCAGGCTTTGCCGTTTCCGTTCTTCATCTTGACGGCAAGCCAACCCAGCAGGCTAGCACAGGAAAGAAGTTGACAACAACAGTTGCCTTACGTATGATGCTGGATCATGCCAAGACGGTAGATGAAGCTCTCAAGATTCTGGACGGATATGACCTCTGGATACCGGATAATGACGGCAACTATCATTTCTACATGGCAGATGCCACGGGCCGTTATGCCATCGTAGAATTCGTATATGACAAGGATCACCAAAGCAAGATTTACATCGACGATGAATATACGGGTGAAGACGGAAAGACTCATTTCAAATATCCTGACGTATTGCCAAACACCCGCGAGGTGATAGAAAAGCGCTATGCCAGCAACTTCTATGTATCTGAAACCATGGCATGTTCAGATAAAGGTCCGAAACTCTCGAACCACGGCAAGACCCGCTACGACATGATGGAATTCGTCATCAAGCAGAACAGTAACCAGTTGTCAGAGGAAGGAGCCATGAATCTGCTCAATGGTGTGAGTCAGGCAGAAACTCCAGGCAATCCAACGAGCCATACCCAGTGGTCGGTGGTATACAATCTCTCCCAGCGCAAGGCAACCGTCTGCGTGAACAGAGATTACAAGAACAAGTTTACGTTCTATGCAAAATAATACATTTTATGCAAAAGAAGATTTTGCCGAGAAATAAAATAAAAGAAAATAGGTCTAGCTACACCGCGTTTTGCGGGGTCGCTAGACCTATTTTCTTATCTATCAAGAACTTATATTCTTATTTTAGTCTTCATCAGCAAACTCATTCAGAGTATATGCGCTGCTGCCATCGAAACAATGGGTACATACCTGGCACTTTGGAAGACCGATGGCCTCTACCAGCTGCTCGATGGTGTTGAACTTCAGGGAAGTCAAGCCCAACTGGCTGGCAATCTCATCTACCATCTTCTGATACTCAGGAGAACCGGTGGTAGCGTATTTCTCAAGATTCTTGTTGGCATCACCCTCAAACTTCTCGATGATGCGACGGGTAATCAGCTCCATATCACTCTTTGAAGAAGTGAAGTTGATGAACGGACAACCGTATACCAATGGAGGACACGCAATACGCATATGGCACTCCTTCAAGCCAGCCTGGTCGAAAAGCACCTTCACGTTGTCGCGAAGCTGGGTACCACGAACGATACTGTCATCACAGAACAATACTCGCTTACCCTTCAACATCGCCTTGTTAGGAATCAGCTTCATCTTGGCTACCAGTGAACGCATGCTCTGGTTGCTAGGAGTAAAGCTGCGAGGCCATGTAGGCGTATACTTGGCAATACAACGCTGGTAAGGTACACCCTTGCCGGCAGCATATCCCATCGCCATACCTGTACCAGAATCAGGAATACCGCTGCAGCAGTCTACCTCCACATCATCGGTCTTGGCGAGATTGAAGCCGTTGGTAAAACGCGCCTCCTCTACATTCTTGCCCTCGTAGGTAGATGTAGGGAATCCGTAGTAAACCCAGAGGAAAGAGCAAACCTGCATCTTCTTGTTGGCAGGACGGATCTGCTCCATGCCATCAGCTGTAATCTTCACGATTTCGCCTGGTCCTACCTCATATGCTGTTTCATAATCAAGGTTAGGGAACGAGGTGGTTTCGCTGGAAGCCGCATAGGCACCTTCCTTCTTGCCGATGATGATTGGAGTACGTCCCCAACTGTCACGCGCACAGATAATGCCATCCTCGGTAAGGATCATCATGGTGCAGGAACCTTTGATGTGATGGAAAACGTTTTCGATACCTTCTCTGAAGGTTTTACCCTGAATAATGAGCAGAGCCACCAACTCTGTTGGATTGGTACTACCCGAAGACATCTCTGCAAAGTGCATGTTCTTTTCGAGCAGAAGCTGAGTAAGTTCATCCTTGTTTACTATCTTAGCTACAGTGCAAATGGCAAAGCGGCCAAGATGAGAGTTCATGATGAGTGGCTGGGCATCTGTATCGCTAATCACGCCGATGCCCGATGTAGCTCCTTCAAACTTGTTGAGTGTAGGTTCAAACTTCGTTCTGAAGTATGAACTTTCCAGATTGTGGATAGAGCGCACGAAGCCCTTCTCACTACTGTAGGTTGCCAAACCGCCCCGGCGTGTGCCGAGATGTGAGTTGTAATCTGTGCCGTAAAAGAGATCAGCGACACAGCTTTTCTTGGAAATAGTTCCGAAAATGCCTCCCATAAGAGTATAATTATATGTTATAATTTTGTAATATGGGTGCAAAGATAAATAAAAATCAGAAAATATGCAAGTCTTTTTGCGATTTTTCTATAAAAACATGATAATGAGGGTAACTTGCTACCCTATTTCGAGAAGAATAAACGGCTACTGAAACGAAAAGCGCTCCGGCAATATATTGCCGGAGCGCCATGATATGATTTCCTATGAAATTAATCCAACTTCAGGCTCTTCTTGATAGCCTCGATCTTATCCATCGCAGCAGCTGTGCAGCGGTTGTAGCAGCCAGCGCACTTGAATGAAGGATCCTTAACCTCAATATAGAACTTAATCTTAGGCTCTGTACCTGATGGACGGACACTTACCTTGGTGTTGTCATCGCAGAACCACTGGAGTACATTGCTTGTAGCAGGCATATCGAGCTTCTCTACGCTGCCGTCAGCATGCTTAACCTCCAAAGACTGATAGTCCTTCCAGGTTACCACCTTGCTGCCACCCAACTCCTGTGGAGGGTTGGCACGGAAGTCTGCCATCATCTGCTTAATCTCGTCAGCACCAGTCTTACCTGGGCGAACTACGTTTACAGTGAACTCCTTGCTGAAGCCATACTCTGCATAAATCTGCATCAGGAGGTCGTAGAGAGTCTTACCCTGATCCTTAGCCCATGCAGCAATCTCGCAAATCAGGCAGATAGATGCAGGAGCATCCTTATCGCGTACCTTATCGTATGGCAAGAAACCGAAGCTCTCCTCACCACCACCGATGTACTGCTGCTTGCCCTCAGAGATAGCAATCTCGCGTGCAATCCACTTGAAACCGGTGTAGCAGTCGCGCAACTCTACGTTGTTCTTCTTGGCAATCTCAGCGATAACCTCTGTTGTTACGATGGTCTTTACGAGGAAGTCTGTTGGCTTCAACTTGCCCAACTTCTTCTTGTTCTCGATGATGTAGTAGCAGAACATCATGGCTGTCTGGTTACCATTGATAATCATCCACTCGCCCTTGTCGTCACGGCAAACGATAGCCAGACGGTCAGCATCTGGGTCAGTAGCAACCACGAGGTCAGCGTTCAACTTGGTACCGAGCTTCATACCGAGGGTCATAGCCTCTGCATTCTCTGGGTTAGGAGAAACCACTGTTGGGAAGTTGCCATCTACTACCATCTGCTCAGGAACTACATTGATGTTCTGGAAGCCCCAAGAACGCAGACAGAGAGGAACGATGACACGACCTGTACCGTGCATAGCTGAATAAACGATGTTGAGGTCTTTCTGACGGTTGATGACATCCTGGTCAATCATAGCAGAATGAACGGCTGTCATGTAGTCGTAATCCATCTCACCACCGATAATCTTGATCTTATCCCAGTTAGCCTCAAACTTCACCTGGTCGATAGTCACCTTGTTTACCTCCTCGATGATACCTGTATCGTGTGGAGCCAGGACCTGAGCACCGTCGCTCCAGTAAGCCTTGTAACCGTTGTACTCCTTAGGGTTGTGAGAAGCTGTTACGTTGACACCAGCCTTGGCACCGAGCTCACGGATAGCGAAAGAAATCTCTGGTGTAGGACGGAGGCTCTCGAAGAGATAAGCCTTGATGCCATTGGCAGAGAAGATGGCAGCTACGGTCTCAGCGAAGAGACGGGAGTTGTTACGGCAGTCGTGACCTACCACTACAGAAAGGTTCTCCTCACCTGGGAAAGCCTTGAGGATGTAGTTAGCAAAGCCCTGGGTAGCCATACCAACGATATACTTGTTCATGCGGTTGGTACCTGCGCCCATGATACCGCGCAAACCACCAGTACCGAACTCCAAGTTCTGATAGAATGCATCAACGAGAGCAGACTTGTCCTCTGCGTCGAGCATTGCCTTTACTTCCTTACGGGTTTCTTCGTCAAAAGCAGGTGTGAGCCACTGCTGTGCTCTTTCTTCACACTGCTTGATCAATTCTGCGTTATTAGCCATAGTTTGATTATATTATGTTATTAATTAATTCTTATCGAGAAGGATGTGCACGAAAACAATGCATAATTTCTCTATTTGCGTACAAAGTTATATAAAAATTTTGATAAACCAAGCAAGAATGAAGTTTTTTTTGTATTTTTGCACTTTGAAATGGAATTGAAAATAGAATAAGGCTCATATTTAGCAATATTGTATTGGTAAGATAGCAAAAGTTGAATGAACAAAATATAAAAACAATAGAATATGGAAGTATATTACACGGGCGTCATCATCGCCGTATCCACCTTTTTAATAATAGGTATCTTTCACCCTATCGTCATGAAGACGGAATATTATACGGGCACCCGCTATTGGTGGGTTTTCCTCGTTGCTGGTATCATCTGCATCGGAGCTGCCTTCCTGGTTGCCAACGTGCTCTTCTCTGCCATATTGGGCGTAGTAGGTGCTTCATGCCTTTGGAGCATCGGTGAACTCTTCGAACAGAGACAACGCTGCGAGAAAGGCTGGTTCCCGAAGAATCCGAAAAGAATAGGAACAGGATATTACAGGGACGAGAAGAAGTGAAGAACGAAGAATTCAAGTGTATAGCAAGAAAACGCCAACGAAATGAAGACAGAACTCATTCTGGTCGGAAAGACCGTAAACAAGCATTTCATTGCGGGCATCAAGGATTATGCTGAACGCATCACCCATTATATGCCTTTCAACATAACAACCATTCCTGAACTCAAGAACACCAAGAGTCTCAGCGAACAGCAGCAGAAGGAACGGGAAGGAGAACTGATCCTAAAACTCATCCAGCCTTCGGATACCGTGGTGCTGATGGATGAACATGGACAGGAATTCCGAAGCATCGAATTTGCCAAATGGATAGAGCGCAAGCAGGCTACTGCCCGCAGGCTCGTCTTTGTCATCGGCGGTCCTTACGGCTTTTCACAGGCTGTCTACGACCGCGCCAACGAGAAGATTTCCCTCTCCAAGATGACCTTCTCGCATCAGATGGTGCGCCTTATCTTTACCGAGGCGCTCTATCGCGCATGTACTATTATAAAAGGTGAACCTTACCACCATGAATAAAGGTAAAAGGGTAAAAAAAAGAATATGCCAAAAGATAAATATATAGAAATAAAAGGGGCAAGAGCCAACAACCTCAAGAATATCGATGTGAAGATACCTCAGGGCAAGTTTGTTGCCATTACGGGTGTCTCAGGATCGGGAAAATCATCGTTGGCTTTTGATACCTTATATGCTGAGGGCCAGCGCCGCTATGTGGAGTCGCTCTCTTCATACGCTCGCCAGTTTCTGGGACGTATGAGCAAACCGGAATGTGATTTCATCAAGGGATTGCCACCGGCCATCGCCATCGAACAGAAAGTGATTTCGCGCAACCCACGATCTACCGTGGGCACCAACACCGAAATCTACGAATACCTGCGACTGCTCTACGCACGCATCGGAAAAACCTATTCGCCTATCAGCGGACAGGAAGTGAAACGCCATACTACCGAAGATGTACTCGCCTGTACCCGACAGTATTCCCAGGGTACCAGGTTTGTCATCCTCGCCCCTATCCACGTCATCGAAGGGCGCAGTCTGGGCAAACAGCTGGAGATGTACAACCAGGAAGGTTACGCGCGTATATATATAAAAGGTGAATTCGTGCGCATCGAAGACTTCATGGAGCAGGCGGATAAGGAACTTCTGGAAGTAAGCGGCGACAAACTGAGAAAGAGAATGCAACAGAAGGATGAAGAAATCTTCCTGGTCATCGACCGTGCTTCGGTAAGCGATGAGAAGGATGACATCAGCCGACTGATGGATTCTGCCGAAACAGCCTTCTATGAGGGCGATGGAGCCTGCCGCCTCGTCTTCCTGCCAAGCAATATCTGCTACGACTTCTCTACCCGGTTCGAAGCTGACGGCATGCAGTTTGAAGAGCCTACCGACAATATGTTTGCCTTCAACTCTCCTCTCGGAGCCTGCCCTACCTGCGAAGGTTTCGGCAGCATAATAGGCATCGATGAGAAACTCGTCATCCCGAACACTTCGATGAGCGTATATGACGGATGTGTGGTTTGCTGGCGAGGCGAAAAGATGGGTATGTGGCTCAAGGAATTCATCCGCAGAGCTGCAGAATACGACTTTCCTATCTTCAAGCCTTATTTTGAACTGACTCAGCAGCAGAAGGACTGGCTGTGGCACGGTCTGCCTGGCGAGAAGAAACGCAAACAGCAGGAAAGGGTGAGCATCGATGAGTTCTTCAGAATGGTAAAGGAGAACCAGTACAAGATACAATACCGCGTGATGCTGAGCCGATTCCGTGGAAAGACGATTTGTCCTGACTGCCATGGTACCCGACTCAAGAAGGAAGCCAACTATGTGAAGATTGGTGGAAAGAGCATCACCGAACTGGTTGAGATGTCGATTGTGAACCTGAGCGAATGGTTCAAGAAACTGGAACTCTCTGAGCATGAGAAGGAAATCAGCAAGCGTCTGCTCACCGAAATCACCCACCGCCTGCAGTTCCTCCAGGATGTTGGTCTGGGTTATCTTACGCTCAACCGACTCTCCAACACCCTCTCCGGAGGTGAGAGTCAGCGCATCAACCTGACCACCAACCTGGGCTCATCGCTCGTGGGTAGCGTATATATCCTCGATGAACCTAGTATCGGACTCCATAGCCGCGATACCGCCCGACTGATTAAGGTGCTGAAAGAACTGCAGCAACTGGGCAATACGGTGGTTGTGGTAGAACACGACGAAGAGATTATGCGGGCAGCCGACTATCTCATCGATATCGGTCCCGATGCCGGCAGACTGGGCGGAAGAGTGGTCTACGCCGGTCCGTCATCAGAATATTCAACCACCGACAAGGCTGAACAGGAAAAGCTGCTGGCTGAATATCCGGAGAGTTATACCATCAAGTACCTTACCCACAACGAGGAGATAAAGGCGCCAACGAGCCACCGTGCCTGGAACCAGTATATCGAAATCAAGGGAGCCCGGATGAACAATCTGCGCGGCATCGATGTTAAGATACCGCTCAATGTATTCACCTGTGTAACTGGTGTATCAGGCTCAGGCAAGAGTTCGCTCATCAAGGGAATCCTCTATCCTGCCATGCGTCGCCGTCTGGACCTCGTAGCAGATGCACCAGGCGAATATGCATCGATGGAAGGCGACTGGAAGAGCATCAGTCATGTAGAGTTTGTTGACCAGAACCCTATCGGAAAGAGTACCCGCAGCAACCCTGCCACTTATCTGAAGGCATACGATGCGATACGTGCCCTCTTTGCCAACCAGCCACTGGCTAAGCAGATGGGATTCACGCCGCAGTACTTCTCTTTCAATACCGAAGGCGGAAGATGTGAAGAATGTAAGGGTGCGGGATATGTTACCATCGAGATGCAGTTTATGGCAGACCTCACGCTGACCTGCGAGGCTTGTAAGGGCAAGCGTTTCAAGCACGATATCCTGGAGGTTCGCTATGGCGGAAAAGACGTCAATGATGTGCTGAACATGACGGTAAACGAGGCCATTGAGTTCTTCAGCGATGAAAAGCTGCAGCGCAACGAGGGCGACTTCGACAACTGCCGCATCATCGTAAACCGCCTGAAACCGCTTCAGGATGTGGGTCTGGGTTATATCAAGCTCGGTCAGAACTCAAGTTCGCTTTCGGGTGGTGAGAATCAGCGTGTAAAGCTCGCCTTCTTCATAGGTAAGGAGGAACAGGAGCCTACGCTCTTCATCTTCGACGAGCCTACCACGGGTCTTCACTTCCACGACATCAAGCGCCTGCTCCATGCCTTCAATGCCCTGATAGAAAGGGGCCATTCGCTGGTAGTGATAGAGCACAATCTGGATGTCATCAAGTGTGCCGACTATATCATCGATCTCGGTCCTGAAGGCGGCGATAAAGGCGGTAATCTTGTTGTTGCCGGAACTCCGGAAGAAGTAGCTGCCTGCAAGGCAAGCCTTACCGGAAAGTTCTTGCGTTAAATTGAAGTTTCAGGGCGTATTGGGTAATTCCACCCGCACAGGGTGAAAATACGATATCAGTGGAATCCGACAACCGCCGGATTCCACTTTTTAATTTAAAAAACCAATTCAAAAGAATTATTTATTATAAAAGTAACTATCATCGAAGGCAGCTTCGATAAGGCGTTGCTTCACTCGGGCGTATTCTGCCGAGTCTTCGATAAAGTACCGAAGAGCAGAAACAATCCTCACATAAACACTGAGCCGATAATCGCCCTTACCCTTTTAGATTGCAAAAATGTTTTCCTTATGCATCCCAGCATAATACATCAGATCAGAACCAGATACATGATGGTTCTTCATCACTTCACTCAGAACAACACCGAAACGGCTGTTGTCTGCAAGAAAATTAACAATCTTCATTGCTTAATTTTTTTAAATTGTTTGTAATTATTGTATACGAGTTCCCACTACGGGAACTCTCTTTTATTTTCTTTTTCGTATCTTTGCACCATGTATTACAGATCCAACAATCTGCATACCTATAAAAGAACGTATAACCGATACATATATTGTATAAACAATATAAAATTTTTAGGAGATGATGAACATCAGCACATTCATTAACATGGCCAGCAAGATTCCTTCACCTGGCCAGTTGGAAGGCCTGGTAACCTTCATGAAGGAAGATGAGAAACTCAGGTTTTTCACCGAGTCTTACCGGAAAACGGGGAATAAGTCGTACAAGCACGATGCACCCCTCTTCGCCGTAGCCTGCATCTTCGAAGGCGGAAAAGGCAAGGACAACATCCGGAGCCTCACACATCTGTCGCTGGTCGACTTCGACCACATCACAGAAAAACCGGATGACGGCACCCTGCGCTCGCTCAAAGAGAGAATCTGCCACGATGCCCACACCCTGCTCTGCTACGTTACCATGAGCGGCAACGGACTGTGCGTCATCTACCGCTACGAAGGCGATGATTATCCCGCCGCCTTCGCCATGGGAAACGACTACTACGCACATCTCATCGGCAAGGAAAGCGATCCGCTCTGCAAGAACATCACAAGGCTCAGCGGACTCGCCTACGACCCCGAAGTCTATTTCAATCCTGAAGCCACAGCCTTCAGCGCCGAGGAAATCAGCCATTTCCATTCAGCTACGCTCAAGACCGCCCAGAAGAAAAAGAAACAGGAACGCATCGCCGACTACTACGAGCAGATTGTCAAACCCAAGCTGGAAAACGAAAAAATCAGGTACGAACCCGGCAACCACAACCAGTATGTGATGCGGGTGGGCTACATGATGGCTAAGAAACGGTACGACAGGAAAGAAGCCACCCAGTGGGCTATCAGGCAGTTTCCCGAATACGACGACGTAGAACAGGTGTTCAAATCGTGCTACGACAACACCACTCACCCACAGAAGATGAAGGCAGAAACCGGAAAGATTCCCTATGCCACCGTAGATGAAATCAAAGACTACCTCGACGGGCATATCAAACTCCGCTTCAACCTCATCACCCTGCGCTACGAGTATCTGAAGGAGAAATGGCGAATCCTCCAGGACCGCAATCTGAATACGCTATGGAGCAACATGTCGCTAACCGCAAGGGTGAGCAAGAGCGACATGATCAATGTCATCGAGAGCGACTATAGCCCGCCCTACAATCCCTTCACCGATTATCTGGAGAATCTCCCACCCTGGCAGGAAGGCGACAAGGATTATATTGCCGAACTCGCTGCCACGGTAAAGATGAAGGGAGACCCCGTGATGCCCTTCTGTGAAGCCCTCAGGAAATGGCTCGTGGCGATGATAGCAGGATGGATAGACGAAGGTGCCGTAAACAATGTCATCCTGGTATTCATCGGCAGACAGGGCGCCTACAAGACCACCTGGTTCAACTATCTCCTGCCGCCGGAACTGAAGCAATACTTCTATACGAAGGCGAATGCCAGGCGCATGACGAAGGATGATATCATCGCCCTTTCGCAGTATGCACTCATCTGTTATGAAGAGCTCGACACGATGAGTCCATCGGAACTGAACCAGCTGAAGGCTGTGGTAACGATGCAGTATACCAACGAACGGGCGGCATACGGCCATTATGCGGAGCAGCGCAAGCATATCAACACCTTCTGCGGCACGGGCAACAATCCCGAGTTTTTGAGCGACCCTACCGGTAACCGTCGCTGGCTGCCCTACGAGATAGAGAGCATCCTCTCGCCCCGTGAGCATCCGTTCAATTACGAAGGCATCTACGCCCAGGCTTACGCCCTCTACAAGAGTGATTTCCGCTACTGGTTCACCGATGAGGAGATAGAACAGCAGAACCGGCACAACCGCGCTTTTGAGGCGCCCAGACTAGAACAGGAACTTGTGGATCTCTACTTCCGAAAGCCAACGGAGGCGGAGACAGGGGAGTTCGTGTCCATAGCCAGAGCGATGCAGATCATCAGTTGCAACATCTCCCAGAAGCTGAACAGTTCGAAACTGGGCAAGGCTTTCAATGATCTCGGATTCGAAAAGATGCGCACCAAGCACAGCCGTGGTTACAGGGCAATCGTCCGTACAGCCGAGGAAATCAAGGCTTACCAGGTATCCGTCTGCATCAACCCGCCGCAATGCGATGATGATGCCCCCTTCTAGCCGTTCCCAAGCCATCGGTTCATCCGGTTCAGGGTGACAGGGTG
>ENA-ORSK01000280-ORSK01000280.1-human-gut-metagenome-genome-assembly--contig:-NODE-280-length-54797-cov-4.747945_pt1 | contig 54797 bp, 50 predicted proteins | sample MGYA00242192_ERZ509159 | MGnify/ENA primary metagenome ERZ509159 (study PRJEB26280, sample SAMEA2338663) | human gut metagenome | biome: human gut; feature: human-associated habitat; material: faeces...
TTGTTTGTGTCGTTGTAGATAGTTATCGTATCTAAACCTACTTTCCTGTCAAGAGTGTAATTCACATCATCGACGTATTTCCTTGCATCAAGCTCGTATTCTACAGAAGCCAACGTAGAGCCATTATATTTCTCTTTTATCGGCACTTCTAATATAAATGGATATGTTGCTCCGTAGAATGTCTGGAAGCTCTTATTCGTCAGCAAATGGCTCCATAAGCCACCTTCTTCGTCTGATGCCGGGAAGTTTATTCCTGTCTGGAAATATTGTTGCTGTTCTATATAATAGTCAGGGCAGAACGAATAATAAGAAATCCATTCTTGCTTCAGACACGAATATCCGATAGTGAACGACACGTCTTTAAAATACTGTTCGTCTTTTAAAGATATTTCCTTATCGTTTGACAGCACCTCTGTTTCATTGTACAAGAACCTTCCACCATCATATTTGTAATATGCCGGGTTCTTAACAGGTATATAATCTTTTTTAGTGATAAGTACCCTCTTATACCTATTATCCCATCCAAGAGACAGACCAAGACCGATAAATTTATTGTCTGTATCTTCTTCTGTCATTTCTGTGCCGGTTAAGATATTAGTTATTCCGTATCTAAGGATCTTAAACGGAAGATGACGCTTAAGCCAATGTCTGACACCTACACTAAGTTCCTTAAGATTACGTCCGTTCGGGTCGGTCATAAACACCTGTGCTCTTTTAGTATCTACCCAGAAATGACCAAACTCTGAACTAATTATTTCAGTGCTCTGGGTTCCAGAATAACCAAGGTCGGTCGTGTTGTACTCCAGAGGCCGGGACGCAAACAGACCGCCGGTGCCCATCTCAGCCTGCCCTGGGGAGGTGCGCTCCTTGATTACGTCTATGGCGTTATGGAGTGAAACCTGATCCTCGAACCTGACAAGAATCTGATCGGATTCAATACGCTTCATGTGAATAAGCTTCCCGTTGCTGGTTGGGAACTCATGATAGTCCATAGGCTTGTACGTCAACCACGGATCTGTTTGGCTATTTTCAGATACGTCGGCCCTACTCCATATAACACCATTAGGGCGCTGGTAAGCACAGTCATAAAAACTACGTTCGTATGTTGCCGGCAATACATTAGGTGTCAATGTCATTCTTGATGAGTATATAGGACTTATCTTATAATCATTGTCCCTATGGATAGATACGTTCTTTTCTTGTGTCCACCAAGCAAAATCACCATGAGCCGGATAAAACCATTCATGAGGCTCTACTCCTTCTAATCGGAAATTGCAGTTTATTTCCGATTCTACAAGGAATTGAGGAATACCGTAAGACCATAAGTAAAATCTTCCGTCTACATACTTTTTGGTTTCATTCTCTCCATTTAAGTTATACAGACTCTTTCTGTTTGGATAGAAAGAATACGTTCCTTTACTTGATGATGTCCAGCTATTAAAACGTTCGTTGTCAGTATGCTCAAGCATATCTTCTCCAGTATCGTAATTAACGAAATACTTAGGGAATCCAACATTCCGGTAATCATTGTAAGCAAATGGTATCATATCCCCTATACCAAAAGCAGTATTATAAAAAAATGGGAATTTCCGCTTCATGGAAAACCTCGATATGTAGGTGTCACCGCCAAACAGCGGTTGCTTCCCTCCTTGGAAGAATCCACATCCTCCTACTGATATCCATTTTATGTCTTCTATAGCTCCATACTGATCGGGCCTGTACCGCATAAGCTTCATATACGGAGAACAGATATAAGACAACATCTTCGTCCTTTCAAAAGATTCTTTAGATCCGGCATCAGAAGCCATGATAACAGGGTCATGGATACGACTTGTATCATATACCTGGGCCTGCATAGGATACGATACAAGATACTTTGAATTTAAGATACTTGTATCAGGATCCTTTTCTCCTGGATCTCCAAAAGACAAGAACATGGAAGATTCTCTATCTATGTTATTTACAAACAAGAAATCTTTTGAAGCGTTTTGGTTATCATCACCCACGTCTTCTCCAGTAACCCAAGATGATGTAGTAGACGGATCGGATATGGGATACATACCTGATTTAAGGCTCTTGGTATTAGCCAATCCTCTTAATCTGTTTTGCTCATATGGAGCCGTATCATCGAAGCCCATCATGCTATTATAGTAACCTACAGACGTATAATAAAAAGCATGATTCCTTCTTGGGCCATTGTTTATGAATGTTGTAAGCCAATCATATCTGTACTTACCATACAATACCGGTCTTTTGGCAAGCGTATCAGATATGGTGGCAATCATTGAAGCAAAGATCATTGCCATATTGATATTGCCTATCACACCTATATACGCAGACGTAGAACGGTTCATAAGCTCTTCTGCTATCTGAGAAGCTATAGTAGCCGTGGATTCGATGTTGGCTAACGTGGCCGCCATCTTATATGATTGTTTTCCTAATATCGTCCATTTGGGATGATCTTCAACCTCATCAAAGTTCCCTACAGACATTCCTCTTATAAAACCTTCTATAGCTACCTCCGTAGGAGTCTCAGGCTTATTGAAATAAATATCAGGAGAACTAAATGCATACCATACGTTTCCTCTTCTGAAAAATGGGTGAGTTATAAACGATACCCTTTTTTCAGTTGCGTAATTAAAAGAGTCATCCGATAAATCATTATACGGATAATTAGGATACAGATTAAGATTCGAGTTTTGACCTGAATATCTGTACATGTCGTAAGCTATTCCGGTAGCTATAACAGAACGATTAAGACGTCTGTCGCCTCTATATATCTCATATCCTGTAACCATATCTCGCTGTTCTTTGGTTATCAATCCTGAATCTACAGCAAAATCAAGGAAGACGTTAATCATATCCTCGTCTACTAATATTCCTATAGGATAAATATCGGAAGGAACATCATAAGATCTCACATCCCGGTTCATGAAAAGCATATGATCGTTGTCCGGGAACTTATAATGCCGGATAGGTTGTTGGCAAAAGACGGTACTGGTATCTACCGTACCATATTTATGTCCTTTAAAAGACATCATTCCCTTATCATCCGTAGAAGGGGAACCGTAGTATTCAGTAAGCTTAGATACGATATTGTCGTAGGCTTTCTTGAAATTGCCTTCATATCCATGATCACTTATCTTAACCTTACTACTGTCATACAGTTCAAAATTAGCAGGATACTTCTCAGACGATTCCCAGTAAGCGAAATCACCGTACTTATATTTCCTTGGAGCACAGTTTATGGGGCGATCCCCGCATATCGTACACTGGCTGGCGTATTCTACAGTAGCCCTTAACGATATTTCTTTGGCTCGTACATTTATCCGGTCTATTTCCTTTTCTCTGACACCAAAAATATATGGGTATATAGTTTTACCAAGGACGTAAGATGTGCCTACCAAACCTCTTGACGGTTTCTTGCTAGGTTCTTCTTCTCCATCGTCTTTAACCTTACAGAAATCAATTTGTCGGACGGTAAAAATCCAAGGGCATGATACGATAGGGCAGTCTATGGCTACATACAATCCATCAGGGTACTTATCGAAGAAAGATTCGCCTATGTGCCCAAAGTAAGGACGGGATGCTCCAACAATAACATAATTATCGCCTTCATCCATGACCTTCTTCCAATCAAAGTTGAGATCATCCTTATCTATCTTCCTATTGCTTCCTTTGTATCTTGGATCTAATGATTTCCAAAAAGAAAGACGGACATATTGTGTGGACACAGCATCCATAAAACCATCTATCTTCCCCAAAGATTCCAGATAAAGAACTTTGTCCTTGGCCGGGAAATCAGGATCATCCCATTCTTCAGGTCTTGTAATATGAAGGAAACGGGCGTTACGAAGCACGCATTTCGTAAACCTCCATACCAATAACTCTGATGTAAACATCGTAGAACCTTTAACATCTTCAGGAATAAGAGCACCTACGTTATTGTCAGCCAAATTAGCATAAGAATCCCATGTCCATCCATCTCCGTAATCTCCTTCTGGTACGTAACCGGTATCAAGGAAATTATATGAATAATCATCTATCTTTTTCTCTATCTCAGGCCAGGTGTCCCTTATCAGGGCTCCAGGCGCTATCCTTGACCTGTAGGCGTCGTTGTGGATAGTACTCGAAGAACGTCCGGCCCTCCAGTCCGGAAGACAGTGGTTGCTATCTGGGAAACAAACCTTACTTTCTCCTTTATCATCATTCCACACATCATTCATAAGAAGGTATGCTCCAAGAAGTGTAGAAGATGACTGGAATGAGTTATAATCGCTTCTGGCAACAGTAGGATTAAGACAAGGCTCTTCTATAAAACATCCGCAAGTACACGGCATAGAATCCAGAACATAAATAGCTTCGGCTATAGACTGTAATATAACAGACGGTTGTAACAGAGAATCGTACACAGCGCACGCCTTGGTCCCGTCATCACCCGACCAGTATCCAGCCCAATGACCGCCATCTTCGTCATCGGCAAAGAAATACTTATCCATGAACTCTATCATCTGTTCCTGTAGTTCCCAGTTAAATAGCACAGAATACTTGTCTTGCTTTTCACCGCCGGTAGTATATAGGTAGTCGGTGGATACGTGCTCCATATCCTCAAGATCCTTATACGTATATTCTTCACGGAAACCCACAATACGATCTACCGGAGCTGTAATAAGCGAATACTGGCGGTGCGCATCAGTACACTCGGCTCCAAACTCAGGAGCCTCGATACCATCTATAGCTTCTTTTTGTTCCTCCGTATTAGGATCGTCAGGGTCTCCGTAGCTGTTGAATATATCGCATATTTCGTTGGCAGCAGCATTATTAGGTTCTTCTGTAGCGGTATTACATGCGATGTCTTTTATATTAGATGAAAAATAATTAATCACCTCATCTATTATAATCTGACTTCTGAATGTAAAACTAACGTTTGTATAAGTTTTAAAATCATTTTGCAATGTTATAGTTTGACCGATAGTAGCCGGATTCTTGCATTCTTCTTGTCCTGTTTCTTCATCATCGAAATCCTTCGGGTCTCCTGCCGTATTATAATACTGCCACTTGAATTTACGCTCTTGCCCTGAGCAAGGAGGAGCATATTGGTTTATGGACTTATATACTCTATCAGTATCCTTATTTTCTATTTCTGCCGCAGCATCTTTATAAGGGGGAGGTATTAACACAAATGCCGGAGTTTTGTAACCGTTGGAGCATTTAAAAGAAATAGCAAACGGATACACTTCATTTCTCATATACCCTACATACAGCGAACAGGCATTACCATCCTTATACAGATCTTCGTGAGCTACCGATGCCTGCCATTGAAGGAAGTGACCCATGAGGGAAACTACGGGCTGCAAATTCCATTCTTTTTCCGCCGTAAGACCATACTGAAGAAGACGATTCCCGACAGCTACGATTCCTCTTGATGTATTATAAACCGGCTTCTTGAGAGATATGTGTTCGAATGTAGTTCGTTTATTATTTAGGTCCGAATAATATAAGATCGTTTTTTCAGACACCGGGTGAATACCCTCTACGAAATAATCAACGACCGGCTGTGTCTCTCCGTTATATCCTACTGTGTTTTGAATGATAACAACCTTAAAATACTCAACTTGACGATCTATGTTAGATACGACAAACCTAATACCTAAATTAGTACGTTCTCCCCATTTGCCATCTTTTTGAGTAATATACTGTTCATCGAATATAGGGACAGGATTAGTAGGATTAGAATAACTTCCAAGCTCGTTTCCAAACTCGTCACAAGGAGCCACAGTAGCCTGGTAGACGCCTGAGCGCAGACTGCCCCCGTACTCTATCTGAGCCGGCTCTATGCACATGGGTTTGAGTAGCGGAAACACCCTAAGTTTCTCACATGCCAGAAAACAGCCATTCTCCTGCATGAACTTTTTCCTATCGTATTCTTTATCACATATCTTATACCCATGATAATGATACCATATATCACCTTCATCATCAGGAGTCAGGGCCTTATCTACAATAACATACCTGGGAGGATTATAATCGTCAGTCCAGTAAATGCATTTCCCACATTTCTCTGTCTTTATTTCTATGGTTTTTATAGGATGATAGATAGAGAATTTAAGGCACGGATCTTGCTCGTTGTCTTCCAGCAAAGTTTTCATGCCAGAACACAACGACTCCGATCCTTCTACCATAGATTCTATATCGGAGTCGGATAAGATACTTGTATCGGATTCAGGCTTGAAATAAGTTATTTTAGATACGCCTGTTTCAGGATTTGTTATAAAAAAATAGATATTGCCTGAAGTAAGATCATTCTTGTAACCAATAACTTTAAACCCATCGAAATCAATGCATTTAAGGTTACTGTGCTCATTAGATCTCATCCCAACATTACCGTCCTCGGATTCGATGTTGGCATTCAAGGCAAACGTATAATGCTGATCCGTAAGACTCGACGGATGCAGATCGCGATTCATGCCTGTTTGAGGAATCGCTATGTTTCTGTTATCTTCTGATGCCATCTTTGTAACTAGGTGATTATATACCAATTTACACCAGTACATTTTGACGCTTCACCGTTCCAGCTAATGCCGACAACTCCACGCCCCCTTCCCGGTTCACCACCGGTGTCTTGTTAATATTTTCTTGGGTTAGAAGATTCTTCTTTTCCAACCCAAATCTTTTAATATTATTAGCTGCAAGCAAATCACGATCATTGACGGAACCACATTCAGGGCAAGTCCATACACGATCCGATAACTTAAGATCACGATGTATGTATCCACATCCGCACATCTTAGAACTCGGCTCAAATCTTCCAATCCGAATTAAATTAACACCGCGCCAATCCGATTTATATTGCAACATCCTAAAGAACTCGCTCCATGATGCAGAAGCAATACCCTTAGCAAGGCAATGATTTTTCAACATACCTCCTACATTAAGGTCTTCTATGATAATAGTTTGGTTCTCACTTACTATCTTCTTACTGACCTTATGTAAGAAATCTTGTCTACGGTTTCGAATCCGTTCATGACAGACGGCAACATCATGTTTTGCCTTCTTCCATCTATTGCTTCCCTTATGTTTGCGACTGAACCTTCTTTGCAAGCATCCTAATCTTTTCTGCGCAGATTCAAAATACTTCGGATTACTAAAAACCTGCCCATTGGAAAGAACAGCGAAATCCTTGATCCCTACATCGATCCCTACTGTCGTATCGGAATCGATAACAAACTTGTCAGGATTAGGGATACCGTCATCTATTAAGACACTTGCATAGAACTTACCGGTTGATGATTTAGATATTGTTATCGTACCAATCTTTCCTTCAAAGGACCGATTGGCAAAAAACTTTATCCAACCAATGATAGGAATCTTAACTCTGTTGTTTTCAAAATCAAACTTAACAGAATTGACATTCTTAAAAACGTTTTTGTTTCTATGTTTGGATTTGAATTTTGGGAAACCGGTATGTTCTCTAAAGAATTTGGTGAAGGCACTATCCATACAGCGGATAGATTGTTGCAAGCATTCATTAGATACTTCATTTAACCAGAGATGGTTATCATCTTTTTTGAGTAACGTTAGCTGCTTGCATAAGTCAACCGCTGACAAAGATCGTTTTTCACCCTGATAAGTTTTAATTTTCAGATCAAGAGCCCAATTATAGACATACCTACAACAGCCAAATGTCTTCTCCATTTGGACAATCTGTTCCGGTGTAGGATCTAATCTATATTTGTAACCTTTAATCATTTCCTTATCAGTTTTATGATACAAAATTATCTTATTAAAATAAGACACATACTATTTTACTTTATGTTTTACAACATGATTGGTGTAAAATTGTATATAATTACCACTTATAATTTATATCTTTTACCCCTAATCAACACAGTGCCATCACCACCAGCTCCAGAATAAACCATAGAGTGTCTGACGCCGCCGCCTCCGCCGCCATAACCTCCGCCGCCATTACCAGATCCTTTTGTTGATCCTCCTGTGCCAGATCCTTCACTGTAATCAGATATTCCGCCTCGAAATACCACTCCGGTGCTAGTTTCTCCACTTCCACCACCGGCATTTCTTTTACCGCCGGATTCTCCAAAATCTCTGGTGGTATGACCTTGACCTTTGATTACTCCAAACTCTTCTCCATAAGTGTCTCCACCATCCGAAGCACCATCTTGTGTATATGATGAACTGCCGGCACTACCACCATCTCCTCCCGTCCATTTATTAGCTCCCTTTCCTCCATTTGCTCTACAAAACGAGTTCATAAATTGAGAGTAACCCCCATCTTCACCAGGGGAATTTTGTTCAGCTTGATAAACTTTTGCTCCTCCTTTTCCTACTGTTATAGGAATAGATTGACCTGGTTTTACAGAAATAGCTTCTCCGTCTTTCCAGCCTTTGCTATCAGATTTGAAGGTCTTGGTATAACCACCTCCACCGCCGGCAGAGCTACCGCCACCTCCGCCTCCAACTAAAAAAACGTCTACGAGAAAACAGCCATCAGGGACTACCCATGTGTAATTCCCGGCAGGATAAAACCTTATAAGAAAGTCTTCAAGCTCCCTATTTTTATCAAAAGAAAAACGACGCCTCATAATATATCAGGAATTACCCCCCCCTATGTATAATAACTTATTGTAAATCATATAATTATATTTAATATAGATAATCAAACAAATACAAACTCTAAGCTGATTCAGTACACTATTTATCTTATCCTGGCTAATTGTATCGGATTTGATTTTATTCATTAAATTAAATAACCTGATTCTATCTCCAGGCTCTATTTCTGTTTTTACACAATGATAAATAGCTCCATTACCAGATCTCTGTTCTTCAAAATATCTTCTCCTACTCATAATAATACTCCTTTCTGTAATATTTCAAGAAACTAAACCCTTCAGACTCTCTTCTAAATATACCAGGTTTGTTCCAGTCATTTTCAAGATCGAAGGCCTCTCTTTCAAATACGATATTGTGATATGCTTTCTTGTGATTCCGGTATATACACAATCTTATTAGGTATTCAACCAGATACCATACATAGTACAAAAATACCGGGATAGTAAGCAGCCACAACATCCACCATCCTGCATGGCCGTTAAGACCGGATACTAATGCTATGATTAAGATGATTATAAAGCCCGTAGCAAACAACGCCTGATATTGATTACAATGCGTCCCTTCATGATATTCTGCCTTTAATGATATGGCATCACGTTCGGTAAATACGGCTCCAAACAGCATAATTGTTTTATAGCCGTCAATGAACGTAAACAACTTAGCTATCTTAGAATTGTAATAGATTTTCATTTTCCGAATTTAATTTTGTACCAGTTACACAATATCAAAAACTCAATAGGTGAATTAACACCATCCCATTCCCATTTATCTAAATAGGCCCTGAGTTTATCTCCTTCAACGCATTCGGCTTCTTGCAAGAAGACAAGATGAGGCATAAATAACTCCGATCCTTCCAAAGACTTATTAAAGAACTTAACCAGCCTCTTATTAAATCCAGGACCGTACCATGATTTTTCATTTGTGGATCCAAGACAATAATAAGAATTATTCTTAACCTTAATACCAAACCATTTACATATGTATGGATGATATACCCTGTCTGCTAATAATATAAATGGTTTATACCATAGGCAATGCCAGAATGTACTGCACTCGCCTCCGAACTTCTTAAAAGCCCATCTGAACCCTCCAGAGAAGTACCAATTGTTAGCCCCTCTCTTAACCTTAACTTTGTATTTAAGATTCTTGTTACGGTTGCTAACCCTATCCCACGGCTTGACCTTATCGGTATCCATATCAGGAAGGAATGTCCAATGATGAAGTAAGGCACTGTAATAAGGATTGTATATCTTGTGTCTGTTTCTAATAACGTACTCAAAAATATCGTATCCTACTTGCCCGGCTTCTTCAAATCCTTTTTCTGATAAGAAAGCTAATATAGGAGCCAGATTCCAGATCTGATCTTGTGAAGTGAATGGGGAGAAGCATGGATCTTCGTCTTTTAACTCTATACCATTAGTGTACCCGGAACTTATCTTGGTAAGACCGAATTTGCTTGCATCTTCGCTATGGATATCGTCTCTTAAGAAAAATCCTTTTTCGAATTTGAAATAAATACCTTTATTGTTATTAAAAAATAGATCATAAGTAGTATCGGCAAGACGGGTAAGTACCAGTATGGCATTACGCACATCATCTTCTGTCTTGTTGCCAAGAATCATTTCCGTGTATAGAAACTGGAGATACTGAGCCAGGTTAATGGTTCCGTCGCCGACCCAGCCTACCCCGTTATTCACCGACGACAGTGGGATGCACGAGGCCTGCTCTGTGTAGCTGGAATCATAAACAAAATCCCGGTAAAACACCTCCTTAATCCTATTGCATTTATCCCAAGGACCTTCCATCACCTTAACCTATAACAATAACACAATCACGCTTTTCCTTATTATAAACCATCGTACCCATCTTAGTGTACAGACCTTTTATATTTTGGTAATTGGTTTCACCATGAGCCGAAACGTTGGTAGTGATGCTGTCGGAGTAAACTTCTTCACCGCCTTCGTTAATGAAGTTAAATCCTTGTTTAACCATCTCTCCTCCAAGGTAGGCTGTAAAAGACACAACAACATTTCCTCGACCTCTATTTCCATACCAATTACCATAGATATCAGCATTAATATTAGGCTCCGACTCATCCATTCCCGGCGCTGATAGCAAGGTCTTCATCTTGATAAGCGCACCTTCAAGACCGGACTGCATGTTATCACCACCGTAAATAAGGTAATCACCTACCTGTTGTTGGGTGGTAGCCCACTGCTTACTCCATCCAACGTACTTATTATCCACATTTGATATGCCTGTGTTAGTAAAACCGGTTGCAGTATCAAAATCGGAACCATCTTCCGATTTCCATCCGTACCTAAGAACAAGATAATCGAACTCAGGAATTACAACAACCTGCTCTCCGGCAGCTTGTGTGATTGTAATATTCTTACTCTCTCCACCAGCCATTACCTTAGCCACACCACGGCGATCTTCGGCCACCGGATTCGGTCCGGCTGTGAAAAGGATGTTTGCCGGTCCCACGCCTCTCATTTTGTCGGCGGTTACTATTTCGCTTGCTTGAACTTCTAACATTTTATCTCATTTTAAATATTTCAAATACATATATCCAACTCAACAAAAATACTATCGGGCAGTACATTGTCTCTACCAAACTCGCATCTCCTTTAAATTGTCTGATTGACCAAACAATCATAGATGCGATAACGCCAGATAAATATATAAATAAGGCTACCTCAATCATACCAATTTAAGTATATCGTCAATAACTGGATACGCCTTAGCATATATCTCAAACTCAGCACGGCGCCGTCTAAGAGGTTCGTACATGCCTTTCAATGTCATACCCATCATCTTAAGTTCGGTCTTCGCATTTTTCAACTTAACCAAATCTTGTTGTGCATACAACTTAAATAAGTCTGCTGCACCTTGTGCTTCTCCATTATACATCAGCTCCTCAAAGAATCTCATCTTCACAAAATTATCGACATAATCCAGGACCAGACCCTGCGGCGTGTCTGGTATGATTATGTTAGATTCTCCGTCAAAAGGAAGAGACCGGTACTGCATGTAAATAGGACCATCAAAATTAGCATACAGGAATCCGTTTACGATATTTATCTCATACGGACTATCCTTTATTACCTTATTCCGGCATTTACTTAAACAAGAATCACGAAGCATAGGCTTAGCAAGACCTAACATCACAGGCCGATCATAATAGCAACGAACTTCATGATCGCGATCGTGGGTGTTGATATAAAATTTTTCAACTATCACCTTCTCGCATTCTTCTTTACAACATTCATTACAAGAACACCATCTATAACTTCTTTCAGTGCGTTCTTTCCAAGCTATTGTATTTTGAAGCTCTGGTATTACCTTATCACCTTCCGGCACCTCATATCCCTTGAAATCGCATTTGAATGCCAGAATAAGATCAAAATAATCTCCCGGCATACGAGCCTGTCCTCGCTTGACGTCCACTACCGCCTCTTTACGCATAGTAATATCGCCTCCAAACTTCTTCAGGGCGATTTCAACCCATTTGTAGATGGATACCTCATCTATCAGATCACGCTTGTCAAATGATCTTAAAGACGATTTTAACTCTATGATATATTCCTCAACAGTCATCGTAAAAAAAATATGGAGGACAGGAAACGAACCTGACCTCCACAAAGATATGAATAATATATATAACGCCCTATTTTGTGTTTTCAAAAGTTAGGATCTTCAAACTTGCCATAGTTACATATTTCAATGAAATTCAAAGAAATATGCTTTTCTTTAAGAAAGTCCTATTCGGAGTTTCTTTGGTGAACTACAAACCTCTATCGGATTATAATTAAATTCTCCGACTTCTTTTCTTAGAATATTGAGAGCTCCGTTTAAATCAGCATTTATGAATGTTCCATTTTCTGATCTAAACAACCCTCTTTTAACTCTTCTACCTGCGTAGGAATCATGCTTTTTGATCGGTTCGTTGTCAATAAAGCTACATTTTGAAGTGTAACTTTCTTCTCTTAAAACAACTTCAATCCCATTTAGCTTACATTTATAACAAACCATTTCAATGAAAACAGCATGAGGGATGTTTACAAAGTTCTGATTATTTCGTTTTCCTATGTTAATTTCTTTCTTCCACCCATCGTTTTTGCCTATTACTACTTTGCAAACATTGTTGGAAATTAATTGATTAACTAACATCGTACTCGCTTTATGAAGATAATCCTTCACTTTGTTATTTCTCTTTGTTGTGAGTCTGTTAAGTCTTTTGCTATTTTTGCTTTTATTCCTCCTTTCAAGTTCTGAAGAAAGTTCGCTTTTCTTCTTATTGTAATATTGATTGATTGATTTCAAAGGTCTTCCGTTTATAATCAATCCTTTTCCGTTATTAAATCCGATTGTTGCAAGATTGTTCAATCCTATGTCAATTCCTGCATAAATCCCATTGTCTTCTTTCGCTTTGCATTCATTTGCTTTGTAAACGATTTCGACTACGATATGATCACCTTTCGGAATCACTCTAACTTGGATGGCTTTCCTATCCGTTTTTATGTAAACGCTGGTACCGGATAACTTTAAGTATCTTTCTCTGCTTTTATAAGAAACAGCTTGATATGTAAAATAAACCGGAAATCTACCGTTCTTTTTCAAGTACTTTGGGATTTCTGCGTCTTTTTCACCTTTCTTTTTGAGAGCAAAGAACGACTTGTAGTTATTCTCGACTATTTTCATCGTAGCTTGTGAAACCTTTGAAGGAAGTGCCCTATAGTCAGGATTATCGGATAAGACAAACTCTTTATTTAAAGAAAGATATCCCAAGAACTCTTCCGTATTGAAATAATGTTGTCTGAAAGCATATAAAGTAGCATTGTACAAGTTTTTGGATAAAAAGCATATATTATCCAATTCCTTGTATCTCGTGTCGCTCTTCTTAATTATATGTCTTTCAACAAGATTCATTTTTCAACACTATCCTTTTTAGAAAGTTCTTCTATTATTTTCCCTGTTCTCCTTTTCGACCTACGAAGTCCGTACACTTTACTGCAAAACGAGGTTATGATAGAGATAAGATCGGACATTATATCTTCTTTATCATCTTCCGCTTGGTTGATAACCTCTATTGATCTTCCGTTTATGTTAAGAAGAGTTTGTATGAAATTAAATCCAAATCTCGAAAACCTGTCTTTATGCTCAACAACTATGATGTCTATCGAATTGTCCTTCAAAAGGTCTTCTAATTTAGGACGTTTGTCATTCAATCCGCTTCCTACTTCCATTACAACCTTACTTATCTTGTATCCTTTCGCCATGCAGTAGGAGACAACTCTGTCTTTTTGAGCTATCAAATTGGACTTATTTTCAGAAGATGAAACTCTTGCATATACAGCGATTGTCTTTTCTTTATTTTCATCAACTACGATGCGTACTCTTCCTGTAGAAGTTCTTTCAATTTCAAGTTCTCCTTTATTTATCCAATTCCATACGGTACGCATTGTAACCCCATGAATCTTTGCATATGTACTCACTTTGTATTTCATATCTCAAATATAAAATAAAAATAAATGCAATGAACAAATTCGTTGAATATTCATTGCATTTATATATTTTTAACTATCTGTTACAATACGTTAGAAGAAAAGAAAGGGGATATAGAGTTTTCTGAGTCATTTAAAAAGGTGGATCATGAAAACATGTGGCTAATCAGAGATGTGGCGAAGAAGCTTGAACAGAATGGAATCATCATCGCCGAAAAGAATCTTCGCCTGTTTCTTGAAGAAGTGAAGTTCATGTTTAGAAACGGGCAGGGAAAATGGGAGTTGTACAGTGATATCGTTAAAAACAAGTTTGGTGTGTATAGATCATATTTTGTAGATAACTATCCAACCATCTCGCAAAATCTATGGCGAGATCTTCAAACATCCATGTGCCTCCTCCATTTTCAGGACTTCCAAACATGGTTGTAACTATCTGATTCTCAGAAAGGTGGGAAAATCCCACCATTGACTTAATTAATTGATTTACAGACGGCAACCTTAGATACTCGGCAGGTTTCTTATTGAATGCTTTTGCCATCTGCGTGGCATTTAACAATATACCATAAGAAGTTTTTATAAAAGAAACATTATGGCCATTATAGCTAAAAATTTTAGATAATTTTACAGATAAATCCATTTCGTTGGATTCTGACGTCAAAATAATGTTACTACCCTTCGCATTGTTTTGAAAATTGTTTACCTTTGCCTCCATAGAGCTTTATTTGTATAAAGATATTTTGTTAGCATTATATCCGTCCGCTTGAGAAAGTAGACGGATATGCAAAAGTAGCGATTATCCTGTATCCACAAAGGGTGATCGCTACTTTTTTTTCTACGACTTTCTATGTCCTAATTCTTTATCTTCGAAAACTCTCTTAATCTGGAAATCTTTAAACACCCTTCTTTTGGCAAGTATTTCATTGTACATAAATCGGTATCTTCGTCCTTTATTCATTTTAACCCTTAACTTCTTTTTCAAGCTATCTTGTATTACAAAATGGTAATATCTTTTAGAGTCTGCGAAATCCATAGCCAGGTGGTTGTAGAGGTAGCCGTTGGTTCCGAGCCTGCTCACGATGTCCAGGTCCCGTCTGACGGCAAAGCGCTGCCCCGGTATAAGTACATGGCATAAGTATCCTACGTTGTCTACGTAAACACCGGCATCAGCTTCCACATAATGTTCTGATACGGTTTTCCATATAATAGACAACAGTCTTAAAACCTCCCCTCTGTCTCTTATCATGCCTTTCTTAAAACCATTCTTTCTTTTCATAAGACGATGGTAGTAGGCTACAAAATACGGTGATTGTATTGATGTTCTTTTCATGTCACTAAGTTTATATAAAAATGGGCCTTGGTTTCACAACTAAGACCCAAATAAAGATAAATAATATTTTGTTATTGAACAATTTGACTTTTCTGATTGGAATCAAGATTCGGATTTTCATCGACAGTAATCTGTAGCCTGAACGCTACTTCCTTTATCGTCTCTGCTACCACGTACTCAATTAGCTTGATAGGACAGATAAATTCGTATTCCCATTCAGATTCACACCCTTTAGGTGTAGGATCGCAGGCCATTAACTCCAGAGCCTTCTTTCTTCTTGTTGTAAAGAACTCTACGTTAATAAGCTCTATATGAAAATCCGGTATATAAATATAGTCGTTTTCTACATAATAAAAAGGACGCCGTTCCTTAACGTATTTAGCATACGGTCTTTTTTGTTCATTACGATACGACTTTATTTCAGCGAACTTAAAAAATATGGTATTATCTACGTTAGTTACCTTGGTAATAGCCGGTCTAAGGGCAGAATAAAGAAGTCCTGGAAGTTTATGCTTTGACCGCATCAAAGTATTACATAACGCAAATTCGGCATCGCAGCAAACTATTTTATCAACTTCAATCATCTCCAGGCAAGTAACGTAAGTTAGGAGCCGGTGGTCGCCAAGTAACGTCCCGTCATCCCACCTCTGGGCTGTATAAGATTCGGCTTTAGTTCTACCGATATTCAATATCCATCTCCGACTAACATGCGAATCTTTGTCAAGGGCATGAATACCGTTTACGACTCTTGATACAAATTCACCATTAGTGATCATGCTCCCCTCCTTTCTTTTGCTCTTGATTCTCTTGATTTAGCATTCAAGATCCTCATATAAATATCTCTTTCACTCATGCCGGATATGGTTTTTATAGCCTCATCCAACATAACTTTCGTATATAAAGGTTTAGGGAATCCCTTTATCTTAACCGGATCAGGAACTAACTTCGCCTTCCGATATTCATAAAATCTTTTAGAAGTTACATTAAGATAAGAAACAGCCTCTTCTCCGGTATAGGACTTAGCCGGATTAGCAAGCTGCGTCCATGTCTCAAGATCGTTGGCTGTAAGATGATCGCATTCCCCGCTTAAAAACATCTCCTTTATCTTATCGCATACCGCCGCACCGCTTTTACGCAGCGTCTCTGTCAGAATTTCTTTCATTTTCAAAACATCCTGTTTTAAACCTTAAAACAATAGAGGCAATGATTATCAACAGAGTAACAGCCATAACAGACCACACTACTATATTGTGCTCAATAGGCATCTCAATATTAACCGTAACCCATTCTACACAGATATTAAAAATCATGCTATAGATCAATAACCTATGCCATATACAAAACCTGAACATTCTTGAAAAAGCCAAGAGAAATAGGTCCCATGATAGAGAATGACCTAATATCGGATACAGCCAATTAGTGATACTAAAAGGATAAAACTCATCAAAAATGCTGGCTAACACACTATCCTGCATCAATACAGGATAGTACTTCACAAACGTCACACAGACATTCCTTTGCCCTTTGCTAATAAACTTGTTGCTCATAATAAATTGTTGTTATGTTATTAAAATGGGGAAGGCGATCAGCACCTTCCCCTGGTTTTCAATCACTTTTTAGTGCTCGTCTTCTTTCTTTTCATCTTGCCTCCAACACTACCGCCTTGGCGCATTTTAGGTTTGTCTTTCTTATCAACTTCACCACCCTGACGAGCTTTCTTTTTACAAGCCATGATACTAAAAATTTAAAATTGAATGATGTGCAATATTAATCATTTTTATCCTAATAGACAATACTTAAAACAAAATAATATAATCCAAAAAACATTCAAGGGAGAGAACTAAATCCTCTCCCTTGTTGATTATAATGGATTAAGATCTATTTGAGAATAAGCATATTTTAAAGTACCATTTTCATCTCCACACTCAGCTCCATCTACGATAAAGTTGTAAGAAGCAGGAGATACATTATATACATTGAAAATACCACCTTTCTTAGGGATATTTTGTTTTTCATACTGCCTAACAGTAGAGGTCCTATACACTTTGCCATCGTAAGACACGTTTATAGTTCGTATATACCATACAGTATCTCTATTCTCATCTCCAGAATGAACATATCCGGCTAATATTCCTCCATCAACGGCCCCGAAATACGAACAAGAGCTTCCGGATTGTCTTCTCTGGGTTATTGTTCCGATGCTTATAGTAGCTCCTGATATCTCACGATAATCAGCATCCACCACCTTAATATCACAAGTATATATTCGGATATCTCCATTTTCATCACCAGTCCATTCGAATCCGGCAATACACTTACCGGCGCCAGGAATACAAGAAACATTATCCTTCCAATATGTAGCCCAAGAGCCGTTTTTCAATGTAATATGCGCCGGAACAGGTTTAGGCTTTTCTTCTTGGTTGACTGTTATGTTAACAGTCTTCCCAGACTCATTTTGCTTCAATGTCACAGTGCCACTTCTGGAAGATGAAGAGCTGTTTGCGTCTGAGATTATTACAAATGCATAATCATAACCTGGAAAAACAGGACAACTTGCTCCTGATGGTTTTTCTGTAACTTCTGTAACCCAACTTGGCTTAGATGATACAGTGTATCCTATCTTACTTCCATTCTTTTTACTTTTTAATTGAATCCATAAATATGAGTTATTTGAACCTCCATTTGCATCGGCATTCCAAGTGCTTTGGTTGGCACTAAACTCATAAGTGACAGCAACAGCCTGTGTAATGTTAACGTTAACAGTTTTCCCTGATTCATTTTGGACGAAAGTAATAGTACCGGAACGAGAAGAAGAGGAAGAGTTAGCTGTCATAGTAATTCTAGCAAGCATACTCGTAGATGTCTGGTCTCTATAATCTACAGAACACCAATCAGGCTTAGATTGCACACTATATCCAATATACGATCCACTTTTGGTACTTGTAATAGTATATTGTATAGTTTGTGCTTCACCTGATCCAGACCATACTTTACCAATTGTTCCATCTACAAACTCAAAGACATATGGCGCATATCCGCATTTTCCAACTTCATATTCGTATTTGTAGTCGGCATTACCACAATCATCATAACGAACGTATTTAACTTGATCATTCTTACATCCATTTTCTTGCCAAGAACCGTAAGATCCGCAATTACAGCAATTCCTACAACTTACAGAATATTGACGATCTATGCTACCAGAGCAGCTATCACGATAAGCATAATACAGAGTATGACCTACGCAATCTCCTGTTCCGTAGTAATACCAGTCTGTACAAGATTCTCCACCTCCATTAACCCATCTTGTGTTGTTGTAAGAAGAAGAGCATGGATTGGTGTCACGTTGTTGCTTCTGAGACGTACAACCGTCGCAACGGGTACTTCCGGTATCCGACCAAGAAGGAGTTGTGCTATCAGCTACGCAATCACCGTTTTTGTTAGCTACTGCCTGGCCTTGGGAATTTACAGCATCTTGAGCCTTTTTGTTGGCATCAGCTTGACTGATATTGGACGTAAATGGACCACCTACTTGATCTTGGGTTACGGTAACAGAAGAACCATGCTGACAGGTTCCGCAATTGTTTCTGGTGAAAACTTTACTTGCCTTACCAGTCCAGGTACAAGTTCCCTGCGCATCAGCAAGAGCCTGTCCCTGCTGTTCGACGGCAGCCTGAGCCTTGCTATTTGCGTCTTCCTGACTTACGGTAGACGTAAAAGGACCGCCGGTTACATCATCTTGGTCTATAGTAACCTTAGATCCGACACCTCCGTCAGCACACTGTTTTGTAAATTGCTTGCTATATGTTCCGGTCCAGGTACATACTTTGTCTCCGCCTTCTACCCATCGTTCATTTTCTCCACCATAGCATTTGTTGGTATTAACCTGTTTTTTATAAGATTTACCACCTTCACATTTGGTTTCGAGCGGCTCGGAATCTACCCATACAGGGTCGGTGTTATCTGTTTCACACGTTCCGTTCTTATTAACATAAGCCTGACCTTGGGCTTCTACGGCTTCCTGAGCTAATCTATTTGCCTCTTCCTGACTTTCATTAGAATAGAACGGTCCACCCACCATGTCTTGTGTTACGCTCATCGGAACGCCATGCTGACATGATCCGCAATTGTCTTTCGTAAATTCCTTGCTATATACGCCTACGAACCTACATTTACCTTTCTGGTTGGCAATATTCTGTCCTTGAGCCTTAACAGCTTCCTTAGCCTTATTATCGGCATCTTCTTGACTTACGAAAGAAGTAAAAGGATTACCTTCAACATCAGCTTCACTTACCTCTACTTCTGTTCCTGAATCCGGTATCTCACAGTCGTTCTTCTGGAACGTTTCTGAATAATGACCGGTCCAGCTACAAACCTTATTTCCGCCGTCTACCCAACGTTCCTGATTATGGGTTTCAGAACATTCATTGGTATCACGTTGCTTTTTCTGAGACTTACCTTCGCTACATCTAAGTTCTTCCGGAACAACGTCTTCCCATACAGGATCGGTGCTAAGTGGCGTACAGTTGCCGTTTTTATTAACATAGGCCTGGCCTCCTTCTTCTACGATCCTACGAGCTTCTGCGTCTGCCGCATCCTGGCTTTCTGTAGACGTAACAGGACTACCATTAACCATTTCGGCCGTAACCTCCATTTCTACACCCTTATGGCAAGCTTCACATTCAGGAACGAATCTCTTGCTGTAATGACCGGCATAGACCGTCATATTCTCACAATTACCCTTACTGTTAGCAATAGCCTGTCCTTGTTCTTTGACAGCAGCTTTAGCCTTGTTATTAGCATCATCTTGACTCACGGTAGATGTGAAAGGAGCACCAACAACATCTTGTTCGGTTACAGTAATCTTAGACCCTACCTGACCTTCATTACAATCGTTTTTGGTAAATTCTTCACTGTATTTACCAGTCCACGTGCAATGTCCGTCCCGGTTGGCTATGGCCTGGCCCTGCTGCTCGACGGCAGCCTGAGCGAGCGCGTTAGCCGCCTCCTGGCTTTCGTATGAAGTAAAAGGACCACCGATTACATCATCTTGGTCCACTGTTACCTGCGAACCTACGCCTTCTCCGTCGCAATTGTCTTTTGTGAATACCTTGCTATATACACCAACAAATTGGTTTTTATCTATGCAAGTGCCTTTCTTATTTGCAAGATCCTGTTTCTGTTCTTCCATAGCAGCCTGAGCGAGCGCGTTAGCCGCCTCCTGGCTTTCCCTTGATACAAAAGCATCCGGGTATCCAGCAAGATCCTTTTCAGTTAAATCGACAAAGCTTCCGGTCTGAGATTCAGCATCGCAATCATTTTTCTGAACACGAGCCGAAGCCTTTCCGACGAAATAATTTGGATCAGTAACGCATTCTCCATTCAGGTTTGCCTGATCCTGACCATTTTTCTCTATATCATCAAGAGCTTTCTGATCAGCATCTTCTTGACTTACGTCTGATATGTATTTACCGGCTTCTACCGTGTAAGTGTAAGGTGCTCCGATAAACCCATCTTCGCAGTCATTCTTATAAAATACTTTCGACTTCTCTACGTTATACCATAAATTGGTTTCACAGGTGCCATGCTCATTAGCATACCCTGGACCTTCAGCTTCCAAGGCTTCCAAAGCCTTCTGATTAGCATCTTCCTTAGAAACAGAAGAAGAGAAACGGCCGGCTTCTACAACGTACTCTACCATAGATCCAACTTCAGTTACCTCACAATCTGTCTTTTGGAACATTTTGGATTTCCTGTCGTTGTACCATTTTATGGTATTGCAAGTGCCATGAGAATTAGCATAGTCTTGACCTTTGGCATTCAACTCGGCTTCAGCCTTACGGTCAGCATCCTCTTGGCTTATGATAGAAGAAAATTGCCCGGCTTCGATTGTCATCGTAACCAAACTTCCTTCTTCGGTATCAGGATCGCAATCGTTCTTTCTAAACGACTTTGATTTCTTGACATTGTACCATAATATGGTTATACAACGACCATGCTCATTAACCCAGTTCTGACCATTTTGCTCAATGTCTTTCATAGCCTTGTCATCAGCATCAGACTGAGATATGATAGACGTGTATTTTCCGGCCTCAACAACATACTCAAGCTCTTCCCCTTTCTCTGTCTCAGGATTACATCCTTCTTTTGTGAAAAGAGCCGATTGTCTTTTATTTTTATAAACTACCTGTTCTTTTCTTTTATGAACTAACGTATATTCTTCAGATACGTCACCGTTCCTGGAAGACACCCTTATCTTGACACTTCTGTTGGCACCAGTATCATTTTCATCAAAGTAAATATTAACCTTACTGTTAAGACCGCCTTCTTTCTTATCTATGTTCGCCCAACAATTACCTACTTTCATTCGCTAATCCTCCATCTTAAATTTTCGGGATTTGTATTTACGTTGATTACCTCCGGTGATCCATCGGAATCAAGATTAACAACATCCTTGTCCAGGTGAATTTCCTCCTTATCCACAGACTCGCATTCAACTATTTCAATAACATAATCTTTTATATTACTTTCTATACTTAACTGCGTGCTTGTTTCATCACCCTCAATTTGTTCAAATTCCTTATCCAATTTAATGTAAGGAACGACCTTTCCGGGCTGATAAATAGGAATCAGCACACCATTTATAGTTATGTTCTCATTAACTTCATTCCCATCCTCATTGCCAGGCATGGAAACAATCATCGAAACCTGGAACGTGTCTTCAAGACCCGGATCACCAGGGAAACCATAATCAAGCCTAATATCATTGACGTCAATATTAAGACCGGAAGCGGTGGTAAATGCTTTTATGACACCCTTTATATCTTTCTCACCCGTAATAAGGGCATTGATCGAAGCGGCGTTGGTAGTAATAAGGATCTGCTTATCTCCACCAGATATAGGGAACTCCAGCCTGCTAACCGAGACTTCTGTGATCTTGACGCCTTTTTGCCTGAAAGTAATAGCTTTCATACTTTCAGTATCGGATTTCTTCACAATTCGGATAGTGATCCTGTCTTCCCTTCCTTTCCAAGATGGAGCATCGAAATTCATTTTATCACGACCGACACCTTCCTTCTTGTCCGAGGTAAGCCAAGAACCATCATCCATCTTATATATTTTCTCTCTCGACATAATTATCCTCCCTAATTTAAAGTGTCAACTCCCATTCAACTCCATCATCGACAACCACCTGAACTGTAGCCGTACCTCCTGTAGCTTCAAATGTTATGTCAGTAGGAATAACGTCGAATATCTCTTGTACACCTACACATCCTAAGCCGCAGATAATGTCCTTAAACCATTCCTCTTTAGCATATTTTTTAAGAACTTCTTTAAAGAACTCACGAAGCCAATCCGAATCAATGGATTCCTTAAGTATGGTTTCTATTATTTCCTTAAGCCAAGATTCGTGCATTTCCTCTTTCAGAATCTCTTTAATAAGCTCGATAATAGTTTCTTTATCTAACTTATCAGAAGGCACAGAGCCATCAACGAGATTACCCCCACATATAAATCCTTTGCATTTTTCTGCCATTTCTCATCCTCCTAAATTAACAATGGAACCCATAAGAACTATTTGCCTCTTCTCGGTACACGACCCTCACTTCAGCAAATTCATCTTGTTGACACATATCCCGGCAGAACCTAACAGTACGGCCCTGGACTTTATACATATCAGAAGGTACGACACCTCCGCAATAAGATACAAGCAAAATCTCTGCCGGATCCTTCTTTAGAACCACATGAGAAGTACCGTCAAATACTTCTGTATTGACAGATCCACTTACGTTAATAGCCCTTGAAACGTATTTAGCTAAATTAGCCAAAGCCCTATCTAAAGGCATACCATGATACAAACCAGCTTCTTCTATAGTTTCCCCATCATAGAATATTTTAGAAGAAGGAATATCGCAATGATGCGGGCGTTCGCACCCACCATGACTGCCAAAACAACCGTTACCTGTTATTGCCATTGTTACTCAAAATATTTATTTTTTGTTTTAAAAATTCTATTTCCCTATCCTGATATTCCATACGGCATATCATTGCATTGATTAAAGCCGTAAGATCAGATTTCTGAGCCAGACTGAAGTAGCCAGCATTGATGCCGTCAGCGCAGTACACGCAGTTCGTGCAGGTGTATCCGTCCGGACATGGCACCGGCGTCTCGTCCACATGTGGAACATATACGTGTTTACCACTTAAGTCCTTACCAATTTGTGCACTCTTTTCCATTTTGTAACTGTTTTTCAAGTTGTTCAACCCTTTGTTTTAGAAGCGTATTTTCTTCAACCATCCTATCCAAAAACTTATCTATGTTTTCGAAAACAAGTTCTATATTATGCATAACCTCATTATAAGGCATACCTGGAGTTAATTTGGATATGAATGTCTTGCATCCTGTATAATGAATGCAATGATCGCTTAAATGACCATACGGGCAATCGCATTCTTTTGGAAGAATTTCGCAATTGTCCGTACAGTCATTACACGGATCAGACCCGATACAGATATTAGATCTCAGAATATCAGGTCTATCATCTTTACAAGTGTTACAATTCATGACTTTCTTTTTTTTTGGTGCAAGATAGTGTTTTTTATTCACACCATCACAATAAGAAGTCAATCAATGTATTCCAAGCGGTTAGTGCTGCCTTTAAAAACGTATCCGCATCTGTTTTCTATCTCTACATCGGTAATAGGGAGAATAGCATCTTTGCCATAAGTAAGTTCACATTTTGAAATAAAATTTACTATACCTTGATAATTACCATGAAATTCCCTTGCGAGTTTCCTGCCAGTAGGAATCCCTTCTTTATTGGTTTCAGGAATACCTATCAAGCACTTTATCCAGTTTGGTTCATTCTTGTTATTGCTTCGTATTTCGTAGTTCACGATATCAAATACAATACCTTCAAGGTTTTTGACATCGATGCTGTCCGCATCCATTTTCTTATCAATACGAATCGTGCTTGTTAAATCTCGTAATTTCATGATATTTTCTATTTTTGACATTAATGAATAACTGTCACAGTGTTTTAAAAGACCGAAGTAAGAAGACCAGCTTTCATTTGTAATACACTTCTTCGCGTCTTTGGCTACCCTCTTCCTTATTGTCACATAACCTTTATTGTGTTCAGATACGCCTTTGTTATTACGGTGGAAAACATACCCGCAAAAATCAAGAGGTCTATCCATGTCTGTTATAATACAAGTATGCCTTTTAGATCTTATCTTAAGCTCATACCACCAATAATTCTTAATCCTCCATTTGGCAGTATTAGCATCCTCCTTAGTATAGAAAGCAAGGAAATTATCGTCGGCATATCTCAATGAAAAAGGAGCTATTCTTTTTGCAAGATCATCAAAATCTTTCATAAGGAGATGATGAATAAAAGGACTTGTAGGAGTCCCTATAGGCAGCTCTCCAGATACGAAACTTACGTCTATTACAAAATCTATAAACTTTTTATTTGAAATAAAGTTCTTAAGTACTTTTCTAAACACTTTGTCTTTTACATGGTTATAACATTTACGTTGATCTATAACCAGGCAATACTTCAAATCAAGTCTATCATAATAAACGTGCTTCATCTTTTTAATAAGAGACCTTGATTTAGACGATGCTGTTATGCCAAATCCAGGCTTACAATTAAGACCATTCATATTATCCTTCTCATAATACAAAGGACCTAACTTTACTAAAACAAGATGCTGATAGATTCTGGTGGTAAGATCCGGGCTGTTTATTTCACGAACCTTACCATTCTTGTTTTCTTTTACAAGTTTGCGATATTTGATTTTGCTAACATAAGTACCATCTAAATACCATTCATACAATTTTAATGAATTACCATCAAAATCAGAATTGAAATTAACAACATCATTCTTTTTAGAATGGTTTTTAAATGCTGCTTCGCATGCTTCTCTAATATCATCCAAACTTACATCTATATAGTTTGAAACTGATTTCAGTTGTGGGCTAATGACGGGCTTACGACCGTCGCGCATCTCTATCATATTTTATCATATAACCTCATACGCTTGTCTTTTATTGATTCTCCACTCCTGGGAAAGATTAAAAAGAATATACCCAATTTTTTAGCCCACACAGGGCAAGGCCGCAATTGTTGCGATTCGTATTAGAAGCGGCGTTATTCGCATTCAGATTACGAGGCGAGCAATTGCCATTGTTCGCATTACCGCCGAAACGAGCAGCCAATTCTTTTTTAACCTATTTTTCAACCGTTATTTGCTATTTCAGAGGTCAGATCCCAATGTAAGACTTGTTAGCAGACTAACGGATTTCATTGAATAGATTTTTATTGTTTATAATGTTAACTACCTCTGTTGTCTAATTACATTGCAAATATATGTATAATATTTTATAGCTACAAAACAATTTGTATTAAATATTTTAAATTTTTGTTTTGTAGCTATAAAATATTATATTAACAAGATACGGCTGCGCCGTGATATAGTATATAAGGCTGCGCCTTAGCGCTGCGCTTATGATGGCTGCGCCATCAATGGGTTGCACCCATCAAACCTGCGGTTGACTGACGTCTAATAACAACTGGGCAAGGCCGCAATAGTAGCGACTCGTAGCAGAAGCGGCGATAGCCGCATACAGAGTACGAGGCGAGCAATAGCCATAGTGCGCATGACCGCCGAAACGAGCAGACACTCTGGACTTTATACCGACAGATGAAGCCCAGTAGCAATTGTCCCATGTATAAAAACATTCTCCTGTTCCGATACTTCCCCCTTTTTTATCCTTCCATCCGGTATAAGGGATATGGTGTAAAGCATAACTATCTCCTAAATTTTGGGTAGTTGCTATCTTTTTATATTTAGATTCAAAATTAAAAACATCACCATTATTTATAGTAGACCTTTTCTCATATGTCCATTTCTTTTGATCTGGCTCTATATAGATATCAATAGTATTACCTATTCGAGTGACATTAGGATCATTTAAACAAGTCCCTACCTGTTCGTATCCTCCTCCACAATACCTAAAGACATCTCCAGACAAATTCATGCCATCGTACAAAGACATCCTTAAAATAACTTCCAAATCAAATTCTGCCGGTTCGTCATTTTCGTTTAAGGCCGATATGGTACCAGTCATTTCCTTAAACACAATAACATTCATATGACCTTCAGCCATACTCTTGGCTCCCTGGACGTTCTTATACCAGTATTTTCCTCCATAAAAATCAAACTCTGATCCTTCCTCTACTCCTGTTTCAAATGCAAAAGAAGCCGCCATCTGGCTTTCCATGCACTGTTCTTTAGGATACTCTGAATTTATGAGGTTAGAAAAATAAGTTGTTTTAGTAGGTTCATAATGGATAATAGAAGCATTTGTAGCCCATGCTCCATACAACCACGACTCTTCTCCTTTTTTACGGTATTTCACTCCTCCGTATTTGCGATAATTGACATCATTACCTATTCCGTTATTACTTGATATTCCGGAACCGAAAGCGTCTGGATTAACTAAGTATTTAGTACCGTACAACATTTCAAGGTATATGATATACGCATTCAAAGTCAAAAATCCACCTTCTGAAAAAGGATAAGAAGATTCAGTATCTACGTTATTAGCCCTCGAATACTTAGCTATATTGATTTGATTTACGTCATTGCTTCTCGGATAAGTTCTTCCATTTAGAAACATCGTGCAGGCGTTACCAACTCCGGCTCCGGATTTACAATTTGTTTCTCCTTCATACAAGAAAAAGAAAGATCTTGCCTTAGAGTCTACTGTACATACCGGTCCAGGAGATAAGGCCGTGGGCGGCAGCACAGGGCACGTCTGGCGCAGGTCAAGTCCGTCCAGCATAGGAACCGTGTCCGCGTCATACACCCCAGACCATATTTTCCCACTTTTGCCAACTACCTTATCAACTACATACAGACTCTTGCTACATCCTAAGAATATGCTATAATTCTTTGAAGTAGTCTCCCAAGGTCTTAAAATCCTTACCTCTGATCCTGATACATTATAAAGTTTTTGACCAATACCATACTCTTCGTAAAAAGCCTTAGCGTCAAATGCTCCGGCATCACAATACTTATTTTTATGACCGCTATCCAAATACAGTTCCGCATCGCATTCGGCTCTCATTTCCTCGGTTATGCCCACCGTAGGAGCAAAATCTCCGTTTTCAAATCTAAGGAGATTATTCTTACGAAGCTTTCCGACCGGACGCACTTTGTCTCCGGTATTTTGAGTCATATCTATAAGGTAAAAATCCCAAGAAGGGAGAAGGCTTTTGTCGCCAACTGATTCCGTGGCTTCTGGAGGAAGCTGGTCATCAGCCCAAGCGGATGCCGATCCTGAAGCACCTTCTTTAAGAACGTTGAAAGTATTACCATCAGACAAAACAAAAGGCTCAGATTCCTCCCCTTTCTTCGATAAAAACTTTTCCCTTTTACCAACTTGATTAACGACGATGTTCTTCTTAGCCTTATTCCCTTCATCGGAAATAGTGTAATTCAAAGTCGTATCAAGACCTTCATTTATTTCAGAAAACACCGACACCAGTTTGTCATTCTCGCCTTCTGTCGGATTAAATTTTACGTTGCTCATTTTCAAAAATCAAATTGACATTCATCAACAACGGGCTTGCATTTGGTATTTTCATTAACCCATTTCATGCCCTCTTCTTCCAGTATCTTCTTAGCCTTTTCATTGGCATCATCAACGCTAATGAAAGACGTTACGGTACCAGCGTATATCCTCCTGTATTTCTCAGGAGCCTTCCATCCTTCCTTACAACGTTTACTAAACCAACCATGTTGATCTTCGTTGTAATAAACGGTTTTACATACTCCAGATTCGTTAGCGGCAGCCTGCCCTTCTTGCTCAAGAATCTTCGCAGCTTCGTAGTTGGCTATTTCGGTACTGAACTTAGACCATACACGCCCGGCCTCTACCACGTGATGTGTGGGTTGTTCTTGTTTTTGACCATCAGGACAATCATTTTTAAAGAAATCACCCTCCTGTCTTGTGTTATAATAAACCTCGCAACAGCCACCTACTTTATTAGCATACAACGGACCTTCTTTCTCCGCAAACTCTTCCGCTTTCCTATCTGCATCATCCTGGCTTATATCCGAACAAAATTCAGCCTCATGAACGATAAACGTTTCTTCAGAACCAAGATCTTCCGGACAGTCCGATTTCTTGAAAGCTTTTCTGTATTCTTTGTTGTAATACATCTTTTTCATGACAAGATCTTATTAAGTTCTTCTTTGAATTTCTGAATCTCGTCCGGGCACAACCCGCATTCCCCCTCACATACGATTCTTCTCATACGATCTATTTTAAGAACCATATCCATATCAGGCTTAATACCTACCTTATACTTATGATATTGTAGATACTGATCAGCCTTACATGCTATAAAACGATCAGCACACTCACATAAGTAAGACGAAGGGAAAAGAATTTGCTGTGTACTTCCGGTAGCTGACATATCATTTCACGGTAAAATACCTGGCATATTCTTTGTTTATGTATTCAGAATAAGTAGCAAGATCATCAGGATCCGGGCACTCGCTCTTCAAATTAACGATCCAGCCTCTTACCAGCTTTTGAATATCAGCATACCTTTTACTTACACCTCCTACAAACCTGAACTTGCGATGAAGGTCTATGATTTTCTTGTCCAATACAGCAAGTTCATCGTATTTCTGAATACAAGCCGCATTAGAATCAGCTTTAGGTGTCGTATTCGACTGAGGCTTTATAGCCCGACTTTTATTAACAGAAGCAATGTTGCTTCTTCCACATCCGCATCCCATAACTTATTGATATTTAATTGATTATATTTTACAACCACAATTTTCGCAATTATTGAGAACGTAAATCAATTTAGATGCTTTTTCGTATAATTGTTTTACGTTTTCAAAATTCCCTAATCTCATATTAGCTTCAGCCGCAGCCAGCAAAAATTCTATTTCTTTTATTTTATTAATAATGTCATCATCCTCATGATCACATAACACAGTTGACCTGGCCCATACTTTATCTATGTTAAGACGGATCAGATCCGTTTTTAAATACTTTCTGTTAAATGAATAAGAGGAAGGACTGCCTTTTATGGTAATATCGTATATACCATCTTTTAGGTTTTCAAAATCATTTCCACGACCTGGATTTATGCCAAGAGTCTTACTGTTGAATACATTCAACTGATTCTTACCAAGATAATAAACATACTTATTTTCATCTTCAGGTGGCACAATCTCTATAATAGCCGGTCTGTCTGCCAGTATCCCCCATTCCGACTGATCGGCTATGCGAAGAGTTTTAGGGTTGTTGGTGCTTATAACCTCAAAATCAAGATGGATGTTGTTCATACTCTCCTCCCATCCCATTCTGGTAAGGGAATCATCGTATCTGGCTGTTATATCAGCTCCCTCTACTTCAGTACTATTAACACGTACCTCAGTACCATTTATCTTGACTCCTACTATTTGGGCTACCAACGACTTAGCCATACCAAACATAGGAACTATGATTTCTCCGTTGTAATCAGTTCCTTCATTTGGATACTGCACTACTTCCGTCTTGTACAGGCCGTCATTTCTTCTGGCTACTATTCTAATAACCATCTGATTTTCTACATCGTAGTCGGTCATTACTATCCTGACATAGAAAATGTTATTTCTTATCTGTGGTAAAATATCGATATAGTTCATACCTTATCTTTTTCTACAAAGATAAGTAAATGAGGTGATAAAAGTTTAAACTATTGGACATTAAATAAAAGGTGAGGTGATTATTACCATATCCGATAATAGATTCCAGCGCCTAAGTAGGGGGAGAAGCCCTCGCGCCCAACCCCATACCCTGCCGTCAGTCCTATGCCCCAGCGCCGGCTCTTTTCGTATATTATTTCTTTTTTGTGGTAGATGATCATCGTGTCCAAATTAGGTCTGTATCCGCTTATAACAGCCCGATAATCATCTGTGTTGTATGTTTTTCTTTGTATAGGAATATTGATATAGACAGTGTCTTTTATCGTATCTTTTTCAACTATAGCATCCATAGGGAAAGGTATTTCTACCTCCCCTACGTCAACTATATACTGAGGAACAGGAACAGGTTGGATAATGGTATCTATTACAGTATCTATTTCTATATCGTGTATTATTTCTTGTTTCTTGCATGTTTTACCAAACAAGAAAGATATAAAACACAGTAGAAGAACTCCTAACACATGCCTGGCTCTCATTTTTTGCAAACACATCTTTTACCCTCCTTATCTTCGTCTAAAAGCTCTTGTATATCACCGTTGTTAATACCTTCTTTAAGCTCTTCTCCGAATGGAACCTTCTGCCACCAACTTACTTTGCTAAAGAAATACTTAACACCTTTTACTATCATCAAATCAGGTGCAAGGTCGCCGAGGCGTTTGAATGCCATTCCACCGTATAATATTAAGGCGAATATCGTAATCCACTGAAGAAGCATGTCTATAAACTCTGGGGATTTATGCCCTCCCATAGACATAATAAGATCCATTCCGGATATGGTAAACAGCCCGAAAGAGCAGGCCGCGAACTCAAGAAGGATTTTCAAAACTCCAATTTCGCTTATGCATGTCAATATCTTAAAAGGCCTCTTTCCCTTTCTTCGGATATAGCAGTGTTTGATACTTTTTATAGTAGCTAACAAAAGATTTATAGCTAATATAAACAATATAGAATATATAAGGTGGTGAATCTCCTGGAAATTCATCCACAATGCTGATAATCCGGAAATGAGAAAAGCCCAGAATCTTTCTAAATTCATCCTTCCTACAAATCTGTAAGCCATATTAGAACATAGTTACTTTCTTGCTACTTCCAAGAGAGTCATATACGTCAATATGGACCCAATTGGTACCTGATTCTAATCTAATGGGACAAGGAAGTAAATCCTGCGACTGAATTATTTTATTCCTTGCCTCTTCTGCCGTCATACCCTTGGCATCAAAATCGATGGCTGCCCCAAGCATATGAGGACTGATATACAACGACCCTGATACGGTCTTTGATTTTACTATATCCGAGATATTGTTCCTAAACCCACGCTCATCAAACCTTCCACCTGACTTCCATGTATTGACCGTCATCGGAGTTTTCAAAATGTCTTTCCTTAAAACCAGTATCGTGTGAAGCAATTCAGTTCTTAAATACCTCCAGCAAAGATCTTTATCTCTGCCGTATTCTTTAGGACCAACTAATTCAACAATACTAAAATACTGACTCAATTCTTTTATAATATCACTTCTTTCCATAACTTAACCTTTTTCACAAAGATAATTAGAACCTTACCGAATATGGAAATAAGTGGAGTTTGGATTAAAGAAAAACCCCTGCATAAATAAATATACAGGGGTTATCCATAACATTAACAACAAATTACGACCTAAACAACCCTTACATATCCGGCTGATACAAGATCAGAAAGGTTCTCGTAAGCCAAAGGGATGCCTGAATCTCTTATGCAAAGATACCTAATTTCTTTGTCAATGTAATACTTTCCATTCTCTAAAATAGAATTATATACCCAAGGAATAGGATCGTCTATCGTACCTGAATGCTTTTCTTGAACAACCATATACAGGCTTTCGGCTCCACCTCCCTGACCAGGAACCCAATCGGCTTGGAGATTGTGATTTTGTCTTACTTCAAACAAGGTCCAATCCAAATCCGAAGGTTTGTTTTTGCTACGTAAACGCTGCCCTTTTAAAACAGCCGTACCCATAGGAAGACCTTTGTCGCCGTAAACTCCATCCTTATCCCAGATAGGGTACAATCCCTTTATCTTAAGAGCAAGATTCTGGTCAGTATTTTCAAGCATAGCCGGCGTGTTGATCATCGCCCTCATATACATAGCTGTAGCCTTCTCCGGATCATTGGCTTCAAGTATCTTATTTTTTTCTATGATCTGATCCTTTGTCCTTACCAACTTTTCAGGATAGCCTTCATCTACTTTCATAGACTCAACTTCACTCCTGTTGGTTTTAGAAGCTATTTCCTTTTCTATAGCAGCAGTACGATCGTTGCACTCAGATTCATATACATGTATTTCATTCATTGCCGTATTAGCAATATCAAGCTCGTATTCTGAATCTGCTACGGATACGGTGTATATCCCGCTTCCTTTTGCTACATCAATATCGTTTTTAACCTTCTGTCTCATGCTGCTGTTATACCATATCTGTTTACCATCCAAGCTATAAGAGCGGACAGCATCAGAATAAGCATATTCCCTGGCCTCAGAAACTTTCTTATCCTTAGCCTTGGCAAGCAACTCTTCTTCAGTTGGTCCAGGAGGCTCCGGATCAAGCTGCATGGCAATAACTTCTTTCACACTCGCATCAGGATTGTCTTGATGGCATTTTTCTTGATCAGAGTCAAGTTGAACCCATTTACCATCTAAAAAATCTTGGTAAGAATACCCTACTTCGTAAGAAGAGGAGTCCAACTCGTATCCTTCCCAATAAAAACCTTTTATATTCTTATTTACATAAAGCATATTCTATCCTTTCTATTAAGCTTGTTCACCTACTCTGATAACCAACTTATCATTGATATACCAGATACTTAATTCTATAAAACTATTTTTAGGTATCACTACGCTATTGCCTGACATACTCTGGAACTGTCCAGAGGTAGGAAGCGGCTGTGTGATGTCTGTGTCGGTAGTGTTGTTGACCCGCACCTGCCATTCCCTCCCAACATCCTCAGCAGATACGGCCATAGACAGGTTCGTAGCGGAAGCTACGTTGGCTATGATATTATGAGCACCTTTTGGTAAATTTGCCAATGTTGTAACAACCTTAGGAGTCTTAGCCATAAACTTCAAATAAGATAACATGTCATTAGACAACGTAGCCGTATTAGCTATAGCTCTATATGTCTTATCTTGGGAAACAACATAAGTTACCATCTCAATGTCTATATAAGATCCAGATACGTCTTCCTTTGAGTTGGTGTTATTAAATAAAACAGCTATTATTTTTAATTCAGAATTATCATTGTCTAAAAAATAATCCAAAGAAAAATAATTAAAACTAAGCTTACCTAATGTAATATTGTTATTGTAAGCATTCAGAACTTTTGCATACGAATCCTCATCAAGAGTTCCAGAAGTACTGGGAAATATGGATAAATCAAGATAAGATGAATCTACTCCTGTACTTACCATACCAAGTGATTCAAGCACCTTAGTTCCACCTTCTTCAGTAACCAAAATATATTCGTTATACACGTTTTTAGTTTCTGTAGCTGCCACATCGTCTTTTACAAGATACATGACATTATCCTTCGCTTCTTCAACAGTAGGAAGTTTGCTAACAATCTGTTTCTTCCACCCTGCTGCCGAAACAGCATCATCTATGTACTGTTTTGTTATATGATCGCCCCATGTCATGTTACTAAGAAGAGTCTTGCTACCGTCCTGACTTCCGGCAGGGGGAGCCGGGATGAGGCCTCCCTTCCCCGACTCCGAACCTGTTCCAGGAGCAGCCTGCACCACATTCTCAAGTCTGGAATCAACCTCCTGACCTTCGAATTTACTGTTATAACCTACTTCTGCCATTTTTTTTATTTCTTGTTAATTTTATCCAACAATTTCTTGATCTGGTCTACGATGTCCATCACCGCGCCAACCTTGTTTTTTACGTCCTCAACCTTCTGATCGATCTTAGAATCCAAAGCCTTTAAACGATCTTCGTTTTTACGATACACTAAATACAGGGCTAAACCGATGATTGCTATCGTAAGGATATTAGCCAAAACGCATCCGGTTATTATCTGAAACATGATGATTATATGGTAGATAACGCTACCACACGCTTTAATTATTCAACTTTTTACAAATATAGCAATTGTCTCAACCATAACAAGATCAAAGACGCTCGTTATTAACATCGGACACCCATTCTTTAGATGAAAGAACAGATTCAAACTCAGAAGAAGGGCTGTCATATACCGGATAGTTACATATTTCAATGAAATTCAAAGAAATATGCTTTTCTTTAAGAAAGTCCTATTGCCCGTAATGTTGGCAATAGTAGCACGATCTTCGTCCTCGTTGGTTTTGCCGGTGACTGTCCATGCTTGGTCGGGGAAAAGCCAGGGATAGGTTTTGACGAAGTAGTCTTTGATCTTGGTCAGTTCTTCTTCGGTGGCGTCGTGGTCGAGAAATACAAGTTCCCAAATAGCGACATTACTATAACCACCAACAGAAGCAATTCTCATAAGCTTATCACCTTCTATAGCGGTACCAGTAGATATAATATTATTGTTATAGCTATTAGAAGTCTGATATGACATCAATTTGGGAAGTAAATTTCTTATGGAAGAGTTTTTGCCCCAACTCCATGTATCCAACGAATCTGATCTCTCAAATGCAAATGCTGATTGTTTCGCATTAGTTCCATTATAAACTAAATAGCCAATACTTTCAGCAAGATAACTCCTTAACGCCACAACCGTATATCCCTTTTCCTTAGTCAGAACAGGGAAGTTATCACAGGTACCGTAATCGTCTACTCCGTCAAAGACGAGTGCACCGGGATAAATATCACTAATACCCGATCCTTCCTTCCAAGCGAAATTCTTCATTTGCAAATCATGCCCATTACCTGTCTTATCTACCCATACAGGATTGGCAGCCATCTGCTCATTAGTAAGACCTAATGCTGAATAACGAGCTACAATTCCTTCTATATCAGGAAAAGAATCCACTCTACATGGTAAGTCCGATATCATTTTAGCATACTCTTTAAAAGGTATGGAAGTAGGTACATCATACCCTTTGGATATAAGGGCTTGCCTTATATCCTCTTTGGTATTTATAATCCTCATTAACTTATCTGATATGGTTCCCATCACACTTCCTCCCCGTTTATGTAATCCAATACCGAACCTATATCTCCGATGTCCGATTTTATTGACTCTCCTTGAGAATGTATTTCAATAAGTTTCTGATATAAAGTGTTATCCCCTATACGATTCTTATCTGTAGCTTGTTCTTCGATTTTGGCTATCGTATCAGGATCTTCGTACTTAACACCATCAGGACCATACCATTCGTCTGTTAAATTCGTGTATTTATGACGAACTGGAGTCGATTTAGACTCCAGTGTTACTAAAAAATATTCGTTACAGCTCATGACAATAAGATTTAGTGGTTGCAACAATTACATCTACAAACTGTTCTCACGTAGCCAGAGGGAATGGCAGCCAGCTCCGTCCCTACGGCTATCGCCGGGTCAGTGCTTTCCATGACCGTCAGTGCCATCTTGTCTATGTCAAGGTCATTGTCGTAAACGATTTCTCCCTCAACGTAGATGCTCCCTGCATCAGAAACGTAGCAGTTTTTTACCTGTCTTATATGACGTTGTGTAGCAGACGCAAAATCACACTCGATACTTAACCAACCTACCGGTATCTGATCGATATTGGATCCGATATTGTAATCAGGGTCGGTTGTTTTAAGAACCATATGTCTCAATTCCCTTGTATTTCCGTATCCGTCCATTGTTATGTATGTTCGGATCTGAACCTTACCCTTTTCCGTCTTATAACAGTTTTCTACTATTTCTGTATCGGATGTAGTAGCATCAGGGAAATCACAAACAATACGCTGCCATCCTTCTTGTATTTTGCTGAATGTGGCGCCTCTTTGTATATCAGGGTCGGTCGTTTCTAAAACAATAAGATACTCGTCCCGGACACCTATTATGCTATCTACCGACCTGTATCCACCAAGATGTATTTTACCACCAGGAGTAGTATAACATTCATCTACGGACATAATATGTCTTTCCGTAAGATCAGGAAAATCGCATTCGGTTTTCGTCCATTCGTTAGGTATCTTATCTATTCTCGTCCACTGAGGATAGGCGTCGTCCGTTGTCTTAACAATATAATAATACTGTTCCCTTACACCAAGAACGGCATCAATAGATTGATAACCTTTTATATTAACCTTACCACCATCAGTCTTATAACATTCATCTACTTCAACAATTTCCCGGTCCGTCATGTCAGGAAAATCACAGACCATCCTCACCCAATCTTCGGGAATGGAATCCAGCACGGTTCCTACCTTAATATCAGGATCGGTTGACTGAAGGACGGTGTAAATCTCTTCCCTGGTTCCAAGGATGTTATCTATGGCTACCAAACCTTCTACTTGCACTTTTCCTTTTTTAGTAGTGTAACATTCAAGAACGTAAGTTACATCTCGTTCTGTCATGTCAGGAAAGTCACAAACCATTCGAACCCAATTTTCTGGAATTAGCTTAAAAACATGGCCGGCAGGGAAATTATCGTCCGTCGATTGAATAACGGTATAAATAGATTCCCTGATATTTATCTTATCATCTATGGCTTCCAATCCTTCTATTTCAACCTTACCATCCGGAGTCTTATAACATCTGTTGACGAACGTAATGTCGCGTTCTGTCATATCAGGAAGATCGCAGTCGATCATAACCCACTCGTCCGGTATTTTAGTAAGAACTTTACCTACCGGATTATCCATGTCAGTACTGTCGGTAATTCTATGGGTTTCTTTAAGAACATCCATCTGATCGTTAAGAAGATACCAACTCCATACTTCAACCTTTCCACCAGGTGTACGGTAACAGGTTTTGAAATCTTTGATAACTTTCTCAGCTATGTTAATCCACTCCCATTCGGTTGTGGCCGGAATACCAGAAACAGGATGCTTCTTGCCTTCTTCGTCAAGATACCAATAACAGCCATTTAAGGACACAACCACTTGGTAGATTTTGTCCCCTATTTTTATACCGGATTTGCTGTCATCTACCGGTTGGGAGGAACCCCATTTTCCAACTATGTTGGTTATTTTATCAATGCCCCTACCAAAGGCACCGGATAAAAAATCCACGCCATTCATATGAAACTAACTTATTTCAAATTGTTTTATTACAAAAAAGGGGGTGGAGGACCAGCCTCCTCCCCCTTGGGATATATAGAAAAAAGGAAAATCAAATCTTGCAGGGCTTGATATTTGCCGAAGCAGCTAACAAGTCCATAAGGTCTTGAATACCTTCGTGAGCGCCATACGGTACATGGAAGTGTACTGTAATATGATCATCAATTACCCTACCGAAGCCGTTAGAATAACGTGCCGGCTTCAACGTTACTGAATAATCAGCATACGGAGCCAACAGGTCTAAGCGGGTTTCTTCGTTGGTAAACATCCGTTCCATAAGTTCTTGGTGAGTCTTACGGAAATCGAAGAACATACGTTGTTCGCGTTCCTTATCCAGCAATTCAGCGCCGAGGTGAGTACGCGGAGCCCAGTGCTGTTTGTATTCGGTATGGATCGGGTTGAAGTACGTGCTGATAGCCTCGCGCTGTTCATCCGGATAACCGCCATTTACAGCAATACGAACAGATCCTTCTTGGAATGTCAGACGGTCAATCAAACAGTCGGACGGAGAAATCATGTAGTCAATACCACGGAACAAGATACCGCATTTGCAGTTCTTAGGAATCGGATCGGCGATAATGGACTGATCTCCTGCTACGGCACCCAAACGTTTCCAGTTACGTCCACGATAAGATTCGGGAGCTTTAGATACGAAGAAGTCTTTGAAAATTTTATTGCATTCGTCGCAAACCATGTTAGTAACGACCGTTGTTTTGAATTTGTGTTGACATCCACCAGGTGTACCGTAATCTTCGATTGTCAGATACGGGAATGCTGCCTGCAATTCTTCTTTAGCACTGTTACCACATTCATCGTCCGGCAACGTGATTTCATAAGCTTCTTTCGAAATCTTACAAGAACCACATGCTTCCCAGCTAACGGTAGTAACAGCAGGATTGCTACACATATCTGCTGTTTTAGCAACGAACGTTACTGTAGCAGTCGGATTAGTTTCTACAAATGCATCGATATCAGCCTTCGTCAGTTTCTTGCTTACGGCCACAGTGTACATACCTACGCCGCCATCTTGGGCTGCTGTTTTCTCGGCAGTGCTACTAACGGCATTCTTAATGCTTTCTACTACAGTAGACTGATCAACACCATCATCCTCTAACGTTACGGCATAGATCAAACCGCCATCTACCTTAGTATATCCTTCAGGACACTCTTCGCAGCCTTTCATGATAGAAGACAGCTTTTGAGTATAATCAGAAGGCTTACCACCTTCTTTCATCACCTGATATTTAGATGTAGAAAGATGACGTCCGACTCTCTTGATATCCAAACCAGGATAAGCGGCCTTAAGTTGAGCCAAAGCATAAGCATCACCGGTATCACACATTTCCATGCAATAGAAATTCATGTCTGTTTCTACCGGAGCTTTTTCCAATTCATCACAAGAATGTATAGGATGGATTTCAACAAAGTCACCTACCTTACCACCACCTGCAATCGGCTGATTCTTGATACGTTCGATTGTTTTCAAAATAGCAGCCAAAATATCAACATCTTCGCAAGGATCACATTCTGAGCACATATCCTCACGACCCGGACAGTTTTCGAAAATGATGTAATCATCGATATTCACCTCACCCATCGGATAACCACGAAGCTCGAACAAACGGCCTGTCAACTTAATATGGATAGGGATACGATCACCTTTTCTTGCTGTAATAGCGGTACTGTCGTCAATTCCGTTATAACCGAAAATAACCTCATCTACTTTAATTTCTTTGCTCTTCGGAGCAGAAGCGTACACTTCTATAATTTCATCAATAGCAAACGTAGGTGTAGAGAATGATTTATCATCAGATACACGGTCGTTCACCATCTCATTACGTCCGATTCTGATCTGGAAACGTTGTTCGTCCTTACGATATCCTTTCAAGTCTTTCAACGCTTTCAAACCATCTTTAGTCTGCTCACCATCCAAATCATAGATAGCGATCTGACCTTCTTGAAGCAACAAAGAATCTACGTCCGCCAACTTAGCGTGCGGAGGACAGATAATGTGTCTGTCATACGGTTTATGGATAGCCATAGCCTTATAATATTTTAAAAATTAATATTCTGTTATCTGTCTCAAAAATAGTGATAGTCATATAAGCAACAAAAAGCATTATGAATTAATTAATTCTTAATGCTTTTTGATAATCTTTAATTTAGGATATGCCTTTCTTCTGCTACAAAGGAGATTGGACGTTGTTTGAATCTATTTGATAACGTCCGTATTCGCTTTCATTCAAAGCAAATTGTTTTTCAATCATGTTAAGGATAATACCAATTAATTTATCATCTAATTCAGGATCTATATCGGTTGAATTAGAACCATCGGATTTAATATATCCTTCGATGTCAACTTCCTTCGGATAGCGGTAATACGTAAGGTAAACGGTGTCTACATCAAAACCAGATTTATACACCCTTACCAAATCTTCGCCTATTGTATAGAATGTTTCCCTAAAATCAAAATCAGGTTTGTTAAAAAAGTCGGCAAGAAGCTCATGCGGGTTTTCGTTCTTAGCCTCCCACATGGTAAAATCAGTGACCGTGCATTCACCTTTGGTAAATACGCCTGATATGTTTGAAAAAGAAAAGAAATCAGAAGGCAATGAAAATAAAGTGCTTTCCGGATTATCTTTATCTCCTCTCTCGTCAAGTTCTTTCGAATACACAACCAGCTTTTGGATATAACGTATATCCTCTTCATTTTTCTTATCAAGGATATAACGAACAAGGCGGTTTTGTTCGTCATTAAAAAGCTGAACAAAACGTGCCTTGTCAAGTTTTATACCACCGTTGGTCATGTTTTCTTCAGCCTTCTGTAAGGCCCGGAGATAACAATCAACAATCTTCATAAATTATTCTTTTTTGTCAGCGTATTGATCAACATCGAAACCTTTCTCATCTTCCTTTTTCTTCTTGTCAGACTTAGTGCCTTCTATTTTTTTATGCTTGTTCTTTAAAGCGTTATACGCTTCCATGACACGTGACTTAGTTTCTAACATCGACTTATTGGAAGCAAGAGCCATAGATGCAGAGATGGCGTCGGCGCCCAGGAGCTCGCCATTCAGATACAGTCCGTCGGTGTTGACGGTGACAGCCAAGCCCTCAATCATTTCCCTGATCATACGATGGAATTTAATCACCTGCATCCCTTCGGAAGATTCGTCGTCAGATAAGAACCTTGAGCTTGCTTCTTTATACATGTCAACGTTTGTATTCTTGGCGTCAATCCAATTAGTGAATATGTATTGAACCATGCTCTGATCAAGCTCTACGCTGTATATGATGTCAAGATACAAAAGCAGATCGTAGATGCTTTTCCTTTCAGCCTCTGACCCTTTCAGCTTGTTCATAAACTCATATAAAATATCAGCCTTGTCAATCTGACGTTGTTTCCTGATATCTACGGCTGTAGTCTTGTCTTCTACACAATAATAAGATTCGACATACATCGGATTACCATCTTCCTCTTTAGGAGTAAGAGACTTGGACAAAATAGCTATATACAGCTCAAATAAATCACGAACGTCATTAGTGTAGAACAAACGACCATCATACAAGTCAATTCTGTAAGAATCCCAGAAATCGAAATTCTTTTGGTCCAGGTCCTCATTGACAGTTTCTTCAAACGGATACCGAATATTCTTAATACGCATATCCATTTCATTCTTCTTGTCTTCAAGTGAGTAACCTTTATAACATGCTGAATTGATGAAGAAACCGGTATCATACACCCTAAGATCCTTATCCCATCCACAACAAGATACTGTCTTGTTCCCAGGGAAAGGAGTCTTGGAAATACCTCTTTCCTGATATCCGGAAGGAGCTTCTTCATCCATCTTACCTGTTATAACATAAATAGAGTCGGAATATATCTTCATTCCTCCTACGGTAGCCAGCAGTTTCTTAGACTCATGGCTTTCTTCAAAAATCTTTTTTCCCATCTTTTTATATATCCTATGAAAACAAAATTTGCGGCCGGTTTTAAAGCCGACCGCAAGTTAATATTAAAAGTTATGATTACAAAGAGCTTGGTAACAATTCAATTGTTACGAACCGGCTGGGATCTTTTACCCAACAAGCCGATACAGAGTGGCACCAGAATTGTTCTGACATACGAGGATGGCTGGATACAATTTCTTGAGCAGATACTCTGGATGACCATCTACCTTGTTCGTAACCCCACCACATAGAACCGATATCAGGCTTAACGTAGAATACGTTGCTGTTGATATTACCAATACGAGCTTCGGCTGAAGCAGGGATGCCAGCGAATGCATTGGAATATTCAGGAGCGGTCAAATCTTCCATAATACATGAATATGATGTGATAGGAGTCATACCGTCTACCAACTGGCTTCTATCTACCATATCAACGTAATCCAAAGAAGGTTCGTGTTCTACAATGACCTTACCAATACCCGGAATAGTAACACCCTTGATCTTTACAGTTCCTAATTCAAGAGCATCGTTTGATCCTGTTACCGGGTTATTGATGATACGTTCTGTACCCATAAGCGGAGCCAAAGCACCTAATTGAGAGAAGAACTCATCACGGAAGATTTCAACGATATTCTTGTAAGCCATAGCACCTACCTTGAATTTCATTACACGATTTTCAATCGGCATATCGCTACGGCCACGGAAAATATAGTCGGCAGCAGCCAGGAAGTGTTCACGCTTGATACCGCCCGGACGTGCATATGAGATAACGAAACCACGGCGAAGTTGATGGTACAAACCTTCGTTTTTCATCAAAACACCATTATGACCCTTGACTCTACCTCCACGCATGAACATAAGTTCGTATGCTTCCATCTTAGCCAATTCAGCCAAGCAGAACAAAGACACTGTATTGGCTACACGAGCTGTACGCATATCAATGCTTCCGTCACCAAGACGAGAACCGATGATAGCATAACTTGCATCACCTCCTCTGATTTCAGAAAGCTGACGAACTTTCTGGTAAGCTTTGTCGATGAAATTCTGTGTGCGTTCGTCCGCATAAGCCAAAGACTTAATACCAGCGTACATAGTCGTTTCACCTTCAACACCACGGTGTCCACCAAGCGTAAATTCACAAGTCATAGAACCGGCCTTAGAAGCACCTCCTACACCAGAGAACTGAGTAGAGAACTCACCAAGAACGTTTGTTACCTTCCAGTATTTAATACCGGCACGAAGCATGTCTTTCGGGAAGTATTTAGCACGAGAACGGCCCCACAACTTACACCAGTATCTCCAGTTTTCACCTTCTTGTTTAGGAGGACGCTCTGTAGAGATAAGAGCCTGGCAACCGTTAATCACATCGTAAGTAATAACATCTCCTTGTTTAAATTGTGCATTCAACACAATTTCGAAGAAGCTTTCATCAATACCGGGTTTTGCATATTTCAAAGACGTGTCTTCTACTGTAACCACCTCATACGTCTCTGATACCGGAAGATCATAACGGAATGAACCATTGATACCATTTACGGTAATAGTAGCATCCTGTTTGATCATACCCATATACATAGGCAGAGGATAGTTTGTAATGTTAGAAAACAACTCAAGCATACCCAGATGGTTCTTATCCGGATCTTCGTAGTACCAATCTTCTAAAGAGCTAAGATCGTGTTCTACGATACTTTGCTTAACGACTTTAGCGTCGGTATATCCAATCACCGTGTCACCATTCATGGTGGCCGGGAAATTTTTTGTTAAAAGTACATTAGCCATGAACGAAAAAATGTTTTAATTTTTAATCTATACTAATTTCATCGAACTTCACACCTTGAACTTGATCACCTCTATCATCTACCGGAGCCACCCTCTTGTCTTTATTTGTATGGCTGATGAGCTTATAAATTTTCTTTTTCTCATCAACTACAGCTTGATTAGACTTCTGTTTTATGAACTCTCCTGGGTTCATAAGAAACATAATCAAATCTGGTGCTTCTTCCGGATTCATCATCATCTCCCTTACCCTATTAAATGCTTTGGTAATTCCGGGATTCGATTCAGAAGGTTTTAGGGCAAAATCAAGAGCTTTAGATACCATAGTGTCATTTAGCTGATACTTTGCCTGGATAGAAGACTTAAGGTCTTTCTTATACCTTCTAAAATCTTCTGCATCCTTCGCCTTCTTTTCGGCAGCCTCTTTAGTACGTTGCTGGATAATATCATCCATTCTCTTATCAAGCTCAGCCTTGTACTTTATAGCCTTTGCTTCAACATACTCTTCTCCTTTATTGATAATGCCTTTGAAAAACTCATCAGCTTCATCTTTAGGCAACCCAAGAAGATCAACATAATGGCGAACGATCTTTATCTGATCTGCTTTGTTTTCAATGTCAAGCTTTTCTATAGGAGCAACATTCGTATCATATTGCTTAAGAATATCAACGATATTCGCGCCGGCCTTATCAGCCTGGATAAGCTTCTTAGTAATATCAGAAACAGAAGTAACATCTATCTTATCCTTAACAATATCCTCTTTCTGGCTTTCAAGGACTGTAGATAGTATGTCACACAACGAATCTTCTTTACTAAAATCAAGATCATTGATAGTAATCTCTTCGCCGTTTTCACCGCTAAATACCACATCTTTCAAATCGGGAATAATTCCCCTTGAAGAAAGGGCATCCAATACTTTTCTGTAATTGACAACCGGAGTCTCTACCTGATCCTGATTAACATCAACTACATTCTCTTCTCCTTTTTTATCCTCTTTAGGATCAGGAGTAGGATCAACAACCGACTCTTCTTTAATTTGAGAACCTTCTTCTACAGGCTTCTCATCTTTTTTAGCCGGTTCATTACCATTAATAGGCAGAATATCTTCTTCCCTATTATAAACATCATCAACCGGACCGATACTAAAAATATCGTCCAATTCTACTATTCCATTTTTTTCTAATTTTCCCATACTGCAAAAATATTTAAATACCTATATTTCAGACAAAAAACTTATAAGTGTTTAATCTTCACTAAAAATTAAATATCCCCAAATTTTATTAGAGATTTTCTAATGAAATTTGGGGATATTTAATCCTTAATTCTTATTGATTCCGGCTACATACCTTTTGGTGGCGTCTTCCCTCGCTCGTTGAGCAAGTTCTTTGGATTTTAATTTTAACTCTTCCATTTTCATTCTCATTTCATCATCATGAAGTTTGGAATCGTTTTCAATTTTCTTATCCTCTATCCTTTCCTTGCTTTCTATATCAGCTTGCCTTACGGTCTGATCCGAAACAGAAGCCAGGAAGTTGAGGGAGGTGGCGTCGCTCTTGGCGTCCGCTGCCCTGCCTGCCGCCTGGATCTTCTCTTGAAGTATCCTGTATTGACCTTTCTTGTCTTCCAAAGCAAGTTCATGCTGACGTTGCTTATCCTTCTCAGCAGCTTCAGCTTGTATCTGTTGCTGGTTAAGCTGCATCTGATTCTGTTGTTGCTGCTGCATCTGACGCTCGTTGTATGCGCGAGTATTCCTTGCATTCTGTATAAGTTCCACCATAGAATCTGATGTGAAGATAGATGCAAGATCGTAAATATCGCCTCCGGCTGTATTTAGCTGCAACATAAAGGTCTTGAACTTTTCAAGCTCATCCCTTTTCTTGGAATTAGATAATGCCTGAACACCAAGATGCCTTAGGCTAAGACCGTCGGTTCCTATAGATAAAAACGCTCTGGTAAGGTCACTTTTTGTGTACATTACAGAAATATCCTTTCCTTCTTCCTGGCATTGTTGAGCAACGGCCAGATGAAGATCGAGAGCCCGTTTCTTGAAATAACCGAAGTTATCAAAGTATATCTGTGTTTGTAACATAGATGCCGTAACGCCCTGCTGGACTCCGGTGGCAGTCTCATACCTGTTGGGGCCGTTAATTACTTGAGGCGTGATACCAACCATTTCAAAACACTTCATCCTCGACCATTCAGCAAGCTCCATTCTTGTTTTAAGCTGCTCTGTCTGCGACAAATCATAGACAGCAAACTGGTTGAAAGGAACACCGCCTTTCGTGTTTTGAGATGAGGTATCTAATGTCAGAGCACCTACAGACTTAGCCACATCAAGAAGGTTTGCCCATATATCAGCCACATCTTCACCCAAATCCTTATATTCACTTGGAACCAGATTTATATCTCCTAAGAAGAATTTACCGATCTCCTTTTCAAGAATATTGTTGATCTGGTTTATGGAGAAATTATAAAATATTTGATATGGCTGAATCCTGTTAGCCATAGAAGTACCGATATATCCGGCAACGGGTAGAACAAAGTCATAGATGTTGCTATCCCCTTTTATCTGATGATCGATAGGTTCTCCATCCAGATACAGGTTGTCCTGAGCGAGGGCACCTCCACTGATCTTAACCCCGTACCTTACCTGTGGAACGTAATCTACGAAATAGGTATTAATCTCCGGGTTCTCCATTCCTTTACTCATGGTTCTGGTAATTTTCTTAATACCATTTTCCTGTAAAAAGTCTTGAAGAAGCTCGTCGGTTACCATTTCGGTAGTTACTAATCCGGTTTCAGTTTGGTAGGTAATTACATACACCTGAGCCGGGGATACCCAATATGATTCAGTTACCTGATACAAATCACTACGAACATGCTCGTCGCTCAAACTCTGGGCGCGGTTATAATAATTACCATGCTCTAAATTTGGCATGAATCTGGTTCTGTGATATTCGTTGCCATTACTGTCGTATCCGGTATATGTGCCGGCTGGAATACCGTAATAATCCTCATAAGCTTTTATAGAAGCATAATCATTATATCCTTTCCAAGGTATTACCTTATTCTGATATAACATCCCTACACTCGCCGATTTGGATAAACTTACATAGCTTCCATTATCACCATTATAATAAGTGCCATTGAAATTATCAGCACCTCCTATAAGCTTTTGCTTGTCTTTTGCCGTAAGAAGATGCCCCCACCTTACTATAATATCATTGGCAGTATAATAATGAACACGACCAATATAATCCCCATATTGAGGATACTTGCTATCTAATGTCTTAGAATAAAACGTATTCAACGGAGACCACCTCTCCGGCTTATAATAGTCGTATCCTACATGATAATTTCTAAAGCAACGACCGGTAAGAAGATAGTCAATGAAATTCTCAGTATCTATCTCATCCATGTAAAAACGCCCCCTGTCCGCCTCAAGCGTATGAGAACCCCATATAACCTCGGCAGTCTTCCATTTTGTATTCATGAAGTTCTCTATCTCAGGAGGGGTCATAGATGCTTTCACCTCTTGTATCTGCTGAGCATAAGCCTGCTTTTCTTCTTCGCTGGCAAAATTATTATAATCCGGATCCAATCCTCTATTTAATAACTCTTGCCTAACCCTTCTGTCCAATTCCTCTCTAATGTAATTATAAAGAAGATTTTCCTTCGTGGCAGAATACTGATTCACTTCAGATTCGTCCAATCCAACTACATTATACTTGTCAGAAAGATTGCCCAACCATCCTACAAAAGCGTTTACGATCGTACCTATTATATCATAATGACGTAAGAATGATGGAATATTTACATTGTCCCTTATAGACTGAACATCCTTAAGATAAGGAATTACATCTTTCAGTTCCATAAATGACAGCTTGCCTTCCATCATCCTATAAAAATCCTTGAACTTTTGGTTCTCATCAAGCTGCTTCAAACCAATCAATTCAAGAGAATCCATAGTGGCTTTAAACCACTCCTTGGTTTTTCTCTTGGTAGGTATAGCCTGCACCGGCAACCCTGAAAATACTCCTCTGGCCGGAAAAGCCTGATCTCTGTTAAAATACTCCATGAGCTATGTTATGAAAAATATTAAATTCAATAAAATCTATTATGTTTCTTTATAAGTTTCCAAATATACTCATTTCGTAAAATACATTCGTAATCCTTACCGGGTTAAACAATAACCCTCTATCGATTATCCTACGAATTGATTCACAGGAATCACCGACTACTTTTCTCATAATGTTTAATGCCCCATTGACATCTGCATTTATGAGTTTTCCTACTGAAGATTGAAATAATCCTCGTTTCTTTCTTCTTCCTAAATAGCTATCATGTTTTCCTATCTTCTCAAATGCCAATGAATCACATTTTGAAGTATATGACTCTTCATGAATAACTATTTCAATACCAGCTAATTCACATTTATATTCTAAGTAACTTACCAATCTCGCAAAAGGGATTTGTGTGAATTTCTGGTTATTCCTTTTTCCCATATTCACATTCTGTTTCCATCCCTTGTTATAGCCTACAACTAATTTTGTTATCTTAGAATCGACAAGCAAATCAACTATCTTTCTACTGATTTTATGAAAGACATCTTCTATGTACTGTTCCCTATCATAATATAATTTCTTTATTCGCTTTGTTATTCCTTTTATCTTTTGTAAATCCTTGATACTATTTAATTTAGCAAGTGTTTTATTAAATAATTGATTGTATGATTTAATAAATTTACCACTAAACAAAACAGTAAAATCCTCACTTACTAATGTTGCAAGATTATCAATCCCTAAATCGATTGAAGCAACTTTCTCTTCCCTACATTTAGATACTCCAGTATCTTTTACCTCATAAATGATTTCTATTTTATATCCACACGCTAACGGTTTTATTCTAATCTGTTTGAAATCTTTTATCAAATCAGAATACTTTTCATATTGAGGAATACTTATTGAAATATCTTTTGATAGGATTATTTTTCCATCTTTTATTTTGCAACTCTGATTCGTGTAATACAAATTAAATTCAGATCCTCTTTTTCTATAACTTGGAAGGCCTGGTTTTTCCCTATACTTATTATAATTTTTCTTGTAATCTTGGACCGATTTGTAGTAACCTTTAATGTTTTTATCAAGAATACGAAGAATTTGTTGTGAACATTGCGCCTTTAATAATTTGTAATTAATGTCTCCATCCAAATTCTTGGTATTTTTCATGATAGCATCAAGTTCAAAATAGGACAACCACTTACCTTCTTTAGAAAGTGTTTCTCTGAAAATATACAATGCTTGGTTGTACAAGTTGTTGCTAATCTTGCACAAAGATGATATATTTTCATTTTGTCCTATGTTAAACTTATATACTAATCTCATGATTTTTAATACATTAAATGCTATTTACAAACCATACATCTAAGATACATATTCCATTTATATTACAGAATAGAATCAATTATTTTTAATGTTATTTTACATTATATGTTTTTTCACAAAGATAGGTAAATTGTTCTACCTATCTCATTTTGTAAGGGTTATGTCTTCTTACCGTAAATCCTTTGACCTGTTCCATCTTTTTACGTTCTCTCTTCTTTTGATTCTCCTTCTGAGTCGTACTTTCAGGCATGTAACCCATATCATCATAATACTTAGCCAGGAGAAGAGCGTGGCCGAAGGATATGATACGGTCGGTGTTGGTCCCAGGGCCGAAGGCTATGATCTCATCAAGAAGTTCTATATCAGGGATACGGTAAATACCTTTCTGTGTTATTTCATTACCATCATCATCATACCCAACAACAACATCCTCCCAACAATATTGAATAACGGTATTGAAAAGCATGCGCTGATTGGGAACCGTAGGAGCCAAACCGAGCTTGTTGTTCTGACGGGCTCCGGCACGGATAATCTTACCGGCAAGACGTTCGCCATCTTCCAGCAACATAAGCTGCTTATTTCGTCTCGTAAGATAAAATTCATACATTCGGTCGGCATTCTCCATAAGACACTTAGCCCCATACGCTTCTTGAAGTATTTCACAATTCCTACAAAAATCATCGGAAGATGGAGGACGTGATGCGTATGATGCTACTATGCAATAAGCAAATGGATCGTTGATTTTTACATATCTTTTAAGTACATAAAACGAACCAACAGAATCAGTATCAGCCTTGTCTGATTTATAGGGGTCAAGCGATGAAACATAAGTGTAATCAAAAACACCTCCTTCTTCTGGTGGATCCTCATATATAACAACAGGAGAATCTATGTTACCACCTTGAAACGGATAATCAGCAAGCTGCTTATCACTAAAATTATACCCCATTTTCATGCCGTCTATCTGATAAATATCCACTGTTTTACCAGGCCTACCTTCTTCAAGAAGACGGCTTTTGTGCTTCAACGCATCTTCTACAGGGAACCTATTTACGTTCGTATTAAGGAAACAATCATCTATAGACAAAGGGAATGCCATTCGTTCCTGGACGTATAAAGCCCTATCCTTTCTGACAAGCTCGTCAAGACGCGATTTTATTATTCCAGTATTTTTATCAAAGTCTGAAACTTTTATTTTTATCTTCTTAAGACCGGGAGCATTCTCTACTCCAAGATACTTATCAAGAGTCGTTTCTTTCTTTTCATACGCATGAGACATCTGGGCTGGAACAAAGCATCCGGATTTACATATACGCCATGTTGGTTTAATAACTCTCTTATTTATAATATCATAATTCATTATAATGAATCCATATTCGTCCGGAGAGTTCATGATTTTCTGGGCATCTTGAGACTTTTCTACATTACCTCCAGTTCCCGACATCAAACAAACGCCCCTCATTCTACCATGCATCATATGAGCCGGCCTACCGGCAAGCCATGCTCCAAGCACCGGAAATTTACCTACCTCATCATATATAGACGTATATGGAGTTCCACCTGCGGTCTTCAATGAGCCTCGCGTCTTTCCATCATCAACGTTGGTGATTCTTATTCTGGCATGAACATCACGTTGGTTATTGATGTTTCTTGTACCTAAAACAACTTCTTTAGTCCAGTCGTTACCAGTCCTGTTTATAGTAAGATAAGGAGGAAGATTATCAAGTCCAAACTCAAGATACTCTCCCATATTGGCAAGGTCTTCTTTACTTGCTCCAATAACATTATGCGTCAAATTGTACGTCATTGTAGCATTACGAGCCAGAAGAGAACTCATTATGGCCGTATTATGAGTAACGATGTAATTGGTGGTCAAAAATAAATGAGAATCATTATCAACGGTTATACAAGTGGCATGCTCCTTTCCGTATATCGATATGGATCTTATTTTTAATTCCTTACGATTCCTTGATAGTATAAGTTTGTTCCCCTCCAATTTAGCATACCAACCTGAAGCCCAAAACATACGTTGTACAAAATTTATGACATCCATATCAATATGAGACAACGTAAGCTCTTCTTCTCCGGTTACTACGTTTCTGAAAGAACGAATGAAGTTTTCTATAAAATCTTTTTTTTGATCTATAGACGATCTTAAAAATTTCTTACAAATGTATTTATCAAAAAACATATCCCCACCATAGCCACCGAGATAAGCCGCCAGCATCGAGGCGTAGGCCGACGGCGGAACCGGCAGCTTTGCCGTAGGGTAGTTCAGGGCCTCACCTACTGGAATAGACATACTCTTATAATCTAATCCAGCTATGGATCTAAGACTCCTAACATGCCATTTTCCGCCATGATTGACACGCCATTGGTGATTTCCGCAACAAATAACGTTACGACCGTCTTCAAATACGACTCTGTAGGTAGTTACTTTTCCTTGAGGATAGACACCTACGACTTCTACCAAATTACCTTTATCGTCATACACCTTATCCCCTACAACGATATTTCCTATCATCTTTTCCCGGTCCTCAAGATAAAGTATCTCAGAATCAAGAAGGGCTTTTCCAAAACGACGGCACCCGAACATGAATATTCCTTTATTCTCTTCTTCAGCCTGCTTTAGAAATTCGGCAAACATCCATTCATTATCACGAAGCTGAGAATTTCCAGGAATACGATCATCTCCTACGTCAATCATCATCTTCCAGAAATTGATATGCCAATATAGCCAAGGATGTATAAATACCCCATTTATGGTAACACCGTTAAGGAGTTTCATAGCCTCATTTTCCCAGAATTGCTTGACATCATCGTCTTGCTCTTCATAAGAATAAAGGTCATTCCATAACGGAATATCGTTACCCATATTTATATAAAGTTCTTTACTGTTAAAATTCATGACAAAACTATTTATCGAGCTTGTTCTTAGCTTCATTCTTGACAAAAGACTGAATACCTGATACTGTTTGTCCTCCTTTTAGACTTTTCTTGTTTTTGGCAGCCTCAAGCTGATTATAGACATCCATTATCCCACACATCTTAATATAAGATTCAGTCCATTGCATTAAGCTATCAGACAAGCTTTTTTGAAACCTAAATTCTTTCTCCCTCTTATCAGAATCTTCTATTTTATCCCAAGGGTTTTCAGATAGATAACGTTCAGCTTTATCTATCTGATCCCTTAGCACAAGAAGTTTTCGATCTACGTAAGAGACATCATCGTTAGTCGGCTTTCTTACCTTCATTATTCACTATTTTTAAAAAATCCTCATACTGAGACTTAAGCATATTAAACCTGTCTTCAAGAGAAGATGGACCAACACGATACTTGCACATGTTTTTTATTCCTTCCTCAACAGATTCGTCTTTGAATACAACAGAACCAGTATTATTATCAACGTACATAATAAAATCTGATTCTCCGTCATTTACTATCCTATCAAGAACCTTCTTACTGTCATCATCTACATTGAGATCATGACCGGCGTTAATAGATAACCTGTAAACTGCCTTTATAGAAGAAGATACTTTCAGCATCTCTTGTTGATACAAGTTGGTCATAAACGACTTTTCCTCCAGATCAATAAAGTCTTCTAACTCTATGTTGTCTTCCTCATCCTTCTTTCTAATAATATCCTTAGTTAGCTCTTCCATATCCTCCCCCACCTTGTCTTGCGCAGACAGTAGATGGTTGTAATAAGAAATAAGATGCTTTATATCTGAATCAAAATCAATCTTCTTCATTGTCAAGAACCTTTTTATCATGAATAATAACGTCCATCAACTCCATTGATAAATTATAATCAGCCACTTCAAAAAGCTCGCTGTCTGTCAACGTCCTTAAAAAAGAAACAGACAATCCTCTTTTCTTTGCAAAAGATCTAAGTACGGCATAGAGAATGTCCCCGGCAGAATAATCGGGGAGATCGTCACAAGATGCCTGCAACATAGAAAATAAGGACTTCCTTTTATCCTCGCATTGTAAATGCCTTGCTTTACCACATCCGCCCATAACTTAACTTTTTTGAATTATAGTACCTTCAAAATTAAACGGAATCTTTTCCTCTTTTTGAGACCCATTTTTTTGATAGTGAACAGTCATGTACTTTACGAATCTTCCTATTCCAAATCCTGCTGTATGTATCTCTATATTGAACTTAAAGTGACGGGAGTCTATGATATTCAAATTAGATGACGTACAACCACAAGATGTCTCTGATGCTGTTATCTTCATATCATGCTTCGACTCAAGAACGAATGAAAACCTTATACTGTTCCCTTTTTCTACCGGTTCGAAAATGATTTCAAATGATTTACCGTCTTTAGAGAGGTCTATATTGTATTGCTTGTCATCTGTAGAAATAACATTAAATTCATCAGAATCCATTGTAATAAGTTCTAACCTGTTCCATCTTGACTTCTCATCATAAAAATCAATAGAATACTGACGATCCATCCACGAAGGACGGGGAAGCCCCTCCCCAAGCGCACATTCCTCTGTCTTGCTCCAGGCCTTCTGCTTGATGAAGCACGTACATACCGAACAACGATTTTTACCTATTTTCTTGCTTACGTACAAAGAAAGAGGAAGCATAGAGTTAGGGACGTTCTTGGTATTGAATTTACATCCTTCACACTTTTCAAGACGTTCCTTGTACCAATCAGGATAATCTTCTTTTTTTCTTGGAAGTTTTTTTAATATCGTATCCATAAAAGCATCGTATATAACTTCCGCTTGCAAAATTTTTTTCATGACTTATCTGTTAAATTCCTGTTCTTGAATATTTTGTATTTCACTAAAACTATGACCCTTACGAGATTTAAAGATAGATAATTTGTTGTGTTTTATCAACATATCCCCACCTTTTATCTCACCTGAGTCATAAGCATCCTTTATCATCCTTATCTTAATATCAAGGCACTGAAGTTCTTTTTCCTGATACTTAGATAATTTTTCTACCTTGGATTTAAGACGCTCAAGATTGTGTTTGCGCCTCTCCATCTCATGAAGGTTACAAACCATATCGCCTACATACGGGAACGATACAGACACGTTATCTGTGTACGTACATAAGTTATTAGCATAAGAAATACTGGCTCTAAAAACGTCACGTATTTGGTTTCGGTCGTAAACGCTCCCGGTCTTATCCATCACATCATCTATAATATGTGACTCAAATGATATAGGGAAATTATTCTTCGCCATCGGCTTTAAAAAATTTTTTTTCTGTAAAATAAAGAAACCAACGCACATTGATCTCTTGAACCCTCCAATACAAAAAGACGGCGCATGTTCTCTATATCCGGGCACAAACACCTGGTCCTGTAATTCCCTTCACGGTCAATCAAAATACCACGCTTCTTCATCTCCGTATCCAAAACCGATACATATTGAAGATCGGTACTGAAACAATGAGAAAACTTATTCTTCGTCTCATACGAATATCCAAACACAAAATAATAGGCAAGAAGATTTAAGTGCCTCGCATCTATGACATTCTTCTCATTGCCGGAAGCCATTAAGTATCCGTTATAAAACAGAAGTATCTTCTTCGCCATATCTACCGTATTGGAATAAGGTACTAAAAGCCTATAAGCTCTATTACTAACATCTTTATTATCACTTTCTTTCATAAGATTATCGTTTTGATACAAAGATAAGGATTAAGGATTTATAAATTCAAAATTAACGTATTTTATGACAATGGATTCGGGATTTGTCCCGATATTTGTACTGCTACATTTAAAAAATTTATCTGTAATGTGATATGAAGCTACAATTAGGTAGAAATATTAACATAAGTCTTAGACTTTTGGAACAGTGGTCAGATGATTCGTTGTTCATGGAATTGTATGCTTTATACTGTATGATAAAAATCTCCCGCCGGGATTCGAGAATAAGATTCAAAAACCAGAAAGATCTTCTTCATAAACTTGGAATCGGGTATTCGAAGTTCAAGAACATGACAGGACATCCGATGTTTGACGAACTGTTCCGTATGACGGATAGTACGTTCGTTGCAAGAAGGTATCGTGTTAATGGCGTACAACTTACTCTCGGATGTGGTAAAGTGAATCTTCCAAAGAATAGGATTTTAATTAAGATAAAGAAAAATGAAATAACAAACCATGAAAAAGTCCTTGACAGGATAAGAGAGGCGATGTTTGTTAATTTAGTCAGAAACAATGAGTCTGTACTGAACAGTGGAGAGACAAACTCTCAGGCTGAT
>ENA-ORSK01000293-ORSK01000293.1-human-gut-metagenome-genome-assembly--contig:-NODE-293-length-53690-cov-35.780535_pt1 | contig 53690 bp, 26 predicted proteins | sample MGYA00242192_ERZ509159 | MGnify/ENA primary metagenome ERZ509159 (study PRJEB26280, sample SAMEA2338663) | human gut metagenome | biome: human gut; feature: human-associated habitat; material: faeces...
AAGTCCATTGTCATTTGATAATACTCAGCGGCGAGGGCTTTATCTCCTGTTGCCTGATATGCTCTTCCGAGGTTGAATGAAACGTAGCCTTGATAAAGACGGAATCTCGTGTCGAGTTTGAGCGCAACCTCCGCGCCTTCTTGATAGAGTGCAATCACTCTGTCAAGCAAAGACGAGTCTTTCGTGAGGTTGTAGATTCGCATCAGCGTCAAGCCGTAGTATTCCAGCAAAACGAAGCTGATCACCGGATGGAATTGCACGCCGCGAGCTTCCATGTCCTTGTAGTCGTCGTAAAGGTCTGCAAAGTCGGACGCCACGTCTTTGTATGCTTGCAAGCTCGTTTCGGTGGATTCGTCGGTTTTTACGAGAGTGTAGTCGAGGCTTGCGTTCACCACGTCTTGCGTGAAACGTATAAACTCTCTGTCCGAAGTTATCGGCAGGTGCGGGTCAAGGCAAGCGTCGCGGAATTTTTTTATCCAGTCTATCAATTTTTCACCCGAACCGAACACGGGGAAGGATTTGAGTCTTTCGAGAGTGTAGAGCAATCTTTCTTCAACGTAGTCGAAAGAGTCTAGCGTCGGTAGCCACAAATCGAGGATATCCCAAAGGCGTTTGATTTTCTTTCCGCCGTATCTGTTCAGTTTTTCGAACTCGTCGAAAACGTTTTCAAAGTCCACGACTCCGTGTTCGTCGTGAAGCAAATTTTTCGTAGGTGCGACGTCGAAATCGTTGCGTATAAAACGGCAAATGGAATCCAAAACCTCGTCGAAATTGCCGTTTGAAAATTCACGTATAGACAGAGCGTTGCGTATATCGCTGGGAAAATCCTCTCCCAATTCGTTCTTGTTGAAGTCGGCGACTATTTTGATTTTTTCGGTGTTGTCGCACACCACGAGAGCCATACCCAGCTCGATAAGCACGTTTTGGCGAAGTCTGCCGACAAGCGCGCCATCGCCGTTTTGCTCGTACGCGCGTTTGCTTGCGCCGATATCGTCAAGGGTAAAAACGATGTATATCAAATCGCTGTTTCGTATGGTTTTGACAACAGTGCCCAAAACGTCGTGCCCAACCCAATCGGTATTTAAATCTTCGATTTTGATAGGATAAAACTCTTTTTCGTGCAAATCTTGAAGTTTGTCCTTGATTTGCGATGCATATTTTCTGCCGTTGCCGCCGTATATGACGGATATTTTTTTGTAGCTTGTCAGCATGTTTGCTCCTTCAACGTTTGCGCCAGAAAATCAAGCGCATCGCTTGTGGATTTGAAATTGAAATTTACTTTACTTTCGTCTTTTACGTTTACGCCCACGGACAGCTTTGCAAAGCGAAACATGGGGTAGTCGTTTACGCCGTCGCCGACGGCAATCGTTTCTTCCTTGGTTATATTCAGCATGTTCGCAAGATATTCGAGGGCGATTTCCTTGTCAATTCCGCAAGGGATAAAATCGAAGGAATCGACGTGCCTGTACACTTTCAAGCAAGAAAGAAGGTCTTTGTTTTTATCAACGTAGTTTTGTATCTTGTCAAAGTCCTCTTGTGTTTTCGGGAAGGGTGTTACGCACACCGAATTCGGCTGAAACCACATCTTGCCCTCGAACGTTGCGTCGATGTCGTCGTACACTTTTTTAAGGACGCGTTTTGCACGTTCGTCTTTTGTCAGAACGTAAAAATCCGACGGAGGCAAATCGACGCCGAATTGAATCGTCGCGCCGTTTTCGCCGATAAGAATCGGAGCTTTCAATCCCGCTTGCCGCATAAAGCCGCAAAGATAATACGTCGGCTTTCCCGAGCATATCGCAATTCTCGCGCCCGATTTTTCAAGGCGGCGAAGTTTTGCGGTGTTGCGTGCGCTCATACCTTTGCCGAGGTCGGCGAGAGTTTTGTCAAGATCGAAAACGATAAGTTTGAACATAAAAAGCTCCTTTTTTCGCTAAATATTTTAATATGATACGGCTTTAAAGTCAAGACGCAATGCTCGCGCACGGCTATGTTTCGTTTTAAATATATTTATTAGTTTGACAAAAACTTATTATCGTTTGCCAAAAGAAATGCGCTGTGTTATACTCTCGGTATGTCGCAAATCGTCCTCAAAGGAGTAAGTTATAGCTACTCATTAGGGGAGGGCAGCAGTCTAAAAGCCCTCAAAAACCTGTCTTTTTCCGTTGAGAAAGGCGAATTTGTCGCGCTCGCCGGCATGAACGGCAGCGGCAAATCGACGCTTGCAAAACTTCTCAACGGTCTTTTTATACCCTCAAGCGGCGAGATTTTGATTGACGGCTTGTCCACTTCCGACGAGAAAAACACCTTTGAAATCCGCAAAAAAGCGGGTATGGTTTTCCAAAATCCCGACAATCAGATGGTTGCAACCATCATCGAGGACGACGTTGCGTTCGGCCCCGAAAATATCGGTGTTCCCAGAGAAGAGATTATCGAACGAGTGAACGAAGCTCTCGAAGCCGTTGGCATGAGTGAGTATCGCAAACGCTCGGCGTCCAAGCTCAGCGGCGGACAAAAACAGCGCATCGCAATCGCAGGCGTTTTGGCAATGCGTCCGCAAATTCTGATTTTGGACGAGTCCACTTCCATGCTCGATCCCAACGGACGAAAAGAGATCATGGCAATCGCCAAAAAGCTCAACGAGCAGGGCATAACCGTCATCAACATCACGCACAACATGGACGAGGCGGTGCTTGCGGACAGAATTATCGTTTTGCGCAAGGGCAGAGTCGCAATCGACGGCACGCCCAAAGAGGTGTTTGCGTCGGGACTTTTGGAAGCGTGCGGACTCACGCTGCCGCCCGTGTACGCACTTTGCAAATCCCTCGAACGAAAGGGCTTTGTTTTCGACTCGGCGGCACTCACCGAAGAGGAACTTGCGGAGGGCGTATGTCGGCAATTGAAATAAAAAATCTCACGTACGTTTATTCTCCCAAAACGCCTTTTGAAAAGGTGGCGCTTTATGATATAAATCTGACCATAGAAGAGGGGCAATTCGTGGGCATCGTCGGCGCGACGGGCAGCGGAAAATCCACTCTCATTCAGCATTTGAACGGACTTGTCAAGGTTCAGGACAAAAAGAAATCGTCCGTCGTCGTCAACGGCATGAGCGCAACCGACAAAAAGACGCTCAAAAATTTGCGTTTCGAAGTCGGCATGGTGTTTCAATATCCCGAATATCAGCTTTTTGCAGATACCGTCGAAAAGGACGTTGCGTTCGGTCCGAAAAACATGAAACTCGAAAAGGACGAAATCGACAGACGAGTAAGACGCGCAATCGAGGTGGTCGGTCTCGATTACGACACGTTTGCACATCGCAGTCCTTTCGATTTGAGCGGCGGTGAAAAACGCCGTGTCGCAATTGCCGGCGTCATTGCAATGGAACCCAAAATTCTCGTCCTCGACGAGCCGGTTGCAGGGCTTGATCCACAAGGCAGAGAGGAGATTCTCGCCCTTGTCAAAAAACTTCAAAAAGAGGTTTCTCCGACGGTGATTATGGTGTCGCACAACATGGACGACATTGCGGTGATCGCTGACAGAATCGTTGCGCTCAAAGACGGAAAACTCATTGCCGACGGCACACCAAAAGAGGTGTTTTCAAACAGAAAACTCATTGAGGAAGCAGGGCTTGACGTGCCGTGCGCGACGAGAATTTCGGATATGCTTATCGAAAGGGGAATAGACCTTCCTCGCGATATTATTTCAATGGACGAGCTTTGTGAAAAACTTGCCGAAATCAAGGCAAAAAAAGGAGGGAACGAGCATGTTTAAAGACGTTTCCTTCGGACAATATTATCCCACGAATTCTCCCGTTCATCGCCTTGACGCAAGGGTGAAACTTTTGCTTACGCTCATGTACGTCATAGGCATTTTCTTTGTCAAATCTTATTTCGGATTTATGCTTACGGCGGTTGTCCTTATTGCGATAATCATGCTTGCAAAACTTCCCATGGCGTCGGTTTTGAAAAGCGTAAAAGGCGTGCTGTTTATCGTTTTATTCACCGCAATTCTCAATCTGTTTTTGATAAAAGACGGCGAAGTTTTGGTGCATTGGCAAATCTTTACAATCACCAAAACTGGAGTTCATACAACCATAAAGATGGTTTTAAGGCTCGTTTTGTTGATTTCGGGCGCATCTTTGCTTTCGCTCACGACAACGCCGGTGGAGCTTGCAGACGGTGTGGAATCGCTTATGTCGCCGCTCAAACTCGTCAAAGTTCCCGTGCGCGACATAGCAATGATTATGAGCATCGCGCTTCGCTTTATTCCCACGCTGTTTGAGGAAACCAACAAGATTATTTCGGCTCAAAAAGCGCGCGGCGCAAGTTTCGATACGGGCGGACTTTTTTCAAGAGCAAAGGCTCTTTTGCCCGTGCTTATCCCGCTTTTCGTCAACTCGTTCAGACGCGCGGACGAGCTTGCTTTCGCAATGGACGCAAGGTGCTACAACGCAACCGAAAAACGCACCAAAATGAAACAGGCAAAACTCGGTGTAGGCGACCTCATCGCAACCGTTTTTATGTGTGCTTTCTTTGTGGTGATTTTGCTTGAAAGATACTATTTTCCGACGATAGGCATCAACATCGACCAAATGATTTTCGGAGGTTTGGTGTTATGAGATATCGCGCGGTGATTTCCTATTTCGGAGCAAGGTACGTCGGCTGGCAAAGACAGCTCAACGGATTGAGCGTTCAAGAGGTCTTTGAAAAAGCTCTCGAAAAAACTTTCTGCACGAAAACCGCCGCAACCGCAAGCGGTCGCACGGACGCAGGCGTTCACGCAGAGGGACAAGTCGTGCATTTCGACGCAGACACTTCGATCCCCGTCGACAAGATTCCTTTTGCCGTCAACACGCATCTTCCGGACGACGTGAGCATGCTTTCTTGCGAAGTCGTATCCGACGATTTCAACGCACGTTTCAATGCAAAACGCAAGACTTATTGCTACAAAACGTATATCTCGAAACATCGCCGTCCCGTGCTCGAACCCACGCACGAACATATCATCGTGCCCGTCGATCTCGACAAAATCAAAGAGGCGTGCAAAATCATAGAGGGCACGCACGATTTCAAGTGTTTCGAAGCAAGCGGCAGCATAATCAAAAACACCGTCCGCACGATATATTCAATCGAGGTGGAAACAGCTCCGTTGCAAACGTATTCGAGCGAGGATTCCGCTACGGAAAAAGACGGATTGCTGACGAATTCCGTAATGAACGTATATGTCACCGGCAACGGTTTTCTTTACAACATGGTGCGCATAATCGCGGGCACGTTGCTGTACGTCGGCATAGGAAAACTCACTCCCGACGACGTCCGCACGATTTTGGAGAGCGGTGACAGAAAACTTGCCGGCAAAACTTTGTCCGCAAAGGGACTGCATCTCATCCAAGTTATTTATTAATCCATATAATTTTACATTTTCATTGTATTGACATAACTTGAATTTCGTTTTATTATAAATTATAATAATTTTATGCGTACTGCGTGTGCGCATTGCGCACGTACTCACGCAAAGGCATTACCTACATGGAAGACAATTCAAGAAACTTTATCGAAGAAATCATTGACGAAGACCTTGCTTCCGGCAAGGTGAACAAAATCATTACGCGTTTTCCGCCCGAGCCGAACGGATATTTGCACATCGGTCACGCAAAAGCGTTGTGCATCAACTTCGGCATGAAAGAAAAGTATCACGGCGCGTGCAACTTGCGTTTTGACGACACCAACCCCGCAAAAGAAGACGTGGAGTATATGGAAAGCATCAAAGCCGACATCAAGTGGCTGGGCTTCGACTGGGACGAACTTCACAACGCAAGCGATTATTTCCCCAAAATGTACGAGTGCGCAATCAAGCTCATCAAAGAGGGCAAGGCGTACGTTTGCGATTTGAGCGCGGAAGAGATAAGCGCGACGCGCGGCAGCTTCGGCGTGCCCGGCACGGAAAGTCCGTACAGAAACCGCTCCGTCGAAGAAAATCTCGACCTTTTCGAGCGCATGAAAAACGGTGAATTTGCAGACGGCGAAAAGGTTTTGCGCGCAAAGATAGACATGGCGTCGCCCAACATCAACATGCGCGATCCGGTCATCTATCGTATTTGCCACGCAACGCATCCGCACACCGGCGATCAATGGGTGATATATCCCATGTACGATTTTGCACATCCCATCGAGGACGCAATCGAGGGCATCACGCACTCGCTTTGCTCGCTTGAATTTGAAAACCATCGTCCTCTTTACGACTGGGTTACGCTCAATTGCGGATTCGATCCTCGTCCCAGACAAATCGAGTTTGCAAGGCTCAACCTCACGCACACTGTCATGAGCAAACGTTTCATCAAACGTCTTGTCGACGAAAAAGTGGTTTGGGGCTGGGACGATCCTCGTCTTTCCACGCTTTCGGGCATAAGAGAGAGAGGCTACACGCCCGAAGCAATCCGCGATTTCTGCTCGCGTATCGGCGTTGCAAAAGCGGACAGCGAAGTGGATATTTCCATTTTGGAACATTGCGTTAGAGAGGATTTGAACAACCGCGCGCAACGTGCAATGGTTGTCACCAAACCGCTCAAACTCATCGTCGACAACTATCCCGAGGGCAAGAGCGAACCCGTTTATATCGAAAACAATCCGCAAGCGGAAAACGCAGGCGTGCACGAAACCACTTTCGGCAGAGAATTGTATATCGAACAAGACGATTTCGCGCTCAATCCTCCGCCCAAATATTTCCGTTTGAAGCCGGACGGAATCGTGCGTCTTAAAGGCGCGTACATCGTCAAGTACGTCGGTTGCGAGCAAGATACGGACGGCAACGTCACCGCAGTGCACGTGGAATATCTCGAAGGTACGAAGAGCGGCGAAGAGGGCGCAAATATGAAGGTCAAAGGCACGATTCACTGGGTGAACGCCAACGATTGCGCCGACGTGACGCTCAATATGTTCGACTATCTCATCAACGACGGCGACGGCGATTATATGGACAGAGTCAACCGCGATTCTCTCACCGTTTTGCACGGCAAGGCGGAAAAAATCGTTGCGGAAGCACCCGTTCACACAAGATTCCAATTCTTGCGCGAGGGCTACTTTATCAAACGCAACGAGCAAAACGAGTTCAACAGCATAGTGGGACTCAAAGACAGCTTTAAGCGCGGATAAACGAACACTTATTCAAGGCGTTCTTATGCACGGTATGTGCAACTTAAAAGACGGAACACGAGCCGCAAGGCATTGCTCAAACTACGCATAGGCAACGGCAACACGCCTCAAATGTCATTCCGAGCGTAAGCGTGGGAATCCCCTAAATAGAAACGCAAACCTCAATGGCGTATTGCCGAGAGCCTCGCTTGTTCTCGCAATCACTAACCGCGCAGAAAATCTTTGCTATCAGTTCGAGCAGGGATAAAAACTCCTGCCACAATTTCGCAAGATTGTCTGCTTGGTGTTGGCGTGCAAGCACGCAAGCGGATAAACGAACACTTATTCAGAGCGTTCTTATACACGGTATGTGCAACTTCAAAGACGGAACACGAGCCGCATTGCTCAAACGTCGCCTAGGTTATGACAATCGCCCCGAATGTCATTCCGAGGAGCAAAGCGACGTGGGAATTCCCTAAATAGAAACGAAAACACAGTGGCGATTGCCACCGACCTCGCTTGTTTTCGCAATTACTACCGCGCAACCACTCTTCACTCTCAAAAAGAGAGGGACAAAACTCAAACCACAACTCCGCGCGAGTGCTTGTTTGGTGAAGTGCGCCTTTGGCGCAAGCGGATAAACGAATACTTATTCAAGGCGCACTTATAAACGGTATGTGCCTATTCAAAGTGCGAGCCGCAACAGCAATGCAAGTGATATGCACGCATAGCGTGCGTGATATTGTTGCTTTTTGCAACAGTATTTAGGGTACACGCCGTACGATAAAGGTGATTTATGGCATACGACAAACAATTTATGGATATGGCGATTGAGCTGGCAAAAGGGTGCGCTTTGCAAGACGAAGTGCCCGTCGGGTGCGTTGTCGTAAATGACGGCAAGGTGGTCGGCGCAAGCGGCAATCGCAAGGAGAGAGAAAACAATGCGATCTGTCACGCCGAGATTTTGGCACTGTCCGAGGCGACCAAAGCCGTCGGCAACTGGTGGCTTGAAAATTGCGATGTGTACGTCACTCTTGAACCTTGCGCGATGTGCGCGGGAGCGATGATTCATTCTCGAATCCGTGCGCTTTACTTTGGCGCATACGACGACAAAACGGGAGCGTGCGGCTCAAAACTCAACCTTTTCGAACCGGGGCTTTTCAACCACCTTGTCACCGTCGAAGGCGGTCACGAGCAAGAAACCTGTTCGCAACTCCTATCCGATTTTTTCAAGCAAAAGCGAAAAAATAAGTAAACGATACGGCTGTTTTCAAAGATAATCGTAAGGTTTGCACAAAACGATTTTACTCAGAAGTGTTTTTAAGTTGATTTATCTAATTATCGCGGACGGTTTCGTCCGCGCATATTTGTTGTCGGGCAGGCGCCGGTCGGTCATTTAGAGAGCGAGTGTTGCAGGATAGGTTTTAAAAAGAGCATTTTCGTTGCAATCTTGATTTTGCGTCGCCTCGGCATTTTGGGGGCGACGCTCATATTTGCGCGATAAAAAGGAGAAAACGCGCGATGAAGATTACAGCGTTTCGACAATGCCCGTGTCGATGTCAACCGCATCCTTGATTGCGTCCTGCGGCACGCCGAACACAATTCCGACAACGGTCGATATAAGCGAAATGATTGAAGCAACAATGACAAATACAATCTTTTTGGTTTTGTTATCCATAGGTTCTCTCCGAAGTTTTATTTTGTCACCGCGAAGATTTGCCTGCCCGAACACGCACAATATACGCCTCGATTTTTGCCGTTTGCAAATTATTATGTCAGCGTATGAAAAGTTTTTTTGCAAAACGAATATAGTATGGTATGGATAAATATAATATTGTTTTTATAAAAACCGAAAACGGCGAAAAAGAATTGTTGGGACGGCGTGCGGAGGATTACGTTTTGCGCGAATTTGCGGATTTCTCGGCAAAAAAGTGCCGTATCGCAAAAACGGAGGCGTACAAGGAGGAGAACGCATTGCTTGACGGCTGTGTAAACGTCGTGTTGACGCTTGACATGCCGCTTGTCAAAAAGAAGGATATCGAAATGCTCGTCAGGCAAATGAAGCAGAAAAACATCTCGCTTATCCGCCTTGGCGCAAAGGATTCTCTTGCCAAAATATGCATAGGCAAAGGCGTTGACGAGGGCGTTTTTTGCAAGCAGGACGCTTTTTTGAAGATTGGTGATGCAAAAAGCTATAATATAGTGTATAATCTTCTCAAAGACGAGATTTTGGACGGGCTTTTGCATCGCGGAGTGCAAATAATCGACAAAGCGACAACGTTTATCGACGACACCGTAAACGTCGAAAGCGGCGTAATTATCAAGCCGTTTTGCACAATCGAGGGTGAAAGTACGATATTGAACGGAAGCACCGTTTTTGCATCGTATATCCGCGACAGCGTGATAGACGGCGCAGACGTAAGCTGTTCGCACGTCATATGCTCGCACGTGCGCACGCGCGCGAATGTCGGACCGTTTGCAAGGCTTCGGCATGCGGTTGTGGACGAAGACTGCCGAGTGGGCGACTTTGTCGAGGTCAAGGCTTCGAGGCTTCGAGAAGGAGTCAAATGCGCGCATTTGAGCTACGTCGGCGATGCGGACGTGGGCGAGCGCACGAACGTCGGTTGCGGAACGGTATTTTGCAATTACGACGGGCATCAAAAGCACAAAACCACCGTTGGCGCGGAGTGCTTTTTGGGTGCGAACACCAATCTTGTCGCTCCGCTAGTTGTGGGCGATCATGCGTTTATCGCGGCAGGCACGACGGTTACGCGTGACGTCGAGGACGGCTCGTTTACAATCGGACGAGTGCGACAAGACACCAAACCCAAACAAGATTGACAATCGGCAAACGAAACCGTGTGCGCCAATATGCAAGACATCGATTGCACAGGACAATTCGAGCGGTGAAAAGTCGTCGAAAAGTCGTCGAAAAGCACGCAAAAAACACGCAAAAAAACACGTAAAAACGTGCAAAAAATCGCATAAAAAACACATAAAATCGCAATAAAAGCATCAAGAATATCGATGTTTAAGAGGACAATATGATACTCATCGTAGGACTGGGCAACCCCGGCATGAAGTACAAAAACACATATCACAACGTCGGCTTTATGGCGGTGGACGCTTTGGCAAAAAAGTGCAAAGTGAAGATTGCCAAATCCGAGTGCGACGCACTCACTTGCAAGGCGGTCTACAAGGGCGTGGAATTTGTGATTGCAAAACCGCAAACGTATATGAATCTTTCGGGCGAAGCGGTCAAAAAGCTGGTGCGCGCCTACGACGTGGACGAGGCAAGAGAGCTTGTCGTTTGCTATGACGATATAGATTTGCCTATCGGAAAATTGCGCATACGCGAGGAAGGAAGCGCAGGCACTCACAACGGCATGCGCAACATCGTCAAGGAACTTAACACCGAGCAATTTGCGCGCGTGCGCATCGGTACAAAAACCGATGAACTTGCCAATCACGAGGTTGAACTTATCGATTTTGTACTGTCAAAGGTCGATTTTGCAAACAAGCAGGTTTTGCAGCAGTCAATCGACACTGCCGTCGAAGCGTTTGAAATGATAATCGAGGGCAACGATATTCAACGCATACAAGAGTGTGTAAACAGAAAAAAGTGATTTGACAATTTACGATTTTATATATTGAAAATGGAAACGCCGAAGATTTTTCAACTTCAAAATATGGGCGAAAAACTTGCTTCTTTGCAAGGTATAGGCGCAAAAAAACTTGCCGACGACAAACTGTCGGCAGTTTGCGTTTTGCGAGTTTGCGAGGGTGCGAAAATCCATATTATGTCCCAACTTCCCGTGAGAAAACTTATCGTTGCGTCCGACGCTTTGGGCGCGAAAAGTCTTGCGAGAAAGATTGAAAGTTGGGGGGTAAAAGTCGATTATTTGCCCTATCGCGACGACGTGTTGATTGCAAGAAAAGGCTTTTCGGCGCAGGGTATGCGCGAGCGTATTTGTGCGCTTAAAGATATTGCGTGCGGCGAGGTTGACGTCGTGGTTACTGCGGCGGACAGTTTGTTGCAGCTTTTCCCCAAAAGAGAACTTGTTGAAAAATACACTGTTTGCGTAAAAAAAGAAGACGTGATTTCTCCGCAAGTTCTTGCCGACAAACTTGCGCTTGCCGGGTACAAACGTCAGGCGATGGTGCAAGACGTCGGCGATTTTGCCGTCAGAGGCGATATTGTGGACGTTTGCGATATTTCGGGCGTTGCGTACAGAATCAATTTCTTTGACGAGCTTGTTGAAAACATCAAGGTTATAGACGTTGAAAGCATGCTTGCGTCCAACGAGGTGCAAAGCGTAAATTTTGCGCCTGCAAGCGATATATTGCTTGACGAAAAGGGCTATGAATTTGCAAGGGAAAAGCTCTCTTTGCATCCCGAAAACAAAAACGCGCAGCAAGCAAAAGAATTGTTGAGCGTGGGCGCATGCGACGCGTCGAGCGTTTGGGCGTTGCCCTTTTTGAAGAGTTGCACGCAAAGTCTTTTCGACTTTTTTGACGACGACAAGCCGACGCTTGTGATTTTCGACGAGCCGAGAGTTGTTGCCGACAAGTTGCAAATTCTCGAAAAAGAGTTTGCCGGGCGCATAAAAACGTTGTGCGAAGGCGCAGAGATTTTGCCCGAGCATAAAGATGTGTGCATAACCGCGCACGAGGTCAAACGCCAACTCATCTTTTTGAGAAAAATGGGATTTGCCTCGCTTTCTCTCGACAACAGACTGTTCGAGCCGAAATATATCATCGAGCCTAAAACTCGTCCCGTAACGAAATACTATCTCGATCCCAACACCATCGTTCAGGATCTGAAAAACTTTATCCTCAACGGCACGAAGGTAGTTATGGCGTGCGGCGGCAGAGAACAGGCGAAAAACATCGTCGAGAGCCTCAGAGAATACGAGATATACGCAACTTACAGCGAGGACGGCAACGACGAAGGCAGCGTTTTGGCAACTCCGCTTCAAGTGGAAACCGGATTTATATATCCGGCGGTCAAAGCTTGTTTTATAGGCACGAGCGAGTGCATAGGCAAACGCCGCACGAGCGAGATTGCCGTCAAAGCAACCGAGCAAGCTCTTTCGCCCAAGCCCGGCGATTACGTCGTACACAAAATTCACGGCGTGGGCATTTGCGAGGGGACGACCATTCTCAAAACGGGCGATTTCGAAAAGGAATACATCGTCCTTAAATATCGCGACGGCGATACGCTTTACGTTGCAACCGACCAGATGAACAATCTGCAAAAGTTTGTCGGAGAGGAGCACCCCAAACTCAACAAGCTCGGCGGCAAAGAGTTCGAGAGAGAAAAGGAAAAGGTGCGCAAATCCGTGCGCAAGCTCGCAATCAACCTTGTCGAACTATACGCAAAGCGCGAAAAGCAACGCGGATTTAAATACAGTCCCGACACCGTGTGGCAAAAGGAATTCGAGGACAATTTCGAATACGAGGAAACTCCCGACCAGCTCAAAGCGATTGCCGATATCAAAAACGATATGGAAAGCGGACGAATTATGGACAGGTTGCTTGTTGGCGACGTGGGCTTTGGCAAGACGGAAGTTGCGTTCAGAGCGATGTTCAAAACCGTTCTCGACTCGAAACAGGCGGTGTTGCTTGCGCCGACTACGATACTTGCAAGACAGCATTATGAAAATCTTGTCAAACGCCTCGAACCTTTCGGCATAAAATGCGGATTGCTCACAAGACTTCAATCGTCAAAGGAAAACGAACAACTTCTCAAAGAACTAAAAGACGGCACCACGCACATGGTTATCGCAACGCACAAAGTGCTTGCAAAAGACGTCGAATTTCACGATTTGGGGCTGTTGGTGCTTGACGAAGAGCAGCGTTTCGGCGTTGAACACAAAGAGAAACTGAAAGAAAAATATCCGCTCGTCAACGTGCTTACGCTCTCGGCAACGCCAATTCCGCGCACGCTGAATATGTCGCTCACGGGCGTCAGAGATATATCCATGCTGGAAACCGCACCGAGAGGCAGGCTACCGATTCAAACATACGTGGTGGGTTACAGCGACGCGCTTTGCAAGGACGCAATCACAAGAGAACTTGCAAGGGGCGGACAAACGCTCGTGCTTCTCAACGATATAGACGCGCTCGACGCATTTGCAAGCAGAATCCGTCAAATGTGCGAGGGCGCAAGGGTTATCACCGCTCACGGACAAATGGCTCCCGGTCAACTCGAACAACGCATAAGCGCATTTTACGACAAAGAATTCGACGTGCTTGTGTCAACCACGATTATCGAAAACGGAATAGACCTTCCCGACGCAAACACGCTCATCGTTATCGACAGCGGTCGCTTCGGACTTTCGCAGCTCTACCAGTTGAGGGGAAGAGTGGGCAGACGAGGAGTGCTTGCGCATGCGTATTTTACCGTTCCCGAAAACGGTACTATCACCGAAAACGCGCAAAAACGCCTTGATTCTTTGCTTGAAAACACCGAGATAGGCAGCGGATTCAGAGTTGCGCTTGCCGACTTGTCCATAAGAGGCGCGGGTAACATTTTGGGCGCGGAGCAAAGCGGGCATATCGAAAAAGTCGGTTACGAGATGTATCTGGAATTGCTTGACGAAGCGGTGCAAGAGATAAAGACGGGTGTCGTCAAGAAGCCCGAACGCGACGTGGAAATGAAGGTGGATGCGGCGGCGTTCATCAGCGACAGCTATATATCCGGTCGCGACAAGTTGAGGGTGTACAAGCAAATATCAAAGGTTGCGTCAAAGAGCGCAAGAGATTCGCTCGTCAAGGAACTCGGCGAGGTGTACGGCGAAGTGGATTTGCCGCTTGTAAATCTTATCAATATCGCGCTTTTGAAAAATCTCGCGTCCAATTACGACGTGTCGAGAATCGTCATCAACCGCAACGGAGCGGGTGTAAATTTCTATGACGCCGACATCTTCAAAAACGAAAGTCTTATGAACGCGGTTGCCAAAAACAGCGGCAGCGTGGTGCTTACAACCACCATTCCGCCCTCAATGATATTTGAAGTCAACAAACTTACCGCCGAGCAAAAACTTGCAAAACTCATAGACTTTTTCGACGGTATCGAATGATGTAAATGCAAATAAAAATACGATAAAAATGCAAAAACGCACACTTTAAGTGTGCGTTTTTGGTTGATAAACGCCGGCTATTATAGAATTCTGACAGCAGTGATGTTTGCTCCCGTGAGATTTACGCTTTCACCCGACGTGTTGTACAAAGAAAGAGTCGTTCCGTCTGCGGCGGCGGTGTAAAGAATGGTTTTGGACAGATTTGCCGAGTTTGCGGAGGTGGCGTTGTCACTGACGATTTCGTTTGCGAGTGCCGAGCCGTTTGCATACAATTGCGCCGACAGATTTCCGTCCGTCGTTCGCGTGCCGGTTGCTCCGTAGGTTACGAGATAAGTGCCTGCCGGCAAAACGATTGCGTTGTCCGTCAAAGTCATTGTGGTCGTAGGCGTGGATGTTGAGTTGGCAAGCGGAATTATCGCGCCCGTCGCAACCGTTTGCGTACCGCCGTAGGCATACAATGCGTCTTGCAATGCGCTTGTGCCCGGCTCTCCTTGCGGACCTTGCGGACCGACGGGACCTTGAGGACCGGTCGCACCCGTTTCACCCTGTATTCCTTGCGCGCCTTGAGGCCCGGCAGGACCTTGCGGTCCGGTTGCGCCCGTCGCACCGGTTTCGCCTTGGATGCCTTGAGGCCCTTGCGGTCCGGTTGCACCCGTTGCTCCCGTTGCACCGACGGGACCTGTAGCTCCTGTCGCGCCCGTTGCGCCTTGCGGACCTTGCGGACCTTGTGCGCCTTGCGGACCCATAGGCCCTCTGGGGCCCGTCGCTCCCACCGGCCCCATCGGACCTCTGACATATTCAATCGACGGTTGATTGCAGTAGCGCATAGGCGTGTTTTGACAGCACGGATTGAAAAAATTGAAAAGCATAAGCATTCCTCCTTGTTTGTTATGTAAAACGCATGCGGAAAGAGTTTTGAGAGTTTGTTTCGTCGCGCGACAAAGAATGATTTTCCATATACCGTATGCAAGCAAAAAAAAATGTGATACAATGTAACCAAACGCCGATACGCGCGTATATTTCGTGTAAACATCAAGCGCAATCGCGCAAGGGAGAGTACGTTATGAAAGAAAGATTCAAGAAGTATCTTGAAGAGCATTTCAGAAAAATCGCACCCACGCAAGCGGCGATGGAATACCGCAAAGCGTTGCTTCGTCAACTTCTTGACAGAGAGCAGGAGTTGCGTATCAAAGGCGTGAGCGACGACAATCTCATTTACGATATGGCGATTTCCGAACTCGGCGATATCGATCAAACTCTCGAACAGTTTGAAAAAAGACAAATAAAGAGCGGTGAAGTCAAACGCAAAATCAGTGCCGCAAGCATTTGTGCGGCGGCAATCGTGGCATTGCTCACAATCGTGTATCTCATCGTAGGCGGCGTTGCGAAGATTTGGCACCCGGCATGGCTCATTATGGTGGGCGGTGTGTTTGCGGGCGTAAGCGTGTTGCTTTCATACGGAGCGGTCAAATTCGCAAAGAAAAAGAAATACGTTCCCGTCAGAATATTCGTTGCGATATGCGAAGTTTTGCTTACCGTGTTCGTGTTTTTGCTCCTCCGTCTCGTGTTCAAAATCGAAGGCGCATGGATGAGTTTCCTCGCAATGCCCGTTGTGCTTTTGGGCGTTGATACGGCAATCGCGTTTGGAACGAACAGCAAAATCAAGTGGTTCGAATTGCCCGTTTTCGTTGAGATTTTCGGCGTCATGCTTTACGTGATTTTGGGACTCACCGTCAACGGCGTATGGCATCCGGGTTGGTTGTTGTGCCTCCTCGGAGTCGTGTGTGCGCTTGTCGAACTCATCGTGTTCGTCATCAAGAAAGCAAAGGCGAAAAACAAGAAAGAAAGAGCCGAACTCGAAGACAAAAACGAGAAAGAAGACCAAAAGTATTGGACTGAATGGGACGATTAATATATCGTTTTGCATTGATAAAGTGTCTGTTTTGACAGATAGGAGAGATTTATGGCAACGACATTGAAGGCTGAAATGTGGGATAGAATGCAGTTTTTGTTCCGCAACTATTATGACAGAATGGTGCATGCAAAGCTCACCTACGAGGGTAGCTTCGATATGGAAGTTTTGAAGAACGTCGTGCTTTTTATGGTTGAAAAAGCCCCGGTGCTTCATTCGAGTTTCAACACCACCGTCATAGAGCCGTATTGGAAGGAAGAAAACTACACGATAGACGATATCGTTTCCTATGAAAAAGTCGAGGACGCGGACAAGGTTGCGGACGAGTGGCTTTTGGGCGTTATTCCTTACGACAACAACGTGCAAATCAAAATCGCAGTGTTCGAGGACGACAAGCACTCCGTTCTTGCGTTGCGCAACAACCATATGTGCATGGACGGCGGCGACCTCAAATACTTCCTTGCGACGCTTTGTGAAAACTATACGAATCTTAAAGCCGGCAACTATTCCGCGCTTCATATGAAGAGCGGTTCCAGAAGTTACGACCAAGTGTATTCCAAGCTCGAAGGCGAGGACTTGAAACACGCAAAAAACCTCTACAAAAACATCTCCAAAACCGAAGACAAAGTTGCGTTTCCCTGGAGCGAAAGCGTGCCCGAGGACACCAACAAAATCATCAAAAGAGTTATAAACGAAGAAGATTTCGACAAACTCCGCGCGCTCGCAAAAAAGATGGGAATCACCGTCAACGACGCGATTATGGCGGCGGTGTTCCGTTCGCTGTACGAGATGTGCGGCCTTAAAGACACCGACAGCCTCACCGTTTCTTGCGCGATCGATTTGAGAAAGCATATCGTCGAGGGCGGTTTGCAAGGCGGACTTACCAATCACACGGCGTGGATGGCGGTGCGCACGATGAGCAAGGGCGAAAGCATACAAGACACAATCGTCAACGTCATTCGCTCGACGAAGGGATTTAAACGCGACAAGTTTATGGGACTTTATTCCTTGCCGCTTTTGAAACTTGCTTACACGATTTTCCCGCAAGACATAGCGGAATTTGCAATCAAGGCGGGCTATACCAATCCGCTCATCGCAGTGAGCAATATGGGGCTTTTGAACGACCAAAAACTCACCTTTGACGGCATGAAACTCGTGGACGGATTTATCTCCGGCGCAGTGAAGTACAAGCCGTTCTTCCTCATGTCCGTGACGACGCTTCTGGGCAGAGTTACGCTCTCAACCGCAATCAGAGGCAATCAAAAAGACGTTGACATCGCAAACCGCTATTTCGACCTCGTTATGAAAAACATAAAAGAATTCAACGCAATCGAACTCTAAATCGCTAAACAGAGTCGGGCAGTTAAGATTTATAGCCCGCGCATTTACGTATAGTAAATCGTGGTTGTCGATGAGGTGCTTTGTTCGTGTTATATCTTTGCATGCAAACATCGCTTGACCGAAATAGGCTTGAATTAAAAAATCGCTTGAACGAGCGATTTTTTCATTCAAACAAACCGATGGCGGCGAATCATATTTCTCGAACATAAGCAGAATGTTTGATTCTTGTCGGTATAGGCTCGTCAAGGGCGAAGTGCGAAGCAAAGCGTTTGAATATTGGTTTAACGTCTATACACTTGTCGAGCAGCTTTGAAAACAGACTTATCAAAGTTCCGTTGCACACCGTCATAACGAGCGTGCCCCAGTTGATTCCTACGAATTTTTTGAAAAACGCAAGCGTCATCGTCGTGCCGAGAACGAGCATAAAAGCGTCGAAACAAGTTTTGAAAACCGCGGTTTTTATGCAGTATTTTTTGCTGATGCCCATAAAGAATAAATCATACACTTCGGGATACAGGTACGTCTTTGAAAACAAGGCGATAGAAAACGCCGACATCGGCACGCCGAGGATAAACATCACGATTCTTACCCAAAGATCCATGCTTCCCGGCGGTGTAACGGCAGGGTTGAAAATCGGGATAAGTCTGAAAAGATCTAGCACCGCACCGTAAAGCAGGCAGGTTATAAACGACGACAAGTAGGAGATGCGAAATTTTTTCATCACGATGCAGAATATCACGAAGAGTATCGCTTGAATCACATATTCCGCCTGGCCGAAAGTGATAGGTACGACCAGACTCAAAATGTATGCGGGCGCAACTATCATCGATATGCCGAAATCCACGCTCGTGAGCATGGCGACGGAAAACGCAAGCAGCACTATTGCCGCAAGATAGACGACTTCGCTCGGAAGTTTCAGCTTTTTCATAATACCTCGAGTGTTTTTTGCCATAAAAAAACACAGCGCATAGCGTTGTGTGGCGAAAAGGTGGCTTGGGCCCGGAAAAGTCCACATAAGTTTTCATAGAGGTTATAACATAATTTGCAAAGTATGTCAACAAAAGATTTTTTGTGCGGATTTGCCGGATTTTTCGTGAAATAAGTCGAGTTTGCTTATTGCACACGTGTAGGATATGTGCTAAAATAGCTTTATAACAAATATCATTCTTAAGGGGTGTACATTATGACATTTGCGCAATTTTTGTTCTTGGCAATCGACAAATTGTTCGACGGTGCTCAAAACAACAAGAAAATGCTCCGCTTTAAAGACGTAAAATTTGAAGTGGAAACCGATATCGCCTACGGAAAAGACGATGCCGAAAAGCTCGACACTTATTTCGTCAAAAAAGACGGAAACGAAAAATATCCCGTGTTCTTCTACATCCACGGCGGCGGTTTTGTGGCAGGCGACAAACACTACCGCAGAGGCCTTGCAAAATGGGCGGCAAACAAAGGTTTCTTTGTTGTCAACGTCAACTACGGTCTGGGGCCGGAATATCTTTTCCCGAAGGGATTGCAACATCTCGTAAACGCGCTCAACTGGGTTGGCGAAAATGCGCAAAAGTACAATCTCGACCTTGACAATATGTGCGTTTCGGGCGACTCGGCAGGCGGTTATTATTCCGCAATGCTCGCTTGCGTTGCCACAAACAAGGATTTGCAAGCGAGATTCGGGGTGTCGACCGACCTCAAATTCCGTACGGCAATGCTCGATTGCGGCATCTACGACATCGGCGAAGCTCTCGGACAAAAAATGCCCTTCAATCTTACGGATAAAGTGCTGTTCGATTTCAGCGGTATTCACGTAAAAGAGCTTGACAAGTATCAATACGTAGATGTGCTTGCGCCGTTCGGATACGTCAACGAGCAATTCCCGATAAGTTTCATCACCTATGCGGAGAAAGATATGTTCTGCAAAGGACAAGGACAAAAACTCGTCAAAAAACTTCAAGATCTCGGCGTACACGTCGAGGAACATCACAGCACCAAGTTCTTTGACAACCATTGCTATCCGCTCAACTGGAACAAGGGCGCGGCAATCGAAAACATCCGTCTTTGCGACGACTTCCTCAAACGCGTCGTCGAGAAAAGAGTTTAACGCCGTTTGCCGATAAAAACATAAAAAATTCGTTCATATGCGTCGATTTTCGGCGCATATGAATGTGGTATGTAATATTTTATAATAATTAAACCGAACAAATAGGGGACAGAATCGATGAAAAACAAGTTTGTTTTTACCATTTTTCTTGCAACAATATTGATTTTTTCGATATTTACGTTTTCGGCGTGCAATCAAGTGCCGGAAGAATATCGAATTGAAAACTTTTACGGAACTTACGATAAACCCGCAACGGACACCTGCATTGTGTTTATTTATCACAAGTCAGAAAATATTGAAGAAACTATATCAGAATCGTGGGATATTGTATCTATTGACGGAAGCAATTTTTCGTATAGAAGCCCGTTTACAAACGAAGTAGTTGAAGATACATATGACCCGTTGATACTCGGTGAAATAAAGTCGCTAATTGAAAAGGCAGGCTCATCGGTTACTGTCGAGAAAAAACGAATTGTATTGAACGATTCAAATATCGTGATGCCATACGGCAGAACACAATACTATGAGGGTGAAGACTACACTTTACTGTATAATAGCAATGAAGATATCGGATGTGGCAAGTATATGGACATCGACGGTGAAAAAGACGTAAAAGTATTCGGCGTCATTTTAACATCGAAAGCAATCGATAAAAACGGTGTCGAGTTTTCGATTATTATTAATAAATTTTACAAATAGGGAAATATGGTATGAGAAACAATAATTCATTGATTAAGACAAAGTTCTTTTTGGCTATATTGATTATGCTTATTTTGATTGGTATAGTTTTTACAGTTGTGTTATATGAATCTACGAGGATTGCCTATGCAGATAGTAATAACGAAGACATAACTCAACTGAGTCGCAAATATACGGACACAATTTCGCCAAACGGTATAGATTTCAATCAATATAAAGATGATTTTACATGCTAATGGTAATTATGCAACAATAAGCAGTAATGTAGTTATTAAACTCGCAAAAGGATCTATATACAGCGCATTTTCCACTTACTCGGGCTCGAATTATGTCGTTGATGCAAAGATTGAAAAAGATGACAATATCGTAAAACTAATTCCGAGGACACTATTTACATATGTAAATAAAACGATTTTTGTCGGGAAGGCATACGGATTTGCAATTATTACGGAACAACTGACAGATACGGTTTTGAAAAGCACCGTTATCCTTTTGAACGTTACCGGAAGCGTTTCTGATTATCTTGCGGATATCAAGGTGGAAGTTGCGTGTACTCTTGATTTTGTATATATTAATCAAACTGCGGCTATTTCATTGCCGGCGGTATCCACCGGTACTACTGAAAATGTTTTGTGCACATTCAGCCTTTTGAATGGAATCACATCGGCGGTTGTGCCTCTTCCAAAGATTCAGACTGAAACGTTGGCGACCGGTCGTACTACAAAAATGATGTATGTTGAATCTAAGGATTATATGCTTGGCAACATCTCGTTTGCAGGGCAGATTCGCAACCAAAACGATTATAATATCGGCGACGCACAATACGACGTGAACAACGACTATGGTTACTTTTTCATAGGTAACAATTATAAGTATTCTGCAACAAAGTACAAAAGTCAAACATACGAAAATATATCCAAGTTGCCGAGTGCTATTATTAAAGCGGGCATCGATATTTTGAAAGCAAAAAATCTGTGGGTATTTGAGCCGCCGTCTTTGTTTACTGTTGCACAAAACATGGTTGACATTTGTCAAATATTGAGTTCGATTAACACACAAATCGAATACAACGAATCGACAGATAGCTACGGTTATACACCGCAGTATTTTCCAAATACGAGGCAGACGCAAACAGCAGCGTTTGGTGCTCTTGTAAGGGGTGCGCATTTAATTTTGCAACCGACAGACAAGGACACGGTATTTTTTAGAAAAGGGAATTACGCAAACGCACAATTCAATTATTCGCATACGGACGGAAAGATACAATACACACAATTTGAGTTTTCTGTCGGTGCAAATATCTATCGCGGTAGCGATAGAGAAAACGTAGGGGCTGTCGTTTCGCCGTCCGCTTACTATGATATCAACGAACCGCAGACAAATGCACTGTCAACTGTCGGTGACGTAAATTATTATATGTTGCCGTACGGAAGTCAAAGTTTTTCGTTTGCACCATACAACGGCAAGTTTGTTGTTGCATCGCTCGATGACAATATAGATTTGTATGCCAACGGAAAAAAGATTGCAAAAAGCAACGGAACGTACACGTTTGCACTTAATACAAATCAAAAAATTGTCTTGAAAAATAAGAGTGCCACTTCAAAAGAAGGACAATTCAAATTTGACGTTAAGAGCGTTTCAACCACCGACGAGACGGTCGGCTTGCAAAGCGGTAAGTCGAGCGTGGTAAAGTTCCAACCAACCGAAACTGGTATATAAATTTGCAGTAAACGGTGCGCAAATTCAAGACATATTAACAAATCAATATAACGGTGAATTGGAACACGCAAGGACTCTTAATTCGTCTTTTGTCAAGAGCGCAACGATGTCGATTGTTTGCAAGAAGAATGCGAGTTATTACATTATAATAAAGGGTGATAATACCGCAACAAGCGCGAGCGTCTCTGCAACGAAAGATAATGCTTCTTGGTCGGTCGGCACAAACGGATCTTTTGTGTCGGGCGCAAATATTTCGTATCATCTGTTTACTGCGCCTGCCGGCTCAAGCAAAACAGAGTATGTTGTGACCTTTGAAAATGCGCAAAACTTGAATTATATTGTTGTGAACGATAATGCGGATTTTTGCGACTTCGTTTATAAGTCCGACGGATATCTGCGTATTAGAAATGTTGAACCGAACAAAAAATACTACGTCGGCGTTTATAGCGAGCAAGGAAATTCCGTGATTCCTACGGTTAAGAAAAACACCGCCGATATTTATACTTGGAAAATCACGCAAAACGGGACTGTAATCAACCCGACATCGTCGGGTATGTATTTATTGCCGAGAGGTGCGACATACAAAGTGAGTTTGTATGTAAACGGTAAGTATAAATATAACGACCTTGTCAAAACGTCCGATTCTCTTATCAATTTGGTTGCGGATTCTATGAGTTTCGACACTACGGACGGAACACTGCAATTAACGGCGGCGCGCGATATCGACTCGCATTTGACAATAAGTGCCGAGGGTGTCGACAGCGTTGTATTAAGCGTCAAAACAACGTTTAATCCAAACGAAATCGGCATTGCAAGTGTCAATATGGTCAATGCAATCGATGTTACGTTTAAAAAATCCGACTACATAACTTCGATTGATTATACCGTATCGGGACGTTCAAACGCACAACAATTTACATATAGCGGAACATCTACAAACGGAAAGTATACGGGCGGTTTGAAAGATTTGTTCAAGCAAGGTGCTGTCGGTGATGTGCAAATAGCCGTCACGCGTATTAAAATCAAAAATAAATATAGCGGAGACGTATTGACACGTACGATTTCAAACGTAAATCACACAATCAAATGCTCGGATACAGACGTTTATAATGCTTTGCAGTTGTACAATATAAGAAACCACAGCGGCGATACCTTTACATTGAAAAACAATATCGACGTTTCAACACTTGGTGTAAACTGGACACCGATTCCGTCGTTCAGCGGAAATTTAAAAGGGAAATTTAAGGTGATTTCGGGCGTCAAAATCAATATTCCGGCAACCATTACGGGCGATCGCAACTTCGGGCTTTTCGGAAAAATCGAAACGAACGGTACGCTTACGAGTTTTACAATTAAGATTGATATCGCCAGTGCGGTAAAACATGGTGATTCTTGGGTGAACGTCGGAGGAATCGCCGGTGTTAATTACGGTGGCATTGTGGCCGTATCAGTTCAAGGCAATCTCGTTTGCAATCGCAACAGATCCAATCTTGGCGGTCTGGTCGGGGCAAATTACAAGGGTATCGGATTGTCTTCGTTCAAAGGCACGGTTTACGGAAACGGTGAACTCGGCGGTTGCGTCGGATATAATGTCGGAACGCTCAACAGAATCAATACATTAAATTCAACCGTAACACATTTCGTTGAGGGCGAAGCACATTCCGTCGGAGGAATTGTCGGATATTGTGCAGGTGGTAGTTTGATTTGCAGTAATTTCAATACAAGCACATTAAACGTCGGAAACAGCGGTGCTATCAGAAACATAAAGACGAGAATGGGGACGATCGTCGGGCACTTGGAAAATTCTACAATGCGGAACGACTGCGTTCAAAGCAATAGCACTTGGACGAGCGGAAGTATAAAGGACACGACTTATTGTTTTAAATATGCAAGCGAACGAGTCGGAAGAATGGATAACAGTACTATCACCGAAGCCTAATATAAATAGAGGATAATTTTATGGCAAAAGATAAAAAGACGATATTCAAGCCGAAAGCGCAAGAAGTTGCGCCGATTGACGAAAAGTACTCGCAAGAAGACGTTGAAAAAGCACAGGCAATTGTCGAACAAGAAGAAAAGGACAAGGGAATGTCCGTTGTGCAGAAACTGAACGTCGTCTGGACGATTGTTTCAACGCTGTATGCGATAGCGTCTACATGCATGTTTGTGGCAAAAAAATGGGTGGATTCGACTTATACGTACATCCTCATTCCCATGCTGGCGGTGCTGGTGATAACGTTTGTAGTGCTTGTCGTTCTAACGTTCAAGGACAAGAAAAAACTGAAAACCAACGTGAAGAATTACAAGAAAGTTCTCGGTATATTCAAAGCGTTTGTCAACGTGTTTTTCCTTGCGATATCGGCAGTGTCAATGGCAGGTATCGCAACGGGCGAAACAAGCCTTGTAAAGTGGATTGTGTTCGGCGTAACGTTCTTTGTCGCGCTTATGCAACTAGTGCTAAAAATAACGAAGTTTGTAATGAAGCAAGTACGCAAAGCGGTCGGCAAGAAATTTAAAGTAGAGATACACAAATTCGTTGACGGCAAGAAGAAAAAGAAGTCGATTGCCGACAGCGTAACCGAGCACGATTATAACAATAAATAAAGAATAATACAAACGAATATTTTTGCAAAATCGACGTTTTATAAAAGCAAAACCGACTGATAAAGTCGGTTTTGTGTGTTATCGATATTTTTAAATTGGCTGTGTCTCATCTCACAAGGGGGTTATTTTATCGCAAAAAACTTGTCGATAAGCTCCCACGGTTTGTCGAAATACACACCGCTTTCCGCAGCGGATTTTTCGCTGTAAACACGTGTTTCGACGCTTTGATTTTCACCGCAAAGCGAGTCGTACGCAAGAGCGGTTTTCGTTGAGAAAAGCATAAACGGGACAGGCTCGCTCGAATGAGTGCGTAACGTAATCGGGGTGTAGTGGTCGGGCATTATCAGCATCGCGAAATCGTCGCCTTTTTTTGCAAAGTGCGACACTATGGGCGAAACGATTTTTTCGTCTATAAGTTCGATTGCTTTTATCTTGCCTTGCGCGTCTCCTTGATGACCGCATTCGTCGGTGGCTTCGATATGTACGAAACAAAAATCTTCACCGTTTTCAAGAGCGTCTATCGCCGCTTGCGCCTTCCCGTCGAAGTTGGTGGTGAGTGTGCCGTTTGCGCCCTCGACGTCAATAGAGTTCATGCCGCTGCCAATCGCAATGCCTTTGAGCAAATCGACCGCGCTTATCATTGCGCCTTTTTTGCCGTATTTTTCCTCAAAATTCGGGATCGAGGGTTTTGTGCCTTCTCCCCAAAACCAAACGGCGTTTGCCGGTTTTTCTCCGCACTCTGTGCGGCGAACGTTGATGGGGTGGTCTTTCAGAATTTCGTACGAATTGACAACGAAGGACGTCAAGTCTTTGCCGAGAGTACCTTTTGGAAGATACTCGCCTATGCGAAGACCGCTTATATCGTGGGGCGGAGTCAAGTCCTCTTCGGGCTTTGCGCGGGACACCACAAGGCAGTTGCGATAACTCGTGCCCGTGTAGAAACGAAATTTGTCGCAGTTGAAATTGTCCTTTACGCAGTCCATAAGCTCGCGCGCTTCGTCCGCGTCTATCTCACCCGAACTGTAATCCAGCATGATTTTGTCCTCGAACGGCTCGTCGTCCGAGAGCGTGACGAGGTTTGCGCGCATGGCAAGGTCGTCGGCTTTGAGGTCGATGCCGATTGAAAGGGCTTCCAAGGGACTTCTGCCCGTGTAGCAAGTGCGTGCGTCAAAGCCCAGCACGCCGAGATTTGCAACATCGCTGCCCGGTTTGAAACCGTCGGGAACGGTTTTGACAAGTCCTATTTGCGCCGTTTGCGCCAAGGCATCCATATTGGGAGTTTTTGCCGCTTCGAGAGGCGTTTTTCCGTTTAATGATTTCACGGGATAATCCGCCATGCCGTCGCAGAGTACGAGAACGTATTTCATTTTTGACTCTCCTTTGGGCTTATGATAATTCTTTCACTTGCATTTGTCAAATTTATGTGCTAACTTATAATAATAAGCAAGGTGTATGGCATAGCCATACGTTAAGGAGAAATTTTGGCAAAATCCGTGGATAAAAACCTCAAAAAACTGCCTCTCGGCGCGATAAAACCGCAAGGCTGGTTGCTTGACGAGATGTTGCTTGCAAGCAATTTGCAAAAGCGTATCGGCTCGCTTTCGGGGCTTGTGAAGGACGGAGAATGGAACGGCGGCGAAAGCCTGCCGCGCTACGTCCGCGGTTTGATTTTGCTCTCTTGCGCTCTTGACGACAAAACGCTCAAAGAAAAGGTTGTGAGTTATATGGCTCCCATCTTTTCGAGCGCAAACGAGGGCGGAGATTTCGGACCCAAAAATACCTTGTCCCTTACGCCGAAAATCGAAGCTGTCAAAACGCTGCTCACCTACTACGAAGCAACGGGCAACGAGAGAGTTTTGCCGTTTTTGAAAAAGTTTTTCAAGAGTCAATTCAACACCTATTCGATAAGTTCTTGTTGGTTCGATTCGCGCGCGAGATTGCTTGAAGAAATCGGCGCGATAGAGGCGGTGTACAGAGAAACCGACCTCGAATGGTTGCAAGACCTCGGAGAAAAATTGCGCGACAGTTCAAACGACTGGTTTAAGCTTGCAACGCATTTCGTTTACAAGAAACCCTATCATCGCTATATATCGCAAACGGCACTTAAACATATCCAAAAGCAAGTTTTAAGTTTCGAATCGGTGCAAAGCGAGGACAAAAAGCGCAGAGTGCTCACTCCCGACGACATAGACAAACAGTGGCATAAAAAGAAGCACAGAGTGGCGGTTGAAACAAGCGGAGTCAACCTTGCGAAAGCGGTGAAATATCCTGCCGTATACGGAAGATTTATAGGTGACGACAACCTCAAAAACCTGTCGCTCAAACTTGTAAACGCACTTGAAAAATATCATGGAACGCCGCTGGGCGCATTTGCGTGCGCGCCAAAAATCGCAGGCGTAAAAGGCGTGGGCGCGGTGGACGTAGAGGCAGGCGTCGAGCTTTTGGAATCCCTCGTGGAAGTCGTCAAGGAAACGAAGGATTATTCGCTTGTGGACAGCATCGAACGCATCGTGTTCAATCTTGTCGCAGGGGCGAGTTTCGATGACTGTTCGGCGGTGCAAGACACCGTTTATATCAATCAGACGGAAGCCTCGCAAGCAAGAAAAATGCCTTATTCCGAGGGCGACAACGCTTTCTATACGAAAAAGGCGTCGAGGGGCGCGATTGCGCTTTTGAGTGCGTATCCGCTATATATGCAAACGGCGTGCATGGTCAAAGACGACGAGTTGAATTTCCTTACGTACACGCCTTGCACGATGGATATTTGCGTGGGCGGTTGCAATCTCACCGTATCCGAGCGCACGGGATATCCGTTTAGAAACGCCGTCGTGTTCAAAGTGGAACAAGCGGACGGCGAACCCGAAGTCAAAATCAATTTCCGCGTGCCGAAAAACACGTTTATGCAGCTCATATCGGGCGGACAAATCGTCGCGAGCGGAACTAGGGAAATTTCCGTCAAGTGCATCCTAAAAGCAGGCAGCACGTTTATGCTCAAAATGAACATCCCGCTCACCGTCGAGGAAAACGCGGACGGCTCGCGCAGTTTGTTTAAGGGCAATCTTTTGATGTCGCTCAAGCTTCCGTGCGAAATCAAGCAAGACGTAAGCGATCGTCGCACGCTTGTGGTAAAATGTACGAAAAAGTGGAATATAGCTCCCGTTCTTTCGAAGAAATCGAGCAAAAAGCTCTTTGAAGAAGAGAGGGTTGTCGTCAACGAAATATCAAACGTGCCGTTCAGGCAAGAGCAACCGCCGTTCGAGCTTAAAATCCGCTCCAAAAACGTGTCTAACTGGGAGTACGACACAGACGGCTTCGAGCAATTCCCGAAAAAATGCGTGTTTTCGGAAGAAAGTCTTGAAAGAACGTACGTTCCTTTCGGATGTACGCTCACGAGAATAGCAAAATTTCCCAAATGCACCAAATAAGAAGGTGAAGTATGAAAACGCTTGAAAAAAAGTATTCGAAAATCGAAAGAGTGGTGGCAAAAGGCAAGTTTTCCGCTTGGGTGTATCTGCGCACCGTTTTTCTTGGCGCGATACTGGGCGGCTTAACCGCAGTTATTTGGATTTTTAAGGACAAAATCGAGGGCTTGTTTACAAAAACCGAACCGGCGCAATATCTCACGGACGACGTGATGAGATGGGTGCTTTTGGGTGTGGGTGTAGTCGTGTTGTTCGGCTTGATCGTAGAAACGATTCGCCTCAACTCCAAAGAGCTGGTGCTCACTCCCGACAAAGTCGTGTTCAGAGAGGGCGTATTCAGCGTGCGTTCGGTTGTGATTCCCCTTTGCGAAATCAAGATGGTTGAAACAAAACAAAACTTTTTCGGAAGAATAGTCGGTGTGGGCAGCATCCTTATCGTGTCCGACGCGGAACAACCTTATTTTGTCAAAAACGTCAAATCTCCCGACCGTCTTTCGCGCAGAATCATGCGCCAGGCGGCAGATGCAAACGAGGCGGCGAGAAGCGGAGGGAGAGTCGCATTGAAGTTTGCGGGATATGCAAAGTGACAAAAGACGAGAGTAAAGAAAGCCGTTTTGTTTGAAAAGCAAAACGGCTTTTTTAATGCGAAAACGCTCGCGTTTTCGCATTAAAACGATAGAGATTTTCGTCGTGTACCCTAAATTAGATGTGCCCCCCTCTTTCCCTCTCGTGCTTTATGTTCTTCCTCTACAAGAGTTGAATGTTTAGAACTCTAAATACAATTTCCCCTTTCCTCAAGTGTTTTCCCTATCACCGTTCCCCCTCTGCGTGCCTTGAGGGAACCCACGGTGACCGCGTAGCGGGGGACAACACTCAGCACTCGCATAGATTGCTATCGTTCTCTTTTTATGTCACTCGTTCGCGGACGAAAAGAATCCAAACTCGTCCGCTCACTTGTACTATACGTCAAGCTCGGCGTTCGCTTTCTCGCCGCCTTGCGGCTCGTGTTCCGTCTTTGAAGTTGCACATACCGTGTATAAGTACGCCCTGAATAAGTGTTCGTTTATCCACTTGCGTGCTTTGCACGCTAAACACCAAGCAAGCACTCGCACGGAGTTGCGGTTTGAGTTTTTGTCCCTCTCATTTTGAGAGTGAAGAGTGGTTGCGCGGTTAGTGATTGCGAAAACAAGTGCGGTCAATGGCAATCGTTACTTGGATTGCGTTTCTATTTAAGGGATACCCACGTCGCTTTGCTCCTCGGAATGACATTCGGGGCGATTGTCATAACCGCAACGCCGTTTGAGCAATGTGGCTCGCACTTTGAATAAGCACATTCCGTTAATAAGTGCGCCTTGAATAAGTGTTGGATGCTTAAAAACCGAAGTTGCCGGGAGTGATGAACAGACCGCTGATAAGGCTTAAAATCGCAGCCAGCATCACCACGTGAACGACGTAGACGATGAGAGCGTGCTTGCCGAAGAAACAAACCGCTTTTTCTATCGCTTTTGCGATTGCCGTCGTAACCTTGCCTGCGCCGAGCATGAACTTTAAGGCGTCTATCGAAAAATCGCGCAGGGATTTTTTTTCCGCTTCGACGTTTGCGTAAAGGGAGTCGCAGGTTTTTTTGTAGAGAGCTTTCGTCAGGTCGAAACGCACGAGAGAAAGACGTTCGTAATAAAACAGTTCGCCTACGAGCACGCCTGCAAAATAGAAAGCGGTGTAGGGTATCATGGTGAACAAATCGCCGGGTGAAAACTCGTATTGAGAGTAGAATAAGGACGGGTTGCCCCAAAAATCGTGAGGCGGGAAGATAATCGCAAAGATTTTCGGCGTCGTCGCCGGTGGTGTATAGCAAAAATACAGACACAGCGTAAGCACTATTAGCACTAGGCTTGCGATAATCATTGCAAGCCGATTGTCGCGCGTCAGAAAGGAAATCAAAGCGTATAAGAGCATGGATACGGCAAGGAAGTCAAGCACGCCGAACGCAACGAATACGCCGCTTATTCCCATTTGGTTTTGTGCGATATACGAGCCCAACGTGTAAATCAATGCAACCGCAAGAAGCTGAAATCCTCTTTTTGCGTTGTTACGCGAAAAAGTGCAGGATATGCCGGATATGGAGAAGAAAATAAACAGAACTATCGGGTGTATGACATCTCTCACGCTGCTTGCGCTTCCGTTTATCCAGTTGTAGCAAAACGTGGTGAAAGAGTCCCCGACGCCTCTTTGGGCAAAGCCGAATCCGTACCATTGATTGCCGAAATACGACCCCAGCAAGATTGCCAGATGGTCGAGAATCATAAGGATGACGCACACGCCGCGAAGGAAGTCGATTTCCCAAATTCTGTTGCGCTTGCGCCTCGGCGCGAGGGTGATTCGAACGTCCTCGCTTATCAACGGATTTTTTTCTACGCTCTTTTGCATAAAATGAATATAGCACTATTGTTTTTCAATGTCAAACGACGACCTTCATGTGAGGACGGATTGTGAAAAACGATAGGTTAGATACGCTAAATTGATTGAAAAACGAAAGAAAACGTCGAAAGAAAAATAAGTTGCGAAAAACCGCTCCGAAAACTTTTTTCGCGGATTCTATCCGCATAAACTCATTTTGAAAAACTTTGGAAAAATTTGTAAAAAACACGGTTAGAATGTCGAAAAACACGGTATTTGTCTATAAAATCAGCGGCAATCGGGAAAATATGGCAAAACGTTAAATTTTTGCGATTTTCGGATGCGAAAAGGGCTGAAAATCGGCATTTCCCCCAACAGATTGTGCTTTGAAATCAAGCACACCACAAGGTATTGTTATTGATATTCTAAACAGATAAGTATTGACAAATAGGCGAAAAAAACGTATAATTGGACTGTATAATAATCTACACGTATGCGTTACACGCGTAAAGCATGCGTTTCGGAGGAGATTATGAGAATGAGAAAGTTATCGCTCGTATTGTTGCTCGTGCTGGTAAGCGTTATGCTTTTCGGCATGGTTGCATGCAATCCGACAAACAACGGGAACACGGATACCCCCGTTATTCCTACGCCCACACCCGATCCGGATATCGACAACTCGGAATATCTCGGCTCGCAAGAGGCGTGGAATATCTTTAAAGCGGCGGCTCTTGCAGAGGCTCACTCGGAGAAAGACAAACGATACATAAACGTCGACACGGCTTTTGTGCTCGGTTTCTCCAAGGACTCTTACGATTCACTCATCGTGGCGCGCTTTGCAAGCAAGATCGATTCGCAAGACGATTCCAAGAGCCAAATCCTCGTCGAGTTCCGCAAGCTCACGTCCGAAATCAACGGCAGAACCGTCGACAAAGACACCGTCTGCACGATGGCGAAAAACGGTGAAGGCACTTTGCTTTTCGGCGCGTACTACTATGAAGGCAAGCTGGTTGCCGACATGCGCGGAATAAAGAAAGGGGACGGCGTGCACGTCGTTTACACCGATACGATCGATATGACGAAGTTTGTGTCCAGATTTGCGGACGCTCTCGATCAACTCGATCTCTCTTCCGTTCTTTACGACACCCTTATGGGTTATGACATCGGCGGACTCATCAACAGCCTTATCAAAATCGATTTGGCTCATTTGACGGTTGAACAATTGCTCGTCAACGTTTTGTTCGGCGCAAGCAAGAGTACGATCGTGGACTACGGCAACGGTCATCAAGTGTTGCGTATGCCTTGCGATCTCGGTCTTATCGTCAGCATTATTCCGCTCGTTCAAGGTCTTATCCCCGAAAACATCATCAATCTCGTAAAAGACGTGCTCGGCCTCGATCTCGGCAAGCTCGGCGCACTCGCGGGTATGGCTCTTTATTTGGAAGCCGACATCATGAACGGTGCGCTCAAAGGCGTCAATTTCAACATCGACGTCAACCTCAACTCTTACGGAGTTGAAGGCGTCGAAGAAAAGTACGGCACTTTCCAATCCGAATTCGGCATCGATCTCGGACACGCAAAAGCGGACTTCGCAGGTACCCCCGACCTCGACGTCGTTGCGCTTTTGAAATCTCGCAACGAAAACAACACCGCCATTCAGGACGGTGAAAAGTCCCTTTACGATTCCGTCAAGGAAAGCGAAAACAAATATTCCTTCCTCACTCTCGACGGCGCGATAACTCTTTCTCTCGACTTCAACAAAAAGACAGTGTCGATTGACAACGTAATCGGCTCTTTCGGCACTCTCATATCAAATCTTCTCACCAAAAATCTCAAACCCGAGATGCTCGAAGCTCTCAAACCGCTCTTTGCAAAGGAAATTAACTTCGAAAAAGGTACGGTTGAGTTGACGATCAAGCTCCAAGGCGAAATCAACACCAGAGATTCCAAAAAGACAAGACTCGCTCTTGAAATTCTCGGCAGAAACGGTGCAAAACGCGTCACGGCATACTACACGGGCGCAAGAGAAGGCGTATATCTTGACGCAAGCGGTTTGCTCGGCTCGAACGGAACGAAGTTTAAAATCGACGACATAAACGTCAATGACCTGCTCGGCGAGCTTGTAGACAAGGCGTTTGCCGCAATCAAGGGCGCACTCGACGGGCTCAAGGGCGGAGCAACCACTCAAAATATTCAACAAACCCTTGTAGATAACGGCGAAATCGTCATTCAACACGGCGCGTTTGCGGCGGCGGATTCCGACGGCAGCGTGGATGTTTTGGCATTGATCAATATGATACTCGACCATATCAATCTCGATATGGACGGTGACATCTTCAATATCAGAGGCATCGAAGTTCAACTCACCAAAGATTTGCTCGACACCATTTTCGGTATGGTGTTCAATGGCGAGAACGCAGGTGCGAAAATTCCGATTCAGGATGCGTCTTTGGTTTATAAGAATCTCGGCGCACAACAAGAGAAGACTCTTACGTTGTCCGCAAATCTCGGCGTAGAAAATGCGGAACCGCTCGTCGGACTTGCTCTCGGCGTCGGAGTTACCTTTGGTAAAATCAACAATTTGCCCGGATTTAACGCAACGTTCGAAAAACTCGAAGAAGAACTCGAAGCAAATCCCGACGCATATTTGCCCATCCTCAAAAACGGCAAATTTAACACCGATTTGCTCCACGTAAACGTTTCGACGGGACTCACCGTTGACGTCAATACACTCAAAGGCGAACTTGCAAAGATCACCGTCGACATGCCCAATCAAGACATCGGAACGATGTTCAAGGGTGTTTTGCTCACCGCATTGATCGAACTCGGAAACATCGACGGCGGTCTTAAACTCGACATCAACGCGGATATCGACCTCACCGGCGGAATTAACGCGGACGCAATCCTCGATATGCTCCTCAAATCTTCCGCGAAGATTGCAATATCCAAGCAATCCAACAACGAAGAAGTGCTTGCGCTCTATTTGCAAGACGGTTGGATTTATCTCAAAGCGGACATCCTTTGCATAAACGTCAAAGAAATCAAAGTTAACGCAAGAGAGCTTCTTGCAGCTCTCGGCGTGGGCGCAAGCGGCTCGGGAAGCGGACAAGCTCTCGCCGCAGACGACACGACGGGCGGCGGCATGGATATTAACGCCGTGCTCGGATTCGTTGCGGGCATCCTCGACGGTTTCAATCTCGGCAATCACGCTCTTGAAATCGTGCTCGCGTCCAACCTCTTCGAACAAGTGCTCGATTTGCTCAACATCGACGGCGTTAAAATCGAATTTGCAAGCACCGACTTCGACGGCGGTATACGCATCGCTCTCAACGACGGACTCAATTTGCCCGAACTTCAACTGGGCGTGTTCATGTCTTTGGGCAACAACGTCAACCTCAACGTCGCACTCAGCGGTTTGTCTGCCGGTTTGAACGACAAGGCGACAAACTATCTTGCAAACGACGGACGTCAAAGCGAAGATTTCACCGAAATCCTCGAATATCCGTTCGTTGGGATAGATCTTACGCTCGGTCTTGACTTCAATGCGGACCAAGGCGCAAAAGAACTCGTGTTCGGCAAGGGTACACACTATTTCAAAGACGGAAAATACGTTGAAATCACCGACTCGAATCCCGTCCCCTCGGACTACACGGGCAAGCTCTATTATAAAGATTCAAACGGTACTTACCAAGAAGAGAATATAACCAAAGCAACGCTCGCATTTGACGAGAAGATGTCGCTCAACTATGAGTTGCGCATTGCCGGTCAACTCGATTTGTCGCCTATCATCGACTATTTGTTCGGTGCGCCTCAAATCAATACGAAAGGCAACGTAAGCGAATTGCTTGTCGAACTCACCGGCAAGAAATTTGCCGAAGAACGCAAAGTTTTGCTCGGCGTTTACTACACCGGCGGTTCGCTTTATATCGACGCAAAGAATTTTGGTCTTGACAAAGTAAAAACCGACGTTGACCTCTATGAGGTCATTCTCGCATTGCTCGCAAAAGATTCCACCGTTATCGTAAACGGCGGCACGAATGCGGACGCAATGACCGCCGAGGAAGGCGACGCAAACGATCAAGCGGCGAAAAAAGCCCTTGCTCTCGACATTATCGCAACGCTTTCTTCCGACAATTTGAAACTTCAAATCGCAAAGGGATTGACGGACATCATCTATCAACTCCTCGGTTTCGACGCAAACGAACTCACCGCATGGGCGCAAATCGCATGGGCAAACGTCAAAGACAAAGACGACAACAAACCCGTCAGAGTTGCGGTTGACGTAAACAACGACGCAGGTCAATCTGTCGGCGGAGCGGAAATTTATATCGGCACGACCGTCAAAACGGCGGACGGTTCTATTCTCAATCCCATAAGCATCACGCTTGGCGGCGACTCCGTAGAACCCGTTAAAATCGTGCGCAACAACAAAGAAACTCAAACGATGGCAGCCTATTTGCAAGGCGACACAAGCGACGTGTTCGAAGACGTGACGCTCTTCAACGCTTACGGCGACATCGCTTTGCCGTCGATCTTTGCCGAACTCAAAGGTACGTTTACCGTCGGTGCGGAAGCGGGCGACAAGTCCTGGACGGTGGGCGAGTGGATTGCAAACTTCCTCGACGACAGCAATCCCGAACTCAACTCCTTCATCAGACAACTTCTTCTCACCTATAAGGTGCCTGTAGAAGCAGGTGCCGAAATCGGATTCCGTATCGCACTCAACGCACATCTCAATCCGAACGTTCCCATTGACCTCACTCAAAATGCGGTATTTGTCAAATACGCCGCATCCGAACTGGCAAATCTTGCCAAATTCGTCGAGGTGTACAAACTCAACGGCACAAAATACACGCTTCTTACGGACGAAGAGCGCACTTCTTACGAAGGCGACGTGTACGTCAAACAATACGTTGCAGGCGGAATTGCACTGAGCGAAGTTTCCAAATCGAATTATCGCGGCGAAGGATATGTTCTCGTCGGTGAAAACTACGTCAAAGTCAACGTAACGGACGAAAACTCCGTGTTGTTTGAAAACGACAAACTCTATACAGCGGCAAGCCTCCTCGATATTGCATACATCGCTTCTCACAGCGATATCGCTATCGAAATTTACAACAAGAGCATCAAAGACGTAGACAAGATGACCAATGCGGAAAAAGTGCAAAGCGTCATCCTCGCTCTCCGTTTGCAAAGCACGGGTGAAAACGCACAAGGCGACGCAGTCAGCACGGTATATCTCGATTTGAGCAACGATTTCCACATCGCTCTTGCCAATATCAACATCGGCGCATTGCTCGGCGGTTTGCTTAAAGGCAAAGGCGACAGCGGCAACGGCGGCACAGCGATGACGGCGGATGACGGCGGCATCGATCTTATGGGCGTGCTCGGCTCGGTGCTCGGCGGAATTATCGGTTATATCGGCATTGACTCGAAGGGCGTGCAAATCAACTTTGCGGAAGCTCTTGTCGTAACGCTTGTACAAATGCTTGCCGGAAAGAAAATCGATCCCGACAAGTTTATCAAGCTCAATCCCGACAGAAGCTATCTTGCTCTTACGTGGAAGTACAATCTTGCTCTCAATCTCCAAATCGATCCCGTGTATCTCGGCTTGGAAATCTCCGAGATCAATCTCGGACTCGGCAAAGAGGACGGCGTTATGCCCGACGATTTCGACAGCTCCATTTATACGACTGCCGAAAATCTCGATACGCTTTCTCTCAACGTCGAACTTGGACTTGACTTGCAACTCAAAGGACAAGAAGAGCAAGTTCGCCTTGAAAAATACCTCGATTTGTTCCTTGCGGATCTCGGTTTGAAACTCGGTTTGGATATGTTTGACAACATCGATTATCAAATCGGAATCAGCGTGGGTGCAAACCTCGCTCTCAACGAACCCAACGACAGCAATATTGTTCTTGAAATAAAGAATAAAATAACAAATAAGAATATAATAGCGATTTACGTCAACGGCGGCGACGTCTACGTCGACCTCGGAAACCTCGGCAGCGATCCGTTCTACATCGAACAAACCAACATCAGCGAGATCATTTGCGACGCAATCACCAAACTTTTGGGTGATCTCAATTCGTCTGCAAGCAAGAATTCCGGCGCATCGACCGCTTCGGACACCGTAAACGCTATGAGCGCAGACGAGCAAATGCAACTCGTGCTTGACATCGCCGACGGCAAACTCGGCGTTCTCGTCATGCAAAACGTGCTTGTCGGACTTATTGCCGCACTCACTTCAAAGGGCGAAGGCAGCACCGACATTGCAACCATCATCGAAAAACTCGACCTCGACATCTCCGTCGGCGTCGATTTGCAACTCGATCCGTCTATCGCAATCAACGTCGATATCGACAGCAATCTCCTCTCTCTCGGCGTGAGCATCGACAACATCGATCTCGCAACGGGCAAGAGCAGTAACGCCTTCAACACCATCGATGCAAAAGCGAAAGAGGGTATCGACAAATTCGTGGAAATCACCGACTCTTCCTTCTCGGGCAAGAAATACAGCCTTGTGGACGGCAAGTACGTCGAATCTGCGGACGGCAATTTCAGAAGATATTATCGGGAACTCAACAACGCGCACATCGTTTCGCTCGACCTCAGCCTCATTGTAGACTACTATGCAAGCTCCACTTACGTGTACGTTGACGACGCAAAGACGCTCGAAGCGTTCTCGCCCAAGGACAGATACTCTCTCAACCTGTATGACAACAGATTCGTGCAAGACGACAACGGACATTATATCCGTGAAGGTTTTGAATTTGACGAATTGCTCAACGTCATTCTCGGCATGGATGGTTTTAAAGACGTGCTTGCAACAATGCTTCCGCAAATCAGAATCAACACCGACAACGAGGAAATAGGTTTTGACGTGATTAAAAACGCGTTCAGCGTCGGCGAATTGCTCGAACGTCTGGGACTCAACCTTATGCTCTCGGACAAGATGGACGACGGCTTCAAACTCGACGTCAAGGCAAGACTCAACTTGCAAGAGATGGGATTGGAGGATCTGTCAAAGTTCGATCTGAGCAAACTCAATCTCAAAACGTTGCTCAACGGCATCGAAGCAAGCATCGGCATCGATTTCGACTACGAACATCCGGGCAGCAACACCAAGATAAATATTTATCTCATCAAAGACACGGTTTACATCGACATGAACGGCGTTGGCGGTCCTCGCGTTCAAATCGGTCTTATCGACGTGCTTGAAAAATTCGGCGTGGAACTTTCTTCTTCTAGCTCCGACGCTCAAACGGCCGCGGACGAAAAGGACGAAAGTTTGAATATCGCAAAAGTCGTGAGCGCAATCGTTTCCAAGCTCGTTCTTGCCGCAAAACCCTGGGAAAGCGGCTCTCTCAACAGAATAGATTATCTCGGCGTATTCGTGCGTTCCAACTTTATCAACGACGTGCTTTCGATGCTCCTCAAACAAGTCATCGATTCTCAAAACGTCGTGGTTGACGAATCGCAAAGCGGCCTCTACCTCTATCCGCAAACGGATAAGTTTGCATACTGCGGATTGAAAGACGCTCTTGCGTTGCAACTTAAACTCGCTCTTGCAAACAAGAAAGATCCGATCAAAAAGAACGAGGACGGCACGAACAAACAATACACCATCGACCTCAACCTCGGTCTTGACGCGAAAGTCGATCTTGAAAGCGTCGATACGTATCAAACTCTTCTCGACAACGACGAAAGACTCGAATTTATCTCTCTTGACGATTACATCGCAAATATCGTTGCAATCATAGGCGGATTCAGAGGCGAAAGCTATCAAAGAGAAACCGAACCGAAGAACAACGGCATTTACTACACCTTCAAAGAGGACGCAAACGGCGAATACTTGCTCAAAACCGGCATGTATCGCAAGCCGAACTTCAATATCGACGCAGAGGGTGCGTACGTGTTTGACGAAACGACTGGCGAATACAGACTTATCGCAGACGGCGAAGTCTTGCCCGAAGGCACGGTTCGTTACACCAAAGAAGATTTGAGCGGCGTCAGCATGTATTCTCGCTCATTCGCAACCGTAAAAGCAGGCGAGGACGGCAAGCAATACGCATATTCCGTCAGATACGACCTCGATCCCAACGGCGAATACGTTTACGACTCCGCAAGAGATCTCTACGTCAACCGTAACGACGCGGACGCTCCCATAAGCACCGAGTATTACACCAGAGTTGACGACAATATCACAATCACGGAAACCGACGCGGACGGCAACACCACAACGCGCAACGCTCTTGCAAGCGAAGTAAAACTTTATGCAAGATGCGGTCAAGAAACCTATCAGGATCAAAACGTTTCGTTGAGCGTGAGCGGTTTGATTTACTTCAATTCCGCAAGTGCGGAAGTCGTCAATGCGGGCGGATTGCTCCCCAGCGTATTCCGCGATATGATAATCAACTTGCAAACGATGTCCGCATTCAACGCGGGTATCGGCCTCAAAGTGTCGGCAAACATCGACCTTGCGGCTCTTGATTTGCAAGGACTAGCCGCGGGAGGCGCAATCGACAGCTTTATCGCAAACAGCGATTTGAGCAAGATAGAACTCGCAATCGAATTTATCGAAGTCAACCCAGACGGTTACTTTGCAAAATACGACACGGCAAGAAGCACGAAAGACGGCAACGACAAGGTGCTTGGCGGTCTGTATTTGAGCGGCGGTACTCTCTATCTCGACCTCACCAAAGTCGTATCCACTGCGGAAAACTATTCCAAGATCGAAAACTTTGTTGACTTTGCAAAGAAAGTTGCAGATAAGTTCGGCAAGAAAGACGACAAAGAGAAGAACGGCGCACAAACCGCAAGCGACGATGTACAACGCTCTGCGGAACGCGACGCGGTTCTCCTTTTGGCTTACAGCGACGCTCAATTCCAAATCCAAATCACAAGAGCGTTGATCGCATTCGTGCTTGCAACGTTCATGCCCGACCTCGGCTCGCTCGAAGACGTGTTTGACGTGTTCAACATTTCGCTCGGTATCGACCTCGGCGAACCCGTCTACAAGTTGATCGACGACTTGACGGACGCAACAGAAAAAGCGAAGTTCGACAACGAGTATAAGAACGACAGATACACCTACTACGAGAACGAAAAATTCGACGGTATCGCAAACGACGTCTACTACGTCGCAAACGGCGAATACTATGAGGCAAGCACCACCGACGTTTACGAAGTTATCGCAAGTGAAGATGGTACGTCCTACGGCAACAAGCAAAGATTCGAGAACGGCAACCTCACTGAAGGCAAGACCTTTGCGGTGCTTTCTCTTGGCGAATATCACAACATCACCAACAAAGCGGAAGGCAAGTACGTGCACTCCAACGCAAACTACTATGCGAAGATTGCCACGAGCGAAACACCTATCAGCTTGCGTAGTTACAGAATGTACAGAAAGGACGCAAGCGGCAACGAAATCGTCACCGATACGTATATCAAAGGCGACACTTACATCCGCTACAACGGCAACGAATGTCCGATCGAAGAAGTGCAAACTCGCAAGTTCGGTTACGTCAAAGACGTAAACGGCAAGTACTATCGCACCGTCAACCTCTATTCTGCAATCAACGAATACTATCTCGGTCTCGACATAGCAATCGGTTGCGTCAACATGGGACTTAAACTCGGCGGCATCGACATCGGATTCGGCGCAGGCAACGAATTGTTGCCGGCATACATACGCGACGGTAAAGAACACTCTCGCCTTGTTGACAACGGCGACGGCACAAACAGAGAAATCGAATACACCGACGCACTCACCGATGACGAAAAAGCGGCGTATCAAGACGTGCCCACCAACATGTTCTACGACACCGTCATCACCGTCGGTTTCTCCGTCGAACTCGAACTCGGCATCACCGAAGGCACGCTCGATTTCGGCAGAATTTTGAGTTCTATCATAGGCGACCTCACGGGTATCGTGGTTGAAATGCCCTCTACGACGAAGGGTTATTCTTCCGCACACTTCAGACTTGACGTGTCGCTCATGGTGGATATCTACGACCTCACCAAGTCCGAACTCAAAATCGAGCTTATCAACGTCACCGAAACCGGTTACGAAAGTTTGTGGCTCGGCGCATATTACGTCAACAACACGATCTACCTCAACCTCGAAGATGCGTTCAACATCCAAAAGGTTGCAATCGGCGGACTTAATATCGCTGAAATTCTCAAAGATTACATCATCGACTTCGACACCGAAAAAGCTCTCTTCACGGCAGGATCTTCCGCACAAGCGGCGTCCACCGACGAGGCGTTTGTCGCAAGCGACGCACAAACGAGCGATATCAATCTCAGCGACAAGGAACTTGCGCTTTCAATGCTCATCAACAAAGACTTGTTCACCTTGAAGCTCGGAGACCAACTCTTCGACACGATCCTCGAATACATCCCCGAAGATTTGCTCGGATTCGATATCAAAGACTTGTTCTATCAGGAAATCAACGGCGGCGTGCAAGTCGAACTCAACACGTCCGACAGCATCAACCTCTCCGTTGACGTGGCTCTCGGACTCGACGGCGACAGATACAACAAAGATTCCGTCTATACGGCATCCGAACAAGACAAAGAAGCTCTTGTCGGCAAGCTCAAAGATACGAACGCAGCGTACTACGTGTTCAGAGCGGACGAAAACGGCTACTACGTCAAAGAAAGCAACGGTAGCTATGTGCGTGCAATCACTCCCGACATGAGCCTTGACGGCGTAACTCGCTATGCAAAATACAGAGTTATGCTCGACGAAGCCGCAAACAAACCCTATGCGATGAAAGTCGTTGACAACGGCAAAGGCGACGGCAGCGAAGTTCTCGGCACGACGAAAGAAGAAGTTATCGTTTCGGGCGACGACGCAGAATATATCTACAAGCTCGTTTCGGGCGCACTCGCAAACAAATCCTTCGTTTCGGACGGCGCAAAATACGACACGACGCTTACGCTCGGCCTTGCGATCAAGAACCTCGATATCGCATTCACCAACTCCCGTACGTACGTGCTTAGCGGCGACGAGCTTGCAGAGTACACCAATATGGACGACGTCGATAGATTTACGCTCAGCGAAACCATCGACATCACCACGCAATTCAAGGCCGGCAAAGAAAACGACATCGATTTGAGCGCAGTGCTTAAAGCGTTCCTGCCCAGCCTCACCGACGAGCAACTTCTCGTCATCAAGGCGCAAGCGGACGATGGCGGCGACGTAAATCGTTCCGTCCAACTCGTCGTTGACGCGGATATTCAGATTGCGGCACTGCTCAACTACATGCGCACGGAGCTTGTCAAGTACGCAGGCGACGATGACCAATTTGACGGCGACATGGATTTGTTTACCGTCCTCGAATTGCTCAAAAAGGTCATCGAAAACATCAAGCCTTCCGAACTTGTCAACCTCATCGCAGACATTGCAAGCTACGTCAATCTCTCTGTCAGATTGCAAACCAAGGGCGGCAACGACAGCGAATATCACGATATGCTCGGCATCTACATGGTCGGCGGCACGTTCACGCTTCTTACCGACGAGGAGAGAAACAACGTTTACAGCGAACACTACGTCGATCCGAGCGAGAGATACGATCACTATTTCGAAACCAAGAACGGCAGCTACTATCTTGCAGAGGACGGCACGTACAAATACATCAGCGCAAGCGAGTTTGCAGGCACAAGATACTCCTACGATTCAAGCTATTGCTACAAGAACGAAAAGGGTAACTACAAGCGTGAAAACGGCGGCTTGTTCGTGGATTTGAGCTACTTCAACATCCCGTCTTTGCGCATTGACGCAAACGAAATCCGCAAGCTCGTGAGCAGCATCTTCGCGGCAACTTCCCAAGAAGCGATGACGGCGGCTGACGATAACAACGGAAACGGCGAAGAAGACAAGAAAGACAAGATTTCTTTCCCGCTCGTCAAAGACGATTCTATCCTCGGCTATATCAGAACGTTTGCATACGGTTTGCAAATCACGTCAAGGTACGTCAAGGTTCTTGCGCAAGCAGACTATATCAACAGCATTCTCTCACTCGTGATGGGCGAGAACGCTATCCAATTCGACGCGGACGAATTCAAGAATCAATCCAACGTTACGCTTTACACCGACAACACGAGATACTCCTATGCACAGGCAAACGTGGTCGTGGACGAGTTCAAGAGCAGTGTAGCGGGACTTGACAAATCTTCTGCGGAATACAAGAAACTCGCAAAAGATCTCAAAAACACGCTCACCAAGTCCAAGTACTTGTTCGACATCACCGAGTACAGCGGCGTCGGCGCGCAAAACAAGGGCGTGTATTATAAGGATGCGGACGGCGCATACGTGCAAAAGTCCGAAATGTCCCAAGTCGAGCGCGAAGCATACGACAAGAAAGTCGTTGCAGGCACGGCAAGCTATTACGACATAAAGAAAGTCGAAGTTTTCGTCAAACTGCAAAACGGCGGCGCATACGTTCTCTATGCGGACGCAACTCAAACTCAAATCAACAACTGCGAAAAGGTTGAAGAACTCAAAAACGATTACTTGATCAGAGTGCCCAAACTCTACTTCAAGAACGCAAGCGGCGAATACGAAGCGGTCAATTTCACATACTGGCTTGTCACACCGCTCAAATCGCGCAACGAGTTTATCTCGATCAACCTCTATTTGTGGAATCACAAGGTTTCGCTTGCTATCAACGCACCCAAGGTCGGCGTGACCAAGTTCAATTACGTCACGGGCGAAGACGCAATGAGAAATCACGACATTTCCAACATCGCGTCCGGCGCACGCTACGTCAACACGAACGAGGACATCTACACGAGCGTTGACAAAGCGACCGACGGTACTGACAACTGGGTGTTCGATTATTACACCGCAGGCACGTTCGACACCGCAAAATACGCAGCTTCTCCGCGTTATTACGAGTATAAATCGAAATACGTCCCAATCGACGAGGACACTTTGTTCGTCAAAGACGCGGCAGGCAAGTATCAAAAGGCGGCGGCAAGCGCAGCAGAACTTCCCGACTACATCGGCGAGATGGAAAAGGGCAATGCAGAGTACTACGTGTGGACGGGCACCGCATACGTGCGCATCCAAAGAACGTTCATTTACAAGAAGTACACCTACAACACCGAAAAGAAAGTGCTTCTTGCGCACGACGACGTCAAAGACGATGATCAATACTTCGTCAAGGTTCAACAAGAAAGCTCTGTCAAACAACCCGATTTCAGCGACGCTAAGTACTCCGATTATCAATACAAAAAGTACGTTGACACCGACAACCTCTACTACATCTCGCTCACGCTCAGTGGAAGACTCTTCCTCGAAGCTGGCAAGATTTATCTCCCGTACGACGTGTACGAGGAGCTTTACAAGAGCTTGCACGGCGGAGTTGCACCCACCGACGATGTAATCAAGAGCATTGCGTACAAGAAATTCCAAGGCGACTACGTCAAGTTGGCGGCTACGGATAATATCTCAACCCTCAAAGCAAACGGCGGTTTGTATGTGTGGGTAAACAGCACTCTCGACGACAAATACAACGGAGTCAACGAGGCACTCGGCGATGTGTTGGGCAGCATTCTCGGCGCAATGAAGGGCAAATTCCAGATTGCGGAAGATATGACGTTCAACATCTACTTCTCGATTCGTCTGAACCTCGGCTTCAAGCTCTACATTCTTCCGTCGTTCAGCATCGACGTGCGTGACCTCGACGTCGCAATCGACGTTTGGGGCGAACAAAACGATTTGCTCGAAAACGGCAACTACGTCACGAGTGCAAACAGAGACGCAAACAACTATGAAGGCAAGTTGCTTGACGGAACCAAACCGCACATTCTCGGCATCTACTACGACAACGACAAAGACACAGGCAAAGCAGGTCTTTATATCGATGCGGAAGCATTGCTCGGCAAAGACGCAAAACTCTTCGTGGATATGAGCGAGTATCCTCTTGAAGACGTGCTGACGGGAATTGTCGGCAAAGCCATCCAAGGCGATGCGTCCGACGCATCCGTGGCATCCGACGAAGTGACGGACAAGAACCCCGACAAGCAAAGCTCGGCATCCACGAGTTTGTTCCTCAACATATTCACAAACGCAATCGCAATAAACGTTACGTCCGGATTTGCGAAAGTTTTGCTTGCAGAACTTTTGCCCGACAGTGCAAGCATTGCGGATATGTTGCCCAACCTCAAGGTTTATATCAAACAAAATCTCAATCCGTACGACATTACGATCGGTGCAATTCTCTTCAACGAGAAGGGCGACGTCCCCATGTTCGACCTCGGTCTCAACATCCAAGGTTTGAACGGCGTTGCAGGTGAGTCGTCATCCATAAACTTCGGCAGAAAAGAAGACATTTTGGCAACGCAACAAGGCTCGAACTCAATCTTCTACTATGCAAGCTTCTATCGCGATAACGACAACAACGATTACACTAACTACTACGGAAAGAATTTCCAAAACAAAGATTACGTGCGTCTTTACAAAGGCGTTGACGGCAACGAGTATTACGCAAAAGAAAACGGCGGATACGATTTGTCCGACAACGGCGACGGCACGTACACCGCAACGGAAAACGCAAGCGGCAAATATGCAATCTACAAGAGCAACGACGGCTCGATTGCGGGTCCGGAAGACAGATATATGTTGGCTGCGCCCGTGTATAGCGAAGTCGTAAAAGCAAGACAATACGCATACGACGGCATCGTTTACACTGACGTTGACGGCATCTATATGCCCGTCCACGAAAGACTCAACGATATCGCGGGCAACAATAACGTCAAGAACAGCAGTTACAGAGAACTTGTCAAGACCAATCAATTTGCAACGTTCACCGGCACGCTCTATATCGTTGACAGCAACAGCAACTACGTCAAGACCACAAAGGACAATTTGCAAGGCTTCACGGGCGAGGGCAATTTGCAATACAAGAAGCTTGCGAACGGCACGTACGAAGCAATCGACGCAAACGGCAACGGCTACACCGATATGGAAGAGGCCGACACTTACACCGGCACGGTGTACAAGAAAGTCACCGATTTCACCAACTACACCAAGGCACTTTCGCTCAATCTCGGCGATTTGCTCGGCGGCGGTGAGTTTGACGTGACAAGCGTCCTTGCGGGGCTTGACAGCGTTGAACTCGGTGCAAACCTCAACATCAAGATGACGCTCAACGACGTTATCAACTGGACGTATCAATTCACCAAATTCATTGACAACGACCAGATTGCAGAGTACCTCTACTTTGTTGCGACGTCACTTAAAAACAACAAGGAATTCGAGAGCCTTATCGGCTTGAACGTCGATCTCAAGGCGTATCTCAAACTGGCAAATCTCGTCAAGATGATTGCGGGCGACAAGAGCGTCGGCATTTTGCAAGCTCTCGAAGGCGCAAAGATTTATCTCGAATTGACCTACGTGACCAACTTCCACGGTGACGCGCAACCCAAAGCGTTGTTGTGGATTGAAATTAAGGACGGCAAGCTCTATCTCAACCTCGACGCAAGCGAAATCGGCGACATCGTGGGTTGGGGCGACTTCTTCTCCTACGGCGTTATAGAGGGGCTTGATCTTTCAAGCATTCTCGGTTCGAGTGCGACGACCGCTTCCGCACAAGCGTCCGTTGCGGCAATGGCGGCAGACGAGGAAGTCAACACCGGTATGATCCCCGCAAATATTTGGAGCGTCCTCAACGTCGTGCTTGGCAGATTGCTCATCGCAAACGACTTCATCACCGTCGGCCTCAACGAAACTCTCGTTGCGGACCTTATCGGTATGCTTGCGGAAAGCGATAGCGAAATTCTCCAAAGCATCGGTGAATTCTTGCCCAAACTCCGCACGACCAACACCAAGGACACCAGCGGTATCACGATCAACTTCTACGGCAATTCGCCTAGCATCGACATCAACCTCGGCTTCAAGGTTGGCATGCTCTACTACGAAACCGTTGCGAAATTCAACGCAACGTACGGTGCAAACGGAGAGTATGCAAAGACGAGCGATTGGAGCGGTACGACATTCGTTAAGAACGCAAACGGCGAATACGTCGTCGGCGCAAGCGACAACGACAACACGTACGTGCTTATGTCCACCGACGATTATGCTCTCGTTGCGTATGCATATCCCGCATGGGACGGCGACACCTACGATTACGACGCGACAACGAACACGTTTGAAAAACACACAGCAAGCGGCACGAAGGGCGCATACCTCAAACAAGGCGACTTTGCAATCGCGATTTCTCTGGGCAAACTCTACGCAACCGTCAACAAAGACTTCTCGGTTGACAAAGACAGCAAGTTTGCCGACAAAGACGCGGGCGGCAACGTCAAATACGTCGAATCTGCAACCGGAAAGTACGTCAAGGACGGCGAAATCTATCGTCTTGCAACCGAAGCGGACAAAGATTTGACTCATTATGCCGCATCATATTCGAATTACGTGAGATTGCAAAATGCAACCGCACATCTTGAAATGTCCATTGACATATCGTTGTACGGCAGCGGCAAAGCAGGCGACGCAAACATTATCGATTTGAGCGAACTCCTCGATATGATTATGGGGCTTATCAGCCCCGACAGCGCAATCAGCGGATCTACGCTCAAACTCAACATCGTCAACGAATTCGGCAACGACCTCGGTGCGTTCCTCACGCTCGACCTTGTTGCGAACATCGATGTCAAAAACTTCAAAGTCGAACTCGGCTTGCAACTCAACAAGAATGCAAAGGGCACGGACGGCACGTCTGCGAAGAAGACGTTGCTCGGCGTTTATCTCATCGAAAACTCCGTGTACGTTGACCTCAGCGGCATCCTCGGCAACACTGCGAAGATTGCGGTGACCGACCTCAATCTCGACGGATTGCTCGAAGGCGTTCTCGGCAAGTTCCTGAACGGCAGTGAAGAGAGCGGTGCCACGGGCGCAAGCGTTGCAAACAGCTCCGACATCAATACGATTGAAAACAACAAAGATCATTTGAGAGATTACGCATACTTCATGATCAACGTAACTCCTCAAAAACTCTTGATGCAACTCAACGCAGACCTCATCAACGCAATCTACAAGAAGATAATGCAAATCCGCGGTCTCGAACAAAAAGATTTGCTCCCGGACATTGGTGACTTGCTCTTCAGAATGGATTCGCTCGGCGGAAAGACGGAGTTCAGCCTCAATCTGAGATTGAGCGATGGCTTGTACTTCTGCCTCGATATACCTGCGGCGCAAATCACCAAAGATATAAGCAAGGGCATTGCGGAGGCCTTCAACCTTTCGACAGAGAGAAAGAACTTCTACAAGGCACTCACTTCCGACGAACTTGCATCGTTCACGGGTGACAAATACGTCAAAGACGCAAGCGGCAACTATGTTGTGGACACGGCGGCGGTCGATTCGAGCAAGACTTACTACAAACTTGCAAAGACCGCAAACGTACCGCAAGGCTACATCGAAATCTTGTCGCTCGACCTCAACAGCCTGATCGGCGGTACGGGTACGTTTGACATCTCGTCTCTCAAGCTGCCCACAATCGGTCTTAGTGCTTCTTTGGAACTCACAATGACTTCAAAGAACCTCAAACCCGGTGACGAAGGCTATTCGGATTCGCTTGCAGGATGGGTTATCTCCTTGTTTGAAAACCTCCTCGGCGGACAATCCATGTTCGGCAAGTTCACCGCGCTTACGCTCAACAACGGCGCGCTCTACGACGGCGGAACTCAATACGAGGGCAAAGTCTACGTCAAGAACGGCGACGCATACGAGCTTTACACGGGCACGACCTACTCGGCATCTACGACGTACTATAAGTACACGCTTGCGGATATCAACATCACGATGGCAAGCGAAGCCATAAACTTCACAATCGACATTGCGGCGAACATCAATCTTGCGCCTATCCTCGCATACGGCATCGGCGGCATCTTGTTCAGTGACATCGCAGTCGACATCAAGGCAGGCGATCCGATCAATTCCACGATCCTCAGCCTCTACTATCTCGGTTCTTCAAGACTTATGAAGCAATCGGACGGCAGATGGGAACTCGGCGCGGCAACAAGCCCCGTTTACACAGAGAATGAAATCTATTCGGATGCAATCTACATCGACGCAACCGGCTTGGGACTCGGAAAGATCAAGTTCCAAGGCATTGCGGGATTGCTCGGCGCAACTCCGAGCTATGATGCGGCAATCGCATCCGGCGCAAGCGTAAGCTCCGACGCAACAACTTCGGACGCAGACGCAAGTGCGGAAGCAAAGGCGGCGGCAGGCAATGCGTTGTATTTGCAAGTCGATATCGAAAACGGACGTCTCGGCATGTCATTCGACAGTGCGTTTATCTCAACGCTCATCGGCATGCTCGGCATTGATCTCGGCAACATAACGCTTCCGCCAATCAAGTCCGTCAAACTCGATATCAATCTCGGTGAAAGCGGATTTGAATCCATCAACCTCAACGCTCAGCTCGACAGCGTCGGCACGGGTGCTAACGTTGCAATCAAGAACGTGTCTCTCGGCTTCGGCGAAAGCAAGGTTGACAGCGAAAAACTCATCAATTCGGTGAAGACCGGTTATGCAGGCTTGACGTTCTCCAAGACGTCCGGTTTGATGTCTCTTGTCCAAAACGCCATCGACAACCTGAAGCCGGGCCTTTCCATCAACATCCAAAACAAAGTATGGCAATTGGCACAGGCAAGAAAAGTTGCAACGGCATACGAACATTCGAGCATCACGCTCAATGGTAGAAAAGTCTTTACGGCCACAAACCTCAAAGACGACAAGAACAACGAATCGGCAAAGAGATATAATATTCGTCTTGACCTTAAGAGTACTCGTGCAAAGACGGGATTGTCGGTCATCGTCGGAGGCAACAATATCTTCATCACGGACCTCAATCTTGTCACAGGCGGTTTGGCAGGTGCAATCGTGCCGTTGATTTCGGCACTTAACTGTATCGATCTCGGCGGTATGATGGGCAGCTCGCCGCTCCTCCAACTCGTCAGCGGAACGGACGGCGACGATTCAACCTATGAATATCCGTCCGCAAAGACTGCGGCAGACAACGTTTCGACGGCGGCGGCAAGCGGTTGGAATTCGGACAAGACAGCGTATACCTATCCGCTCAAACTTGAAAACCTCATCAAGAGTGTTGACGTCAACCTGTTCAACGACCACGAATATTGGCCGTACTTTGACGGCGCAACGCAAGTGTCAAACGGCGCAGGTAAGATATCTCTCAAAGTCAAACTCAACAAAGATGCCTACAACGAGCTGATGATTATGGTTACATCGATTCTTATGGGATTGATGAAAGACAAGATCGACAGCAATGATGGCGAGCCGTATTTCGGCGATGTGCAAACGGCGCGCACAGGCAAAACTGATATTACTGGTAGCGGATTGAGCTCATATCTCATTGATGGTATAGGCGATACAGACGAAATTACAAAGTTCTACAACGGACTCGACGAGTTGGTGAAGAGAGACGCTTCTACGCAAGAAAAAGTCAAATATGTCGAACCATTTGCAAGATCGCTTCCTGTCACACTGACCAAGTGGGCGTTGATGTTTGCGCTTGATGCAGCCAAATTGTCCATCGACTGGGGTATGATCCAGGGTCTTGCAAGCGAGGTTGTCGAAGACCTCAACAAACTCATCGGCGGAATTCTTCCCATACCGTTTGCAACAGGTGTGATCGATCCGTCAATCAATATCTACATTGACCTCAACCCGACTGCAAGCGAATACGGATGTAACGACGGACAAACCGTCAAACCCGGCATCCAGGCAATCGAAATTATGGTCAACGGCGAGAAGAACGGCGTCGGTACTTCTATGAAGTACAACAAAGCGATAACTACTACAAAGAGTGAGATGAGTCGTATGGCTTATGGCGGAGGAGCAAGCGCAACCGAAACAACGACGACGCTTGACAACGCATGGGATTTCTTCATGATTCGCATCACGCCGTACAGCTTCAATGAAAGTTCGTTCACGTCGGGCATGTTGCAATTCGACGACTCCGAAAGTGCGGCAAACATCGGCGTTGAGCCTCCGACGGAAATCGTCATCGAAGATCCTGCAACAAGAAAGGGTTATGCGGTGTCCGGCGGCGCGAGAAAAGATTTCGAGCTCAGAGACAGTTTCTTCTTTGACGCAACGCTCTTCCCGCAAAAAGCAACCGTAAACTTCCCGATTTGGATTGAGGACAGACAAATGACGTCCTACAACGCGGGTAGTCAATATCAGGACGCAACGGGTACTTATATCGTTTGGGATGCGGCGTCCGTCGATTTGACGGCGGCAAATTCCGAAACGGCGGACGAAAACGGCAGACGTCTTGCAGGCTACGTGTACGGCTATGCGCTCAACACGGTGCTCTACGCAATCCCCGTCTACGTCACCAACGACAAGGAATTGCAAACCGTCAAAGGATTCTATAGAAACAACGACGGTTCGTACAGCGAAAAGGCTCTCGGCGTGGATATCGACACGGAAAGCTCCAAGTATATGGCAGAGCTTCCCGACCTCGTGAGAATTGCCTTCTCCAGCGGCAAGTACACGTTCGGCACCTACATGACGGACAGCTTGGGCAACATGGCATACGCGGTTATCAACCCGATAAGCGGCGCTCCGAGCGAGAACGGATATCAGATTCTCACTCAACCCACGCAAGCGGAGATCGACAAAGGTGCGACAGCAAACGTCAACAAAGACGGCAACAAGTACGTGCTCTATCCGGCGTATATCGCAGGTCTTGTGACCGAAAGCAAGGATGGCAAGGACGTCTACAAGACGATCACCGTCGGCGACGCAACGTATTACGTGCTCGACCGCAGCAAGTTGCCCACCGGCAGACAATTCCCGGCAGGCACGATCGAGTGGAACACCGACGACTTCAAGTACGATTGGCAAGGTTCGACGTCTTGGAAGAGCGGTGACGAAAGCAACGTCGTCAAAGTCGGCTTCACGTATCAATGGGGTCTCGGAAAGGCTGTTGAGGACACTATTGCGCTCACTGCAAAGAACTACAAGATTTCAAGACTTACCTCGATGAGCACGTCCAAAGATTCGTCCGCACCGCAAGTGTCCTTCAAGAGCGAGCGCGACAGCAACGGCAATTACACGACGATCTTTGAAATCGACTCTATGTCCGTCGACGCAAGCACGCAAGATCTCGTTGCATATCTCAACTCCTTCAAGTACGTCAACGGCAAGTTTGTCACCGAAAGCTCGATGACGGGCTACGACGTCGAGTGGGATACCACCGAACTTGCAAAGGCAATCGATGCGATTAAGCAAGATGGAAAAGTCAACTTCTACAAGGGCATTGACATCACCGTCAAGGCAAAAGTCGGCGGCGAAAGATTCAGCATCTTCACGTCGGTGACAAAGAATCTCACAACGACAGACAAAGTCGGATTTATCGGCAAGAGCGAAACTTACGTCGGCAAGTTTGCACAGGAAGTCAATGTCAGAATCGTCGTCAAACCCTTCGTGTTCGATTCCATGGTCAGCGAAGTGACCTTCGATCAATATCAATACTCGACGATAACGGCAGAATCTCTCGGCAACAGTTATCAGATTTACGTCAAAGACGCAAGCGGCAACAAAGTCGCAAAGACTTTGAGTGTCGGCAGTGCGCTTCAAGTTGAAGCTCCGTTCATCAAGGCGGGCGAAACCTACTACGACGCGTACAACAACGGCGTGCACAAACTTACGTCCGACGAAATCACGTTCAACGGATACAGCAATTCCAGAAGCTATCCGCTCTACGTCAAACTCACGATAGGCACAGAGTTCAGCGGCAAGCAAGAAGTTTACGTGCCGCTTGCGGTCAACGCGCTCTCTCCGTCCACGCTCAACGTGACGGTGTCGCACGAAGATACGCTCAACCCGACTTGGGTCGAGAGTGAAGAGCACGAGAGATATCAAGTGTCTTTCGGTTCGGCAACGCACACCATGTACCCCGATTGGAGCACGGTGACGTACTACACCAACGCGGCATGTACGAAGGTGAAAGCAGAGCAAAATATCTTTGACGGCGGCACGATTTACGCACAAGTCGAAGCAAGAGTCAAGGATGCGGACGGCAAAGATCTCGCACTTGTCAACACCGGCAAAACGGACGAAAACGGCAATGCGATTTACGAAGCTCAAAAGATCACGCTCCGTTTGAGTGTCGAACAACAAACCGTCAAGAGCGTCAACTTCTTCTATGACGAATCAATCGGCGACCTTGCTTCGTACATCAGAGTGAACGGCATGACGGCAGAGCTGAAAGCCAAACTTGCCGACAAGAACAACTACACCGGCAGCGTATATCAACAAACGCACGTCATTGACGGCGAAGCGTTCGGTATCGATCCTATCAACTTTGCACAAAATCGTTCCGACTACTTCAAGACGAGCGATTGGGGCGACGTTGCAAACGGCACTCCGGTGCTTGTCAACCTCGTCAAAGGCGACAGCTATATCGCATACGTCAGAGCGTTTGAATCCGTCGTGTCCGATGCAAACTACAACGGCATCTCGCAAACGATCTACGCATTGATCGGCAACAACAAGGTTGCAATCAACGTCAATATCCCGTCTTATGCGTTTACGGGCGGCAAGCTTACCGACAGAGAAAGCAAACTTACGACCCTCGGCGGCAGAGTGGCAGGCGAAGGCGCAGAAGTTTTGAGCCTCGGCTACAACGTCTACGACGAGTGGAAGTTGCCTGCATCCGCAAACGTACAGACTGCGGAAGGCAAGGACGCAATCGACGTTGCAATCAAGTGGATCGATTATGCGGCACCGAGCAAAGACGAAATCGTCACCGACGAAAGCGGCTCTTACGTCGAACGCAAGTACTTCTTCTTCGACGGACTTGCAATCCGCTATCCGCAAGCCGACGGCTTCACTGCAAGAATTTATCTCGACGGCTTCAACGCAGCGGCGGATATAGTGCCCGACGGTATGAGCAACGAATACGACGTGTTCGACAAGTTCACGTTCGCAACGACGGCAACCGTCACGGTGGACGGCACGACATACCACAAAGTACCGCTTCATTGGCTCGACACAAGCATGCCGACGGCAGAAGAGATCAAGAACGGTTCGTTCACACGCAAGGCGTACGTGCTCGGCAACTACGTTGCAGGCAACGACATCACGTTTGACTACACCGTCACGATCAACAACGACTTCACGCTCGACGGTATAAGCGGTAGCTATAAGGAAGGCTTCGCGACAGACTTGACGGCGGACAACTTCTATAAGGGCTTGCTCAAATCCACGACGCTCCGAGTCAACGGAAAGGA
>ENA-ORSK01000296-ORSK01000296.1-human-gut-metagenome-genome-assembly--contig:-NODE-296-length-53392-cov-6.649999_pt1 | contig 53392 bp, 42 predicted proteins | sample MGYA00242192_ERZ509159 | MGnify/ENA primary metagenome ERZ509159 (study PRJEB26280, sample SAMEA2338663) | human gut metagenome | biome: human gut; feature: human-associated habitat; material: faeces...
GCCCAGGTGTTGCTGTCCGTTACCTTTACGTCAATAAAGCTGCCGATCAGACTCTTGTCACCCTTCAGCCGCACCAGCCGGTTGCCCTCAGTGCGGGAGGCAAGGGGGAAGTTTTCGTCGTCGCTCTCGCCGTCCACCAGCACCCGGACGGTCTTGCCCACATAGGCGGCGTGAAGCTTGGCGGAATTGGCATTCTGGACTTCCAGGAGCTTATCGAACCACTTCTGCTTTTCGGCACGAGTGGCGGGGTCTGGCATGGCTGCCGCCTTTGTGCCGGGACGGGGGGAGTAGATAAACGTAAACAAAGCGTCGAAGCCCACTTCCTCCACCAGAGAAACGGTGTCCATGGCTTCTGCCTCCGTCTCACCGGGGAAACCGATGATGACGTCGGAGGTCAGCACCAGACCGGGCATTACGCTTTTGGCGTAGCGAATTTCCTCTAAATATTTCTCCCGGGTGTAGCGGCGGTTCATCTCGTTCAGTACGCGGTCATTGCCGGACTGGAAGGGAAGGTGGAGCTGCTTTGCCACATGGGAGCACTTGGCCATCACGTCAAAGAGGTGGTTGGTGGCATCCTTGGGATGGCTGGACATAAAGCGGATCAAGTATTCGCCGGGGATCTTGTCGATGTCCTCTAAGAGATCCGGGAAATGGTAGTCCAGATCCAGATCATTGCCGTAGGAGTTGACATTCTGCCCCAACAGGGTGATGTCCTTGTAACCGGCGGCAACCAGTTCCCGGACCTCCTGCAAAACGCACTGGGGATCACGGCTGCGCTCCCGGCCCCGGACATAGGGTACGATGCAGTAGGAACAGAAATTGTCGCAGCCGTCCTGAATCTTGATAAAATCGCGCGTTTTGCAATGCGCGGCAAATATTTCCCCCTTTCGGTACTCCGTCGGCAGCTCGTCGCGCAGGCAGCCCGTCGAATTGAGTTGCTCTATGAGCCTGAGCTTGTCGGCTGTCCCCGCGACAAAATTCACGTTTTCCGAAAACTGTCCGCCGTCGTGCTGAGCGGCGCAGCCGCACACGAGTATTTTAGCGTCGGGATTGAGTTTTTTGCAGCGCGAAATTGCCTGACGCGATTTGCGTTCCGCCTCGTTGGTCACGGCACAGGTGTTGATGATATAAATATCCGCCTTTTCAAGCCCCTCGCAAGCCCGATAACCCGCGTTTTTCAAACCTGCGACAAGCTGTCTGCTTTCGTAAAGATTGGTTTTGCAGCCCAATGTAAAGACGCTGACTTTTTCTTTCATATTTTCCGATTGTTGAGACGCTCGTTCAAAACGCTCAGCGCGTACAGCCCCGCTGTCTCTGCACGCAGCACGCGGCGACCAAGACTGATGGATACGGCGCCCGCGTCAACAAGCAAATTTATTTCCTCCGTTTCAAAGCCGCCCTCGCTGCCTACTATGACGGCTACCCTCGTCAGCTGCAAACGCCCGTCGAGCGCGTCGGAAAGCGTCTTTTGACTTTCATGCTCGTTGCACAGCAGCACAAGGTCGAAATCTCCGAAAAAACGCGGCAGCTCGCGCAAACGGACAGCTTCCTTAACCTCCGTGACGAAAGCTCTGCCGCATTGCTTAGAGGCTTCCTTTGCAATTCTGTTGAACCGTTCGATTTTTTTGAAATCCGCCTCGGCGACGGTGTTTCTGCCGACAAACGGACGTATCTCGTCCGCGCCAAGCTCTACAGCCTTTTGCAGACACCAGTCCATTCTCTCCCCCTTGATAAGCCCCTGAAACAGCGTGACTCCCACGTCGTTTTCGGCGGCGCAGCAGGAGACGGAAAGGATTTTGAGCCGCACGCAGTCCTTGTCAAAGCTCTCTATTTCACACTCGCAGTCCCTGCCGTCGTTGAAGCACACGATAAGCCTGTCCCCCGCCTTCATTCGCAGAACTCTGCTTATGTGCGCAAACTCCCCGTACAAAACGATTTTGTCCCCGTCAAGGCAATCCCCGACTCCCGCGAAAAATCTTCTCAGTCTCGTCATAACGGCTTTTCAGGCGCGACAAGAAGCGCCGCGCTCCACTCTCCCTCCGTCATAGTCTCCTTTGTTTCAAAGCCGTTTGCAGCAAACAGTCTCAGAGTTTCGTCAAGCCGCCCGCGCAGAATGCCGCTTAAAACGACCTCCCCCGCAGGCAAAGTCACGCGGGTTAGACTCGGAGCAAGCCGGGCAAGTATGTCGGCGGTCAGGTTTGCCGCGACCACGCCCCTTTCCTTGACGTCGTCGCAAAGATTGCCGTTTAAAAAAACGCAGCTGCTTTCCAGCCCGTTGAGCGCGGCGTTTTCCCTTGCAGCCGCGACAGCCTGCGCGTCAAAGTCTACAAGCACGGCGCGTTTGGCGCCGAGAAGCAGCGCGGAAAGCCCCAGAATACCGCTCCCGCAACCTACGTCGACGACGGTTTTTCCTTTCAGATTTACTTTTTGAAGCAGTTTGAGACACATCGCCGTCGTCTCGTGAGAGCCTGTTCCGAAAGCAACGCCGCTGTTGAGTTTGAGAATCGGCTTTTTCGAGTCGGATTCGAGCCAGACGGGACACACAACCAAGCCGTCCAATTCAATCGGTTTGAAATTTTTTCTCCAATTTTCAAGCCACTCTCCGTCGTCCCCGCAGGAAAAGGATATTTTCAGCGAGCCGCAGTCGGGAAAATATTTTTTAAGCTCCGCAAGCCTTTTCTCCGTTTCCTTTTCAACGCGCTCTTTGTTTTGCGGAGGAAAAAAGCCCCTGACCGCCGCTTCGTCGGGATAGCTTTCAAGAAGCCCCTCTTCCACATAGTCCCAGCCGCCGACAAGCAGGTCGTTTCTGTCGGTTATGCTCACCGACTCGCCCGTGACCTCGTAGAGAATTTCCGCCACCGCCTCCGAAGCCGCCGTCGTCGTCATAACGCAAATTTCACCGTATTCCATCGCGTCAATCCCGACTCAAAAGCGCGTCGATTACCATTTTTGCGGCTTCCCACTCGGTGCGCTTGTTTTCAAGCATGGCTTTCCCTTCTTCCGTCATTTCGTAATACTTGCGCGTTGCGCCCATTCTTTCGTCGCCCCAATTCCCTTTGATGTAACCGCAGCCCTCCATTCGGTGCAGCGCCGAATAGACGGACTGCTCGTTGGGCTTGTAGAGTCCCTTGCTTTTGCTCTCGATAAAGCCCCTGATTTCATAGCCGTACTTTTTTCCGTCCGACAGAGAATTGAGTATAATCGCTTCCACATGGCCGCGCAAAACGTCGCTGCTCAAAATTGCCATATTTTTTGCCTCCGTTTACATTTTTCCCTAAAATGTTATGTCACAGATAGATTAACATATCAATTTTATATTTGCAACAAAAATACGACAGAAAGACGTAAAAATTTGCAAAGCAGAGAGCATATAGAAAAATTTTTCTTCGCTTTTTTCCGCGGAGTGTTGAAGGTAGGCTCCTGCGTCGAAAGGCACTTTGTAACCATGTGCAAGCCGCCCGACTTCCTTATGGGAAAGCTTGTGGAAAGAGTCAACGGCAGACTTGTCGTGCGCGACAACAACATTCACGGAGTTGTTTTCAAGGAGGCGTTTCTGTACGCGTTGGGTTACAGAAAAACTGAGAAAAATTTTCGTCAGGCACAATTATAGAAAAAACGGAGCCGTTTGAGACTCCGTTTTTTTTTATTGCGTTTTGCCGTTTTTTATTTTTTCGTTAAGTTCGTCAAGCTCGGCAAGATATTGCTTGCGTTTCGGATAGTTTTTTAGGGAAAGCTGATTCTCGAATTCCGCAAGCTGCTTTTTGTTCGTCTTGTCCACGTTGGAGGGCACTTCCACCAAAAGCCGCACGAACAAATCGCCCGTCCTGCGACCGTTTTTGATGCCCTTGCCGCGTATGCGCAGCGTTTCGCCGTTTGCCGTCCCCTCCTCCAATCTGTGCGTGACCGAGCCGGACAGCGTGGGTATTTCCACGTCGCCCCCGTTCACCGCTACGGAAAAGGGTATAGGCACGTCCACGTAAAGGTTGCAGTCGTCCCGCTTGAAAAGCTTGCTCTGCTCGACGTTTATTATTACCAGCAGATTTCCGTTTACGCCGCCCGCGGCTGCGCTTGCGTTGCCGTATCCGTTGATAGACATGATTGCGCCGTTTTCCGTGCCGGCGGGAATGTGTATGGTTAGAATCTTTTTCTTGCTGACCACGCCCGCGCCGCTGCATTTTTTGCAGCGCTCGGTGACGATTTTGCCCGCGCCGCCGCACTTGCGGCACGTGCCCACCGTTACCTGTCTGCCGAAAAAGCTGTCGCGCACGTACTGCACGCGCCCCGTGCCGTGACATTCGTCGCACTCCTTTACGCTCGAACTGTCCTTTGCGCCCGTGCCGTTGCAGTCCGGACAGCGCTCAAGCCTGTTGAGCTTGATTTCCTTGCTTGCGCCGAGAGCCGCCTCCAAAAAGCTCACGTTCACGCTGCACGTTACGTCGCTGCCGCGCGGCGTCTGACGCTGCGCACCCGCGGAAGAACGCGAACCGCCGCCCATAAAGCTGCTGAAAATATCGAAAATATCTTCGAAGCCGGCTGTCGAAAAACCTCTGCCCGGACCTCCGAAGTTGAAATTTTCAAAATCCATTTCGCCGCTGTCGTACTTGCGGCGGCGCTCAGGGTCTCCCAAAATTTCATACGCTTCGTTGCATTCCTTGAATTTTTCCGCGCACTGCTTGTCGTCGGGATGCAGGTCGGGATGGTATTGCTTTGCCATCTTGCGGTACGCCGACTTGATTTCGTCCTGCGAAGCGGTTTTGGATACGCCTAAAATCGCATAATAATCTTTTTTTGCCATGTTATCTCTTTTTCTGTTTATTGTAAAATGCCTTTAAACCGCCGATGCGGACGGTTTCCCGTCCGCTAAGAAAGCTCATTCGGCGTCCTTGATGTCGAAATCGGGATTGCCGCTGTCGGAATCTCCTCCGTCGTTCTGTCCCGCGTCGCCGCCGTTCTGCGCCGCATTGGCGTTCTGCTGATAGAATTTTTGGAATATTTCGGCGTTGGACTTGGCAATACGCTCGGTTTCCTTTTTTATTTCCTCGATATCGCCTTTTTCAAGCACATCTCTGCCCGCCTTGACCTCGGCTTCAAGCTTTTCCTTGTCGGCAGGCTCCAACTTGTCGCCGCTCTCGCGGATAAAGCTCTCGATGGAGAACAAAAGCTGGTCGAGACTGTTCTTGACGTCCACCGCTTCCTTGCGTTTCTTGTCCTCCTCGGCGTACTTTTCGGCGTCCTTGACCGCCTTGTCGATGTCCTCCTCCGACAGATTGGTGGAGGAGGTGATTGTCACGCTCTGTTCCTTCTGCGTGCCGAGGTCCTTTGCGGTGACATGGACGATGCCGTTTGCGTCGATGTCGAATTTGACCTCTATCTGAGGGATTCCGCGAGGGGCGGGAGCAATGCCCGAAAGGCTGAACTGTCCGAGCGTCTTGTTGTCCGCCGCCATAGGTCTTTCGCCCTGCAAAACGTGTATGTCCACGCTTGGCTGATTGTCCGCCGCGGTGGAGAACACCTGCGATTTGCTTGCGGGTATCGTCGTGTTGCGTTCAATAAGCTTGGTAAACACTCCGCCAAGCGTTTCTATGCCGAGCGACAGAGGAGTTACGTCCAGCAAAAGCACGTCTTTGACCTCGCCGCCGAGCACGCCGCCCTGTATTGCCGCGCCGATTGCCACGCACTCGTCGGGGTTGATGCCCTTGTAAGGCTCCTTTCCCGTATATTTTTTGACCGCCTCCACTACCGCGGGTATACGCGTCGAACCGCCTACGAGAATAACTCTGTTTATATCCGAGGAGGAAACCTGCGCGTCCTTCATCGCCTGCTCCATGGGTTTGAGCGTTTTCTTGACCAACGACTCGGTCAGAGCGTCGAATTTGGCTCTTGTCAGGTCAACGTCAAGGTGCTTGGGTCCCGTCGCGTCCGCGGTGATAAAGGGCAGGTTGATGTTTGTCTTGGTTGTGCTCGACAGCTCGATTTTGGCTTTTTCCGCCGCGTCTTTGAGTCTCTGCATTGCCTGCTTGTCTTTGGACAAATCTATGCCGTTGCTCTTTTTGAACTCGTCTACAAGCCAATCTATAACAATGTTGTCGAAGTCGTCGCCGCCGAGCTTCGTGTCGCCGTTTGTGGACAGAACCTCGAAAACGCCGTCGCCTATTTCAAGTATGGAAACGTCGAACGTACCGCCGCCCAGGTCGTAAATCAAAATTTTCTGATTTTTGTTTTCGCCCTTGTCCAGACCGTAAGCAAGGCTCGCCGCCGTAGGCTCGTTTATGATACGGAGCACTTCCAGCCCCGCAATCTTGCCCGCGTCTTTTGTCGCCTGTCTCTGACTGTCCGAGAAATAAGCGGGAACGGTGATTACCGCCTGAGTCACCTTCTGTCCCAGATAAGCCTCGGCGTCCGCTTTAAGCTTTGACAGCACCATAGCGGATATTTCCTGAGGGGAATATTTCTTCCCGTCTATATCTACGGTATAATTTGTGCCCATATGTCTTTTTATTGACATAACCGTTCTGTCGCCGTTTACTACCGCCTGTCTTTTTGCAACCTGACCGACAAGCCTTTCGCCGTCCTTGGTAAAAGCCACAACCGAAGGGGTGGTTCTGCCGCCCTCGCTGTTGGGCACCACCACCGGCTCGCCGCCTTCAAGCACCGCAACGCAGCTGTTTGTCGTTCCCAAATCGATACCAATAATTTTTCCCATAATCGTTTAACTCCTTTTATTTCATGAATTTACTGATTTATTGCGGTTTTCAGACTCCGACGCAAACCTGCGCGTATCTCAAAACCTTGTCGCCGTAGCGGTAGCCGTTTGCATAAACTTCCAGCACGACGTTTTTTTCCTCTTCCTTGTCCGTTTCCAGACTGTGCACCGCGTTTGCTGTGGCGGGGTCAAAGGGCTGCCCCAGCACGTCGATTACCTCCACGCCGCAGTCGGCAAGCACCTTGTCGAACTGCCTGACTATCAGGTTGAACGTCGTCATGGTGACCTCGTCAAGCATTTCCCTCGCCCTGTCGAAGGTGTCGAGCACGGGCAAAAGCTTTTTTATTACGAACAGCCTGCCCTCCTTTTCGCTGTTTTCCGCCTGAGCGTTGGTGCGCCTGCGATAATTTTCAAAATCGCTTTTCAAAGCGGCAAGCATATCCAGATAAGAGTTTCCCTTTTCTATCTGCTTTTTAAGCTCCGCCTGCTCCTTTATCAGAATCTCGTTTTCCTTGGTCAACCCGTCAATCAAAGCTTTTGCGTATTCCCTAAGGCGCGGCTCGTCCATAGCGTCCATTTCTTCGGCGTTTTGCGTTAAAGTCTTGTCAGACTCCGCTTCCGTTTCGGGCGCAGCCTCTGTCTTTTCTTCGCCGCAGTTTTCGGGCGTCCCGTTTTTTTCCTGTTCCTTTTCCGTTCCCATATCGTTTTTGTCTGTCATTTTTTACTCCTCTCCGTCGTCGCTCAAAACCTTTGCCACCAGAGTGTTTATGTGCTCCAACACCTTTATTACCTTTCGGTAGTCCATACGCACGGGACCTATGACTCCCGCGCTGCCCAGCGTTTTCTCGTTTACCGACAGCCGCGCCGAAACTATCGAGCAGCCCTCCTCTATGCCCGTTTCCTCGCCGATTTTGATAGAAAAATCTATGCCCTCGCGGGGCTGCGAAACGGCTTCCGCCAAACCGTTGTTGTTTTCGAGGCTTGTGAGAAAGTGCTTTGCGCGGTCTACGTCGCTGTACTCCGGATAATCGAAAATCTTTGCTCTGCCCTCGGTGAAAACCTCGTTTTCCCTGTGGTCGGCAAGCCGCACGAGCAAATTGAGCACCTGCTCGTAAAGGCTTCTGAACGAACGAAATTCCTTCGCCACGATTTCCATAGGTCCCTGTCTGTTTTTCAGCTCGTCGAGACTTTTTCCCGCAAACATACGGTTGAGCCACTCGCTCGCCTTCGACGCGCTTTTGTCGTCCAGATTTTCCGTGCGGATGACGTTGTCCTTTAAAACCTGCGTGTCCGTCACAATGACGACAAGCGCGCTGTCGTCCGAAATGGGCAGAACGGTTATGCTCTTTATACATTCGCTTTTGGCAAACGATTTGACGGCAACCGACGTGTAGTTTGTTATATCGGAAATCAGCTTGGCGACGTTTGCGACAACGCCTTCGACGCTGCCCATCCTGTCCGCGTAACTCTCGAAATACCTGTCTATAAGCGCCGTTTCCGCGCCGGTCAAAGGCTCGGTTTCCATCAGCTCGTCAACGTACAGCCTGAACGCCTTTTCCGACGGAATGCGACCGCTGCTCACGTGCGGCTGAACGAGATAGCCCATGCTTTCCAATGCGGAAAGCTCGTTCCTGATTGTCGCGGACGAGCAGTCGGGCAGATATTTTTCCTGTATGTCCTTGCTCGACACGGGCGCCGCGTCCTGAATGTAGTCCTCCACTACGGCAAGCAGGATTTTTCGCTTTCGCTCGGACAAAATCATCTTCATCCTCTCCTTTTGCAGCGTTTTTTCGAGAGTGTTAGCACTCATATAATGCGAGTGCTAACAACTGCTAATAAGATAACACCGCTTTAAAAAAGTGTCAAGCATTTTTTCCATGTTTTGAGCAACTTTTTTAATTTTTTAGAGCGGTGTTTATCCGTTTATTATTTTTTGCGAAAGAAACCCGAATTATTCGTCTTTAACCGTTTTTTCTTGTTTGCAGATAGTTGAGAAACCATACGTAATCCTCTCCGAGCACGCTTTGCATACCCGTGTCCGACAAAAACAGAGAGAGCGCGTCTGCCGGACTCAAACCGTCGAAAAACTCTTTGGTTGCGGAAAGAATTTCCTTTTGCTTCATGCTTTTTAAAGCGCTTTCGCCCTGCCGGTTTTTTATTTCCGCAAGGCGCGCAAGTCTTTCCCACTCGCGCCGTTCAAGCTCCTCCCGACGTTCTTCAAGCGCCTTTTCGTACTCCGCTTCCTTTTCAGCTACGGTATTGTTGTATTTTTCCGCTTCCGTTTTTTCTTCCAACGCCTTTTCTCTCAGTTTTTCCGTCTCCGCTTCGAGCCTTGAAAGAAAGTTTTTTTCCGTTTGGGAAAGGGAATCGGAGGCTTGCTTTTTCAAGGCTTCTATTTCTCTGTCTATCGCCTCCGCAGTTCCGTCCCGTTCCGCTTGAGCGTCGCGGCGCAGCGCAGCCGCCCTTTCCTCCGTCTCCCTCACGCCCTCCGACGCGATGGAGCTGCGGGCAATATTCCTTGCGATAGCGTCGTTTTTGACCTCGCGGACGGCTTGCTCCCTTTCGCTGTCTATGTCAAGCAAACGCTTTGCCGCCTCGGCGAAGGCTTGGTCTTTCAAAGCCGACTGTTTTTTAATTTTTTCTTCCGTTTCCTTTCCTATTTTGCTTATTGCGGACTGTCTGTCCGCTTCAAGCGCCGTTTCCGCCTTTTTTCTCAGCTCGTCCTCGGACGGCATTTTGTAATCCACGGTCTTTAAGCCCAACGAATCGGGCATGTCCGTCTCGGGTTTTACGTAGGTTTCCGAATACCTGTCGTTTATTTTGTCCAACTGCTTTTTATAGTTCTCGTACTGCTTTTTTACGTTATCCTTATCCGTCATAATATTCTCCTCAAAAGTTTTCCGTCCCGACTGCTTTATCCCTGACGACAAACAGACTGCTGCCGCCAGCAAAGCACGCCGCGTCGCAGAAGCACACCTTTTGTTTCTCCGTCAGACGGAGGGACGCCCCGTCGACGTATGCCACGCTTGCCAAGCCGTTTTCTTCCAGCAGCAGCTTGAGAACGCCGTCCTCAAAAACCGCGTCGGTAAGTCCGCTCAGTCTGAGTCGCGCGCCGTTGACGTACAAACCGCTCTGCCCCTGAACAACAAGAACAGAATCGCCGTTTTCGTCCGTCGGCACGCGCACCCTTGTCGCCTTGTCTGAAAAGGACGCGTCAACGGCGGTTTCCTGCGAAGCAGTCGCCTCGCCGTTTGAAAAATTTATTATCGTCCTGAAAAGCTTTTTGTCGCGAATGAAATACATTGCGCCCGCGCTTGCGGATATACGCATATATGCAAAATCCGCTGCGTTTAAGGCAAGCGTTGCCGCCTGAGTCTGACCGAATACGCTCCGACAAAGAATTTTGCCGTCGGAAACGTAAAACAGCACGGGAGCGCCCGCGTCTGAAAGCGCTATTCTGTCCGCTTTGACCGAAAAGCTTTTCAGCTCGCCAAGCGTTGCGTCGAAAATCCTGACGGCGCCGTCGTCCGAAACGGCGTAATACTCTCCCCCTCCCGACACGCAAAAGGCCGCAGCGGGACTTGCGTCCGCGGCTAGGCTTCCCGTGAGCGCGGCGGAGGCGGAAAAAAGCGAGAACGCCGCCTCCCTGTTGACAAAGCATATTTCAAGCGTGTGCTCCCCTGCCGCGCAGTAAAAATTTTTTCGCGCGCGCTCGGAGTATTTTATCGACGGACACATTCTCTCAAGCACCGCGTCGTCGGCAACAAGGCTCACCTCGCACGACCTTTCCGCTCCCGCGTTAAGAAACAAATCAAGCGCCACCGGGCCGCTTTGCTCGGCGAAAAACTTTAAAGCAAGCCTCGACTCTCCCGACGGTACGGTTACGCTTCCGAAATTCCTGTTCAACGTCCGCTTGTTTTCCGAGTACACGCTCTTGTTTTCCAATCGCTCCTCTATTTCCGAAATTTTCAGCGCAAGGCTTTTTTCACTGCTCATAAATCAATACTCCCTGAAAATCAGCTGCGGACGGGACACGCGCATTTTGTCCGTGTCCGCGTCAACTGACAGCCTGAAAACGCTGCCCGTCACGTTGAAGGGCACCTTTTGCTGCCTGTCGGAGCCTCTGACAAATCTTGTGTGTTCCTGTCCGTCGGCCTCCACGCACAGCGTCAAATCGTGCTCCGTTTCTATAAGCGCGTAACGCAGAAGCTTTCTTCTGTCCGCTCCGTCCAAATCCGTCTTGGGACAAACCCAGCGCTTGGGCATCGCCTCGCCGAAAACGCTTCCGCCGTCGTCGAAAATCGCCACTCTCTTTTCGTTGCGGAAACAGGCAAGCAAAAAATTTTTGTCGGGCGCGTTGACTGCCGCAAGCGAAGCGACGTCCACGCCGCGCACCACGGCAACGCTGCCGCTTGCCAAATCCACCTCCACAAGCGCGTTGTTTACGTAATCTCCCTTTTCGCACATCACTCTGCGTCCGTCGTTGAAATTCAAGCGGCAGGCGAGATAATATTTTCCGCCAAAATATGCCGCCCGCGCCTGAGAGTTGTCCTCACCCTCGAACAGTCCCGAAAGCCTGTCCAAAATTTTCACCGTCCCGCTGCCGTCGAAGTCGAACAGCCCGCGCTGAGTCAAAAAAAGGATTCTGTCGCCGCAAACGCACACGGTGTCGCCTATGATTCTGTCGCTCGAAACAAACAGGTGCATGAGCGAAAAACGCGACTGTTCGCCCGTCGCGTAAAAGCGCGTTATTCCGTAGCTTCTGAAAACGTAAACGTAATTGAAAAAGCTGAGCACCTTGAGCAGCGCGCCGTTCTCGTCCGCCATTTCCACAAAGCCCGCCTCGTCGAGGGATATGTTCCAGTTGGTAGGGTCTAGGTCGTCCGAAAACCACAGCGTATTCAAAGTGTCGGGAGAGGTGGCGAACAACCTTTCGCCGTGCACGCAAATGCTTGAAAGCGCGGGAGCGTCGTCGATAACCGTCGGCGTGTCTACGCCGTTGTACACGCGCATTTTGTCCTTGCCCGAGCAGAAAATCATAACGTCCTCTCCGTTGAGGCGGTAATTGAGCGCTTCGGGCGTTTCCTCGAACTGCCTTTCGTCAACAAGGGACACGCCCAGGTCGAGACCGTTGACATATATGTTGTAAAGCCGTTTGTCCTCCGAAAGCAACAAAATTCTGTCGTCGTTTTTCCGCGTAGGAAGGTCAAAACGTCTGTAATACCAAACCTTTGTTATTGCCTTGTTTCCTATCGTAACCTCGGTTTCCTTGCCGTCAAAGGGCAGCGTAAACGCCGAAAACCCGCCGCACTCCCTCAGCGCGCCCGTCTTTCCCGAAAGATTGTAGCTGATTTTGGCAACACCCTGTTCCAGAAGAAAATCCTCCGATACCGTGTTCATGCCTCCGCCGAAGCTCTTAACCGAATAAACCCTGTCGCTGCCTCTCAAGCCCTTCAAGGCGTTGCGATAAAACATCAGAACCACCTCCGTGCTTTGACGGACATTGCGCCCTTTTTGCGCAATGCGATTTTCAGACTGTCCTTGTACCTGCCGTCCCACAGCTGCGCTTCCTCGAAAAGCCCGCACACAAAGCAGTATTCGGCGGCGACTCCGAGCGCCGTAACTCTCGCCGAAACGCGGCAGTTTCCCGTTTCCGCCTCGTCGAAAAAGGACTTTTCCTCGGGACGGTAAAAATAAGTTACCTCCGTTTCTCCTTTGACCTTGACAAACAACCCGTCGGGCAGGTGGGAAAAGCGCACGCTGTTGCCGAATTTGTCCTTTACCTCCACGGCTTCGAGCATATCCCGCGAAAACTCGCCGTAAGGTATCGTGCCGTCCTCCGAAAACACCCTTTCGGTCTTTTTAAGCGGAAGATAATCCGTTGCAAGCTGATTGAGAACGAAATCCGTGCAGTCTTTGAGCAGCTTCAACCGCTTGTCCGAGTTGAACTCGGCCTCGACGAAAGCCGTGTCCGCGTCTTTTTTGAATACCTCCTCGTTTACGTCCAGCTGCAAAAACAAAGCCGCAAGACGCACTATATCTTTTATTTTCATTGAGCCTCCTTAAAGCCGGACTTCATACCGATGCGGCGCGGCGCAGCGCTTCCTCCTCGACGCGCGCGTTGTGAAAGTCTATCTCCGCAAGAAGTCTGTCGGCGTTTTCCGCTCGCGTCCTTCTGACAAGCTCCACGGTGCGCGCGTTGAGACGGTTGCTCGGCACAACCAGACAAAAGGTGTTTTTGCCCTGCTTTTTGTTGTGCACTTCAAGGCGCTTGAAATAACCGTTGTACACTATAAAATAGCCGTCGTCGATTTCCTTGAGACGCGCCGCAATATCCAGCGCGTCGTTTTCTATGCGGGTATAATAACCTTGCATATCCGACCTCCTTAAAATTTTTTCCGCCCCTGTTTTCGACCTCCTTTGCGGGCGGGAAGCTCCGTCCGCGTTTAAACGCGGACGGACGGAACAGAATCAGGCTTCCTTTATGCCCGTAATCAGCCCCTGTCCCATGGGCTTTTCGCACAGCAGGTCGGCGTATTTGACAAGAGTCGCGGTGAAAACCGGCTTGTTTGCCACCTGCTTCAAAACTCTGCCGTCGTCCCCTTCGAGCCATCTCCAATCGCACAGTTGGTGCAGCGTGAACTCGGACGTGTTGAGTATGTACATATTTCCTTCGGGAGCGAAACGGTCGGTCACGACGGGTATGCCGTTGTAGGAAATTGCTTTGAAACCGCCTTCCAGATTCATCACGTCGACATTGGTGCGGTTTTGGGCAAGATATTTCTGATAAGCCCTCCTAACTCCGCTGCTGCAAACGATAAAGTCCGCGGAAGAGCCGGATACGTCCTCCATTTCGTCAATGACCTTTTGTATGGTCGCATCGTCTATTGCTCCGCTTGTCGCGGCGTAGCTCTTGGGCGACAGCCATTTGTTGTCGCTGCGTTTAAGCCCGTAAAGGTAGTCGGAATCGGAAAAAATTGCGCCGAGTCCCGTTATTTCCTTGTTGAAGCTGCCCTGAACGGTGATTACGTCGTCCTCCGCTATCGTCGAAGCGGCAATAGCCGCGCCCGACAGAGTGATGCTCTTTGCCGTTCTGTCGACGATTGTTATTCGTCTCGAAGCCACCTTTGAAACGCCGTCGCTGTCCAGAACGTCCACAACCATGCCCTCCATTACGTTTTTTACGCTGTCGAGCGTAAGCACGTTGCCGGTTGCCGAGGACACCGTCGCCAGAACGCCGCTGCCGTCTCCGAAAAGCATTCTGCCGAAATTGAATTTGCTCGCCTTTACAAGCCCTTCCATTTCCGCGTTCAGAAGATTGACGAACGCGCCGCTGTTGTTTGCCGACGCCCTCATCGCCTTGTCGGAAATTTCTATTGTGCCGTAAAGGTTTTTGAGAGTCAGCTGAAACTGCTCGTAATTGTTTCCAGCGGGAGCGGGCAAAAGACCGTCCTCCGTTCCCGCGCCTATGCCGCCGTTTGCGCCGTAAGGCACCAGCTTGCGAACCTCCTTGCCCCACACGTCCGTCGTGCTCTGCTTTATTTTCGCAAGAAGAGGATTGACCTGAGTGTTGAGTTGTTCGGAAACCACTCCCAGATACAGTGTTTTAAGCGCGTTTTCGGCGCTTGCTATCGTTACCATAATTCATTTCTCCTTTTCTTTATTTCGGAGAGGCTCGTCAATTGCGGAAAAGAATGCTTTTCGCCATTTCCGAAGCCTCCTCCAAAGATTTCGGACGGCGCTCGGGCGCGCGGCAAAACGCGCCTCCGCCGCCCATAACGGTAGGCAGACGGTAAAAATTTTGTCTCCTGACGTACTCCGCAACGATTTTAGCGGTAAGAACGCTGTCGTTTAAAATACGTCCGAGAAGAAGAGACTCGTTTTCCTCCTGCCTCCCGCTTAAAATTTCCCCGCGGGAACCGACCTTAAGGTCGGGGTCGTCCGTTCCCTTTGAGGGAGGAGGCGCAGATTGCTCCGTTTGCGGAAGAACGCTGCCGTTCCCGACGCAATCGCGCCCCGAGCTCGGTGTGGATTTTTCTTCCATTGTACCGAGCAGCCTTTCAAGCTCCCTCAGTCTCTGACATTTCCGCGTAAACTCTCTTTCCAGAGCGACGTACGCCCTTTCCAAAGCCTGCTTGTCCTTGAATTTTTTTATTTCCCTTTCGTTTTCCATCAGGCGCCCTCCTCCGTTTTAAGCGGCAGGTCGGAAAGCATCGCCTTGTGCAGCCGAATGTGTTTTAACACCGCCTCCTCCGTTTCCCTGCCTGTCTGCGCGGCCTGTCCGCTGATTACAAAACGCACGTGCTCGTCGATGTGAATCTCGTGATTGTCTATATCGAGGGGCACGACGTCCTCCGTCATGCGCAGGTTTTCGCGCTCGGCTTTTTTCACGTGCAGCTGATTGAGATTCTGCGCGGTTTCCCAATTGCCGAAGCCCATCATTTCCAAAATCTTTACCTTGTTTGTGGGGGAAACGCGTCCCGTCTCGTCGCTTAAAAGTCCCGCGTTGAGCAAATCCATAACCATGCTCTTGCGTGAAGCGGGAGTTTCGTTCAGGTCGTTTTCCGTTTCAAACACGACGTCGTCGCTGCTTATGTCGCTGCCGCTGAAATAAAAGACTTCTATGCTGCCGTTGTCGCCCACAACCTTTTCAAGCCGCGCGGCGGTGGCAAACTGCTTGTACAGCCTGAGAATATGCTGCCCTACGGTTTTGATTGCGCCCCGTATCTGTTCCGCGCTGACGGCAAGCCTCGTGTCGTCCTGCTCTATGAGCAGCTGCAGCGCCACTCCGCTAGTAAGCCCCGTCTGAGTTTTGCTGTTTCGCATAAACTCCGACACTCCCGACACCTGCAAAAACTCCGCAAGCAGCCTCTGCTCTTCGAGGTTGAAGTCGTCGGGCACGCTGCCCGAGCTGAGCAGACGGGGCAGATTTGCGCCCTGCCTGTAAACCAGCACCTTGCCGGGCGTGAGCCACTCGCCGTCCACCAAATCGGTGTCTATCGAGCCGTCCTCCACCGCCAGCACGCCCATGGATATTCTGTTGAGAAACTCGTGCTTGCGGCACTTGACTGCATTGTAAGCTCTTTGCAGCGGCACCAGACGTTCTATCATGGAAACGCCCCAGAAGCATCCCGCCCAAAGAATGGAAACCTGCCGTACGAAAGGAAAATCCCTTTCGCCGTCCGTGCCGTTTCTGTAAGGCAGCGGACCCGAATACACGAGAACGTCTCCCGCAACCACCGTCAGCTCTCCGTCCGGATTTTGCTTTGTGGGGCGCGTATACCGTTCTATGACCAGCACGGCGTCCTTTTTGACCTGCTCGGTCACGCCCGGCGCCGTCTTGTTGTAGCTGCGTCCGCCCATGGACACTCCTCCGTCAAGGGAAAATACTTTCAGCTCCTCTCCCTTAACGTCCGCGCCCCAAATCTCCTTGACCTCCGCCGAAGAATAAGCCTTTGCGTGAATAATGCTCTTGCACTCGTCCAAATCGGCGCACACGCTGCTGTCGGGATAAATCTCGAAAGGAGGCACCACGCTGACCGATACGTCTCCGCACGTGTATACCTTGTCGTCGCTTTTGATTTTGACGCCCTTTTCCTTGTCCCACACGATTTTGTAAAACACCGTTCCGCACGCTTCGCTCCACATAGTGCCCTTGTCGATAATTCCGTTTACGGACAGCTTTTCGGAGCAGCTTTCAAGAATTTTTTTTGCCAGCTTTGCGGAATTTACGTCCTTGTCCTCGTCGGTAAAGGGTCTTACCGTCATTTTGGGACGCACCCGCGACAGCTTGGCAAGCCGCGTTTCGTATACGGGCGCAATATGATTGAACACCTGTTTTTCCTGCCATTCAAAGGTCTTTTCGTCCTCGACAAGGCTGTCGCCCGCAACGGAGCAGTATTGATTTCCCGCAAGAAAATTCATATTGAGCTGCCAGCTCAGTTCATACGGTCTGCGCGCCTGCTGTCGTTCCTTAAAATCCTCCTTTATCTCCTCCACCAGCTCCTCGGCAAAACGCTCCGCAATGCTTTTCTCCCTTTCCTTTCCGATTTTTTCGTTACCTTTCTTTTTCATTCAACTCTCCTTTTCTCCGTCCTTTTCTTCGCCCGATGCGCTTTCGAGCGCGAGCAGCAGCCTCGTCCTTTCGCGCAAGAGCTGTTCGTCGCTCAAATACGACAAATCGTTTTGCTCCTCCCTTCCGTTGAGTTCCAGCAGGGTTTTGGCGGCGGCAAGGTCGGGAGAAACGTATTTTGTGGTTATGCGCCTTTTGACAAGCTTCATTTCCTCTCCCACGCTTGCGTATTCGTCTACGTTCTCCTTGACCTTGTAGCCCATAGCCTTTTTGAGCAGCATTTTTTCGACGGAGGATTTGAAATCCTTCTCCTTCATCTGTTTGCCCTAAGCCTCCTGATTAGTTTTTCTTTGTCGCGGGCGATTACGGATTTTTCCTCCGGCGGCTTTCTCGGTTCGGGACGGGAGCAAAGATAGTATCTCAACTCGTCCAGCGCGTGGTCGTCTTTTTTTGCGGGCAAATCGTTGCTTCCCCATCGGTAGCTTTTAAGCTCGCGGATTAAATTCACGCAGCTGCGGAAAATATAAAGCCGCGGTCCTAAGGGAGAAATTTTAAGATATTGTTTGACTCTGTTTATACCCGAATACAAATCCTTGTTCACGCGCGAATTGACGTTTATTCCCTGTTCCGAAAACAGCTCCGACACCGATTTGGAGGCGGCGAGAGTGCGTTGATTTGCCGCCGAATCGATAAAGGCGTCGAGTCTTCCCTTTCCGTCGGTGTGCCAATTGAGCCGCGCCGAAATTTCCTTTATCCTTTCGGCGTGCCAGGCGACGTCCTTTTTCGCCGCGTAGTGCTCGGCAACCACATAAACCACTCCGTCGCCGTCTATCGCGTACCAATGACAGCTTAACGGATTGTTGAGTCCGGGGTCTATGGAAAGCGCGTCCTGCCACTCTTGCGGCACGTCGAAGGGGTCGATAACGTGCACCGACGGGTCGAACTCGGAGTAAACGGGACCGCTCTCCGACACAAACCTGCCGTAACGTCTGCTTTCAAGCTCGTCCTCAGGCATATATTCGGTGAGCAGCTTTATTTCCTCCCCGTCAAGCCACGGGTTGTCCGCCCACTCCATAAAGAGGCACCAAACCTCGTCGTCCCCCGCAGCGTTGAGATAAATTTCGTCGTACACCCAAGTCAGTCCCGAAAGCGGCGTCATGGTGCCGAAAATTCTGCCTTTTCTGTCCATAACGCGCATTCTGCACTCGCGGTAAATCTCATAGGGCGGCTCCTCGTCGAACCAGACGAAATCCAGACTCGTCCCCTGAAATTTGTCCCGACCCGCCTCGCAGTTTCTGAAGCCTATGCGGCTAAGTCCGCCGAATACGTTTTTGACGACTATGTAATCGATGACTCCGTACTCCGCGTCCGACCTGCGTCCGCTTGACATAACCACTTCCTTTATCCAGCTTTTGTCGAGATATTTGAGTATTTTCTGCTGCGCGACGTCCCGCTGCACCTGTGCCGAAAGAGACACCACCCAACCGCAAACGTCGTCTTTGTTTTTCAGGTAAGGATGAATGCCTCGCGCAAGCCACACAGCCTCCACCGCTCCGCACTCCGTTTTGCCGCTGCGATTGCCGCCGAACACCCATTTGTTGCGTTTTTGGCATCTGTGAAAGGCAAGCTGCTTCAAGTGAACCTTTTCCCCCTTGTTGTATCGGGAAAGCGCGCTTTTATCTCTTTTTTCAAGCTCCTTGTCTATGCGGGCAATTTCTTTGATAATCTCCTTCATAAAAATCCATTTTCCGTCAAAACTTTCAGGATAGAATGAGTTATAATGCGTTGTAAGCAAACGGCTTTCGTCCGCACAAGGTCGTTTAAAGCGTCGAAACCGTTGCTTTAAAAACTCAAACCAATCCGTCGGGGACGGTCCCTACCCACCCTTTTGCCTCTGCCCACAGAACCGTCCGTCAGACGTTTAAACGGAGAAAAATTATGAAAAAGTATCTTTGTATCCTAATCCTTGCGCTTTGCGCAAGCCTGCTGCCCGTCTCGCCCGCGCTTGCCGACACGGTAAGCTGGGTAAGAATCACGCAGGACAACACACGCTTTTACCGCAATCCCACAAATATGGACGCGGACATCATGTTCGAGCTTGAAAAAAGCTATTACCTCAAGGTCGTAAGCGAACAGAGTTATTTCTATCAGGTAGAACTGATGGACAACGACAACGGCTTCGTAAAAATTTACGGCTACGTAAAAAAGACCGACGTCACGCCCTGCGATACGGTGCCCGAGCTTCCTTTATATCCCGCGGTTTACGTTTCCGTCACGGGCAGCAACGCCATATTGTACAGCGCCTGCAGCACGGCGTCTCAGCCGCTGTGCTCGGTTTTCTACGGTCAGCAGCTCAACTATTACGGCAGCATGACGGTAGCCAACAGCAAATGGTATTTTGTGAAAACGGGCGAAACCTTCGCTTACATCAACAGCGCTTACGCCAGCGCGCCGCTGATAAATCCGCACCCCACTCCGCTGCCGGGCGAGGAAACGCCCGAGCCGGAACCGGTCGAACCGAATACCGATTCCGAAAAGACCGAGCAGCCGTCGCAGTCCTTCGACATGCAGATTGCTCTTATTATCCTCATCTGCATACCCGCGGTAATAATTGTGGTAATCCTCTTCATTCCCACCCGTTCAAAGCCCAAAAGCGCGGTTTCCGAGCCGTACAGAAACGAAACGGCTGCGGCAAATCTGCCCGCGCCCGCACCAAAAGAGAAAAAGGTGCGGCCGCGTTATTTCGACGACTATCTGTAAAAATCCTTTTTTTCAAAGCGGTTTTCAAGCCGCTTTTTTCTTTTCCTCCCAAACCGAGCCTACAGGCAGCCTGAACAGCTTGCGGAACCACAGATTTGCGCCGTAGGTAACGGAAAACCACCTTTCGTCGTACCCCTCCGCCGCAAGCGCGGCTCCCAAACGCTCGACGGCTCCGTTGAGGCGGTAGTAATAGCCGCTTTTGCCGAGTCCGAGCGACTCCGCAACCTTGGCGGGCGCATAACCCTTGACAAAATGTCTGACGAGTATGACTCGCTCCTGCTTTTCCATGCGGTTAAGACACCGCACAACGGTCTTTTTCAACTCTGAAAGCAGAGTTTTTCTGTCTATCAGCTTTATTATTTCGGACACCTGTTCGAGAGTGCTCAACGGAAACGCGCCGCTGAAACCGTGGGTTGCCAAAGCTCGGTTGTAAACCGTCCATTCCAGCCGTTCTATCAATCCGCCGAGCCGCTGATATCCCATAAGCAGCACGGCGGGATACGGATATTTATTCATTTGCCGTCCTCCTTTAAATATTTTTTCGTTCACAGCCCGAAACAAGGCAAAGGCAAAGGTCACGGGGCGTCGACCGCAAAACCGCTTCGGTTGTTTACAATTTAACTTTATCAAACAAACCATGACAACAGTGCGTCATATATTTTTATTTGGTTCATAGATTTGAAAGGATTTTTTCAGGTCGTCAAAATGCGCGTTCAAACGTCTTAAAACGCCAAAAAACGCGCAAAAACAAGCCGCGGCAGGCCGCGCGGAAGGCACATTGGAACAACAGCCGCCGCCGACAGCCTTTCCGCACGGCTCAAATCGGAGCTTTAAGTATGCGAAATATGTTGAAAAAAAATTTCGTATTTGGTAAAATGTACGGTAAGAGAAGTTTAACTGAAAGCTGCTGCGGAAAAAATCCTGAAATACAAAGGTTGGTTCAAATGAAAAAGCTTTTACTATTGACAATAACGCTTGCTCTTGCCGTGATGTGCCTGATTGCGGGACGCGGAACGGCATACGCCGACGTTCTTGACGGCGACAGCAACACGGTTCTGCTCGCGCCGTCATCCGTCTGCTCCGACGGGGACGTATTGGCTGTCGCCGACAACGTGGACGGCGGCACTATCCTGCATTTGTTTTCCTCCGACGGATTGAAAAGTCTCAACGTGTCGGGCGAAACGCAAAAAATCCGTATTTCGGGCGGAAAAATTTATCTGCTTCAAAAGAATAAAATCATCGTCTGCACCCCCGACGACGGACAATGCAAGGACTTTGTCGTTCAGGAGGGAGTGTGCGACTTCGACGTGGACGGAGAATGTCTTTATTTTTGGTTCAGGACGGGAGACATGGACAGAGTTCATTTCAAAAAGCTTGACGACATAAACTCCCTTGCGGTTGAGGTCTGCACCTACAACAACGCGCTGCACAATATGCAGCTGCGCCTTATTTGCGCGGCGCCCGACGGCGGCATAAACCTGTTTTACACCTCCAACGGCAACAATTGCCGCGCCCTGTACGAAATAAACGGCACGAACGCGCAACTGAAAAGCGACGAACAAATCGGATACAATCTGCCCGATTTTCTCGGTGCGGTTCCCTGCCTTGACACGGTTATGCTGTTCGACTCAAACGCCGTCTATGCGCTCGACGCGCGCTTTGACGGGTTGGAAACGGAAGAAACCGCCGCAGACCTCTGCTTTGTCAAAGGCGACGCCGCAGACTCAGGCACAATCTATCTGCTGACCGACCAAAGGCTTGTGCTGCGCTTTAAGCTCGGCTTTTCTACCGAATCGGGCGCGTATTACATCGAAAAGGATATGTCCGTCGAAATAGGCACAACCGAAAACAATGCTCCGCTGCCCGTTTTCTCTATCGAAAACTACGTTACGGCGACGGTTGAGGGTTACCCGTCCAACATAATCTATACTGCTCAGGCATTGGAAAACGAAAATCTCATGCTGTCGGGTATGCTCGACAAAACAGACGAAATAGTCATACTCAACTATGACGGCGACGGCGACTATTACTACATTTTCGACACCGACGAAAACGGAAAAGGTAAATTCGGTTGGATAAAAAAGAGCGAAAGAGTAAAGAGCGTCGATAAGCGCGAATTGAACGAAACTGCGTCCGTACTGCCCTTTTCGGCTTTTGTTTATCCGTTCCCCTGCGCGGCTGACGGCGAAGCCGTGTTTGAAAGCAAAGCGTCGCTTAAACGCGCAGACAATGTCGCCCTGCTCAACGATTTTGACGACGATTGGTATTTCGTAAGCTGCGAAAAGGAGGGCGAAACCATTTACGGCTTTATGCTCAAAACCTCGCTCGGTTTAAGCCGCGCCCCGCAGGAATACGTTTCCTACACGCGCTACTCGGCAAATCCCAAAGCAGGCAAAACGCTTGCGGTATACTCCGACGAGTCTCTTACCGCTGCTTTGACGGACGAACAGGGCAACGAGCTGAGGCTGCGCGCCAATCAGGAGGTGCGCGTTTACGAGTTGACGGACACGGCTGCAAAGGTATGCGTGGAAATAGACGGAACGTATTATCGCGGCTATGTTTCGTCGGAGGGACTCATGCCCTATCGCGGACGCATGACAAACGCGCAGGCGCTCGGTCTTGCCCTTTTGATTATGGTAGTTTTGGCAACCGCGCTGATTGTCGTGCTGAGAATACGCAAAAAGCGCGAGCTGAAAAAACAGGAGGAAAACGAGCGGCTCTGAACGCGGGCGGGAAAAATTCCGAAAAGTCGAAAACCCACGCGTACAAAAACAATTGCGTTAAATCATTTTAAAGGAAGCGGCTGACTGTTTTATTTTCAATCAAAATCAAAGCGTCCCCGAAGCGAAAGCTTCGGGGACGCTTTTTGTTCTTTTAAAACATCATTTTTAAGCCTGACCTGCAATCAACTGTCCGACTCCTGCGTCCCGACATAATCCCAGACTATCGTAGCGTTGCACTCCTCCATCCAGCTTGTAGACCACAGTCTGAACGACATATATGCGGATTGCTTGACGTAAATAGTCTGTTCCTCCGTCCATCCCCAGAAAACGCGTCCTCCGTCGAGTATAACATTTTTGCCGAGGACGATTTCCGTCATGGCGTTGCAATCTCTGAAAGCGTCGTACTCTATCGTCTCGATTGAATCGGGCAACGTGACGTTTTGCAGATTTGTACAGCCGTAGAATGTCTGACCCGCCAGATACGCGACTTTATCGCCGAATATGACTGTAGTAAGACTTTCCATATCTTTGAACACGCTTGTCGTAGTCATGTTTATTGCGTTGAAAACAACCGTTGTCAAGCTGCAACCTTTAAATACCGAACTGCTTGACTTTTCCAACGCCTCGGGGATAATTATGTTTTCAATCGCGCAGCTTTCAAAGGAGTTGGAGCCAAGAACCGACAGATTTACCGGCAGAGCGTTGTATTCTCCCTCGTAACCGGCGTAAGTCACGCTTGCAAGAGACGTGCAGTTTCTGAACGTGTATGAGCCCATGGTGAGCAGTCCCGCGGGCAGCGTCACGCTTGTCAGGTCTGCGCAGCCGTCGAACAGATAATTGGCGTGGGAAGTTAAGGCCTCCTCGTCTGCGGAGTTCCCCATATGCTGAACCTTGGAGGGAATGACTATGCTTGTCAGACCGCTCTTCTGGAATGTGTAGGTACTCATATAGGTGAGTTCTTCGGGCAGAGTTATATTCTTCAATGCCGTGCAGTTTGCAAACATGTACGAGCCGAGCGCTTTGAGATTGTTGTTTAGCGTCACGCTTTCAAGAGCGGTACAGTTGCGGAACAGTCCGACTCCGACCGTTTCCAACGAAGGCATCGATACGGTTACTATACCGCTTGCCAACGAGGTCTCGCCCTCTTTCTTGTCGGTGTCGCCGAAAACGTATTGTCCGACGTCCTTGACTGCGGGCATATCGAGCTGCAACAAGCTTTGGGTGTTGGTAAACGCATAGCTGCCGACAACCGTCAGAGTCTTAGGCAGAGAGTTGCCCTCTCCCTCGAAGCCGTTGTAGGTTATGCTTTCAAGCGCCGCGCAGTTGTAGAAGCAGTACGCGGACATCGTGACCAGATTGGAGGAGAGAACAACGCTTGTCAGCCTTGCGCAATCCGCAAACAGATAGTTTTTCGTACCCACTTCCGCGGCAACTTCGGCTTCTTCGCCGATATGCTCGACACTGTCGGGTATGACTATGCTGATAAGTCCGCTGTTGCGGAAGGTTTCTACTCCCAGCCAAGTCACGCCTGCGAGAAGAACCACCGTTTCGAGAGAAGAACAATTGTAGAACATCTTGTCTCCCAACGCCTTGAAGCCGTCGCAGAAAGAGACGGAAATCAAAGCCGAGCAGTTTGCAAACACCGACGCGTCAATAAACGCATCCTTGCAATTCAGCTCCGCAGACTGAACGCTGCTGTACGCAAACGCCTGGTCGCCTATTTCTTTTACGCCTGCGGGAATGACAATCTTCGTAATTCCCGTCTGCCAGAAGGCGAGTCTGCCGATGCTTTCAAGAGTGGAAGGCAGCTGCACGCCCGTCATGCTGCGACGTCCTTCAAACGCGCTTGCGCCGATTGCCGTCACGCCTTCGGGAACAATCACCTCTCCCTGCAAATTGCCGAGAGTCATGAGCAGCGCCAGACTTTCGCCGTCCCGATACATAAGCCAGCCGCTTTCCTCGTCGATATAAAATCCGCTTTCCGTATCCTTTACGGTTATCTCCTCCAAATTGTAGCAATAACCGAATGCGGAAAAGTCAACGTCTGTCAACGAAACGGGAAATTCGATAAGCGTCAGACCGCTTTCTCTGAATGCGTAGGTGTCTATTTTTTCCAGCTCGTTCGGCAACTGAATCAGTTCGAGCGCCTTGCAGCCCCTGAAAGCCGAATTGGAAATCGTTTTCAGCGACATATTGAGCTGGACGTTGCTTAGCTTGACGCAATCGCGGAAAGAGTTTGTTCCCAGCGTGGTCACTGCGGGCAGCTTAACCGTCGTCAGCTCAGAACAGCCGTTGAACGCGTAGTTGCCTATGCTTGTCGCGCTTGTCAGTTCCGCAGCTCTGAGAGCAACGCAGTTTTGGAAGCAATACGTCCCCACCGTCTTAATGGCTTCGAGATTGATTTCTTCAAGCGAAGAGCAGCCTCTGAACAAATAATCCGACAGAGTCGTGAGCGAAGAGTTGAGCGTAACCTTTACAAGGGACGAGCAGCCGTCGAAAGCATAGGTGCCGACGCTGGTCGCGACGGAAATGTCCGCCTCCGTTAAAGACGCGCAGCCTTGGAATGCGTATGTCCCGATTGTCTTGACCGCTTCGAGGTTTATCGTCGTCATCGAGGAACAATTTCTGAACGCGTAGTTTCCTACCACCGTAACCGTCGAAGGAAGAGCGCTTCCCTCGTCGGCGTTTCCGCTGTAAGTCAGCGCGGAGAGAGACGAGCAGCCGTCAAACACATACGCGCCGAGCGTCATGAGTCCTGCGGGAAGCGTGACGCTTGTCAGCTGTGCGCAATTCTGGAACACATATACGCTGGTGCCTGCCGCGGCGGCAGAGCCTTTGGACGAACCGATGTGCTTGACGCCGTCGGGGATAACGATGTTTTTCAGACCGCTGTTTCTGAACGTATACTTTCCGAGAAACGTCAGCTTGGAAGGAAGCGTAATCGTTTCAAGAGACGCGCAGCCGTCGAACATATAGTTTGACAGCGCCTCCGCGTCGTCGCCGAGAGTGACTTGACTCAGCTCGGTAGCGTAAGAGAACAGATAAGTATTAAACGAAGTCAGCTTGGGCATCGAAATGCTTTGCAACTTGGTTGCGTAAGTACCCTTGTTGAAATCCGCTGATTTCACGCCGAAGGCATATGTGCCTACCGTATCCACGTCGGGCAAATCGAGCGACTCTATCGCGCAACCCGTGAAAGCGTACTGTCCGACAAGGGTTACTCCGGGGAGCACGTTGTCTTCGCCGTTTTCTCCCGCCTTAATCGTTTTGAGAGCCGTACAGCCGGTGAACACGTAGCCGCCTATTTCAAAGTCCGTCATGCTTGCGGGCATGATAATCGTCGTGAGGTACGCGCAGTTTTCAAACAGTCTTACAGTCTGAGTTGCCGAGCAAGAATCGGCTGTGTTGCCGAAGCCTTTGACTCCTGCGGGAATTTTTATCGATATCAATCCCGTGTTCTTGAACGTTTCCTGTCTGCCGAGGAAGACCAGACTGTCCGGCAGGTCGATTGAAACGAGCGACGTGCAGTTGAGGAACATTTTGCCGGGAATGGCGTCAAGCGTGCTGTTCAGCGTGACCTCTTCAAGCGAGGTGCAGTTGCCGAACACCGCGTTGTAATAGCTGCTACTGGTGTTGTAAACTTCAAATTCCGTAATGTTGGACAAGTCCATACTCGGCAACGAACTGCAATTGTTGAACAGCTCGTAAGGCACTTTGGTTACGAGGGGCGGCAAAGCGTTTTCAAGTCCCGCCTCGTAGTCCGCCTGATTCTTGATAACATAGTCGTTGTAGCTCACTATTCTCAGCTGCTTCGCGTTATCAAACATATTGGGAGACAGCGTTGTCATCTTGTCCGACAGAATCACTTCCTCTACTGAAGAATAAGAGAAAATATCGCCGTAGCTGTTGCTTGTCTTCCATTCCATGGCGCTTTGGAAGGTCACCTTTTTCAAGTTTTCGGTATATTTGAAGGTGTCGTCGGCGACAAATTCCATGCTTTCGGGGAAAACCATCTCTTCCAGTCCGGAATATTCGAAGTTACTTGAACCGTTGATGCGTTTAAACCCTTCGGGCAGCTTTATGCTTCTAAGCGACTCGCAGTAGTAAAACACAGAAGAGGTTGACGAGGAGCTTGACAGAGAATCCGTTTCCAGACCGATGATTTCCAGCGTGTCCGGCAAAAGAATTTCAGACAACGACTCGCAACGATAGAAGGTTTCCTTTTGCAGGCGGGTAATCCGCGTTCTTGAAAGGTCGATTTTTTTCAGCGAATAGCAATATTTGAACGCCGCTTCGCCCACCGTACTCAGGTTGGAATAACCTCCCTCGCCCGAGGTCAGGTCGGTCTCTACGACAACCTCCTCCAGATTGAAGCAGTTTTCAAACGCGTATTCCCCTATTTCCCTGACGGTATAAGGCAGAATGATTTTCTTGAAGGACTGTCCCGAAAAGGCTTTTGCACCGATAACGGTTGTGTTTTCAGGCACTCTGAACACTCCCTCTTCATCACCCAGAGGTCCGAAGGTCAACTGAATCATAGTGCCGTCGCTGTTGTAAATGAGCGGCAGAGTTTCGTCCGCATTCAGATAACGGTTGTCCTCGGGTATGCTGATTTCGATGATATAAGAACCCTTTATCATGGATTCGATTCTGACGACCGCCGCGGAAAGCTCGATGGAAGTGAGCGTTTTCACCTTGTTGAAAAGCGATGCGCCGAGCGTCGTGCCGTTTTCGGCAATGCTGTCGGGCAAAGCGAAGGACGTCAATGCCGTCTGATCGAACGCCAAGTCTCCTATCGACGCGAGCGAGTTTTTGCCCGCATTCTGATGCTCGACGGGGAACTTTTCAAACTTGACCTGATAAAGCGACGTGCAGCTCGCGAACACGGAGGCGCCGAGCGTTTCGACGCTTGCCGGTATCGACACTGTTTCGAGCGCCTTGCACCCCGAAAACGCGGAGGCTTCAATGGTTTTAAGCGTGCCGTTGAGAGGCAGGCTCACGTTCGTCAGAGCCGTGCAGGAGCTGAAAGCCGAAGTTCCTATCGTTTCGAGCGAATTGGGCAGAACAATGCTTGACAAAAGCTTGTTTTGCGCAAAGGAACTGTTGCCTATGGTCGTAAGCTTGCTGCTTTCGACATTGAATACCACCGATGTCAAAGCGTCGCAGTCATAGAAAGCATTGTTGCCTATGGTTTCTATGCTGTCGGCAAAATCGAAGTCAACCAAACTGTCGCAGCCGTAGAATGCATAGTTGCCTATGGTTTTAAGCGCGGGAGTCGCGCCGTCTGCAAAGCCGACCTTTTTAAGATTGCTGACGTACTTGTAACCTCCCGTTGAGCTTCCCGTATACCAAGAACTGTTATAAAACGCGTATTCGCCGATTTCGGTAACGGATTCGGACAGAACAAGCTCTTTCGGGGCGTTGTCCCAAGAAAACGCATACGCGGGGATTTTCTCCAATCTGTTGGGAAACGCGATTACGTTTAGCTTGGTGCAGCCGTTGAAAACGGTATCTCTTGAATATGCGGGCGCGCCGCCTGTCGAAGTGTTTTTATAGCTTCCGTCCGCCATACGAAGCGGCGTGCTCTCGTTGCCCTCTTCAAAAATAATGTTTTCGAGGTTGGAGCAGCCCTTGAATATGTTCACCTGCATTTCTGTCACCGTGTTGGGTATGGTGAGCGTGACCAACGAGGAGCAGCCGTTGAACAGCCCCGTCTTCATGACGGTAAGGCCGCGCGGCAGCGTGATTGTAGCAAGCTTCTGACAGCCGCTGAATGCGTTGGCGCCTATGTCCAAATCGCCCAATATGCCTTGGGAGAACTTGATTTCCGTTATGTTCCGGTTGTTCTGGAACGCGCCTGCGGAAATGCGCTCCGTCGTGTTTGGTATGTCCACCACGCCGTCCACACCGCTTGCGCCCACAGGGCAGTAAAGCAGGTCGGTCAGCACGCTTTCCTCGCTGCCCTCCTCTCCCTTGAGAGAATAGCCGTACACCACTCCGTCGATTGAAGCGTACATTGCGTTCCCCTCGGCGATGTTCACCTTGTCTATGCCGGTACAATCGTAGAACATATTGGTGAAAGGCGAAACGTCTCCCTCTGCAATGACAGTCAAAGACGCGGGCAGATTGACCGTTTTGAGTTTGCCGCCGCAGTATATAAACAATTTTACGCCGATTGTCTCGACGCCCTCCTCAAAGGTTGCGGTTTCGAGCCCCGTGCAGGAGGCGAACACCTCGTCGCCCACTTTCTTTACGCTTCCGGGAATCGTCATTTCCGTGAGAGCCTTGCAACCTGCAAAGACACGGCTGCCAAGCTCGGTAACGTAATCGGGCAGAACTATGTCGGTCAATACCGCACAGCTTTCAAACGCCGACGCGCCTATGCTCAACGTATGACCTTCGGCAACCTCCGTCGCAAATATGACTTTTGTAAGCATAGACTTGATTTGCTCGGAGCTGCTCAACCCGCTGTTGTAAGAGCTTACGTTAAAAGCGTTTTCGCTGATTATTTTGACCTTTGCGCCCAAAGTAATTTCGGTAAGATAAGCCGCTCCCGCAAAGACGCCGGCATTGATTGTCTCAACGTCCTCGTGCAAAGTGAAGGCTCCCTCCTTGCCCGAAGGGTAGAACATGATTTCAGAAAAGCTCTTGTTGTAAACAACGCCGTCCTCGGACGCGAAATTGGGATTTGCCGCGTCGATTTCTACGTTCTGCAACGTGCTTCCGAAAACGCCGCCAATATCGAATATTCCGACCTTGGAGCCTATGGTGAGTTTTCTGACCGTATACTGTTTTCTCGTTGTCAGACCGCTCGACGGATTTGCCGTGTTCCAATCGAGGTCGATTCTGAAAGCGTCCGTTTCAAGCGCGGTGCAGCGCATAGTTCCGTCTGACTCGACCGTACCCGCCGTCACCTGCACGTTGACCTCCGTCAAATTTGCGCAGTAACCGAAGGCGTATTTGCCCAGCGATACGAGATTGACGGGAAGAGTAACCTTGCTTATGCTGTTGCAGCCGTGGAAAGCGCGCGCTGCTATTCTCAGAGACGCGGAATTTTCGTCTCCCAAAAACTCTATCTCCGTTATATTGGAGCAGCTTCTGAACGCGGCCTCGCCGATATTCGTCACCCATCCGGGAATAACGAGCTTGGTTATGTTTTTGCAACCGTACCAGCCCGTCGTGCTGGTTGTCATCGCGTAAACATTGGAAAACGCGTTGTCCGCAATCTTGTTTATGCCGAGCGGGATTGTGAAAACGCCGCCTTCTCCCGAGAAGGTTCTAGGTGCGTAAACAATCGTGTCCGCCGCCTTGTTTACCACAAGCCCGTCAATCGCGCGATAATCCCAATTGTCGTTTGTAAAGGAAATCTTCTCCAAATCCGTCATGTAAGAGAAATATTTGGAGCTGAAATCAAAACGCGTGGGCAGCACCAATTCAACTACGTTGGACGCACCCGAAAATGCCAAATCGTCCAGAGACAAAGTCTGCTCCGTTTCTCCGTCGGGCTGCGCGAGGAACTCGATTTTTTCGAGGTATAGCGCGGCAAAAGCTCTTTCGTCAATCCTCGTCACGGTAGCAGGCACTTTGATATAAGTGAGATAATTTACGTCCCCGAACGCCTCTGTGGGCAGCACCGTCACGCCGTAAGGTATTTCGTATTCGCCTCTCCTTGACACCGGCATATAATTGAGCTGCAAATCGCTCAAATTGTCCGTGTCTCTGTATTCAAACAGCACGCCGTCAATGGACGTATATCTTGTCTCATAGACTCCGTCGGGATTTACTGCGTAAACCTCTATTTCCTCCAGGTTAGAACAGGCAGAGAACGGCGAGCCTGTGGAATTTCCGCCGGAGAAGCCGTAGTCTATATTCTTTATCGTGTCGGGTATAGATATCTTTTTCAGCGTTCTGCAGCTGTGGAAAGCGCCGCTGCTTATGTCTATGACGGGCAGTCCGTCATACTCGGCGGGTATCTTGACCTCTGTCAAAAGGCTTATGCCTTCGCCCTTTTTGACCGAATAGCCCTCTATGGACTGTCCGCCGCCTATGCTCTGCTTGGTCTTTATAAACTCGAACACGTCAACCCAGCCGGCGTAAAGCGTTTTGTCTCCCGCATCCATCCACACGCCCGTGCCCGCGCCTGTGTTGTCGGTGTACTTTACGCCCATCTTGTTGGGAGACTCGTACCAGCCAAAGAAGGTCTTTGTGGCAATGTCCGACTCTGGAGTGGGCAGCTCGTATCCCTGTCTGTAAGTTACCTTAAACGTAGTTTCGCTCATCGTTCCCCCTGCAACGACAAACGTAACCGTGTATTCCTTCGGTGTCCAGTGCGCGTACAGCGTCAGGTCCTCCGCTTTTTCAAGCTTTGTCCCTGTGTACGCCACTCCGTTGCTCGCCTCCATCCAGTAGTCGAAGTCGTAGCCCACCAGCGTTACTTCGTCGGCGGGAAGCTCCAACGGGTCGTTCTGCGCGCGGTAAAGCGTTGCGTAGCTCTCGTATCCCTCTATGTTGTACCTGAGCGTCACTTTATACGCAGTAACATCTATTCTCGCCCATTCCGACGCTTCTCCTGCCTTGTCATAGTAGCAGATTTCTATTACGTTCGTTCCTTCTTTGTCAAGGCTTATCTTGTACCTTGTCGCCGTGCTCAAAACCTCGACCGCATCTTTGCCGTTTACTCTCACTGCGTACTTGCTCGCTCCGAGTATTGTCGGCCATTCCAAATATCCCTCGTTGTATTCTATTTTCCCTTCCAGCGTAGCGGCAAACTCCGTCACGTCGGAGTACAGCGAATTTTCCGCCTCCGTCGCTCCGTTTGCACGCACGCTTATCTGCATGTTCGTCCAATCTATTCCGTCGGGCAGCTCCATGCTGCTGCCTGTCTCCACGAGGTGCTCCACACCGTCTATACTTACCGTGTAGCTCACCGCTCCCGCGACGGCTCCCCATTTCAACGTCGTTCCGTCTATCTCTATGCTTCCCTTGGAAGGTGTGGCAAGCCTTGTCTTTGTATATGTGTATTCAGCTACCTCCGAGCTGTTGTAGCCGTGCGCCACCGCGCGCACTCTGACCACGATTGCTCCCGCTGCCATTTCCTTTAACGACACCGTTCCGTCGTATCTTATCCACTCGCCGTCGTTTACTTGGTACTCGTAATACTGCGCGTTGGCTACGTTGTTCCAGATTATCGTCTCGTCCTCGGCTTTCACGCTCAGTCCCGTTACTTTGTCAAGATGTCTCTCGAATACGTATTCCTCCGATTCGCTCGTTACGTACCCTTCTCCTACCGCCTTGACTACAAACACAATCCCTTCTTCCGTCATTTCGCACAGCGTAAAGTCTATTTCTCCGCTTGTCGTCTCCATGTCGGTAAAGCTCATCTCGTGCTCGTGGCTCGTGTTTCCGCATTTGACCGTCACAAGGTACTTTTCCGCGTTCAACACCTTGTTGAATTTCAGCACAAATCCGTCCACCTCAAACACTGACACCCTTGACAGCGCCTTGTTGTTGTAGTAGACCGTCGTAGTCTTATTGTTGTACGTTACTTCTACCTTGTACTCTCCCGCTTCCTTGGAGGCGAAATCGTAAGCGTATTCCGTCGTCCCTACCGTTCTCGACTCTTTCTCTCCGTCGGGCGCAGTTATTTCCACGCGGTAGCTTACGTTTACTCCCTCGCTCGCCCAGTATACTCCGCTCTCGTTTACGCTTACCTCGGGATTCTCGCTCTCCCACACCGCAAACAGCGTAACATTTTGCGTAAGCACCTGTCCCGTATATTCGCAGGTCAGCTTTCCCGCGTCCTCGAAGTCGCTCATCCACCAGCCCGCAAATACCTTTCCGCTTTCCTCCGGCACGGGCAGGTTGGTCAGGATTCCCGCTTCGTTGGTCTCTCTGTCCGCTATTGCGACTGCCGTCCCCGCAAAGCTCACTTTGTATGTATACATCGACGGCAGCTCGAATCTCGCATATACCGTCGTGTCTGACTTGATTGCAGTTTTAAAGTCAAAGAGCTCTTTGTATTCGCTGTCCCCGTACCAGTCGCAGAATATTTCTCCGCTTTTCACGGGGTCGTCGGGGCGCGTCGCCGTTTCGTTGTATCCCACGCTCTGCGGGCTTATAGACGTGCCTCCGCCCGTGACGAATCTCACGGTATATGTATTCTTTCTCCATATTGCCGTGAGCGTCAGATCCTCTTCGACAGTGTCCGTCCCGAACAAAAATTCGTCTCCGTTCGGTTTTATCCACTTCTCGAAGGTATATCCCTCTTTTGTCGGGGCGCTCGGCGCACTCGGCGACTCCTTCCCCTTTACCGTTATGCTCCCTACCGCGCTTCCGCCCGCGCTGTCAAACGTAATCGTATACGTCTTTGTGCACGCCGCAAGCGTCACCGTCAGCACCATCGCCAGCACAATCGCCAGGAGCAACGCCAAACTCTTTCGCTTTGCCTTCATTCTTTCTGCCTCCTATCATGATTTACTCTACATTACACGCTTTCCTTCTCATTCGCTCGTCCTTTTTGTCCTTCCGTATAATGTATCGTGAAAATTGTAGCAAATGTAATTCACATTGTCAACTTGTTTTCATCGTTTTTTTTTTTTTTGTAAATTACACATCTCCGATGTGTAATTTTATTGTTTATTTTCATGATTTCATACGCCTAAATCTACTTTTAAAGTCGTTTTTCGCTTTTAATTTACAAAATCATTTATTTTACGACATTATATGTCTGTTCGATAATTTTTGCTTTCGATTGATTTTTTCTAATTTAACTTTATCCTTCAAAATTTTGAGCGTAAAAAAAAACGCCCGCAAAATACTATGATTTTGCGGGCGGATTTAAAACGCTCCATTCCTTATTTGTGTTTTTTCGCGGCTTTTCGCTCTTTCTTTTCTCTTTTGAGCCGCTCCTTGATTTCGCGCATATACTGCCTGTTTTCCTCCATGAGTCTGTCGTGACGCTCGTTGACAAGCTCTTTGGTAAACTTTGGCTCGGTCCTTTTGAGCAGCATTTCGGGACGGGACATCAAAGTCGTGAAATATCTGAGTGTATTGGCGTAATAAAGTCCGTCGGCGATTCTCTCGTCCATAGTCAGCCCCACCGTCATCACCTTGCCGGGTATGATTTCGTTTGCTTCGTTGACAATCGCCGCCTTTTTCTCCTTGCCCATAGCCACGAAAAGCCCCGTGGTGCCGAACTCGTAAACGTGATGATAGATAAAATCGCATTTTATGGATTTCAAAAAAGTCACGAAGCAGCTGTTGTGAAAGGGGCTCAACTCTACGAGAGAGCCGGCAAGTATGTTGTGCCTGTCCGCCCACCTGACGCAGCTCATAAAAAAGCGCAGGAGCCAGGCGGGCAATTTGAGCAGCTTGTTCATAAACAAATCAAGGTCGTTGTTGACCTTGCTGCCCGAATTGTCCTCGAAGGCGGCTTTAAGCTTGTCCCTCACGTCAAAAATCGACTCGCTTCCGTCGAAATTCACCTTGACAACCGTCTCGCTCGCGTTGTCTTTGAGCACCTTTTTGACTGCGAAAGCGATCGTCAGGTCGTACCTGTCGTAAATTTTGTTGCCGACGACAAAACGATTCATCTGTATTCTTTCCGAATACATCCTCACTATGGCGGCGATAAGAATGTCGTTGTAAGTAAAGTGCTCGCCCTTCTCAGCCTGATTGGCTATAAACCTGTCCAAATAATCGCACCTGACGTCCGCCCGCGCATAGTTGGCGGAATCCCACCTGTGCGGCATGATATGCGGCGTCATTTGCAGCATAGGATAAATGTACTTTGCCCATTTTCCGTCTTTGCGACTCATAAATATACTCCGTAAAAGATATATTTCATTGTTTCAGCTACATTATACTACAAAATGTCGTTTTTGCCAAACATTTTGACAAAAAATGAAAATTGTTTTCTTTTGGTTTATTTTTGAAAACCGCCGCCCCTTTTTGACGCGTCTGTCCTCCTCTTTTACAAACGGCTCGTCGACTTTCCTCCGCACTGCCGCACGGTGAAATCCGCAACAAAGCTATGTTCGGTTTTTTCATTTCTGCATCTAGTTAAAAACATAGAAGCGGACGCTTGAATGTCCGCTTCTTTGAAAGTCGTCAAGCGAATAAGCCTGCGACGCGGTTATTTGTTCAGCTCGTACAGCTTGACGGAGTTGAAAATATCCTTTTCCTTTGCTTCTTCGCCGTATCTGTCCACGTCCTGCACGTTTTTGGGACCGTGCGTCAGACACAGCGGACCGTTGAGACAGCCGCCCACGCAAGCCATGCCCTCATAGAAATTTCCGTCGCCTCTGCCGAATTTTTGTTTGGTAAGCCCGATTTTGCACTGTTCCAGACCGTCCATTTTTACGGGCTTTACTCCCTCTATGCCCATTGCCTTTGCAACGTCCGCAATACCCTGCGCTATGCCGCCGCTTTTTGCGAAAATTCTGCCGTAAAAGCTTGCGTTGTCCAACGCGGTCTCGCCGAGCACGGTTACGTTTATGTCGCGCGCGTCAAGAAAAGCCTGCAATTCCTCGAAAGAAATCACGCAATCTATCCAATCCTTCGCCTTGTCCAGCTTGTATTCGCCTTTTTTGCTGACGCACGGTCCGATAAAGACGGTTTTCGCGGTGGAGTCAACCTTTTTTATCAGCTTGGCAGTCTCCACCATCGGGGACACGGAGTGACTGATGAGGTTAACCATATCGGGGAAATATTTTTCGATATATTTTACGAAAGAAGGACAGCAGGAGGTCGTCATCAATCCTTTTTCCTTCCATTCGTTTGCCTCGTGGTAGAGCGTTATGTCCGCGCCGAGCGCCGCCTCCACCACCTGATGGAAGCCAAGCTCGTGTATACCCGTGACGACCTGCTCGATTTTGGCATACTTGAACTGACTCACTATGCTCGGCGCAATGATTGCGTAAACCTTGTAATTTTTGTTGCCGTCGGACTTTTTGAGTATATCGATGGCGTCAAGGACATAGGATTTGTCCATGATTGCGCCAAACGGGCACTGATAGACGCACGCACCGCACGACACGCATTTGTCGTTGTCAATCACCGCCTTTTTGTCGGCGTCCATGGAAATGGCGTTGACCTTGCAACTGCGCATACACGGGCGATGCTGATGTATGAGCGCGTTGTAAGGACACACCTGAGTGCATTTTCCGCACTCTATGCACTTTTCCTTGTCGATGACCGCGCGATGATTGACGATGGTAATCGCGCCCTTGGGGCACTCGTCCGCGCAGCGGTGGAACAAACAGCCTCTGCACGCGTCAGTTACGAGAATGCCGCTTACGGGGCACTCGTCGCACGCCTCGCGTATGACCTCCACCACGTTGGGGTTGTCCCTGTCGCCGCCCATCGCCAGCTTGACGCGCTCTCCGAGTATGGCGCGCTCCTTGTAAATACAGCAGCGCAGCTCCGGCTTGGGACCGGGCGCAAGCTTTTTGGGTATGTCAAGCGCGGCGCTCTGCAAATTTCCCTCGTAAGCGCTCCTGATTACCTCTTTTAAGGTCTTGTATTTTATTTCCTGTACGTTGGTATCGAAAATTCTCATAATAATCACCGCCTGACGATTTCAGTTGTATTTGACCGAAACGGTCTTTCCCATTTTTTCCAGATTTTTTGTAAGAGACTCCACAAGCTTCAACTTCATTGTTATGTCAATCGGCAGCTCCTGATGCGCCGCGTTCACACCCTGCCCCACGAAAAAGTTGACGTGGGTGGCTTTTTCAAAAAGCATATCCGCAAGCAGCGACGCGCCGTCGCGCTTTGCAAAGAACTTGGGATGCAAATCCTTTTCCGACAGATACTCCTGCGACAGAGTGAGCAGCCGCCGCATGGTGAGCACGCCCTCCGTCGTTAAGTCTATGCCGTCTATGTAACCTATTGGCGGCACGTCCTTGTCGGGAAACTCGAACGCCGCTCTCACCTCGGTTTTGAGACAGCGCGCCACAATCTGAGAGCTTGTTCCGCCGCAGACAACCTTCTTTGTGTCGCCGCTCATAAATTCGTTGACGACCGCCTCGTCCATATCCTTGTTTACCGGCGGGCCTATCATGAGGTTGACCTTCTGTTCCCTGCGCAGCTTGACGGCAGCCACCGTGGTGTCGTCTCCCGGTTTGTCCATGTAAAGGTCGTTGCAGGCGTTGGCAAGCAACCACGCCATACACCGTGCGGACATATCCGGCTTCAAGGCGTTGTCGAGATAAGCCTTGATTTCCTTTCTCTCCCAGCCGAAATTGAGAAGCATGCCTATGCCAGCGTGGATTGTGCCGTCGCTCATGACCAAAACGGCGTCGTTTTCTTTAAGTTTAAGCGCCGACTTGTAAACCTTTTTTCCCAACACGTTCAACTCTTCTCTTTCGAGGTCGCCGCACTTTCCGTCCCGCACGAAAATCGCCTGAGGATTGTCGAACTCCACCAGATACCCCTCGCCGTTGCGGTTTAAGTGAATCACGCTGAACGTGGCGTAAGCAACTCCTCTTACCTTGCACACGGGAAGCGACTGAATTATGGTTTCTATACATTCGTCGAGAGGAATGTCCTCCGCGACCATAGTGCAGAGAATTTTGGAGGTAAGCGTAGCCAATATGTTGGCTTTGACGCCGCTGCCCATGCCGTCGGCAAGCACCAGGGTCGTGTAGTCGCCGTTGACAACGCTTTCCACCTTGTCCCCGCACAGCTCCTCTCCCTTTTTGTTGAGAGAGGTGTAACCGCTTTCGAGGTAAAACGCCATTGCGTCAGTCCTCCTTTTCGTCCTGTGACAAAGTCTTTTTCAGCTTGAGAAGCGCAACCTTGGTTTCCGCAGTTGTCTCTCCGAGCAGCGAAGCTATTTCCTGCGCCACGCGCATCTGCTTTTTGATAACGTCGTCGGTGGTTTGCAGCGTTTCCAGCTTTACCGAGTTGAGCTTGCTGTCGTAATTGACTCTTTCGGTTATGTCTTTCATAATGGCGAACATAACCTTATGCTTGGGCAAAAGCACAATGTGCATTTCGGCGTATTTGCCCGTTTTGTCGACCTTGACCTTTTTGCGCACCAGGTTTTTGTTCTCGCTTATCGCGAGGATAAAGTCCGTGGGATTGAAGTAATCCACGAGGTTGTTGCCCTTGCAGCTGTCGTCGATTCCCCACAGCTCCATGCCCTTGCGGTTTATATCCTGAATTTTCAGGTCGTAATCTATGACCACGATTCCGTTGGGGCTGTTCATGATAACCTCGTTGGACATACTCTCCGCGCGCTCCCTGACGTAGGGCAGACACATTTCCACGTCCGCAAAGCCGTTGGCAACCGCCCACGCCTTCTGCCTGCAAGTGTCGTATCCGCACGCGCCGCAGTCCAGCTCGTCCTCCGGTCTGAATTTGCCCGTTTTGGCAAGAATGGCTTTGATTTCGCGCTCGGGCACAAACAGATTGGCATTGTTCAGGGCGTAATGGTTGCAGCTTAAATCTATTCCTTCAGAGTCCGGTTTAAGCTCGCCGTCCCCCTTGTGCGCGTAATTTCTGACCGCTATGTTCGCCCTCACAACGCCGCCCGCGCGTTTAACCGCGCAGGGACCGTTTATACAGGCGTGGTCGCAGGCGTTAAGCTCCAAAAACACGTTGTACAGGTCGTCCACGCTTTCGAGAGCCTGCATTACGTTTGTGACTCCGCTCACCGCTATGTATTCGTAGTCGCTCCTCGCGTCCTTGAAGGATTTTATTATGCCGCGGCTGATGGGATAATTCCTCGCGGAAAGCTCTCCCTCCGCGCCGCGTTCTTCATTTTTGAGTTCCGCTTGAATATTTTTAAGGTCTATGCCCTCGCTCTTGAAAAACATTTCAAGCTCTTCAAAGGTGAGCACGTTTTCGATAAGAACGCTCTCGCGCGCCTCGCGCTTTTTGGCTATGCAGGGTCCCACAAACAAAACCACCGCGTCCTTGTCGCGTTTCTTTATCATTTTGGCATGCGCGACCATGGGCGTGTCTACGGGAGCAAGGAAAGGCAACGCTTTGGGATAATAAATTTCTATCAGCCTGTTTACCGCGGGACACGCCGACGAAATGAGGTTGCGGTATTTTCCGCTATTCAAAAGCTCCTCGTACTTTTCCGTGACGGCTGCCGCGCCCAGCGCCGTTTCCTCCGCGTCGAAAAAGCCGAGTCTTTTGAGCGCGGTTCTCATCACCTCGAAATCCTCTATTCCGAAGCTTGAAACAAAGGACGGCGCGACGGAAACATACACCCTTTTATTTTTTTTGAGCAGACGCTTGACCTCCTCCAGCTCGCCGTGCACGTACTTGGCGTTCTGATGGCAGACAAAGGTGCACTTTCCGCACAGGATGCAAAGCTCCTCCATGATGACCGCCTTTTGGTCCACCACCTTAATCGCCTTTACGGGGCACTCGCGCAGACAGCGGTAGCAGTTTTTGCAGCTGCTCGGCTTAAATTCGAGATACTGTCCCATAATTTTTCACCTCCGCGTTATTTTTCCAGCTTGGGAAATACGTCGCGCAAAAACACCTCTTCCACGTTTTCCGGTCTCAGATTGCTCAGCAGCTCGCCGTCGCAGGTAGCGGAAACGCCGTTCTGACAATTGCCCAGACAAAAGCTCGCCATAAGCTCCACCTTGTCCGCGACGCCGTACCTGTCGATAACCTCTTTGAGCTTTTCAATCACGTCATAAGAGCCCTTCAAATGGCAGGAGCTGCCCACACACACCTTAATCGTCATTTTTGTTTTCTCCTTGTTCTTCTGATAATTTTTTCGACAGCTGATTGCTTAAAACCAGAAAGCTTGTCGCTAAATCCTCGTATTTGATTGCCACGTAATCGGGCACGTCCAAATGCACGGGCGCAAAATCCCATATTCCCCTGACGCCTGCCCCCACAAGCAAATCGCAAACCTCCTGCGCGCAGATTCGGGGAACGGTTATTATACCCATTTTTATGTTCATGCGTCTCACTATATGCGCAAGCTCGCTCATGGGGAAAATCTGCTTGCCGTTGATTGTTTTTCCGACAAGCTCCGGATTGACGTCGAAGGCCGCCACTATTTCAAGCGCGTACTTGGAAAAGCCGTTGTACGACAAAAGAGTTTTTCCCAAAAGCCCCGCCCCCACGAGCACTGCCTCCTTCGTGTTGTTGTAGCCGAGAAAATTCTCCATGTCGGAAATAAGCTCGCTTACCTTGAAGCCGAGCTTGGGTCTGCCGTCGGCTACGCTCACCTGCGAAAGGTCCTTTCGCACCTGAATGGGGTTGAGATTAAGCCCCTCCGCAATAGTGGTGGAGGAAATGTAATCCTCTCCGCCGAGATTGGAGGTTTTGAGAAAACGAAGGTATCCCGGCAGTCTTATTAATGTGGCTTTGGAAATAGATTTCGATTGCTCCATTGTCCCGTCCGTTTATCGATAAATTTTTATCGATATAATTATAAGCCCTGCCGCACGCTTTGTCAATACAAAACGAACCAAAAAATTAACAATTTTTGACAATGCGTTTTGAGACGGTTTACCGACTCCGCAAACTGACTTGCAACACAAAAGCGCGTCCCGTCCAGGACGCGCAAATCAGGAGTTTTTGGACATTTTGTCGTCGATATCTATCTGTATATCCTCTTCAAGCTCTGTTTCCGTATTTTTGAACCCCTTGCCCACTACTTCTCTTACCGTAAACACGGTTGCAAAGGAGTTTTCGTCCGTTTCCTTGATTATGTGCTTTGCGCGGTTCAACTGCCGCTTGTAGATGACGCACATAACCATTGTTTTTTCCTCGTGCGAATACGCGCCCTCCACCCGTATGTTGGTTACGCCTCTTCCGAGCTTGGTTTTGAGCGCCTCAGACACTTCGACGGGCTTGGAGGTGACGATATTTAGCCCCATTGCCGAGGAATAACCTTTGTAAATCATTTCCTGCACGATTTCGCTTGCGATTTGCGTGGCTATCGAATACACGAACACCGAAAAGCCGTCAAAGCCTTCGCCCTTGATGAAAAACTGCGAAACAAGAGCGGCAACCAGAATGGTAGCCAGGTCTATGTAAAGAATGACGCGCATGGAGTTTGTTCCGCGCTTGTGTCTTTGGAGCAAAAGCGCAACTATGTCCGAGCCGCCCGTCGACGCCTGAATAGACAGCATCATGGGCAGGCTCAGTCCGCACAGCACGCCGCCGATAAGAGCGAAAAGCACCTTGTCCTCTCCCGCGCCGACAGTGCCCACCAGGGACGCAACGTCGAACAGCCCGAGAAGCTCCATCATTCCCCCCATAAGCAACAGGCATATGCCTGTTTTCAGCGCGAATTTCTTGCCCGTTTTGAAATAGCTGATGATTACAAGCGGGATGTTAATCACCACGAGAAACGCCCCCATGAGGTCGGGCAGCGTATCCTTGAAAAGCCAGGACAGCGTGGACGCAACGCCCACTGCTCCGCCGAGAGTTATCGCGTTTGGCAGCAGAAAAAGCTGTATACCCACCGCGCGGAACAGCGCGGCAAGAAAAATGGTAGACGCCAGCTTGAATATTTTTTTGAAGCTCTTTTTTTCTTTCATATTATTTGTATCTCTTATTGAAATCGGGCTTGTTCAACACCGTGTTTATCGAAGTGCAAAATGCGAAACACTCCTCGTCCACCTTGCGCAAAATACGCTTGAACACCTGATTCTGTCGGTACTGTATGACGACGATAACAACCTTTCTGTCGGTAGGCTCGCCGTATTCGGTCACTACCTCTATATTCGTGGCGCCTCTCTTGAAAACCTTGAACAGTTCCGCGTCAAGCTCCTGCGATTTCTTGGTTATAACCGTGTATTTCAGCACGGGGTCTATCCCGTTCATAAAAATTTTGACGCAGAAGGAGGTCACGTATGACATCAGCAGCGAGTAAAGCACCTGCATCAATTCTCTTTGCAGCGCAAACGCGAGCGCGTAAACTCCCAGATTGAAGATAAGCAGAACCTTGCCCATTTCCACGTGGGGATTTTTGACGCTGACCAGTCCGGTTACGATTTCGCTGCCTCCGTTGCTGCCGCCGGCAAAGTAAGCAACCGTTATGCCCGCAGCCGAAAGCGCTCCCCCCATGACCACGCCGATAATCCTGCTGTCCGAAAACTGAAAGAAATTTATTTTTTCAAAGAGCAGCGTCACCGACGAATAAACCACGCAGGCGAAAACCGTCCTGACTGAATATGATTTTTTGAGTTTGAACAGCGCGGCAATCAGCAGCGGCGCGTTCAGCGCTATGCTGCCTATGCTCACGGGTATGTTAAAGGTATAATACAGGATGTTGCTCAGTCCGCCTATGCCCCCCGCCACAACGGAACAGGGCAGCACGAAGACATAGATTCCCAGCGCCATAAGCGTCCCCGCAAGTGTCAGCATGGCATATATCTTTATATATTCTGCAAAAGAATTTTTTTTGTTTAACGTCGTCATATTGGCTTGAAACCGATTTTCTTACAATCATTTATTTATATCAGCAATTGCGAAAAATGTCAAACGGAAACGGGCAGATTTTCACCGTTCTTCAAAGCTCGACCTCCCTTGCCTGTCGCCTTGTCCTACGGGAGCGTCTGTGTTCCGACGTAGATTTCAACCGCAAAAAAAGCGCTGCGGCGCTTTATGCGCCGCAGCGTCGGTTCGCTCATTTGTCGTCGGGCGCCGTTTCGTCGGGCGCAAAAAACAACTGAAAAATTCTGTCCATTTCCGCAATTCCCTTTTCGGAAAAATGCAGAGACGGAAACAGTTCCGCCATACGCTCGCCGAGTTTAAGAGCGGTTCCGTCCTTGTCGGCGTCCTCCCCGTATACGCCTGCAAGCTCGGTTGCCAGCTCTTTTATTCCCGCCACAAAATCAACCGCCTTTACGCTCTTGTCAATCAGACGCTCTCTCGCGTCGGAAAACAAAAAAATCTGCGAATAGACAAGGCTGAAAACATTGTCCTTCATCAGGTTTTTGAGGCTTTCCTTGTCGGAAGCGGCGAACAGCTTGTAAACCGTCACCGAAGTCGCTCCGACAGACACGGCGTCAACCAACAGCGCGTCGGTCAGCAGCCCGCTCCATCCCGTCTTGTCTACCAACAGCATTTTTACCGCCACCACTGGCAGAGCAAAAACAAACGGCGCAGCCACGCACGGGTCAAAGCCTCCCGTAAGGTCGATTTTGAGCTTGGGCAGCAGCTTTTTCAAAAGCTGCACAAGCACGACCACGACAAGAGTCTCGACAAAATACGCAAACCCGCGTGTTTTAATCAGCATAACGACAAAATCGCCGAAAAGTGTTCCGAGTTCCATAAATTTACCTCCTCCCCGCCTCCGCAAAGGGCGGATTCAAGAAGCGATTGACAACCCCAAAATCACTCTGACGCAATTGTACACCCGTTTTTTTGCCTGTCAATAGACCGGTCCGAAGAAAATTTAAAAAAAATTCGCTATTTTTAGCCCCCTAAAATCCGTTAAAAACAACGCCCCTTTTTTTGCCGCAACCGACAAATCCATAATAACAAACTATGACTTGCCATTCAATATAGATATTTGACATGGCTTGATATATGTTTTAAAATTTCAGACGTAAAACAAATTAAAACTCTTAAAAATATGAATGCAAAAGAATACGTTGAATTTATCAAAGAAAATTCTTATATCGCCGCAGACTCCGACGCGCACCGATGTATGCATATTTTGGCTCGCAACGCGCAGAAAATTACGGCGAAAATAAACGGAAAATATCTTTCGCCCGAAAAAATACGCAAATTGTTTTTCAGGCTGATTGGCAAAAAAACAGACGAATCGTTTTTGTTGTTTCCGCCCTTTTACACCGACTGCGGCAAAAACATAACGGTAGGCAAAAACGTGTTCATAAATTCCGGATGCTGTTTTCAGGACCAAGGCGGCATAACCATAGGCGACGGCGCTCTGATCGGTCATCAGGTTGTGCTTGCAACACTCAATCACGACCTGAATCCCGAGCGTCGGAAAAGTATGAAGGCGGCGCCCATCGTGATAGGAAAAAACGTGTGGATAGGCGCGCACGCCACCGTGTTGGCGGGCGTTAGCATTGGCGACAACGCGGTAATCGCCGCAGGCGCAGTGGTAACAAAGGACGTGCCTCCCATGACGGTAGTTGCGGGAATACCGGCAAAAACAGTCAAATCCGTTTAAAAAAGGAGATTTTGTATGAGCGGTTATATTTGCAAACTCGATGAAAAAGTCGAAAGAAGACACGTGCGGTACAACAACCGCTACGGAATTGCGCTTGCGGGCGACCTATACCAAGCGAAGGGATTAAATCACACAAAAAAACATCCCGCCATAGTCATAGGCGCGCCTTACGGCGGCGTAAAGGAGCAGGGAGCCTGCGTGTATGCAAACCAACTTGCGCAGCGAGGCTTCGTCGCGCTGACATTCGACCCCTGTTATATGGGAGAGAGCGCGGGAGAACCCCGCCGTGTGTCCTCTCCCGATATGTTCAGCGAGAATTTTTCCGCGGGCGTGGACTTTTTGGGGCTTTTGCCCTATGCGGACAGAAACAAAATCGGCGCGCTCGGAATATGCGGCAGCGGCGGCTTTGCGCTCTCGGCGGCCGCTGTGGACACGCGCATTAAGGCGGTTGTAACGGCAAGTATGTACGACATGAGTTATGCTGCGCGCGCGGGGCAAACACCCGAGCAGCTCGCCGCAACCAAAGAACGGCTTTCTTTGCAACGTTGGAAAGACGCGGAAAACGGTTATCCCGAATATATCCCCTCTTTTCCCGAAGAACCGACGCAAAACATTCCCGACGAAATGCAGGGCATATGGCGAGAATTTTACGAATTTTACGCCACAAAGCGCGGTCACCATCCAAACGCGCGAGGCGGATTCACAACCACCAGCGATTTGTCTTTTATCAACTATCCGCTGCTGCACTATATCGACGAAATCTCGCCCCGCCCCGTCCTCTTTATTGTAGGCGAACAGGCGGAGAGCAGATTTTTCAGCGACGTCGCCTATGCAAAAGCAGCCGAGCCGAAGGAAATGCTCGTCGTCCCCGACAGCAACCATGTAGACCTTTACGACGACGCAACAAAAATTCCTTTTGACAAAATCGAAAGCTTTTTCAAAATAAATCTGTAACAAAAGAGAAAAAACCGATGCGATTTATTTCAAAACCATGTGCAACTACCAAAAAAAACAAATCAGGAGTAAAAAAAAATGAAAAAGACAATTACACTCATTCTTGCTTTTTTACTTTTGTGTTTCGGGCTGAGCGCTTGTACAGACCTGAAAGACAACAACGACGATAACGACGGCGACGGCGGCAACGAAAATTCCTCTCCGACAACTGCGGCAAATATACTTGTGACGTATTTCTCCTGTACGGGCAATACGGAAAAGATTGCAGAAATGATTGCCCGTGAAACGGGCGGCGCATTGCACGAAATTCAGCCACAAATACCTTACACGGAGGCGGATTTGGACTATTACAGCGGCGGCAGAGCCGACAGGGAACAGGCCGATCCTGCCGCCCGCCCCGCAATCGCAAACAGCGTGGAAAATATGCCGGACTACGATGTGATTTTTCTCGGTTACCCTATTTGGCACGGACAGGCGCCGAAAATCATCTACACCTTTTTGGAAAGCTATGATTTCGCGGGCAAAACCATCGTTCCCTTCTGCACATCCGGTTCCAGCGGAGTCGGCTCGAGCGCGGACAATCTCCGCCCGCTTGCACAAAACGCCGATTGGAAAAACGGAACGAGATTCTCATCAAATACGACAGAAAGCGAAATAAAAGCTTTTGTCGAACAGCTCAATCTTGATTTGAAAACGGATACAAATATGCTGAAAATTTCTGTCGGAAACACAACGCTTACGGCAAGCTTGACAGACAATGCAAGCGCTGCTGCGCTCTTTGAGGCTTTGAAAAAATCGTCCCTTACCATAGAAATGCAAGATTACGGCAATTTTGAAAAGGTCGGCACGCTCGGTTTTTCACTGCCGCGCAGCGACGAATATTTTACTACGGAAGCAGGCGACCTTATCCTATATCAGGGCAATCAATTCGTAATTTATTACGACACAAACAGTTGGAATTTTACCCGACTCGGCAAAATCGAAAATATAACTGCTTCCGAGTTGCGTTCGATTCTCGGCAGCGGCAACGTAACAGTCACCCTCTCCGTCTGAAAATCATATCGGCGGCTGTTTGACAACCAAAACACCGTGCGAAACAAATATAGATTAGATACATGAACGCCGAAATGCAACGGCTCGGTTTTGGATTTTTGTAGAATACGCCTAATATATCGACCCATTGAAATTGAAATAACAATATAAATATTAAAAAAACGAACGCTGCTATCTGCGCGATACTTATCAAACGGCACAAAACAAATTAAAAGTTTATACAGATTATTTCAATGTGACTAAATTAACTCATTGTCGAGTCTTTCACAAAACCCGTATTGAATTTAATCTGCCGTATTATGACGCCGAAATGTCAATCAAGAACGGGTACTTGTCGACTTACGGATTGCCGGAAGCGGACGAAAAGAAAAAATCGCCCATACAGGCGATTTTCCGAGTGATATTTCTTTTGGTACTCCCGGCGGGAATCGAACCCACAATTAACCCTTAGGAGCAATAAGAATTAAGCGTTATAGTGTGCATTATAGCCTTTTTAAGACGTTTTGTCCACTATGAACGCTTATTTTTTTTCTTTTTTGCGTTATACGCGGTAGCTTTCATCTTATGTGTTTCTGTATGGGTGTAATTTGGGTGTAAATAAAAGGTGTAAAAATCTTCCGATAAAGGCAAAATCATTGCGTTCTATACATACATTTTATAAAAGTTTTAACAAAATATGCGCTTGTTTACCCATATTGACAACAAAGGCTTTTTTTGATATAATATAACAAAAGTTAAAAGCGTGGTGAGGATGGTGGAAAAGACTTTGCAGCAAATGCAATTCAAAGACAGGCTTTGCCGAACATTGCTTCGTATCAATTGGTTGATCGCAATTGCTGCAATTTTGCCTGTTTTGTCAAAAATATTCATAGGCGTGGCGGCTATCGGCATGGCTTTCTATTATTTGATTTTAATAGCAGTCACAATCATAACATTAGGTCTTTTTTTGCTGAATGATTCTTTCAGAGCGTTATATAAAATCAACTTAGATGGTTTACAAGAACTTTCGAACCAAGTCATTCAAGTATATCGGATTGCTCAACCCGTTCTTGCAGGGATATGCGCGTTCCTATCTGCAATTGTGCTTATCGTAATCGTTCGGAATCAGGACGAAACGCATAAAACAAGAAAAATTGTTTCTGTATCATTAGTAGTCCTTATTGTTCTGATTGCTACCCTCGTATATTATATGAAACTGATTTAAGGGGGTAACTATGAAAATTTTTTTGATAAACAGATCGGATGTTTTACTTTTTTCAGATGACAAAAAGTTAAAAGTGAGGAAAGAAAACGGCAGAGAGTTTATTGACGCCCCTGTTTTGGCGGATGGAAGAATTGTTTTGCGGGCAATTCGTAAACCCGAACTCTCCCATTCAAATTGGTGGCTTTATTCTGCATTCTTCTGGATTATCGGAATATTGGGCTTGTTTACTCCCAGATATTCCCGCTTTGATTATGCGTTGGATTGCAATGTCATTTTGGACAGCGGGCAAACGCAGGATATTTGGCTTCGGTTTAACCACTTTGTCAACAAAAAGTCAAGTATTCCCGTAGCCGCGGTAACGGTGCCTGAAGGAACGGTTGCAACATTGGAAAACGCCGCATACGTTTATGACAAGACTTCGTGCAGACGGAGGAAGGTTTACAAACTTGTTTCTTGGCTGATGCGGGTTGCTGTTATTGTTGCAGTTTGTTTTATAATCATTTAAGCAAGGGAGGATGAGAAAATGTTAAATTTATTGGCTGCAAATATTGACGGATTGGAAATTGCTTACATAGCAGTGGGCATTTTGCTTGGTATCGCGATTATTGCGGCGTTTATCGCTCAAATCGTGATTGCGATCGGATATTGGCGCGGAAACCGCACCAACAATTCGTTGGGACTTTCGGGCGGAGAGTATGCGCGCAAACTTCTCGATCAGAACGGAATGCCGGATGTGCAGGTAAAAAAATGCGGTATTATACGAACCATTTTATTCGGAAACCATTATAGTATCACCAAAAGAACGGTTTATCTTCGTATGCGCACGATCAATAAACCCAGTCTTACAGCTGTGGCGATGGCTGCGCAAAAAGTTGCGCTTGCCGAACAACATAGGGATGGCGATGCAAAAATGATTGTCCGCAGCCGTTTACAGGGGCTTGGTGTATTTGCGCCGATTTTATTTGTCCCCTTGGTCCTTATCGGATTTCTGGTTGATATCTTTGTTTTGGAAACACTTCTGTTTTCTTTGGTTACGGCGGGAATCGGGCTGCTGTTTATTCTGTTCGGATTTATTGTAACTCTTTTAAATATTCCCGTGGAAAAGAAAGCAATGGAACGTGCGCAAGTTATACTGGAAAACGAATTGACCGGCGAGGAAATGGTCACCGTTAAAAAAATCTTCCGCAGTTATCTGGTCGAATACGTATTACAGTTCATCATTGCTATTTTACGCATTATTCAACTGATTCTGAAAATTTTGATCAGTATTCGGAAAAAATAAATGATTTGAAAAGGAGCAATATCTGTGAAGAAAAAATTATTGACAATATTACTCCTCGCAACAATTTCAATCTTAGGTGCAGTGCTTTTTGTTGCGTGTAACAACGGAAACGCCACTCAAAAAGATACCTATAGTATAACTTTATCCCACGACGATACGGAAACGCCTCTTGTCAAAATCAATACAACAGGCAATTACGACATGAATGCCATTGAAAAGGGATCGAGTATTACGTTTTCTGTTGAATTGAGAAACGACTACGACCCGTCAACTTTGAAAATTTTTCAAACGACAAGGAAACAGCCTTGCAACTAAACGCAGATCTTTCTAATGATTATATTGATAACGTAACTTATAGACAGATCGGTACCTTTATGCTTGAAAATATTTCTGAAAATATAAATCTTACCTATCAAGCGGAAGAACAGAAAATTGCGATTCATTTTTATACGTCTATATTCGAGGGCACTCCCACAACGGAGCAAACCGAGGTTTTGAACAGTTTTCACATCGACGGAGATACAAAGCCTTTGAGCGAGTATGTTGATTCCGGAGAGCCTTTTTATACTACTCTTTCTCGGATTTTAAGCACCGAAACAAGGAGCGCGGTTATTTACGCGATACTTGTTTGATGGCGCAAGACAAATTTAAACTTTACCTTGACTATTTTAAGGTACAATACTAATTTGGAATTTGACGGAGGAGATTATGAAAATTACAATATATAGAATTTGGCAATGCACATGGGGAATGTTGCAAACCTTCTTAGGCTTGATTATGTTCATAATACATTTCAAGTTTCGCTCTGCGTTTGTTGCCTGCCATTCTTTATTGATATCTAACAGCCTAAATTATCGGAAAGTTAGCGTTTTGACCGCTTTTCTATCCGTTAATTTAGGCTTTTTGCTTTGTTTGAGCATTTTTTGATGTTTGTTGCTGCTTTTAATTTCCAGCACATTTTTAACTACTTTTTGTAGAGATTTTGTAGATGTAAAATTAGATTATATGTTTTTGTCTTAACGTATTATAAACATTATTTACAGCTTCTATGTAGCAAATAAATGAATCATGTTCTATGTTTTTTCTTAAATAAAGATTCTTAATTTTAAGATATTCATTCCTAACTTGTTCCCAATATCCTTTTTCTTTAATACTATCTGCTTTTCCTTTGATTTGCCTTGAATTAGGTACTTCATTCCAATAATATTTATCGACCGATACATAACCTGTCTTCTCGTGTATAAGCCGATACCATGAGCCGTTATTATCCCTGGTTATTATACAAATATCCATAGAAAATTGGATCTCCGGATTATCTGTAAAATAAATAGGCTTTGTTGTTAGAGATGAGGTAGAATCTTCACAATCAAACAAATTATCTGCTCTTAACACTTTATTAAAGACTTTTCGCACAGTTTCCTTAATAGAACGACAGTCATTAATATTTTCACATTTTTGAATACAAAGATTGTAGTCAAAATCGATGGGGTTTTCGGCATTTTGCGTAACCATATTTCTTGCTCCACTACCAACAAGAATGAATTGTGAACCAATCCCATAATTAAGCAATTCTTGCGTTAAATCGTTTAAGATTTTCACGCAGGAATTTTGCGCTTTTTTAAGAAACGCTTTGTCTTCAACATAATGATACATAAAACTCTCCTTCTTTTCCCACGCCTTCCATTTAGGTTTCAATCCTAAATCGTGATATTATATCGAAACTGGTTTCATAAGTCAAGAGAATAATGCAAAAAAACGATATATTAGCAGAATAATAATTTAAATATACAATTTTGTTCTGTATGAATGTCCGCTCTGAAAAGAGCGGATTTATCATTTACAAATACTTTCTCATTTATTCTAAACAGCATAATGTTCGCAATGATATAAAAGAAAAAAATTAACTTTTTTTCAAAACACCCCCGATTTAGGCTTCAAATTGTCTATGGATATATGAGAGATATTTAATTTAAAAAATTAAGAAAATTTTTGAAACAGGTCCGATTTTGCCTTGATTTTGTCCACGGATATATGAGAGGCTTTTTATTCCATTATTAAAAATAAAAAAATTTTTAAAAATAGTTCCGATTTTGCTTTGATTTTGTCCATGGATATATGAGAGGGTTTTTACTTCATTATTAAGAATAAAAAAATTTCAAAAAATAGCCGATTTTCCCTTTGTTTTGTCCATGGATATATGAAGGGAAAATTTACTTGTTGAATAAACGAACAGACAGCCCGTCGTAAGGCTGACTTTTTGTTGTAAAAACTACTTACCCTCTTATTGCTTTAAAGGGGAAGTAATAAATAGTATTCAAAGATGAAGATACCATATGAAAAAAAAGATTTACGCAAATTTTTTAAAAAACCCGAAAATATACACTATTTTTGTCCACGGATATATGAGGGGAAAAATTGAAAAAATGGAGGTACTAAATGAGCAAAAAAGATCAACGCAGAGAATTGCTTTTGCGATTTATTCGCAAGCGAAATGGGCGGCGGTTTATCGTAGCTGTAATGGCAAAAGAGTTCGGCGTAAGCGAACGGACGATACAGTCAGATTTATCCTACTTGGAAATTTACGGGCAGATTGAACGGCGGCCGAGCTACGATTCGTTACACCGACAAAACGGAAATATCATCGTCTATACGGGCAGCCGCAAGCGGCAGTCTTATAAAATGAACGATGGATAGAAAGCGACCGTTCCTCTTGGTTGAGGGGTGAAGGCAAAATATAGAAAATTGAATTATTTTTTTGAACAGGATAAGGAGCGAGACTCACTTTGCAGTCTCGCTCTCATATTTAGACAATCGGGATACCCGATTTCTTCTCGGAAACAAGCGTAACTTTATGCTCGTTTTACTTTAATTTTTAGGAGGTTTTATGGGAAACAATACAGCAAGGAAAACAAGAATTCGTACTATCAGAGATGCGATTGCGCTATTAAAACAGGCAGATAGCCAAACGGCCGTTACCTATCATTTTATCCGCAAGTTATGCGACAGCGGTTGCATCAAATCTATCCGTGCGGGCAAAAAAATTCTTATCAACTATGATGAATTGCTTGATTACCTAAATTTGGATATTGACGAGGCTTGCTGATAATGGCGACGATACGAAAAAGACAGTTAAAAAACGGCGGGAACGCCTACACCGTGCAAGTCAAACTCAAGGATAAAGGCAGCGGCAAAACGATCCTTGAAACAACAACTTGGCGCCCCGATGCAAAGATGACCGCAAAACAGGAAGAACGAGCAGTACAAACCTTTGCGGAAGAATTTGAGAGCCAAATCAAAGCAACCGTGAACGGAGCTACCGCGACAGGCGATACGCCGAATATCACATTCAGAGAGTTCGCCGCACAGTGGTTGGAAAAAACCAAACGCGATTGCTCCTTGAACTACTATGTGAAAGCGCGCGACAGTATTTCGCTTGCGAATGAATATATCGGCGGGTACAAATTGAGGGAAATCACTCCTGCCGTTATCCAGAATTTTTACGACAAGCTCGACGCAATGAAAAAGAAAACGTCAAAGGTATTTCCGAAACCCGAATTTCGTTCCGTATTGGAAAAACACGGCTACAATTATATGAGGCTGCGCTACGAGGTAAATATACAGAGTTGCACGCTTGCAAATGCTTTCGCGGGAAAAGCCGTCAGTAAAAATTGGAGCAGCGATTTTTCCGAACGCACAGGCATTCCGTTTCATGAACTCTTTGACGAGAAAATAACGGAAAAACCCTATGCTTACGAAACGATACATAAATTCAAGCGGGTTATTCGGGCAATTCTTTCCCTTGCAAAGAAAAACCGCCTTGTTACGGACAACTACGCTTCGGCTGATTATATCAATTTTCCGAAACGACCGCCGCACAAAATCGAATGTATGAGCGACGATGACGCCAAACGCTTTTATAAATTCATCTTGGACTATCCCGATCTTCGCTATAAATCTGCCATGCTCCTGTTCCTGCTTGCGGGCTTTCGCCGCGGAGAAGTTGCGGGGCTTGAATGGAAAGACATTGATTTTGATAAAGGTGAAATTACGATAAGCCGTTCCGTTACGACGGTAAACGGCTTTGGAATGATAGAAAAAGAGCCGAAAACGGAAACGTCGAAACGAACGCTTGCTGTTCCCGACGTTTTGATTAAAACTTTGAAAGAATACCGCGAATGGCAACGCAATCGCCGTAGCGAGCTTGGTGATTATATGGAAGAAAACGACTATGTGTTTACGCAGGAAAACGGCAAACGACTTTATCCGAGTACATTCACGGGGTGGCTGAATAAAATGTTGCGCGAGGCGAATATCGACCATTATTCTCTGCACAGCCTGCGCCACACAAACATCACCTTGCAGATTGCCGCAGGCGTTCCCGTTGTAACTGTCGCGGCGAGAGCGGGACACGCCCGCGCAAGTACGACGAGCGACATTTATGCTTACGCATTGCGAAGCACAGACAGAATGGCGGCAGATAAACTCGGCAGTATCTTTTCAGGCGATGAAAAGCCCGCAGAGACCGAAAGAACGTGTGAAAAAGAAACTATACCCGATGTCGACGGACAAGACGATATGGCAGAATTTAGGCACGTAAAGGCCGAAATGCTGCGGCTTGGTTTTGAAACTCTTGAAGAATACTGCGAATATCTCGATTTCTTGGAGATGAAACGGATAAAGAAAAGAGATTTTGAAATGTAAAACGGCATGGAAAAACCGCTTGATTTTAACTTTCAATCAATCGGTTTTTTGGTACTCCCGGCGGGAATCGAACCCACAATTAACCCTTAGGAGGGGTTTGTTATCTCCATTTAACTACGGAAGCATATTCAATTTTTCAGATACTTCTCAACTGTCTAAAATCGAGAAATATCCTTGCGGGTGTAAAAAAGATGTAATTTCGTCGGCGGTCAATCGGTTTGTCTATAAAAAACCGCCCGAAACAGCCTTTTTACAGCCGTTTTGTTCCGAATTGTTTGGATAGAGCAACCCCTTAGGAGGGGTTTGTTATATCCATTTAACTACGGAAGCACAAATAAAAGTCGCATTGAATAAACGACCTTCTTCAACTATATTAAAAAGTATCAATATCAACTTTATATTTTTAACACATCACCGGCAATCTGTCAATTCTTTTAAGTCTAAAATGTCAATCCAAATTTTTTTATCCTTTAAATTGTACCATACTCAAACACGATACAGACGGTTCCTTGACAGTTGCAGAGGGGTCAGAGACAATGACCGACGCCGAAAGGAGAACATACGCAAACGCTATTCGGAAGTTGGACAGGGTAGCGCGTTGCAGGTCAGCGACGAGATTAACGCGCATTTTGCAGAGCAGACGCTCTCAAACAAGAATATCCAAATAAAAAGGAACCCTTGCCACGCCGTTGGATAGTAAAACTCCCCAACAAACGCCCAATGCGGATCGTGGTACAGATTCCACTAATAATATACACCAAAACGAGGAAAATTTCAACCCTGAATCGCAAAAAGGCAGAAAATTCGCTC
>ENA-ORSK01000305-ORSK01000305.1-human-gut-metagenome-genome-assembly--contig:-NODE-305-length-52699-cov-17.207583_pt1 | contig 52699 bp, 36 predicted proteins | sample MGYA00242192_ERZ509159 | MGnify/ENA primary metagenome ERZ509159 (study PRJEB26280, sample SAMEA2338663) | human gut metagenome | biome: human gut; feature: human-associated habitat; material: faeces...
GAAAATTACCTGTCAAAACTTTTGGAGGCGAACGCATTTTGATGCGTCCGCCCTAAACCAGAGTACGACCGAGTTTGGTACACTCGAATTTCAGGGAATGGACTCTTACGAGACGGCGCGAGCTGTGGTACTGCATACAACATCGCGCTGGTACTCACGTGGAGATGGTGAATTGATAGGGATTGAGCCCGAGTGGCTTGCCTCTGATAAACTCGATGAATTCGATGTTTCTGGAGACTATTCTGAGGCTACTTTAACGCCAAGGAATGTGCTTTCGCATATCCGTGTCAACGTGAAAGTTCCAAGTATAGGAAACCTGTATTCTGCGAGAGGATCCTTAACTGGTATTTCAGAAGGATTTCTGCTGGGACAGGGGAAGCCGCTTCAGAGTAGTAAGGTGACTTATCTTCTGGAGTCCTGGACGAAAACGATAGATAAGAATGACGCAACACTAGGAACGTTGACGACATCGTTTAAATGTTTTGGTCTACCAGAAACTGCCCATCCTGCTGCAGAAAACAATAAGCTGTCTTTTTCAGCTTTGTTGATAGACAAAAAGACGCAGGTAGATTATCAGTTTGCGGTAGGAGATAAGTTTAAGGAAGATGAAAATTCATCGGAGTTAGGTTATTTTTCTTCTCTCCATGTTGATGTTGAGTTGCCGAAACCTTTACCTGATGTGAAGCCTTCGGAAGGAAGTTCTGGCGGTTTTGACATCACGGTCAAGGATTGGGGTAAACCTGAGGATATTGATATGGAACTGTAGAAATAGTAAAAGAGTAATAATAGATTAGTTTAATTTAAAAATCAAACCGATATGGATAAGAAAATTTTTATTGGTATTGCTGCAATGGCAGCGTTGACATTGGTAAGTTGTTCAAGCGATGACTTGGATAGTCTTTCAGACAATTCTTCTAAGAACGAGGCTATCAGCTTTGATGGCTATTTGGGAAGAAGTGCAGTTGCTGTAAATGGTACACGTGGTAGCGTGCTGGATAAAGATGCTCTTCAGAAATTACCTGAAACTGTTGGAGCTTTTGGTGTGTTTGGTAACTATAGCAAAGACGCTACAACTGCTTATGGTGAGAACTTGTTTAAGAACCAGAAGGTATTTTATTCAAATTCAGAGTGGACATATACTCCCTATAAGTATTGGTTACCAGAAGGTCATATTGATTTCTTGGCGTATGCTCCTTATGATGCAACAAAAGCAGCGTTAACTGATTCTAAATCTAAAATTAGTTTTACTGTAGACGAAGATATTGCTAAACAGAAAGATTTGTTGTGGGCTAATGCTGCTGGTCAGAAACAGGCTAACAATCCTGTTAAATTTACTTTCAATCATGCTTTGTCTAGACTTGGATATACTGTAAAGTTAAAGAAAGATTGTTCTGATGATGTAACTATTACATTGAAGAGTATTACATTGGCAGGAGCTGCTGATGGAACAACGCCAGTTTTCTATAAATCGGGAACTATAGATTTATCTAAGGTAAATAATGAAGGTCTTTGGTCAGATCAAGCTGGTCAACAGAAATTTGATTGGTTCTCTGGAGATTATAAGGTAAATAGTTCAACTGCATCTCATCCTGATGTTAACAGAGAAAAGGATAAAGATTATTTGTTTGTAATTCCACAGGATTTCTCTGAAACAACAGCAGGTGCTGTTAAACTTTATGTTATCGTAGAGTACAGTATACAGTATAAAGATATATCGGAAGTATTTACAAATAAGGTTTCTAAGCAAATTATACAGAAATTCGAGCAGGGTAAGGCATATACGATTAACTTGACCATTGGTCGTCCAATCGATTTCGATGTTGATGTTGTTACTGATTGGACAAATACTACTGATAATGTCGAAACCAATATCCCTATCGATTCTTGGGATGTTATCAGATAAAAATAATGAATTTAAATTATCATAAGATGAAGTTTCTTCGTTTAGCTTTTTATGTTTTGATAGCACAGCTGGTATTATCTGGCTGTGCCGGCGAAGGTGTGGAAGAAACTTCATCTTCTTCATCTTCTGAAATCAACTTTGATGCTTATGTGAATCGGGATGCTTCAAGCCGTGCTGGAGTAACCGATAATACTTTTCTCCAAAACACGTATTTTAACTCTGGATTTGGTGTCTTTGCAAGATACAACCATATATCTCTGATGGATACTGAACACGTAACCTGGAATAAAGATCAAAATCAGTGGGAATATGAACATACCCGATATTGGCCAAGTGAAGGATTTGTGGATTTCTATGCCTTTGCGCCTTATAATGAAAGCGTAAAAATGACCAATCCACCAGGAAAAGCTGAATCAACTTATATATGGTTTCCTTCTTACATGAATCCTATAGATTTGGTGTGGGCTAAAGCCAAGAATAAGACAAAGAAAGACAATCCTGTTAAATTTACTTTCAATCATGCATTGGCTCGTTTTGGCTTTGATATCACAGCCAATCAGGAATTATTGAATAATGGTGCAGTTACAGTTAAAGAGGTGAAACTATATGGCGCCTCAGAATTTGTAGGCGTCTTTCGTATGGCGGGCTATCTGAATCTTGAAAATGGAACTTGGTTTCCCGACGACGACCCCGAGCACGCAACTAGCTGGTATTATACTTGGACACCAGATGGCCCTGATGGCGAAATAATAAATGGCCAAAAAATAGATGGTCCCCAATTAAGGATAAGTGGAGATAAGTTATACAATCCAAATGATAAAATAACAAATTCTCCCAATTCTTATATCTTTATAATCCCTCAGGAGAAGGACCAAAACGATGACTTTTATCTGCAGATAAAGTATACGGTAGGAGATTCTCAGCAAGAGGTGAAGGTAAGGAAAAAACTGAATCCTTTTAAGTTTGAAGAAAGAAAAGCGTATGCCTTTCATTTGATACTTTCACCTCATCCTAGCCATTCCAGGGTAACGACTAATGTCAAGAATTGGGATGTGGATGTGGTGAACAATGTTCCGTGCAATCAGATTGGAAGGTAATTCCCAATACGCCCTGAACCAACGGTCACCGGCCGAAGGGAAAGGTAAAGGGCAGAGAGGGTGTGTCATAAGGACTTATGACACACCCTTTTTTCTTTATGCCCCCGGCTCGCCTAGGTATTCGAAGATGGTGAATACCTGGCGGGGAGGGAAATACTGGCTATGCTCCTGGTAGCCTAAACGTTGCAGCTCGTTCCAGAGGGGCTCACAACGCTTAATCCATCCCATGATATGACGGCGCGCTGTCGCCCAAAGAAACCTATCATCGCTGTGGTCATATAGCCACCCATGTTCATCTTCTTGTTCGAACGCCTGCAGTTGGCTATGTAATAATCCTTTCGCAGGAAGAAGTCCTCCAGGTCGCCAATCATATCTAACCTGAGATAGCCGCTCAGCTGGTCAGCCTTCTTCTCGCTCACATCATAATTGCATTGCAGCCGGAGTTTCAGTTTGCTCCGCTGTCCTCTCAGTTCGCTGCTCACTTCTGCACCCTCCGCAGTTTCGCCAGAAGTGCGACGGTCGTGCAAGGTAAAGGTGATGTGTTCGGGCAGGTGATGCTTCACTTTTTTACCCTCCTCCAGAAAGAAAGGCTTATTTGCCCTGGTAGTCATTGAACACTCAAATGAGGTAAACGAACGATGCACTTCCGTTTACCAACTGATGTGGCTGCGTCGGGTTACAGATATGGCTGCGTCGGGTTAAGGATGTGGCTGCGTCGGGTTAAGGATTCGACTGTACTGGGTTACGCAGACGGCTGCATCGGGTTACGCAGACGACTGTATCGGGTTACGCAGACGGCTGTACTCGCTGATTGAGCCACTTGAGTAGTCTGATTGAGCCACTTGAGTAGTCTGATTGAGCCACTTGAGTAAGCTGATTGAGCCACTTGGATAATCTGCTGCATACTCCGAATTTATTCAACAAGTTAGGGCGCATCCTATCCGGATGCGCCCTTTTTCTTTGTCGTCATATTTCTTTCATTCAACACTCAACATTAAACATTCACCATTAAACTATCCCAATACAACATTGGCAGGAACGCCGAGGTTGTGGTATATGTTTCTTGCAACATCAAAATTAATTGCACGACGTCCATGGAGAATATCACTTAATGCGGTTGTTGACACGCCTATAGCTTTTGCAGCCTCCTTTTGCTTGTAGCCTTTTTGGCGAAAAGCAACTTTGATGGCAGCTATGAGTGAAGGCTTAACTCGCCATGGATGGGGATCAACTTCGCATTCCCAATCGTAAGCAGCTTCGCTGAGGACCTTTAATTCTTCCTTTTCTACTTCGCTGAGAAAGTCCATGCCGCCCAATTGAGTGCCCTTTGCAAGCAGAGCCTCCATTCGCTCTTCAATTTCATTATATGTTTTTTCGTCTTTAATAGTCATAGTTATATATTTTTAATGTTTCCTTGCAAAATCTTTCAGCAATTTGAACTTTAATATCTTCATAATCGTTTATTTTTGCTGCAAAAATAGCGAAAAGTTCTCGATACAGAGAACTTTTCGCAAGAAAAGAAATAAACGTTTGCAATATTTAACTTATACGTACAGAAAACTCTTGCAGATATGAAAATAAAACCGTAACTTTGCGCTATAGAATTTTAAAACAGATGGTTATGAAGTACTTAGACCCTAAGGCAGACCTTACGTTCAAGAAGATATTCGGCAATCATCCTAAAAGACTGATCAGCCTTCTGAACGCCCTCCTGCCACTCAGCGAAGAAGAGCAGATACACGAGATAAAGTATCTGCCTACAGAACTTGTGCCTCAGCTCGAAGGGGGCAAGAACACCATAGTGGATGTACTCTGCACAGATGTCAGAGGCAGGAAGTTCTGCGTGGAAATGCAGATGGAATGGTCTGACGCATTCCAGCAGCGAGTACTGTTCAATGCATCCAAGCTCTATGTGAGTCAGGCAAAAAAGGGAGGCAAATACAGCGAACTGCAACCAGTGTATTCTCTCAACCTGATAAATGATATCTTTGCGCATGATACTCCAGATTTCATCCACAACTACCGCATCGTGCACGATAAGGACAGCAATAAGGTCATCGAAGGCTTGCATTTCACCTTCATTGAACTCCCTAAGTTCACTCCTCATTCCATTGCCGATAAGCGCATGATGGTCTTGTGGCTCCGTTTCCTCACAGAAATCAATTCCAATACGAAGGATATTCCTGCCGACCTGCTTAATGACCCAGAGATTGGAAAAGCCGTAGAAGATCTTGAAGTTTCCGGCTTTACAGATGCCGAGCTTCGTGCCTATGATAAGTTTTGGGATTCGGTAAGTGTTGAAAGAACCCTTCTGGATGACAGATATCAGAAAGGAATGGAAGAAGGTATGGAAAAAGGCATAGAGAAAGGCATGGAGAAAGGCAGAGCTGAAGGCATAGAAGAAGGCATGAACCAGCGAAGCCTTGAAATTGCCAGGAAGATGCTGGCAAAGGGTATGGATGAAGCGTCTATCATGGATATGACGGGGCTGACGGCAGAGGAGATAAAGCTGCTGAAAGCGGAGATGTAGATTACGAATATCTCCATATAATCAAGGGTCTATACGCCACCTGTTCATCGTGGCATATAGGCCCTTGTTGTTTCACCGTGAGGTGCAAAGTGTGCAAACGATTGCCTCTTTTTTATATCATTTTTCCTATATTCCTTATTCGGTATTCTAAAAAGAAGTCTTATCTTTGCCAGCGAAAGTAAGTAACAAGATAAAAGATGATGGAAAACAGAAAAGCGTGGTTATGTCTAAGGCATAACCGCGCTTCGTTTTTTATTGTATTCTATATAATAATCAGAACGAATATCTCTTTCAGATGCTGGCTCCATCCAAGAGTTCCCGGTATTTAGCTACAGCATCCGAAATCTCGCTTATTTTGATGAATTCATCGGCTGAATGGGAGCGGGAAGACTCTCCTGGTCCCAACTTGAACGAAGGGAAGTGCATCAGAGCCTGGTCGCTCAGGGTAGGACTGCCGAATGGCTTCATGCCCATGGCTACACATTTCCTGATAAGAGGATGCGCCGGGTCGATGCGGGATGACTTCAGACGGAAACTGTGGGCCTTTACCTCGCTCTTCAGGTGCTGGCAGATAAACTTGTAAACCTTCTCGTTGTCGTAAAACTCGTTGGTGCGGATATCCACAAGCATCGTACACTTATCCGGAATCACATTGTGCTGGGTTCCGGCATTCACTACGGTAAGCGTCATCTTGGTAGGTCCCAGAAACTCGCTCACCTTCTCAAACTTATAGTCACGAATCCATCGCATATCATCCAATGCCTCGTAGATAGCGTTTACTCCCTCGTTGCGGGCAGCATGACCGCTCTTTCCGTGAGCAATCACATCCAGCACCATCAGTCCCTTTTCGGCAACAGCCGGGTTCATGCCGGTAGGTTCACCTACGATGGCAAGGTCGATATGCGGAAGCAAAGGCAGGGCACGGGTGATGCCATCCTTTCCCGACACCTCTTCTTCGGCTGATGCCAGATAGATAAGATTATACTGCTGAGGCTTTGCGGTCAGCATTCTGAATATCTGGAGGAGCGAACAGAGTCCGCCGCCGCAATCGTTGCTGCCCAAGCCGTAAAGTACACCCTCTTCAACATCCGGTGAAAACGGGTTGCGTGTCCATGAAGCCACAGGCTTCACGGTATCGATGTGAGCGTTGAGCAGCAGGGTAGGTCGGCTCTCATCGTAATGAGGGTCGATAATCCAGATGTTGTTCGCCTCACGATGAGGTTCGAAACCATATTTGCGGATGGTCTGCTCCATGATGTCGGCAGCCTCCTTCTCGTTTCTGCTTACAGATGGGGTGGCGATGAGCTTTTTCAGCAAATCCACGGCATCGCTTACATATTCTTCTTGTGTCATCATAATCTCCCTATTTTTTGATTTTGGGGCAAAGATACGAAAAAAAGAGCAGATAAAGTGGAAAAAATATCTTTTTATTTTGTGTTCTTAACAAATTCTATTATCTTTGCATCAGAATATAAATATAAGCTTATGCAGATTAATAGTCATCTTTCGGTACTGGTACATGATCTCGCCAAGAAATGGGGAGAGAAAACTGCTTTAACTTTCAGAAAGTTTGGCAGCGACCAGTGGCAATCGGTTTCATTCAACCTCTTTTCCTTAAGAGTGAAACAAGTGAGCAATGCCCTCCTGAATCTTGGGGCTAAACCTCTTGACAAAATCGCAGTCTTCTCGCAGAACTGTGTGCATTATCTGTACACCGACTTCGGTGCGTACGGTATCAGAGTTACCTCTGTGCCTTTCTATGCCAACAGCAGCGAGCAGCAGATTCAATATATGATTAATGATGCGCAGATTCGCTTCCTCTTTGTTGGCGAACAGGAGCAGTATGACAAGGCTCACCGTATCTTTGCCCTCTGTCCGTCTCTGGAACGTATCATCATCTTCGATTCAAGCGTGCGCATCAGTACACATGACCCTGCTGCCCTCTATTTCAAGGACTTCCTGAAGCTGGGAGAGAATCTTCCTCGTCAGACCGAAGTAGAGGAACTCTACAAGCAGGCAAGTATGGACGACTTGGTTAATATCCTCTATACCAGTGGAACAACGGGCGATAGCAAGGGCGTGATGCTGACCTATAGCCAGTATTATGCTGCTTTGAAGGCAAACGACGAATGCGTGCCTGTTACCGACAAGGACCGTGTCATCGACTTCCTTCCATTCACCCATATCTTTGAACGTGCCTGGTCTTACCTCTGCTTGAGCGAAGGTGCCGAACTCATCATCAATACTTATCCTCATGAAATTCAGGAGAGTATGAGAGAGATGCATCCTACCTGTATGTGTAGTGTGCCACGTTTCTGGGAGAAGGTGTATATCGCTGTAAAGGCTAAGATGGATGATGCCGGTCCTATCCAGAAGAAGCTCTTCTATCATGCTTTGGCAGTAGGAAAGAAGCGGAATATAGAATATCTGGCAAACTGCAAGCGCCCTCCTCTGACATTGGAGTTGGAATATCAGATTATCAACAAGACCATTCTGAGCATGGTTCGCAAGCAGTTGGGCTTGGAAAAACCGAATATCTTCCCTACAGCGGGTGCTTATGTAAGTCCGGAAGTAGAGGAGTTTGTACATGCCATCGGTATCAATATGGTGGTGGGTTACGGTTTGACCGAGAGCCTTGCCACCGTATCCTGTGATCATTCTGACAAGAAACGCAGTCTGGGTTCGGTGGGTCGTCCTATCTCCTGCATTCAGGTAAAGATAGGTGAGGATAATGAGGTGCTCCTCAAAGGCCCTACCATCACTCCGGGCTATTATCATCGTGATACCACCAATGCGAAGGCATTCGACAAGGATGGATTCTTCCATACCGGTGATGCCGGCTACTTGAAGGACGGCGAGCTTTATCTCACCGAGCGTATCAAGGACCTGTTCAAGACATCGAATGGTAAATATATCGCTCCGCAGCAGGTAGAATCGTTGCTTCTGGTAGATAAGTTTATCGATCAGGTGGCTGTGATTGCCGACCAGCGCAAGTTCGTATCAGCCCTCGTTGTTCCAGAGTTCCGTCTCGTGGAGGACTGGGCACGTGAGCATCATATCGCCTTCACCTGCCGTGAAGATTTGTGTGCTAACGAGAAGGTGCAGAAGATGCTGATGGACCGTATCCAGATTCTCCAGCAGCATCTGGCTTATTATGAGCAGATTAAGCGCATTACCCTCCTGGCTCACCACTTCTCTATGGAGTCGGGTGAGTTGACCAATACCTTGAAGATTCGCCGCCCTATCATCAACAAGAACTACAAGGCGGAGATTGACAAGATGTATGAGGAGTAATCATAAAGTTTAAAGTTAAACGTTTATAGTTAAGAGTTAATGATTACAGCTGACCAGTTGAAGGATGTGATGGACAGAGCTGACGCTCTGCATCACTATCTCAATATAGACCAGAAGAAAGTAGAATTTGAAGAGGAGCAGCTCCGCACCCAGGCTCCTGACTTCTGGGAAGACCCGAAGTATGCTCAGGAGCAGATGAAGAAGGTGAAGGGCATCCAGAAATGGCTCGACGGTTATAAGACCGTACGTCTTTATGCCGATGAACTGCAGCTTGCCTTCGATTTCTATAAAGACGAAATGGTGACCGAGGAAGAGGTGGATGCCGATTATGCCAAGGCGATAAAAGCCATCGAAGACCTGGAGTTGAAGAACATGCTTCGCCAGAAGGAAGATCCGATGGACTGCGTGCTCAAGATTAATTCCGGTGCCGGTGGTACAGAAAGCCAGGACTGGGCACAGATGCTGATGCGTATGTATATGCGCTGGGCTGAGGCTCATGGCTACAAGGTTACCATCACCGATATGCAGGAAGGCGATGAGGCTGGTATCAAGAGCGTGACCATGACCATCGAGGGCGGCGAGTACGCTTATGGCTATCTGAAGAGCGAGAACGGTGTGCACCGACTGGTGCGTGTTTCTCCTTTCAATGCCCAGGGCAAGCGAATGACCAGTTTCGCCAGTGTCTTCGTAACTCCGCTGGTAGATGATACCATCGAGGTATATGTCGACCCAGCCAAGCTCTCCTGGGATACCTTCCGTTCGAGTGGTGCCGGTGGTCAGAATGTGAACAAGGTTGAATCCGGTGTCCGTCTGCGTTATTGGTATACCGACCCTGATACCGGCGAGGAAGAAGAAATCCTCATCGAGAACACCGAGACCCGTGACCAGCCAAAGAACCGTGCCAAAGCCCTGTTGCTCTTGAAGAGCCAACTCTACGACCGCGCCATGAAGAAGCGTCTGGAGGCCAAGGCTAAGATTGAGGCTGGTAAGAAGAAGATAGAGTGGGGAAGCCAGATTAGAAGTTATGTCTTCGACGACCGTCGTGTGAAAGACCACCGTACCAACTATCAGACATCGGATGTAGATGGCGTGATGGACGGCAAGATTGATGATTTCATCAAGGCATACCTGATGGAGTTCCCTACGAATGATGACGAACAACAATAATAATCTAAAAAATATACGACTATGAGTGGAAATAAAGACTTAAGAAGAGCCAAACATGAGGCTTATCAGAAGAAACAGGCTGCAAAAGGCGAGAAAGTAATCAAGTGGATATTTATAGGATTGATAGTCCTCGGTATTCTTTTTGCCATCTATGCAACAACATTAGTATAAAACAATGAGTGGATTAGAGATAGAAAGAAAATTCCTCGTTAAGAAGGGCGACGCTTATAAAAGCGCCGCCTTTTCTTCTAGTCATATTCAGCAGGGGTATATTCCGGCTGAAGGGGCTACGGTGCGGGTTCGCACGAGAGACGAGAAGGCTTACCTTACTATTAAGGGCAAGTCGGTAAATGGCGGCATGACCCGCTATGAGTTTGAAAAGGAGATAACGATGGACGAGGCGCAGCATCTTCTGCAACTTTGTCAGGGTGGCGTCATCGATAAGCGTCGCTATCTTGTGAAAAGTGGCAGTCATACCTTCGAGGTAGATGAGTTCTATGGCGATAATGAAGGTCTGGTCATGGCAGAGGTGGAGTTGGCTAGCGAGACCGAAGCCTATGAGAAACCTGATTTCATCGGTATGGAGGTAACAGGCGACAAGCGATTCTACAATTCGCATCTCTTGGGCAATCCTTTCTCGAAGTGGCGTGATACCTTGCCGGCTGAATATCGTTAGAAAATGTATCGAAAAGGTCATTTCTGCGCTCTAAAACAGACTAAATAGCATAAATATTACTAAATTTGCGTTTTTGCTTTCAAATAATTCATTTATTTCAGAATTATTTTATAATTTTGCACGAAGAAAAATTAAAAAATAAGAAATTAGTAATAGAAAGATAGAAATGACTGATTCAAATAGAGGAAGTTTTGGTAGCAAGATTGGATTGATTCTTGCTACAGCAGGTGGCGCCGTAGGTTTGGGTAACGTATGGCGCTTCCCTTATATGGCTGGTCAGGAAGGTGGCGCAGCCTTTATTCTGGTATACATCGGAAGTGTGCTCCTGTTGGGCATTCCATGTATGATTTCTGAGTTTATCATCGGCCGTCATGGTGCCTCTAATACCGCACGTGCCTATACCAAACTCTCTAATGGTACGGCATGGAAGTGGGTAGGCTACCTGGAGGTGCTTACCGGTTTCCTGATTACGGGCTATTATGCGGTGGTTTCGGGCTGGTGTCTGCAGTATGTCTATGCCAGCATCATGGGCGAACTGCATGGTGACCCTACCTTTGTGGCGAATTACTTCAAGGAGTTTTCTTCTGATCCTGTGCGCCCGGTTATGTGGACGGTAGCGATATTCCTGATTTGTCATTTCGTGATTATTCATGGTGTGCGCGGCGGTATAGAGAAGGCTTCTAAGGTGATGATGCCTCTCCTGTTCATCCTGCTTTTGATCATTGTGGTAGCAGCTTGTCTGTTGCCGGATGCTGGTAAGGGCGTGGAGTTTCTGTTGAAGCCTGATTTCGGAAAGGTAGACAGAAACGTGTTCCTGAATGCCTTGGGACAGTCGTTCTATTCTATGAGTATCGGTATGGGCTGTATCTGTACCTATGCTTCTTACTTCAGCCGTCAGACCAATCTCTTTAAGAGTGCTTTGCAGATTTCTATCATCGATTTGCTGGTAGCAGTACTGGCTGGTCTGATGATTTTCCCTGCAGCCTTCTCTGTAGGAGTATCACCGGATAGTGGTCCTTCGCTCATCTTTATCACTTTGCCGAATGTCTTTAATCAGGCGTTTGCATCGTTACCTGTATTGGGTTGGATTATCTCGCTGCTCTTCTACGTATTGCTGTCGGTAGCTGCCTTGACCTCGCTGATGTCACTTCATGAGGTGAATACCTCTTTCTTCTACGAGGAGTTGAAGATAGACCGCAAGAAGGGTGCTACCATCGTTACGGTTTCCTGTGCCATCATCGGAGCCTTCTGTTCGCTCTCTTTGGGTGCAACAGATAAGCTTTCGTTCTTCGGAAAGGCGCTGTTCGATTGGTTCGACTTCGTTACGGGTCAGATATTCCTTCCTCTGGCAGGATTCCTTACCTGCCTGTTCCTGGGCTGGTATGTACCTAAGCAGATCGTACAGGATGAGTTTACTAACTGGGGAACCTTGAAGGGGCGTCTCTTCGGTATTTATCTTTTCCTGATTAAGTTCGTTTGTCCTGTCCTCATCTTCCTGGTATTCCTAAACCAGTTTGGTGTCTTCGGATAAAGTATTTGTAATCGGATATAACTATATATAATAAGGTGTAGCATCTGCCGTTTCGTCGGAAAAAACAAACACTACACATTAAAGATTTAGATAATGGAAACAAGAGGAAATTTTGGTAGTAAGTTGGGCGTTATTCTTGCCACAGCCGGCTCGGCAGTCGGTTTGGGTAATGTGTGGCGTTTCCCTTATATGGCAGGTCAGAATGGTGGCGCCGCCTTCATTCTCATCTATTTGGTATGTATCATCCTGCTCGGATTGCCTGGCATGATGAGTGAATTCATCATCGGCCGTCATTCCGCTTCTAATGCAGCCCGAGCTTATACCAATCTGGGTAAGCATAAGGCTTGGGGTGCTTTGGGCTTGATGGGTATCATCACCTCTATGATTATCCTGGGTTTCTATGCCGTAGTGGCTGGCTGGTGCCTGCAGTATCTCTATGCCAGTATCATGGGCGGTGTTCATGGCGATGCGGAGTATGTGAAGACCTATTTCCAGACCTTTTCAGCCGATCCTATCCGTCCTACCTTATGGGCAGTAGGTTTTATCCTGCTTACCCACATGGTGGTAGTACGCGGTGTGCGCAATGGTATAGAGAAAGCATCCAAGATTCTGATGCCTATGCTCTTCTTCCTTTTGATTGTGATTGTGATAGCTTCCTGCTCTCTGCCGGGAGCGATGAAGGGAGTGGAGTTCCTGCTGCAGCCGGATTTTTCTAAAGTAGATGAAAACGTGTTGCTCGAAGCGCTGGGACAGGCGTTCTTCTCTTTGAGTATGGGTACGGCATGTCTGTGTACTTATGCCTCTTACTTCAACAGACAGACCAATCTCTTGAAGTCTGCTACTCAGATTGTGACTATTGATACGGTAATCGCCGTATTGGCAGGTCTGATGATCTTCCCTGCAGCTTTCTCGGTAGGTGTGCAGCCAGACAGCGGTCCTTCGCTCATCTTCATTACCTTGCCAAACGTATTCCAGCAGGCTTTCGGTAACATGCCGGTTGTCGGTTATGTGATTTCGGTGTTGTTCTATGCTTTGCTTGTATTGGCAGCCCTGACTTCTACCATCTCGATGCACGAGATAGGTACCGCCTTTATTTATGAGGAGGGTAAGATAAGCCGTGCCAAGGGAGCCTGGTTCGAGACCATCGTTTGCAGCATCATAGCTGTATTCTGTTCGCTCTCTCAGGGTGCTGTACCTGATTTGGGTTTCTTAGGCAAGGATTTCCTGAGCAATTGTGACAACTTTACTGCCCAGCTGCTCATGCCGTTGAGTTCATTCATCACCTGTCTGTTCCTGGGATGGTATGTGCCAAAGAAGATTGTGCGCGATGAGTTTACTAACTGGGGAACCCTGAAGGGAACTCTCTTCCCAGTCTTCCTGTTCACCATCCGTTTTATCTGTCCAGTCTGTATTTTCCTTATCTTCCTGCACCAGTTTGGTGTCATTTAGTAAAACCGGCAAACTTGCAGACAGGCTATCTTGCCCCTAGTAGGCAAGATACGGCTTGATTCTTTCTATTTCGGCAGGTGGAAAGTCTTTGAGGAGACGCAGCTCTTCAGCACTTTTCAGCGGACCATGGGTTCTGCGGTAGTTTACGATTTCCTTTGCCTGGTAAAAGTCCAGGTAAGGATGTTTGCGCAGTTCGGCTAAACTGAGCTGGTTGACATTCATTTTCCGGATATGTTTTGCATCAATATTCATATAGTGGAGGGCTGTCTCGGGCACGCCTTCCACTTCTTGTATCTGGCTCATGGAAACGAAACCGCCTAACCGCTCTCTGTAACGGATGATGCTTCTGGCATAGTAAGAGCCTATGCCGGGAATTTTCTGCAGTTCGGTCGTATCAGCAGAATTGATGTTGATATACTGACCTTCTTTCAGTTTCCGTGGATAACTGTATTGGGTAGTGTCTTTCTTCCTTTCTTCTCTGGTTCTTATAGCCGTCTCTTGATAGCCGTAGTTGTATTTTTCTCTTGGGTAAAAGTTGGCAGCCGGCTGGTAGTCTTTACCAATTCTGATAAAGGGCAGCAGTTTTTCGAATTGCTTCTTGGTTAGTCCGTAAACCCGTGCAAAGTCTCTAGGTGTCCTGAAGATACCTCCTTTATTTCGATATTTGATGATGTTTCTGGCTTGCCATGATGCCAGTCCCAGCCGTTGGAAATCAGATTGGCTTGCCGTATTGGGGTCAAAGGCGAATACTTCGCTCGACTGAAGTCCTTCGTCATAATAGCCTGGCTGTTGCCGCGTGGCATGTCTGATGATACTATCGTTATGGGCTTGTTGCTTTTCTGAGGGCATAGTTTCTTTAGAACCTACAATGAAAATCATTGTGGTACTGACAACGAGCAGGGTCAGGATTACGAGTAATGCTCGCCGTTCATGGTAATTGATATAAAAAAAATCCTTTAAAAACTTCATAGGCTTACGGATTTTTTAGTCTATATGATTGTTTCGTCGGGATTACTGGACTCGAACCAGCGACCTCATCGTCCCGAACGACGTGCGCTACCAACTGCGCTAAATCCCGATATCTGCTGCAAAGGTACATTAAATAATGGACAACACCAACAAAAATAGACTTTTTTATCTTTTTTTGAAAGAAATTTCCCGAAAAATTTGCAGGAACCAGAAAAAAGTATTACCTTTGCACCCGCAAATGATAAATTGCGATTTGTGAAAGTTGGTGCCATAGCTCAGTTGGTAGAGCAAAGGACTGAAAATCCTTGTGTCCCCGGTTCGATTCCTGGTGGTACCACTTCTTTATGAGACTGAATCTTCGTAACAGGATTCAGTCTTTTTTTTATGCCCTTTTTTATGATACTCCATTTTACACTCGTGCAAACGTTTGCGTAAGAAAAATGTGCCAGGATGTTTTATAATAGATATTTTTTCACTACTTTTGCATTGTAATATTCAAAAACAAACCAAAAAATTAATCTAACAAACATTCATTAAAATGAAAAAAGCTTATTTACTATTGTTGGCTGGAATGTTGTCTACGGCAGTATTTGCCGGCAGCAAACAGACGGTTAAGATTGATGGTCAGGTCATAGAAAAGACTGTCTCAGAGATTACCTTCGATGGCGACAATGTTGTTCTTCAGTATGCAGATAACACATCTGATATAGGGGACATGTCGCTCGTAACCCTTTCTTTCACTTATCAAACTACCGGCATCAGCCAGGTAGAAGGCATTAAGCAGGCATTGCAAGGTAAGGTTTATAACCTTCAGGGCCAGTATGTAGGTTCTTCCCTCCAGGGTTTGTCTAAGGGTGTTTATATGATTAATGGTAAGAAAGTAATTATCAAGTAAAAAAGGAGGAACGCAAAATGAAGAAAATGGTATTTACTTTGGCACTCCTCCTGATGAGCTTGAGTGCTGCTGTGGCACAGACATCGACATTTAAGATTACCCATGCCGTGGCTCGTAACAGCAAGGTGAACCAGATGTATGTTACCACCAAGTCGGGTGATGTGAAGTATTATAATACTGCAGACTTGACAAGTGTGAAGTTCGAAGGTGATAAGGCAATCATCGCACCTAAATCAGGTGCAGAGAATGATGAGTACAATGCTTCTGTTCAAGCCATCAGATTTGTTAAGAAGGCCGATCAGGGCGAAAGTGGTGATATTGACAATCCTGCAGGTGTGATTCAGATTACTGAGGCAAAGGGCTGGCAGGAGTCTGCCTACCTGAAGTGGGCTCCATTCGAGGGCGCTTCTTCTTATAATGTATATGTAGATGACAAGAAGATTGATGCTCAGTTGATTCGTCAGTATAAATCTTACTATCGTGCTGATGTTCTCGGTTTGAAGGAAGGCACTTATTCTGTAAAGGTTGTTCCTGTAAATGCTGACGGTAAAGAGATTGCTGGTGCCAATACTGCTTCTAACTTGGTAGTAAAGAGCTACAACCGTGAGGGCTTTGCTCATTTCAAGTATGATGGTGTAGGTGCTTATAATAATGATGGTACTTTGAAGGCTGGTGCTAAGGTCCTGTATATTACAGCCAAGACAGCCAAGACCGTTTCTACAACAGTTAATACAGGTAAGCAAGAGACAATTACAGGTCTTCAGTCTATTCTTGATGCATATTCAAAAGGTAAGGATAAAACCCCTATCGCCTTCCGTATCATCGGTAAGGTAAATCTTTCTGATTTGGATCACATTTCAAGTTCTGCAGAAGGATTGCAGATTAAGGGAGCTATGATGAATATGACATTCGAAGGTGTCGGTGATGATGCTACCGTATATGGTTTCGGCTTCTTGCTTAGAGAGGCTGAGAGTGTAGAGTTCCGTAACTTTGCTATCATGCGTTGCCTGGATGATGCCATGTCTCTTGATACTAAAAACTTTCATGTATGGATTCACAACATGGATCTCTTCTATGGTAAAAAGGGTAGTGCTGCCGACCAGGCTAAGGGTGACGGTACTGTAGACATCAAGGGCGATTCTAAGTATGTTACTGTAGCTTACAACCGCTTCTGGGATAATGGTAAGGCTTCTATGTGTGGTATGAAGAGTGAAACTGGTCCTAACTATATTACTTATCATCACAACTGGTTCGACCATTCAGACTCTCGTATGGCTCGCGTTCGTACCATGAGTGTTCACATGTACAACAACTACTATCAGCACAATGATGTTTATGGTATTGGTGCGACAATGGGCTCAAGTGTGTTCATGGAGTCTAACTACTTTGATGCTGTTAAGCGTCCTATCATGAGCTCTCTGCAGGGTACTGATGCCAAGGGTGATGGTACTTTCTCTGGTGAGAAAGGTGGTTTGATTAAGGCATACGGCAATGTATTTGCCAACAAGCCAGCAAATTTCAGCTATATCCCATACGCAGAAAACAATACAAGCTTCGATGCTTACGAGGTTTCTGAACCAAGTGAGCAGGTTCCTACAAGCGTAAAGACTTTGGTAGGTGGTACTTCTTACGACAACTTCGATACGAACCCAAGCCTCATGTATGCATACGCTGCAGATAAGGCAGAAGATGTTCCTTCTATCGTAGAAGGCTTCTATGGTGCAGGTCGTTTGAATCATGGTGACATTGATTTCGTTATTCCTGATGAAACAGTCGTAACAAATGGTCACCAGCAGCCATTGCCTGCTTTGGCAAGTATTCTTGACGCTTATACTTCTGGTGTTGTTAAGGTATTCGGTGAGAGTAATGCTGCTGGCGAAGGTGGTGGCACTGGTGGCTCTACTGGTGGTACAGAAGGTGGCAGTACTGTAACTCCTATCGAGGGTACAGTTTTGGTAACATTCACAGATTCTAAGCCTTCAAGTAGCATAGTAACAGTTTCAGGTAACTATGCTACAAATAAGGGAACTGCTACTATTGACGGCACTTCATATTCTACTTGTGTAAAGATGGAGTCTGCAACTAATATCTCAGTAACTGTTGATAAGAAGGTCACAATGACCCTTTATTTCAGTTCTGCAGATAGCAAGACGAACGCCAAAATTGATGGAAAGAAGCCTGCTGAAGTAAATGCAGTTATTGATTCAACAGCTAAGACAATGACTGTAACATTGGATGCAGGTTCTCATACTATTACAAAGCAGGATACATGCAACCTCTTCGGTATTAAACTTGTACCTGTAAAAGAGTAAAGGTATAGAACTGATTTAAAGATTCCTGCCTCTTTAATGAAAAAACGGACAAAAGCTAGATAAAGATTTGCTTTTGTCCGTTTTTTCTTTATTTTTGTCTTAAATCTATCTGCTGCTTTTCTCTTTTTTCTTTACTTTTGCAACCGAAAACAATTTTAAACGCAAACTCATTTAAACGTAAAACGCAACCTAAAAGTAAAACAATGAACGCAATCCAGAATTTAGCAAAGAGAAGTTTGCTTCTCGTGGCATTGTTCGTCATCGGATGTCTGCAACTCATGGCGCAGACAAGAACCATCAAAGGTGAGGTGACTGATGCGCAGAATGGTGAGGCTCTGATTGGCGCCACTGTCATGGTGGAAGGCGAAAAGGGCGGTACAGTTACTGATTTTGACGGTAACTTCAGTCTTCAGGTATCTTCTTCAGCCAAGAAGATCAAGGTATCTTATATCGGTTATATTGATAAGGTACTTTCTGTCTCAGACAATATGAAGGTGAAACTCGAATCTGACAGCAAGGCGCTGGCTGATGTCGTGGTCATCGGATATGGTACGGCAAGAAAGAGTGACCTGACTGGTTCCGTAGCTACCGTGAAATCGAAGGACTTTAATAAAGGTCTCGTTTCTTCTCCAGAACAGTTAATCAACGGTAAGGTTTCGGGTGTACAGATTATGTCCAACAGTGGTTCTGCCTCTGCCGGTAGTACCATCCGTGTGCGTGGTGGTGCATCTCTTAATGCCAGCAACGACCCTCTTATCGTGCTCGATGGTGTGCCATTGGAGCAGGGTGGTATCTCGGGTAACAGCAGCAACTTCCTCAGCATGATCAACCCTTCTGATATCGAGAGCATGACTGTATTGAAGGATGCTTCTTCTACAGCCATCTATGGTTCCCGTGCATCTAACGGTGTCATCATTATCACTACCAAGAAGGGACAGCAGGGCGCTGTAAAGGTGAACTTCAATACCACCAACAGTTTGCAGACCCGTGCGCAGATGGTAGATATGCTGAGCCGTGATGAATTTGTGAATGTCATCAACCAGTTTGGTACAGATAACCAAAAGTCATTGCTCGGTACAGCCAATACCGACTGGAATGATGAGGTTTACCGTACTGCCTTCGGTACAGATAATAACCTCAGCGTGAGCGGCAGCATCGACAAGTGGTTGCCATTCCGTGTGTCTGTAGGCTATTACAACCAGAGCGGTCTGGTTCGCAAAGATAATGTAGAGCGCTGGACAGGTAACGTTGTATTGACTCCTAGCTTCTTCCAGGATCACCTGAAGTTGACCATCAATGCCAAGGGAACGCTCAATAACAACTCATTCAATAATGGTGGTGCCGTATGGGCAGCTGCCACATTCAACCCAACCATCCCGGTTTATTCCGGTAACGACAAATATGGTGGCTATAATGAGGCACTCGATGCTGATGGCTATCCAGTGAATGCGGGTGTAAGAAACCCTCGCGGTCTGGTTGATCTGTATGATTCAAAGAGTAAGGTAAGCCGCTTCATCGGTTCTATGGATGTTGATTACAAGGTTCATTTCCTGCCAGACCTCAAGCTCCATGCTACCGTGGGTGCTGACTATGCCAAGGGCGACGGAACCGTTTATGTTCCTGCCTACGCAGCACAGAGCTACAACAAGGATGAATCTTTGGGCGGTAGCGATTACAAGTATGGTCCTCAGAAGAACGAGAACCGCTTGCTTACCCTCTATGCCAACTATGCAAAGTATTTCGAAGATATCAAGAGTAATGTAGATCTGACAGCCGGTTATGACTACCAGTACTGGAAGAGTTCTACACCTCTTTATTATACCAAAAGTGCGGCAGGCACAAACCTGTCAACCGTAAAGGCATCAGATTACCGTCATGTAATGTTGTCATATTACGGACGTATCAACTATTCATTCGATGGAAAGTATCTCCTGACGGCTACCGTTCGTCGAGACGCATCTTCCCGTTTCTCTAAGGATACCCGTTGGGGTACTTTCCCATCTGTTGCTTTGGGCTGGACTTTGACAGAAGAGCCTTGGTTGAAGAACCAGAAGGTACTTTCTAACTTGAAGCTCCGTGCCAGCTATGGTGTTACCGGTCAGCAGGAAGGTATCGGCAACTACAACTATCTGCCGGTTTATACCTACAGCGTGACAGGTGCCGAAGCATTCATCAACGGACAGTATATCAATACTTACCGTCCTGAGGCATACGTATCAGACTTGAAGTGGGAGACTACAACCTCCTGGAACTTCGGTCTTGATTTCGGATTTCTGGATGGCCGTATCGGTGGTGCCATCGATTTCTATACCCGCAAGACCAAGGACCTGCTGGCATCAGTACCAACAGCAGCAGGTACCAACTTCTCAAAGACTATCCTTACCAACGTAGGTAATGTGGACAGCAAGGGTATCGAGGTTTCTCTGAATGCAACCCCTATCCAGACCAAGGACTGGGAGTGGAACCTGAGCTACAACTTTACCTGGCAGAACATGAAGGTGAAGAACCTTTCATTGACAAAGGGTGGAAGCCAGACCAACGTGAAGGTAGGTCCATCTATCGATGCTTACCAGTTCCAGGTACTCTCAGAGGGATATGAGCCATACATGTTCTATGTATATCATCAGCTCTACGACTCTAAGACAGGCAAGCCAATCGAGGGTGCTTATGCCGATCTCAATAATGATGGCGAAATCAATGAGTCAGATCTCTACCGCTATCACTCTCCAGCCCCTAAGTACATCATGGGCTTGAGCACATCTTTGAGATACAAGCAGCTGACACTCGGTATGAGTTTCCGTGCCAACATCGACAACTATGTATACAACGGCATGGGTATGAGTACAGGTGCTTTTGAGACAGTAAGCTACAACAACTCACAGCTCAACAACCTCAATACCAGTTTCCTGAAGACAGGTTTCAAGACCCGCCAGTATCTCTCAGATTACTACGTAGAGAATGCTTCGTTCCTGAAGCTCGACAACCTGAGCTTGAGCTATAACGTAGGCAAGATCAACAAGTGGGCTTCGCTCACCGTATCTGCGATGGTACAGAATGTATTCACCATCACCGGTTACTCAGGTACAGATCCTGAGATGCCAAACGGAATGGACAACTCATTCTATCCACGTCCTCGCACTTACTCAGTAAGCCTCGGACTTCAGTTCTAACAATCAAAACAGATAACAATGAAACTTAAGAATATATTATATAGTATGATGATGGGAACAGCGGTGCTGACAGGCACAACCAGCTGTGTTTCCGATCTCGACCAATATCCTCATACAGAGACAACCTCTAAGGATGTTTATACCTCGCTTGCCAATTACGAGGCAGTGCTGGGCAAGATTTACGCTGCCATGGTGACCAGTGGTCAGGGCAAGGGCGGCGATAATAAGGATATGGAATCCGTATTGAATAAAGGAGCAGGTTTCGACTACATGCGTATGTTTATCAATATGCAGGAGTGTGGTACCGATGAATTTGCCTCTACCTGGCTGACAGGTGAGCAGACTACGGGTCTTACTTATCTTTCCTGGGATGCCAACGATGCCTGGGTATCAGATATGTATTATCGTATCTACTACAACATCGCCCTCTGCAACGAGTTCCTCCGCAATGCCAACAGTGCCAGTTTCTCAGGTGCTGATGCAGAGAAGATGAAGGAGTATAAGGCAGAAGTTCGTTTTATGCGCGCTCTGTTCTATTACCATGCCCTCGATTTCTATCGCAACATTCCGATGGTGACAGAGAACGACCCTGTGGGCAGCTACATTCCTCCTCGTTATACTCCTCAGCAGACATTCGATTATATTGAGAGCGAGTTGAAGGATTGTGTAGGCGATATGCTTCCTGCTTCTACCTGTCCTTACGGTCAGGCTTCTCAGGGTGCTGCCTATACCTTGCTTGCCAAGCTTTATCTGAACAGCGAGGTTTATACTGGTGTGCCTAAGTATACTGAGTGCAAGGAGGCTTGCGATAAGGTGATGAGCATGGGCTACTCCCTGGAAGATAATTACAGCAAACTCTTCAATGCAGATAACGACAAGCGTACCAACGAGATTATCTTTGCCTTGCCGATAAGTGCAGAGCATACTGTAAGCTGGGGTTCATCTACTTATCTGGTTTGTGGACAGGTAAGTATGTCGAATGCCAACCAGAATGTAGCCGATTATGGTGTAACTGCCGGCTGGAGTGAATTCCGTCTTCGTCCTGAGTTCGTGGATAAGTTTACCCAGACCGATATCGACGGCAGTGGCGACAAGCGTTGCAAGTTCTTTACCAATGGTCAGAGCAAGGATATTTCCAGCATGACAGATGAAGCCTCTGGTTATCTCTCTGAGAAGTGGAGCAACCTGAAGGATGATGGTACTACAGCATCTAATACTGCCGATGCAGGTGTAGAAACCGATTTCCCACTCTTCCGTTTGGCAGATGTCTATCTGATGTATGCTGAGTGCGTAGTTCGTCTGCATAATGACTGGGATAACTGGGCTGGTGGTAGTGATGCTACAGATCCAACCGTGATTGCTTCCCGCAAGCAGGGTGCTATCTATTGGATTAACCAGCTTCGTGAGCGCTCTAAAGCTTCTGATGTATGGGCAAGCAACTTTGCTGATGACGATGCCTTCCTCCAGTTCATCCTCGATGAGCGTGCCCGTGAACTTTATCACGAAGGTTATCGCCGTACCGACCTGATTCGCTATGGTCAGTTTACTACTAATAAGTACATCTGGCAGTGGAAGGGTGGCACCCACGATGGACAGGCTGTGGATAGCAAGTACAACATCTATCCAATTCCTAACACCGAGCTTACCGCAAATCCAAATCTTCATAACGACAACTATTAACTCAATGTTGAATGTTGAGTGTTGAATGTTAAATTACAATGCAAATAACAATGAAAAAGATATTTAGAAACCTGATGATGCTTCTCTGCGCACTCACCGCCCTGGTGAGTTGCGACGAGAGTGGCGACAAGATATACCTGGATGGCTTCAAGGCATCCGATCTGATGGCATCGGCATCCGATGTGAAGCTGTCTGTAGATAACAGTAAGGACGTTGTCCTCTCGTTGGCTTGGCAGAATCCTAGCTTGCTTTCGAGCGATGAAACCAAGCCTGCGGGCAGTGGAGTGCTGAAAACTTATCTGCAGGTATCAGCCTCAGAGAACTTTACTTCAGAAAAGGAATACACCGTAACCGACCTTTCCAAGGCTTTCACAGGTGCTGACCTCAATGCTGCAGCCAAGGATCTCGGCTTGTCTCCTGATGTGAGTTCACCTCTTTATTTCCGTATCAAGAGTCAGATGGGTGCCAATCTTGATGCCGCTTACAGCAATGTCTGCCAGGTAAAGGTTACTCCATACCTCATTGATATGAGCTACATCAATATCCTGAATGAGAAAAAGGATCAAGTTCTGACCAAACTCTATTCTCCTAATTCTGATGGAGTTTATTCTGGCTATATGAATGCCTCTTCTTGGTTCCATATCTGGGGTAAGGAAAATGATGGTACCATTTGGGGTAATGTAGGACAGGATGGTCATGTGTACGAAATGGATAATACTGAGTCTGCATGGAACATCTGGTTCCCAGGTCAGACAGGTATTTATTATACAGTTCTTGATACAAAAGCTAAGGAACTTAAGCCAACTTACATCAAGTCGATGCAGTTGAATGGTGAAGATATGACCTATGATGCTCCTAACTATGCTTGGACCAAGGTCATTACAACTACAGCCGATAATACTCCAATCAGCATCGTAGCAACAGGTGCAGAGTACAGCAAGGCTACAGGTACAGAAGATGCTGCAGCTGTGGTGAAGACCATGAACTATACTTTGGCTGATGGCAAGATGACAGATGCTGCAACAGCTGGTAGCGTGAATATTGCCAAGGCGGGTACTTATACCATAACCGTGAAGGTTGGTGAGCACAGTCAGTTGGAATATACCATCGTTGAGGGCGACCAGACAACTCCAGAGCCAGAGGCAAGCAATACCCTCTGTATGTTCAGCAAGGACGGTAACACCCTTCTTGCCGTGATGAGTAAGGTGAGCGATGGTGTTTATACCTGCAAGTACAAACCAACTGCCTGGGAGAACTTCCGTTTTATCTACGTAGGCGAGAACAAGGACGACAAGCAGACTTGGTATGGCTCTGTTCCAGACAATCTCTTTAATTTATCTACTGCAGGTGACTGTTGGGACATTTGGTTCAAGGATGATGTAACTGGTGGTGAAGTTACCGTTACCGCCGACCTCAACACCATGACATGGAAATATGAATAATTAATAAGAAAAATAACAATGAAGAATATATTTGGAAAAGCCATATTGCTGGCTACAGCGCTCTTGTTCTCTATTACAGGAACAAGTTGCAGCAATGATGATAATACCACTCCCGAAAAGGAGAAGACATACGATATGAGCGGCTTCGCCAAGGGCGCCGATGTAAGTTGGCTCACAGAGATGGAGAAGGATGGTGTGAAATTCTATAATCAGAATGGCAAGGCAACAGAATGCATGAAGCTCCTTCGCGAAGAGGGAACCAATTCTATCCGTCTGCGTGTCTGGGTAAATCCGGAAGGTGGCTGGTGTGGCAAGGATGATGTCATTGCCAAGGCTTGGCGAGCTCAGCAGCTCGGCTTCCGTCTGATGATTGACTTCCACTATTCTGATTCCTGGGCTGACCCGGCTCACCAGACTGTTCCTGCTGCATGGCAGGGCTATACTGCCGAACTGATGAAACAGGCTGTGGCTGATCATACCAAGGATGTGTTGAAAGCCTTGAAGGATAGAGGTGTAACCAACGTAGAGTGGGTACAGGTGGGTAATGAAACCCGCGACGGTATGCTCTGGAATAGCGATGAGGCTGTAACCGGTGAGGTATCTAAGAATGCAGCCAATTTTGCAGCTTATATCAACGCTGGTTATGATGCTGTAAAGGAAGTTTATCCTAATGCAAAGGTTATCGTGCATGTAGATCAAGGACAGGACCTCGGTGGACTTACCTGGCTCTACGATAATCTGAAGGACAATGGTGGAAAATGGGATGTCATCGGACTGTCTCTTTATCCGGAAGATGATAACTGGCAGAGTTATGCAGAGAGTTGTCTCTCTAACATCCAGACTCTTTCTTCCATGTATGGCAAGGACGTCATCATCTCTGAAATCGGTATGTGGTGTGGTTCTGACCAGGCTGCGCCATTGATGAAGAAGATGGTGGATGGCTGCAAGGCAATTTCTACCTGCGAGGGTATCTTCTATTGGGAACCGGAAGTTTACAACAACTGGAAACCAGCCAACTATATCACTCTGGGTTGGGAGGCATATACCAAGGGAGCGTTCGACAACAGCGGCAAACCAACTGCCGTATTCGATGCATATAAAAATATTAAATAGCAATATGATCAAGAGAAGCATTACTTTCATGACTCTAGCCCTGGCACTCACTACGCTGTGCCAGGCGCAGAGCAGAAAGGTTATCAACCTGCCTTCATGGGACTTCTCCCGTGATGGCAAGGCGTGGCAGCAGGTAGCTGTTCCGCACGATTGGGCTATCTCGGGACCTTTTGATAAGAAATGGGACCTGCAGATGGTGGCCATCGAGCAGAATGGCGAAACCGAAAAGACCGAGAAGTCGGGACGTTCTGGTGCGCTGCCTTGGATAGGTGAGGGTATGTATAAGATGAACTGGACGGCTCCTAAGGGCTATAAGCGCGCCGTACTCGTCTTCGATGGTGCCATGAGCCAGCCTGTTGTCAGCGTCAATGGCAAGGAGGCAGGCAAGTGGGCTTACGGCTACAATGCTTTCCGCATCGACATCACACCTTTCATCCAGTTTGGTAAGAGTAATCTCATCGAGGTACATCTTAATAATGTAGAGGAAAGCAGCCGTTGGTATCCGGGAGGCGGTCTTTACCGTCCGGTTTCCGTAGAACTCTATGGCAACGAAAACTTCTCTACCTGGGATACCTTCGTCCGTACCCTGAAGGCTGATAAGCAGGAGGCTGAAGTAGAAGTAAATGCGCTGCTGGAAGGGAAGACTGGTAAGTCGGGCAAAACCGTCATAGCCCTGTTGGATGAGGCTGGCAAGAAGGTTGCCGAGCAGACCGTCACAGGTGCCAATCCTGAAATCAAGACTACTCTGAAGGTAGCGAATCCTCAGCTCTGGTCTCCGGAATCTCCTTACCTCTATCAGGTAAAGCTTACCCGATATGAAGGAAAGAAGGTGGCTGATGTGCAGACCCTGAAGACCGGTATCCGTACCATTGCCGTATCCAAGGATTATGGTTTCCAGCTCAATGGCGTTACCCGCAAACTGAAGGGCGTCTGCCTGCATCATGATCTCGGTCCATTGGGCGCTGCAGAGAACAAGGCAGCCCTTATCCGTCAGATCAAGATGATGAAGGAGATGGGTTGCGACGCTATCCGTACTGCCCACAACATGCCTTCTACCATGCAGATGGAACTCTGCGATTCCCTCGGTATGATGGTCATGGCAGAGAGTTTCGATATGTGGATTTATCCTAAATGCAAGAACGGCTACGCCAACTTCTTCAAGGAGTGGAGCGATAAGGATATCACCAATCTGGTAAAGCACCACCGCAACCATCCTAGCATCGTGATGTGGAGCATCGGTAACGAGATTCCTGAACAGTGGAGTAAGGAGGGTATGGAGATAGCCAAGCATCTGCAGAATATCTGTCATCAGTACGACCCATCCCGCCCTGTTACCCAGGGTATGGATAAGGCAGAAGATGCCTTGAAAAGCGGCTTTGCCCAGGTAATGGATGTGCCGGGCTTCAACTATCGCGTACATAAATATTATAAGAATATTGAGCAGTTGCCTCAGGGCTTCCTCCTCGGTTCTGAAACCGCCTCTACGGTCAGCTCCCGTGGCGTATACAAGTTCCCGGTAGTGGTAAGTGATAAGGCTACCTATCCTGATGGTCAGTGCTCAAGCTATGATACCGAATACTGCTCCTGGAGCAATCTTCCGGATGATGACTGGAAGATGCAGGATGACTACAGTTGGGTAATCGGTGAGTTTGTATGGACCGGTTACGACTATCTGGGCGAGCCTACTCCATACGATACCTACTGGCCAAGCCGCAGCAGCTACTTCGGCATCTGTGACCTTGCCGGACTCCCTAAGGACCGTTACTATATGTATCGTGCCCGCTGGAACGAGCAGCAGCATACCACCCATCTTCTTCCTCACTGGAACTGGAAGGGCAGGGAAGGACAGGTTACCCCTGTATATTGCTACACCGATGGTGTGGAAGGCGAACTCTTCGTCAACGGCAAGAGCCAGGGCAGAGTGCGCAAGGACAAGTCAAGCCGCCTCGACCGCTACCGTCTGCGCTGGAACAATGTGAAGTATGAACCGGGTGAGATTCGCGTGGTTACCTACAACCAGTATGGCGATAAGGTGGGCGAGGACGTGAAGCGTACCGCCGGCGAGCCTGCACAGATGAAGTTCAGCGTGGAAACACCTGATCATGAGCCTGTTGCCTGCATGGTAGAAGGCTGTACCGATGAGCACAATGTGCTGCTGAATGCCGATGGCAACGACCTTGCCTTCATCACCGTGAGTCTGCAGGATAAGGACGGCAATGAATGTCCGCTTGCCGATGACGAACTGACCTTCGAGGTGAGTGGTGCCGGCACTTTCAAGGCAGCCTGCAACGGCGATGCCACATCGCTCGAACCGTTCACCCAGCCTCAGATGAAACTCTTCTCCGGCAAACTCGTAGTCATCGTACAGAGCAGCAAGCAGAAGGGCGACATCATCCTGAAGGTAAAAGACAGCAAGCGAAATATCGAAAAGTCGATTACGCTCCAGGCAATATAAGATGATAAAGACCGATTTCGGTTGGTTATAAAGTATATAGTTTATATCGGATCCTCTGGGAATAGCAGCGGCTATTTTCCCAGGGGATTCTTTTTTTTTATGAATTTTCTCCGATATTTTTTGGCGTTATCATGAATATTGTGTAAATTTGCACACATGAAAAAGTCAAAAGAACCTATAAACCGCATCAGCATGGCAATTGCTATGCTCTTTATTTCGCTCGCCATCCATGCGCAGCGTTTCGTCAACACCTCCCTTGAAGGTGCTCAGTCCGTTTGTGCCATTACCCAGGACAGTGATGGAATGATATGGCTCGGAACCGATAACGGTCTTTACAGCTATGATGGTTATCATGGCTACCGCCATTTTCAGGAACATACATTCAGTAATACGCGTGTCAATGCGCTCGGTTTCGAGGGCAGGATGCTCTATCTGGCTACTGGCAACGGCATCCTGAAATTCGATACGCAATCTTATCAATATGCCGAAACACCAGCCATGAAGGCTTTTGCCGATGAGGCGAAGCGCAAGCAGCTGAAGGAACTCCGTGTGCTCGATATCAAGGGTGGTAAGACTGACTTCGGTGGCGATGTCTATGCCTTGCTCTCTACTCCGCGAGGCTTGCTCGTAGGTTCGCTCGCTGGTCTGCATCTCGGCAGCAGACTGATTCCGCTCCGTGCCGGAGAACAGCCGCTGGTTAATGCGCTTGCCTATGATGCCAAGCGCCGATGCTACTGGATTGGTACCGAGGGCGCTCTCTATTGTGCCGATCTGCAGCTCAGAAACTTCTCACAGATTCCAGCTCTGAACGGCAATTCCATCAAATGTCTTTCTACAGATGCTGCCGGCAATCTCTATATCGGAACAGATAACGGACTCTATCAGATGGCACTCTCCAATGCCATCACCCATTATATCCATGATTCCCGCGATGATGCTTCTATTCCTAACAACATCGTCTGGGCTTGCTTTGTAGATAAATGGCAGAATGTATGGGTGGGTACTGACAATGGACTCTCCCGTCTCACTACCCATACCTATTACCGCTATGTATCGCTCGATAAGATTACGATGTCGGGTGAGGGAAACTGTCTCCATGCCATGCTCCAGACCCGTAACGGCGAATGGTGGATGGGCGGTACCAACGGTCTGATTCATTTCACCCGGAATGCTGAAGGCTATCAGAATGTGGCATGGTACAAGCAGAACAGCTCTGCCTTTCCGCTGAGTCATAACCGTGTACGCAAGATTTATGAAGACCATGACGGTGATGTATGGATCTGTACCGACCATGGCATCAACTTCTATGACCGCAGTTCCCGTCAGATGCGCAACTTCATCGTCTACGATAAGAGTGGCAAGTATTCTACTGCCTGGGCTTACGATATTCTCCAGGACAAGAAGGGCAGGATATGGATGGGTTCTTATCAGGGCGGTGTCTTCGTGATGGATAAGGCGGCTCTTCTGAGCGGCAAGACCATAGCCGACTGGCATTACTCGGACAAGGGAAAGAATGCGCTCTCTGGTCTGCATGTAGGTCAGATGGTAATGGATGGAAAGGGTAGGATTTGGGTTTCTACCTATACCCGTCTCGACTGCATCAATCCGAACGATATGAAGGTGGTGCAGGTAGCTAACTCAGATGTTGTCAACTATCTGATGGCAGACAGCAAGGGCAATATCTGGATGGGTGATAACAGTTCGGTAACCTGTTATTATGCAGCCGGTTCTGTGCTGGGTAACAGCTTTTCTTCCAAAACATGGCAGATTGGTGGCAAGGTAAGTACCATGTGCGATGTGGAAGGCAAGATATGGGTGGTATCGGGCAATGAATGCTGCGTAATCAATCCACAGGGCGAGAGCCAGCGTTTCATGATTCCTTCTGTTGAGCCGCTCAACATCTGTTACAGCAGACAGACTCATGAGGTAATGATGGGCGGCAATGACGGCTATGTGGCAATCAGTTCCGATGTAGCACAGAAGCCTAAGCAGTTTGCCCGCTTGATGCTGGCTGGAATCATCGTAAACGGACAGGCTTGTGAGGAGCGTGGAGAAATCCTGAAACTGAAGAGTGATGAGAACAACTTCACCCTGCAGCTCACCGACCTTCCTTTTGCTGATCATCCTTCAGCCGTTTATGCTTACAAACTCGAAGGCAGCGATCACGATTGGCATTATCTGAACTCCGGCAACATCGATATCACCTATAATGGTTTGTCTTATGGCGATTATCATCTTACGGTTCATGCCGTGGATGGTGAAGGCAAGATAGCTGCCGAGGTTTATTCGCTCGACATCTCCGTCCTGCCGCCTTGGTATCTCTCCTTCTGGTGCAAGCTCTTCTATATCACGGCACTCATCGTGTTTGTGGCATGGCTGGTAAGCTGGTATTTTCTGCGCAAGGAACTGGCTGATGCCCAGAAGCAGAAGGCTGAGGTGTTGGAGCAGGTACAGATGCGTATTGACTTCTTCAACCGTCTGACGGAAGATTTGAAGGCTGCCGTAGCTCATCATTCATTTGATGAGGTGACAGCTCTGATGGTCCGCTACCTGAATGTGAAGAAACCTGAGGTGTCATCTTCTGTTGCCACTGGGTTATCCGCTTCGCCTGTATCTGAGCCTGAGTCATCATCCTCAGAATCGGTTTCAGCACTCTCTGAATCTTCTGAAGAGGAAAAGAAGGGAGTAAATGTCAGCGAGTTGGATGTGGCAGACAAGCGTCTGCTCGAAGAGATCAATGAGGCGATAGAGAAGCACATGATTGATTCCGACTTCAACGTTTCGATGTTGCAGGATGTGATAGGCATAGGTGGCAAACAGCTGTATCGCAAGACGAAGGCGATAACGGGCCGTACGCCTGTAGAGTATATCCGTGAGATGCGTATGAGCCGTGCTGCCGAGCTCTTGAGCCAGGGTAAGTTCAGTGTTTCCGAGGTGATGTATACCGTTGGTTTTTCCAACAGCAGTTATTTCTCCAAATGCTTCTCTAAGGAGTATGGCATGACTCCTACGGAATACATGAAGGTGAAGAGGTAAATAAATGATGTGCTTCCGTTTGCCTACAGATACGGCTGCGTTGGGGTAAGAATATGACTGCATTGGGTTACGGATACGACTCCGTTGGGTTACGGATACGACTCCGTAGGCTAATGGAGACGTATCCTTCGGCTTGTCGAGATATCTGCGTCAGCTGACTGAGCTACTTGAGTCAGCTGATTGAGCTACTTGAGGCAGCTGACTGAGCCACTTGCGTCAGCTGATAAAATACGTTCCGATGCAGTAAAAAATGCGTCCCGATGTAGCATTTGCTACGTCCCGACGCAGCAAAAGATACGTCCGGACGTAGTACAAGCTACGTCGGGACGTAATTTCAGCTTTATGAAAACGGCTGCATAGAAACAAAAAAAAGTGTGTATTGAACTTGGTTTTGCAAACTGTAATCGGATGTGACAAAAAATCGACAATTAACTAAATTTATGAACATATATGCTAAAAAACATAGATATTTCATATCAAACATTTAAATTTTAAGCGATTATCTTGGGCAAATAAGAAAATATTCGTAATTTTGCACCGATTTAAGTTAAATAGGTATTTCCATGCGTGCATATTAGTGAAAGAATGTATAAATGGAGGGGCGAAGTGTCGCCCTGAGTGCTTTCGGCTTTTACCAAACGAGAAAAAAATGAGAAAAAAATAATAATTATTAATTAGTAAACTTGAAACAAACAAGGATGAGAAGATTAACTCTTTTACTTGTCTCACTTGTATTGTTGTCTATCCAATCGGTCTTGGCGCAGAGTTTCAGCGTCAAGGGTACAGTCGTGTCTGCTGAAGACAACGAACCGATGATTGGTGTGACCATTATGCAAGAGGGAACATCAAATGGCGTAGTGACCGATATTGACGGTAACTATACCATCGAAATTAAGGGTGCTTCGAAGGCTACGCTTGCCTACTCTTATGTGGGTTGCGTTACGCAGAAGCACGTTGTGAAAGCGCAGACAAATACGCTCAACATCACCCTTGCTTCGGATTCCAAGATGATGGATGAAGTGGTTGTGGTGGCGTATGGCGTGAGAAAGAAGGGAACCATTGCGGGTTCCGTGTCTGCCGTAAAGTCTGAAAAGATAGAAAATGTGCCGGCGGCAAGCTTCGACCAAGCTTTGCAGGGACAGAGTACTGGTTTGCAGGTCATCTCTTCTTCGGGTGAACCTAGCAAGGCGGCTACCTTCCAGATTCGTGGTACCAACTCTATCAACTCCGGCAAGTCGCCACTCTTTATCCTCGACGGCGTGCCAATCTCAAGTTCTGATTTCAATACCTTGAGTCCTAACGACATCGAAAGTATCTCTGTATTGAAGGATGCCTCTTCTACCTCTATCTATGGTGCACGTGCTGCCAATGGTGTGGTTGTCATCACTTCCAAGCGAGGCTTGTCAATGGACAAGGCGAAGATTACGCTCCGTGCACAGTATGGTTTCTCTGAGTTGGCACAGACCAACTGGAAAATGATGAATACCGACGAGCGTATACAGTTTGAGAAAGAAGTAGGTCTGGATACAGGTAAGGATTACAATCTCCTTTCAAGAGTAAACGTAAACTGGCTGGACGAGGTGTTCAACGACCGCGCTCCGCTGCAGAGCTACGAACTCTCTATCAACCGTGCTACCGACCGCTTGAACTACTATGTTTCTGGTGGTTTCTACGATCAGGACGGTATCGCACAGAATTCAACCTTCCGCCGTTACAACATCCGCACCAATGCTGATGTAAAGGCTGGCAAGTGGTTGAAGGTAGGTACCAACACCATGGCTGCCTATGAGGAGGCTCAGCAGGCTGACGACGGTAGCTATACTACCGTTACTCCTATCTCAGCATGCCGATTCATGCTGCCTTACTGGAATCCTTATGCCAAGGATGGCAGTCTGGCTTCACTTTCAGCAGGCAACTGGGCTGGAACCAGCGAGAACCCTATCGTTTACATGGGCTTGAATCCTATCAAGAACAAGAAATATAAGGTGCTCTCTACCATGTATGCTGAAATCTATCCGATAGAGAATCTGACTATCCGTACTCAGTTCGGTGCCGATTTCACCCATTCTACAGCGTTCCTCCAGTCGTTCCCAAGTCTCTCTTCAAATAACGGACAGGGTACTGCGGCACGCCAGAGCAGCGATGCCATCAACCTGACAGAGACCACTACGGCTAACTACCGTTTCTCCCTGAACGATATCCATTCGTTCAACGTGATGCTGGGTCAGGAGGCTGTCAATTTCCACTCAGAGGGTTTCCAGGTATATTCCAAGGGTCAGACCAGCGATCTCCTGACCAACGTATCATCAGGTACACGTGCCAGCCGCTGGGCAGATTCATCTTCTGACTACTCTTACCTGTCATTCTTCATGCGTGGCGAGTATAACTATAAGGAGCTCTACTATGCCGACTTCTCTCTGCGTACTGATGCTTCTTCACGTTTCGGTAAGGATCATCGCTGGGGTACATTCTGGTCGCTCGGTTTCATGTACAACGTGAAGTCAACCGACTGGCTGAAGGATATGAAGTGGCTCAGCACTGCCCAGATTGCCGTAAGTACCGGTACATCGGGTAACTCTGAGATTCCTAACTATTATCACCTGGCTCTGGTATCGGGTGGTGCCAACTACGATAATACTGCCGGTTTCTCTCCATCACAGAGTGGTAACGAGGAATTGGGTTGGGAGTCAACATGGGCTAACAACTTCGCCCTCCGTTTGGGCTTCCTCGATAGAATCAACTTCAGCTTCGAGGCTTACTACAAGCGTACCTCCAATATGCTGATGCGCGTTCCTGAGTCTTATACCGTTACCGGCGAGGGCTATCGCTGGAAGAACGTAGGTGTGATGGCTAACAAGGGTATCGAACTGAGCGCTGACGGTGATGTAATCCGCACACGCGACTTCACCTGGAATGTAAGTGCCAACGTATCTTACAACCAGAACCGATTGAAGGAACTCTATAACGGTGTAACCGAGTATGTAAACTCAACCACCGGTTTGAAGTATGTAGTAGGTCACTCAGTAAGCGAGTTCTTCCTGAACCGTTATGCCGGTGTGAACCCAGCGAATGGTGAGCAGCTCTGGTATGATAAGGATGGCAACGTGACCAACGAGTTCCGTGAGAGCGACAAGGTGATGACAGGCAAGACCTATGATGCACCTTGGATGGGCGGTTTCGGTACAAGCTTCCGTTGGAAGGGCTTGCAGCTTTCTGCCCAGTTCAGCTGGATTGGTACACGCTACGTGATCAACAACGACCGTTACTTCGAGGAGAGCGGTGTAACCTTCGGTACTGCTTACAACCAGTCAAACCGTCTGTTGTACGACCGCTGGAAGCAGCCTGGCGATATTACCGACATCCCACGTTGGGGCGAGGTAACCCAGCTCGACGACCGCTTCTTGGAGAATGCATCGTTCCTCCGTCTGAAGAATCTCAGTCTGTCCTATTCATTGCCACAGAGTCTGTTGCGCAAGACCAACTTCTTCTCTATGGTCAGAATCTACGGTCAGGCACAGAACCTCTTCACCGTAACCGGTTTCAACGGTCTGGATCCTGAGGTTTCATCCAATATTTACCAGGCACAGTATCCGGCATCACGCCAGTTTACTCTGGGTGTTGAATTGCAATTCTAACCAAGAAAGGAGAAAAAAATGAATATCAAAAATATAAAGACATACATCCTGTCGGGAATCCTAGCCCTCTCGATGTCTTCCTGTCTTGATAAGTATCCTGAGGATTCTATCCGCATGGACCAGGCTATCAACACGGTGGGCGACATAGACAAGCTGGTGTACGGTATCTACGACAGTTTCAAGAGCAGCGCCCTCTATTCGGGCAATCTGACAATCCTGCCAGATCTGCAGGCAGACTTCGTGTACTGCGTGAAGGGCTACTCTAATGCCTATGGCGATATCTACCGTTGGAAAGATATCAAGGCTACCAACACCGACATCGAGGCGGTATATGCCGACCTTTATGGTGTTATCAACAATGCCAACTTCCTGCTCGACAACGTAGATAAGGTAAAGGCAAACACCAACAGTGATAAGGAGCTCGACAAGCTGGAGCAGTGTGAGGGCGAGGCTTATTTTGCCCGTGCCCTGGCTTACTCAGAACTGATCAAGTGTTTCTGCAAGGCTTATGACAGCGATGAGCAGGCTGCGAAGGAACTCGGCGTTGTACTCACAGAGCACTATTACGGCAATGAGCCACAGAAGAGAGCCAGTCTGAAGGAATCATACGAATTCGTATTGAGAGACCTTGACAAGGCTGCTAAGTATCTGAAGGTAGACGAAGACTTCACTGGAAGTCTCTACAATGAGATTTACTTCAACGAGTATACCTGTCATGCCTTGCGTGCGCGCGTATCCTTATATATGCACAAGTATGATGATGCCATCAAGTATGCATCTAAGGTAATCGGCAGTAAGTATTATACATTGGAGAAGGCTTCTTCCAACACCTATTTAAACAAGGTGAACGATTACAAGTATATCTGGACCTATGGTGATTCGCGTGAGGCTATCTGGAAGGTAGGCTTTACCGTGAACAGCTATGGCGGTGCACTGGGTACCATCTTCGATAACTACAACTATGTAACTTATCGTCCAGACTATGTGCCTGAGACATGGGTCATCAACTCATTCGACAGCAATGACCTCCGTGCTGCAGCCATCTTCACAACCCGTGTAACAGGTTATGAGCACGGTTTGCAGTGGCCTTTGTTGAGCAAGTATTTCGGCGATGCAGAATTCCTGAACAACAATATCCTGCATGTTCACCAGCCAATGGTATTCCGTCTGTCAGAGCAGTATCTGATACGTGCTGAGGCTTACGCCATGAAGGGGGACTATAGTAAGGCAGGTAAGGACATCTCTACCTTGCGTACAGCCCGCTACTCTTCATATGGTGGTAACACTTCGATGAGCGAGAGCAACGCCATGAAGATAATCGAGGCAGAGCGCGTGAAGGAACTCTATATGGAAGGCTTCCGTCTGAACGACCTCAAGCGTTGGCACAAGGGATTTGAGCGTAAGGCTGCCGACCAGCCTGCTGCCAACTTCGTGCAGAGCAGTCTGAAGGTTGAAAAGGATGACCCTCTCTTTGTCTGGCCAATTCCTCAGCATGAGCTTGAGGCACCAGGTTCTGAGATTCAGCCTAATGAAAGTAACAAATAAAATAAGGAGACGATCATGAAGAAAATAATGATGGGATGTTTGGCAGCCGTAGCTGCACTCATCGCTCTTGTGAGTTGTTCACAGGATTATACCACTTATGCTGGTCCAAGTCATATCATGTTCTCTGATACGCTCTATCAGTATGCTGTACAGGAAAGCAATGAGGTTTTCAATGTGCCTGTATCTGCAACCGAAAAAGCTGACTACGACCGCACCTTCGGCGTGGAGGTAGTAGACAAGCAGAGCAATGCCATCGAGGGTAAGCATTACCGCATCCTCAACAACACCGTTACAATCAAGGCGGGCGAGATGGTAGGAAATGTGAAGGTTCAGGGTATCTATGATAACATCGGCAAGACCGACTCGCTCGGCTTCACCCTGAAACTGGTGATTCCGGAGAAGTATAACTGGACAGATCTCTATAAGGACTATGCCCACGTGGTAATGCAGAAGTCTTGTCCTTTCGATATCCACAACTTCTCTGGCTGGTGCATGGTAACATCTACCTTCTACAGCAAGTATCTGAACAACGTAAACAACCGTCTGATCAAGACCGAGGTGGTGGAAGGCGAGGAGAATACCGTTCTGCTGAAGGATGTTTACTATAAGGGCTACAACCTGAAGTTGAAGTTCAATACCAAGAACATGCTTGAGCCAAAGGTAGAGATGGACGACCAGATAGCCGGTGAGACCGGCGAGGCGTTCGGTACCATCTATGGAGACGGCAAGTTGCGCATCAGCCAGCCTTCTCTCTATACCTCTTATTATAACACCTGCCAGAACTATGTATTGCAGTATGTCAACATGAGTGTTGACAACAAGGATGGTTCAACCTTCGGCAACGTAGGAACCTTCATCACTATGTATGAATGGATCAGCGATGCAGAGGCAGAGAAATTGAAAGAACAAGGATATTAATCGTAGAATAAAAAGAAAATGAAAACATTGATTTCAAAATATTGGCTCGTATTGATGGCACTGGTATCAGTGACTCTGTTCACAGCTTGTTCCAGCGATGACGATGCCGTAACTCCTGTGTTTCCACAGGTACAGACTATCGCCGGTGAAGCTGGTGCTGAGTTGGACTTCACCTTCGATGCCAACGAGAGCTGGAGCCTTTCTTCAGACAAAATCTGGTGTAAACTGGTGCAGGGTGAGAAAACAGACGCCTTCGTACTCAATGGTACTGCAGGCAAGCAGACCATCAAGGTTAAGATTACTGCTGATGATGCCAGCAAGGATATGAGCGTAGCTCAGCTCTTCCTGAATATGGGTGGTCAGAAGGTTGCCATCGCTGAGGTTAAGCGTTCGGCTGCCGACCATATACTGAAGGTTTACGATGCGGCTGGCAATGATATCACCGAGACAGGTATCACTGTAGGTTACAATGTATACACCAAGTTTACTGTAAAGTCAAACTTCCGTTTTGCTGTTACCAATACTCCTGCTTGGGTAGACTTGGAAGGCGGCTTCCTGGTAGGTACACCTAACAAGGATGCTGTAGGCGGAGTTTCCTTCAAGGAGAATCAGGGTGTAAGTGCTAAGTATGCCATCGCTAAGGACGGCAACTACACCATCACCTTCACTTCTGAGGATGGCAAGGCTGCTGTAACCGTACCTGTTATCTATAATGGTATGACCACCAGCACCATGGATGTTACTTATCCAACCTCTTCACAGTGGGCAGTATGGAATGTATCTCTCGATGGTAAGGTGTTCACTCAGAATGGTTCTAGCCTGACTGGTGGTGATACCAACGATTTTACCTTCTACAACTTCGTTCCTTTCACCCTCAAGACCTTGGGTGATGCTTACCAGCTGGTAGTCTTCGATAAAAAGGAAGATGGTCTGCGCGAGGAAACATCCGGTGCTGTGAAGTTGCAGGGTGAGAAGGGTGACGTTAAGCTCACTATTGATGCCTTGAGCAGCGGAAGCCGTGAGTTCCTGGTTTATGCATTGCCACAGAGCGTTTACGCAACTTTCGATAACGGTCTCGATGAAATGCTGGAGGAAGACTTCATGACAGTGAAGAGCGATTACGACCGCTACTTCCTGATGGATGTTGTCCAGAAGGAAGAAAAGAAGGGCGATTCTGAAGTTACTGCTCCTATTGTTACCAGCATGGGTATGAATGTAGATTGTGCCTTGACAACCAATGAGGAGTTTAAGAATTATGCTGAGGGCATCTTCAGTTATACTGGTAAAGAAGTATTTGAATCAACAGTTTATGGTGGTTATGTAGCCATTTATCCTCAGATTGACGGATGGGATCCTAAAGCTGGAGCAGACGTAGTCATTTACGACGGTACAGGAAACCCTGTTGATGTTAAAAACTACGAGGTAGGACAGGACGAAAAGGGTTTCTATGTTGGCTTGACTGCCGATAAGCTCACTTATCCTATCCTTGCTGGTTTCAACGACATGCAGAGAGTATGCCAGCGAGTAGTCATTATCAATAATATGGGATTTAGAAGCAAGAGAAAGTAATGAACAGAATGAAAATATTTTCAAAGGCACTCTTGTTGCTCTTGGTCTCTCTCCTGACCTTTGCAGCAACAAGTTGCTCGGATGATGAGACCGGAGGCTGGGACGGCACATACGGATATGTGCAGTTCAAGCTCAGCAAGAAGGTTTCTTCTAGAGCTACCCGTGCTACTGCCCTTGACAAACTTGAGAAACTGGATGATGCCAAGAAAATCAAGGTGGTCATGGAGCACAACGGTACAACTGTGTCTCAGACACTGGTGCTCAATTCTTATAATTCAGAGAATGCAGAGTACGGTCTGAGAAGTGAAAAACTGCAACTCGCTTCGGGTACTTACACCGTCATCGGTTTCTATCTCTATGATGCGGTAGACGAGGAGTTGCTGGCTTCTTCTGCCGGCGAAACATTCACTGTAGTAGGTGGCGGTCTGGAAGTACAGAACCTCATGGTGGAGACTGTGGAGCGTGGTAAGGTGAAGTTCAATCTCGTGAAGGAGTGGGAGAAGACCCGTGCCGGTGGTACTGAGTATCTCTTCTCTAACATTCGTCTCGTTGACGTCAGCGTAACTAACCTCTTTACCCGTGAGACCTATACTTTCCCTGAACTGAAGGTGAAATACAAGGAGGGAAGCAAGGAGAATCAGAATCCTGACAATGAGAACGATAAGTATATGGACACAGGTACAGCTTACTGCGATTCTACCGTATGGCTGCCTGCCGGTACTTATCAGGTTACCTCATATACCACCTACGGAAAGACTGGTGCGGTGAAGACCAAGTATGAGACCCAGCCTGTAAAGGGTGAGGCTTTCATTATAGAGGACAATCAACTCAATGATAAAGCTCAGGTGCCTATCCTTCTTTCCAAGACAAAGGAGTATATCAAGGACTATGAGGCTTTGAAGGCTATCTGGGAATCTCTCCAGGGTAAGGAGTGGAGCTTCTATGGCGATGCTACCTTCAAGGGAGCTAACTGGAACTTCAACAAGGAACTCGATATGTGGGGTGAACAGCCGGGCGTAACGCTCAACAGCAACGGCCGTGTCATCGGTCTTATCATTGCCGGTTTCGGTGCAAAGGGAATCGTACCTGATGCCATCGGACAGCTGACAGAACTCCAGGTGCTCAACCTCGGTTCTCACGATGAGAAGATTGGTGCCAACATCTTCAATGATTATGATGCAAACAGTCTGACTGCAGCAAAGAAGAGCAGCATGCGTCACGACTATGAGAATAAGTTCCTGAAGTATGACCCACGTGCCAATATGTCGGAGATGATTGTAAAGAGCTACAACTCTGATCCTAAGGTGGCACCGAAGAACAGAATCAAGAAGGACAGCCGCATCAACCTGAAGGATGCACAGATCGGTACATTGACCAACGACATCACCGGTATTTCAAAGGCCATCTACCGTCTGACCAAATTGCAGCAGTTCTACATCGGTAACTCTTCTATCACATCCGATGGGGTTTGTGCGAAGTTCTACAATGCTGACGATCCTGTTTATGGTAAGTTTGCGCAGGAGTTTAAGGATGAGGATTGGGACAAGATGGAAAACCTGACCGATATCGAACTTTACAACTGTCCGAAGATCAGTCGCATTCCAGACTTCTACTATAAACTCCCTAAATTGCAGGCGATGAACCTGGCACGATGCAAGGGCATCTCTGCTAATCAGTTGAGAAATGATTGGACTCGCTTAGCTGAGGAGAAGACAGGTAAGACTCTTCAGATTCTCTATATGAGTTACAATAACCTGGAGGAGTTCCCTGGGTATTCTGCATTGAAAAAGATGGTAAATCTCGGTCTGCTCGACCTGGCTTACAACAACATCAAGAAGGTACATCCGTTCGGTTCTGAGGTAGCACTTTCTTCACTCTATCTGAACAACAACCAGATTGAAGAGATTCCTGCTAATCTCTGTGCCTTTACAGATGATGTGGAAAGCCTGACTTTCGCTCATAACAAGTTGAAGAAGATTCCTAATATCTTCGATGCAAGTTCTGTTCGCGTGATGGGTTCTGTAGACTTCTCTTACAACGAGATTACAGGTGTAGATAATAGTAATGGTACCTACAAGGGTATCAATGCAGCTTCAGTCAGTCTGTCAAACAATAAGATAGAGAAGTTCCCTTCAGAGCTGTTTACAGCCGGTTCGCCAATCACAACCATCGATTTGAGCGGCAACCAGATGCGTACCATCCCTAAGGGTTCCATCAAGGGCAAGAAGGCTTATCTGCTGCAGGTCATCGACCTCCGATTCAACAAGTTGACATCCCTCTCTGATGACTTCCGCTCAACCACATTGCCATACATTACCAATATGGACTTGAGCTACAACTGCTTCACCGAGGTGCCAACCCAGCCATTGAACAGTGCCGTGCTCCGTGCCTTTGCCATCAACCACCAGCGTGATGAGAATAACGACCAGCGTTGCCTGCGTACATGGCCTACAGGAATCACCACCTGTCCGAGCCTGATCCAGTTCCAGATTGGTTCCAACGATATCCGTAAGGTAGAAGAGACACTGACCTCTCACCTTTATATCCTGAATATCGCAGACAACCCTAACATCTCTATCGATGTAACCAGCGTCTGCCCATACATCAAGGCAGGTATGTATAAGCTGTTCTACGACAAGAATCAGGACATCCGCGGTTGCGATGCTTTGGATCTCGAAAATTAAACCCTATAAGAAAGTAGTAATATGAAATATATGAATAAACTGACATTAGGTATCGTTCTCGCTGCCGGGCTTTTCACAGCCTGCAGCGATAAGGATGATGTCGATATCCCGGGAGGACTGGCGCTCGATAAAGAGGAGATAGCCATAGGCCCTCAGGGTGGAACAGAGCAGATTGCCATCGCTGCCTCACAGGACTGGGTAGCAAATACCTCTGAGCCTTGGCTGATGCTTTCGCCTGCCAACGGCGTGGGTTCTGTTGAGGGTACCATCAAGGTGGATTCTACTCTTTCCAACACGCTCCGCAGCACAGAACTCAGCTTCCAGGGTGCCAACGGACAGAGCCGCAAGCTTACCGTCACCCAGTTCGGTTATGGCAAGCAGATCTTCCTGAAGGATCCTGTTGTAGAAATCGAAAACTCCGATTCTTACGATAAACGTGCTTTCGAGAGTCTGATTTCTGCCAACGTAGAATGCAAGATTGGTAAGATTGAGTATTCTTTCGAGGGTGATCTGACCGATGCCGAGAAGGCAGAGAACGAGAGCGAGCGTAAGGGCTGGCTCCTGAACAGCAAAGATGAAGATAAGCTGACAGGTACTAACCTGGGTATCAAGCTGGACAGAAAGTACCGTCCTCGCACCGTGAAGTTCAAGTTCCGCTGGGCGATGAACGTGGTTCCTGCTGTTCGTGTGGCTAAGGTTCATCTCGTGCCAGTCAAGGCTGAAGACCAGCTGGTAGATGCAGCTGGCAAACCTATCGATGATGTTATCCTGACCGTTCGTCAGAAGGCAGCACCAAAGATTGAGGACAACCGTGCCGGTGACTCTCTTTCTGTCATCATGATCAACCAGAAACTGGGTAGCATTGCTACCTTCGATTCCAGCGATAACATGCGCAACTGGAGCGGCGTAACGCTTTGGGAAGCTACTGATGCTTTCGTGAAAACTCATCCTGAGGCTTTAGGACGTGTACGTTCTGTCAAGTTCAGTATGTTCAACCTCAAGAGTGGCGAAACTCTTCCTAAGGAAGTGGGCAATCTCAAGTTCCTGGAGTCATTCTCTGTTGCAGCTAACGAGAACAACCAGATTCGTGAGGTGAAGCTCGGTGAAGAAATCTGCTCGCTGAAGTATCTGAAGAATCTTACCGTTCAGGCTTACGGTCTGACTCAGTTGCCTGCTAACTTTGTTAAGCTGGGCAAGAGTCTTGAATCGCTCAACCTGGTAAGTAACAACTTCAACAAGTTGTCGGATATCACCAATATCGTCAACGAGAAGAACTTCCCTAAGTTGCGTAACCTCATTCTCTATGCACAGCGCCGTACGGATGTTGTCACCAACATCGCTTCGCTGGGAGAAAAGAACGCATCAGGCGTCTATGTTTATAATAACTATCCTATCGGACTGTATGGAAAGGTAAATGCCGGAACCGCAGACCGCCAGGCGCTTCTCAAGCTCCTGACATGGGATAAGTTGAATACACTGGAGTTGTCTTACTGCTTCCTGGAGGGTGAACTTCCTACCGATGAAGAGATGACTGAGGCACTGGAAGCTGCCGGCAAGGCTACCCGCTACAGCAGGGCAGACTTCTCTACCAATAAGGCTGATTATCTCGACAAGCTAGTAGGTGATACCTGTAAATGGTTGCTCTCTGGCTGGGATAATCCAGTAACTTGCAAGCACAAGGATGGTTCTGTAGTTTATGAGGATGTTTATCCTCTTCAGGTGCCACGTGTATTGCCAAACTGCCGTCAGTTGTCGCTCAACCTTAACTTCCTGACTGGTGCGGTGCCAAAGTGGATTCTTTATCATCCACATCTGGTAGAATGGACTCCTTCTATCATGATCTTCAACCAGCAGCCTAAGGGTAAGAACAGCGATGGCGCTGCCGTTGGTTTCTCTAATATGACAGAGGATAGCTTCAGTTTCGATTACTTCTACGGAACCAGCGACCCTGGTAATAAATGGGAGCTTCCGGGTGTAGCTTATCCGCTCTACTACCGCAAATACGTGGCAGCAGGCGATATTAATGAAGCTGCGCTGATGGCTAAGTACAGGAGAACTAAGAAAAAGTAAGATAAACATAAAAACAATATAGAAGCAAACAATGAAGAAAAAGTTTTTCTATATAGCAATGGTCGCATTGGCATTGACGGGCTGTTCTGACAGCCTGTCAACCATCGGCTCTTCTGACGGCAATTCAGAAATCACCATCCCTGCAGATGCTGAGGCGGGTGAACTGCTGATAAAGTTCAGTCCGGAAATGAGCGATATCCTCGACCAGGCACAACTGAGCAAGACCCGCGCTGGAAAGGCTACCCGTTCGGGTATTCCTTCTACCGACGAGGTGCTCGACATCCTGGGAAGCTACAGCTTCGAGCGTGTGTTCCCGGTAGATGCAAATACTGAGGCAAGAACCCGCGAGGCGGGACTCCACCTCTGGTATACGGTGAAGTTTAATAAGGGAACCGACCTGAAGACGGCTGCCGAGCGCCTGAAGCAGTTGGGCGAAATCTCAAAGGTTCAGACCAACGGTCGCATCAAGCGTGCTTACAAGACAGACAGCAAGCGCATCTATCTCAGCGATAAGGCACTTCAGCAGAAGTCTACCCGCTCAGCAGCCAATGGTGAGCCTAATGACCCGGGCTTTGCCAGCCAGTGGCACTACCGTAACCTGGGCGAGGGCCACTATAACTTTGAGAACCTCAACAATAATCACGTAGGTGCTAAGGCAGGATGTGACGTGAATGCACTTGAGGCATGGAAGACCTGTACAGGCGATCCTTCTATCATCGTGGCTATTCTCGATGAGGGTGTGATGTATAAGCACCCTGATCTGGAAGCCAACATGTGGTGCAACCCAGGCGAAAGTGTTCAGGGTGCCAAGACTGACGGCGACGGAAACGGTTATGAGGGCGACCTTCATGGCTACAACTTCGTTACTGAGAGCGGCGATATTACCTGGACTGATGCCAATGACACCGGTCATGGTACTCACGTAGCTGGTACCATTGCAGCCGTAAATAATAATGGTAGAGGTGTTTGTGGTGTAGCTGGTGGTGACGGTACTCCTAATTCTGGTGTGAAGATTATGTCATGCCAGGTATTCTCCGGTCAGAACAGTGTAACCTTGGCAGGCGAGGCGAGAGCCATCAAATATGCTGCCGATAATGGTGCTGTCATCCTGCAGTGCAGTTGGGGTTACAACTCTTCAGAGTCTAGCATCATCAACGGTTATACTCCGGGTCCTGCTACCGAGAAGGAATGGGCTGAGACCTATCCGCTGGAGAAGGAAGCTCTGGATTACTTCATCAACAATGCCGGTTCGCCTAATGGTGTCATCGACGGTGGTATTCCTGTCTTCGCAGCCGGTAACGAGTATGCTGGCAATCCTGCTTTCCCAGGTGCTTACTCTAAGTGCGTCAGCGTATCTTCATTAGCTGCCGACTATACTCCAGCCTGCTACACTGATTACGGTTCGCTCGTAACCCTGAGCGCTCCTGGTGGCGACTTGGAATATTACAGCAAGATTGGCGAGCAGGAAGATGAATACTGGGCAGAAACGACAACCGAGCAGAAAGGTGCTGTGCTCTCTACGATGATCCAGAACGGTAAGCCTGCTTACGGCTACATGGAGGGAACCTCTATGGCTTGTCCTCACGTTTCTGGTGTGGCTGCCTTGGGTCTCGCTTATGCTGCCAAGACGAACCGTCATTATCGTGCTGCCGATTTCGTAGCCCTGATGAAGAAGTCTGTAAAGGAATTGGATAGTCATTATCAGAATGGTGCAACCAAGACCTACTACATGAACCATACTACCGTAGGTGCTTCGCCAGAGATCGTACAGCTCTCTAAGTACATCGGCAAGATGGGTGCTGGTCTGATTGATGCAGCTCAGCTCTTGAATAACATCAAGAACAAGGAACTCAGTTCTGATATGAAGTTGCCTAACGTGTATGTGGGCATCGAGAAGACTGTTTCTCTCAACCTCGCTGCATATTTCGCAGGTCGGACAGAGGGATTCTCTTGCTCTGTAGCGAATGGTAGCGTAGCTTCTGCTTCAGTAGATGGCAAGACGCTCATCGTGAAGGGACTCGCTGCCGGAAGTACATCGCTCACCGTAACAGCTGCCGATGGTACCAGCCAGACCGTAGTTGTGACCGTTAGAAAGAGTGCCGGTAATAATGGTTGGATGTAATTGGATGTAATATGAAGATATTTGCTTTTCTATCGCTTTTCTTCCTGGCTTTGCCTGTTACAGTGAATGCGCAGGAGGAACTGCTGAAGTTTGAGCATCCGCTTATCGATGCAGGTACGATGACCGAGGACGATGCGCCTCGCACCTTCACCTTCGTAGGTAAGAATGTGAGCAAGAAGATACTGCACATCACACAGGTGAGAACCACCTGTGGATGTACCAGTTCTTATGTCAGGGGCGATGTGATGAAGCCTGGCGATACCTGTCAGGTGCAGCTCACCTTCACGCCTAACCGCTATCCGGGTACCATCAATACGGGTGCTTATCTCTATCTGAAAGAGGTAGAGGGACAGCCTGCCGTTAAGCTTGCCTTAACGGGAAAGGTGCTGCCGGGTGCTGACCAGTGGGCACGCTATCCGCACAAGATGGGCGTACTCAGACTGAAACAGGCGAAGGCAAGTATCACAGAGGTAAAGCCGGGCACAGAGCCTGAGGCACGCATTCTCTGCGGAAACAGCGGTGACAAGCCGCTCCGTATATCCAGCCTCCTTCTTCCTCCTTATGCCCGTCTTACGACAGAACCTGAGGTGATAGAACCGGGTGATGAGGCTGACCTCGTCATCACCATCATAGCCGATAAGATTCCGGCTACGATGCCCGAATCCTTCACCTTCCCTGTTATTCTGGAGGGCTTGGATGCCCGTCCGTCTGACAGAACGATACAGGTCGTTGTAAAGTTAGAAAGGTAAAAGGGTAAAAAAGTAAAAAAGAAAAAAATACCAAGACAATGAAATATTTGAAAAAACTCTTCACCCTCCTGGTGATTGCTTTGTTTGCCTGCGGCTTTGCTGCCTGCAGCAGCGATGATGAAGAACCGGAGGAGCCTTCTCTGGAAGTTACACCTGCCAATCTTCATGGCACATGGGAGTTGGCTGAGTGGAACGGTAAACCTCTTGCTGAGGGCACATACTGCTACATCGTTTTCAACCGCAAGGACCAGACTTTCGAGATGTATCAGAAGTTTGACAGTATGTATGGTCGCCATATCACCGGTTCGTTCGCTATCAAGAACGATCCATACCAGGGCTACATCATCAGCGGAAGCTATGATAACGGTAAGGGCGACTGGTACCAGAGTTATCTCGTAACCCGTCTCCTGGCTTCCGGTTCCATGATATGGACCGCCAAGGACGATGCTACCGACATCAGCCGCTACAAGCGTTGCGATGAGGTACCTGCCGAGATACTCAAGGATTGTAAAGATCTCACTGAAGAATAAAAAAAAGAGCGAATTATCTGCAAATTCTGCGGATTATTCGCTCTTTTTTTGTATCTTTGCCCTCAAACTTATCATCGGGTTCAAAGTTTAAGGATATGATATTAACGATTACAGGTTCAGACAGCACCGGAGGCTCTGGTGTGCAGGCGGACATCAGGACGATTGCCGAGTTGGGCGGTTATGCTGTTTCGGCAATAACCAGCATCACTGTGCAGAATACGCTCGGTATTCAGGAGTTCTTCGATATTCCTGCCGAGATTGTTTCGGGGCAGATAGAGGCTATCATGAACGATATGCAGCCTGATATAGTGAAGATTGGTATGATACGCAGGGTGGAGACGCTGAATGTGGTCATCGATGCCCTGACCAAATACCGTCCTGCCCATATCATCTATGCCCCTGCCATCTGGTCGAGCCAGGGCGATGCGCTGATGACGGAAGATGTGGTGAGCCAGATTAAATACCGTCTGCTGCCGCTCTGTTCTGTCGTCGTGTCACGCAAGAAGGAGAGCGACATCATTCTTCAGAATTCCAAACTGCTGAGCCTTGCCGAGAAGCAGGGACTCCGGATCTATCGCCTCGACAATGCCAATTCGCATGGTCTCATCAACCGTTTCTCTTCAGCTCTTGCCGTCTATCTGAATCAGGGCAAGAAGATGGAGGAGGCGTTGGCGATGGCGCAGGATTTCATCAATGTAGAACTCGTGCGCCAGAGCAATCTGCAGGGCAGGAGTTCCGAACTCTACAACCAGTTTATCTCGCAGGTGAATAACTTCTGCCGCACTTACAGCGATGTTCATTTCTATGCCGACCAGTTGAATGTGAGTGGCCGTTATCTGGCTCAGGTTACCCGCCGCATCTCCGGCAAGACGCCGAAGGCAATCATCGATGAATACATCGTGAAGGAGATAGAGCGTGAGCTTTCTACCACCACGCATACGGTTCAGGAGATAGCCAATACCTTCGGTTTTTCCTCGCAGGCTCATCTCACCAAGTTCTTCAAGAAGATGAGAGGGGTAACGCCTTCTGCTTTCAGGCAGCCAAAACCTGTTAATTAAAATGAGTCCAGCCAATTAAGGCAATAAAATACGGCCAACTGAGGAAACGAAATACGGCCAACTGAGGAAATAAAATCCAGCCAACTGAGGAAATATCAAAAAAAAGTAGTATCTTTGCACACGTAATCAAATATTTGAAAATATGGAATACAAATATAGAATCGCAGACCAAATGCTGGCAAAGAAACTGGCAAGCAAGGGGGCTATCTTGATAGAAGGTCCAAAATGGTGTGGGAAAACTACCACCGCCGAACAGCAGGCTAATAGTATCCTGTATATGGATAATCCTGCCTCATTGGAAACAAATCTACAGATGGCAGAGATTGATGCTTCTGTCTTGCTGGAGGGTGATACGCCAAGACTTATTGATGAATGGCAGTTGGCACCCAAACTTTGGGATGCCATCAGATTTGAGGTTGACCATCGGCATGATGTGGGACAGTTTGTCTTGACAGGCTCTGCTGTTCCTGCAGATGAAAAAGATATGCACCATTCTGGAACGGGACGGTTCAGTTGGCTAACGATGAGACCAATGAGTCTCTATGAATCAGGCGAATCAAACGGAAAGGTGAGTTTGGCACATTTATTTGAAACACCAGAAAAGATAGTTGCCGTTAACAAACTGAAGATAGATGATCTGGCATATCTGATTTGCCGTGGCGGTTGGCCTTTTGCTTGTGGATTACAAGGCGAAGCAGCTTTGGAACAAGCATTCGACTATGTGGATGCTGTTATTAAGAAAGATGTTTCGCGGGTGGATGGAGTAAATCGTAACGCAACGACTACAAGATTGCTATTGCGTTCATACGCCCGGAATCAAGGTTCGCAAGCAACCATCGGAACGATAGTGGCTGATATGATGACAAATGATGAAAATGAAATTAGCGTGAAGACAGCAGGTAGCTATCTGGAAGCCTTGCGCAAGATTTTTGTCATAGAGGATTCCGAAGCCTGGAATCCTAACCTACGCTCCAAGACGGCTATCCGTACTGCAAATACCCGTTACTTTATAGACCCGTCTATCGGAACGGCAGTATTGGGACTGGGGCCTAAAGATCTTATCAACGACCTCAATACGATGGGGCTCTTTTTTGAAACCCTTTGTATTCGTGATTTGCGAGTCTTTGCAGATGCATTAGATGGAGAGGTGTATCATTATCGCGATAAAAATGGATTGGAATGTGATGCTGTTGTGCATCTGCGTAATGGTAAATATGGACTTGTTGAAGTAAAGTTAGGTGGCGACAAGCTCATTAATGAGGGTGCAGAAAACCTGCTAACTCTTGCAGGTAAAATAAATACAGAAAAAATGAATGATCCATCTTTCATGATGGTACTTACGGGAACAGGCGATTTCGCTTATCGAAGAAAAGATGGTGTTTATGTTGTTCCTATCGGGTGCTTGAAAGATTAAAATAAGGTTCATTTTACTTCTTGCCTGGTAACGGTACTAAGTTGCATCAGCGTAGTGTATGAACGAAGAAAAGTTAAAGTAATTAAGTTAAAATAGAAACACGGACAAATTGAATTTGTCCGGCTCTTTTGTCCGGTCGCTTGTAAAGGGTTAAATATTAGTAACTTATAAGCTACCGGACAATTTGTCCGGACAAATTCAATTTGTCCGTGTTATTTTTTTCTTTGCCTTTTAACTCTATGTTTTCCACCTCGGAACTCATAGACTTAGGAACCATAAAACTATGAGTTGTATGTCTTAACATAAAGCTCTAAAGCAGCCAAAGGATAATAAGAGAGGTTGGAACGTAAACAGTTGGGAATGAGCAGATTTGCACAAAGTTGCCAAATCGGCATAAAGCAAGCGAGTGAGGAATATTGAAGTAGTTCAGTTACTAAATCGTGAGCCACAGTTACCTATGCAAAGCAGGTAACAATGCGGAAAGGCAACTTTGTGCATCAACGGATTTTATTGCGCTGATTCTCAATGTTTTGCGTATCAAGGAACGCTTACAAAATGATTATATTTGCACACTCAAAATGTAAGCGTTATGAAAATCGAAAAATTCAAGGTGTTGCTCTACCTAAAAAAGAGCGGAATGGACAAGAATGGAAAAGCTCCCATCATGGGACGCATCACGGTGAACAGGACTATGGCGCAGTTCTCCTGCAAGTTGTCTTGCACTCCATCGCTTTGGAATCCTCGTGCCAGCCGATTGGAGGGCAAGAGCAAGGAAGCCGTGGAAACCAACAAGGACATCGAGCAGTTGTTGCTTTCCATCCAAAAGGCTTTCGATGTGCTTGTGGAAAAGAGAACGGACTTCGAGGCTAAGGATGTCAAGGAGGCTTTGCAGGGCAGCGTCAAGACACAGACCACCCTTCTCTCCTTCGTGGACGAGCATATCAGTGAACTCAGCACCCATGAGGGCATCGATATGTCGAAGAGCAGTGTCTGGACTTACAGAAAGATTCGCAAGAATCTCGCTGAGTTCATCGGGGAGAAGTATAGGTTGACTGATTTGGCTTTCGGACAGCTGACCGAGCCTTTCATCAGTGACTTTCACCATTACTTGCTTGACGAGAAAGGCTTTTCATCAGGAACCATCACCATCTATGTGTCGCTCTTCAAGAAGATGTGCCGCATCGCCTTTGAGCGAGGCTTGTGCAAGAACCTGCTGTTCGCCCATTATCGGGTTGGCACTCCAAAGGTTACGACACCCAAGGCTCTCAGCATGTCTGATTTCATAAAAATCCGTGATGTGGAACTGCCCGAAGACAAGCCGAGACTATCCGTTAGCCGTGACCTGTTTCTTTTCGCCTGCTATGCAGGAACAGCCTTCATAGACACCGTTTCCATCACGAAAGCCAATGTCAAGGTGTTGGAGGATGGCGACAAATGGCTCATCTATAACCGCAAGAAGACCGGAACACTTGCCAGGGTGAAACTCCTGCCCGAGGCGTTGGAGCTGATGGCGAAATACGAGGACGGGGCAAGAGATACCCTTTTCCCATTGCTGAGCACGAATCGTGTTCGTATCGATCTCATCACCATCTGCAAGTTGGCGGAAACGAGCAAGACCTATTCCTACCATTCGGGACGACACTCGTTCGCCAGCCTCATTACGCTGGAGGCTGGTGTGCCGATGGAGACCATCTGCAAGATGCTCGGTCACAAGGATGTGAAGATGACGCAGCGGTATGCGAGAGTAACCCAAAAGAAGCTGTTTGAGGACATGGACAAGTTCATCGCTGCAACCGAGAAGGACTTTATTCTCGCATTATGAACAAGGCTTTCAACTTTTCTTTTTACAGTTTCAACTACATTATTATATTATAAGGACAACAACTATGAGCAGAAGTACATTTTCAATTTTGCCTTACATCAACAGACAGAAGGTGAAGGCAGACGGAACAGCCAACATACTTTGCCGCATCACCGTTGACGGCAAAAGCGCAGCCATTTCCACAGGCATATCCTGTACCCCACAGGAGTGGAACGCCAAGAAGGGAGAGGTACGGAACGCAAGGGACAACGGACGATTGGCAAGTTTCCTTGCTGAGGTCAAGGATAAATACAACTCACTTCTTACCACCAATGGCATCATCACCGTGGAAATGCTGAAGGCTGTGTTGAAGGACAAGGACACGACAGGAAAGTTCTTGCTGAGCTTTGGTGATACCATCGTGGAATGGTATCGAACCGCAAAAGCCAGACAAACCTTTCTGCACAAGCGGACATGGCAGAAGAACCTGAGAGCCTTTGTCCATTCGTTGGATAAGGACGACATCGCCTTTGAGGACATAGACGAGAATTTCGGGGAGGAATACAAGCTATTCCTGAAACGAGACCAGGGACGTATCGACAGCTACGTGAACCATTGCCTTCTCTGGCTGAACATGTTGATGTACAAGGCAGTGGACAGGAGCATTATCCGCTTCAATCCCATAGCCAAGATAGGGTATGAGAAGAAGGCAGCCCCGAAGATGACCCATATCAGCAAGGCAGACTTCATCAAGATGCTCTCTACCCCGATGGCTGACGAGCGAACGGAGCTTGCACGCAGATGTTTCATTTTTGCCTCGCTCACCTCCTTATCCTATATAGATGTAAAGAAACTGTACCCTCACCATATCAGTGAGAACTCCGAGGGTAGGAAGTTCATCCGCAAGGAAAGAGAGAAGACAGGCGTGGAGTTCTTCGTGCCACTCCATCCGATAGCCGAGAAGATTCTTTCGCTCTACAATACCACGGACGACAGCAAGCCTGTTTTTCCACTGGGTGAGAAGAAAGACATCTATCTTGATGTGCATACCCTTGGAATGGTGCTTGGCATAAGTAATAAGTTGGGATTCCACGCCAGCCGCCATACATTCGGAGTCTTGATGCTCAACGAGGACATTCCCATCGGCAGCATAGCCAAGATGATGGGACACGCAGACATTACAAGCACACAGGTCTATGCGCAGGTGACGGAGCAGAAGATTTCAAATGACATGGATAAGCTTATTGCCAAGCGAGAAAGGAACAGATTGTCGAACGAAAAAACTATTGGAAAATGAACAGAGGAGTTATAACTATCAGCGAGAGCGGAACGGTATCCATGCCGACCGATACTGTATGGATGACCATGCAGGAGATTGCCGACATGTATAATGTGTTCGGCTGCTATGTGCGCAAGGCTGTCAAGGCTATATTCAAGGACGGCATTCTGAAAGAGCAGGGTGTACGCCGTCATGTCAGGAAGAACGACCGCATCAGCTATGATGTGTATAGCCTTGAACTCGTCATTGCGGTAGCCTTCCGTATTGACAGCATTGAGAGCAGAGCCTTTCGGGAGTTCATCATGCAGTCCGTCATCGGCAGACAGACAAGCCGCACTAAACTGGTCTGTATCTTTACAGAGAATGCAATGGCATAGACCTGCCATAAAGCAACGTTCCTTGGAGGCTTTGCGCCTCCAGCCACTTGGGCGAACCACCGCAGTGTGTTTTAGCATGGTATTAGATTTATACAGGTAACACAAATGATACCCGGCAAACACGAACAACTCGGTATAGCCAATAAAACGAGGCGACAACCTATAACAACCACGCTCGGTAAGTTATACGTTGTCGCCTTGTTCATTTCACACACTCATCAAGGACATT